>Ga0154579_136_pt1 | contig 52042 bp, 46 predicted proteins | sample RifGroF2_FD_116008 | JGI IMG/M metagenome (GOLD analysis project Ga0154579, IMG submission 116008) | Clostridiales bacterium GWF2_36_10
CTTCACTTTCGCTCGCTTCACGAGACAGCTTTGTTATACTACCATACCTTCAACACTTTGTCAACACCTTTTTTTCGTTTTTTTTATAAAAATTTTTCCTATACATAAAAATATTCAAACCCAAGCATAAAAGGATGTCGAAAATATCGGCATCCCTTTATTGATATACTTTTATACCTTATTTAATATAAGCTCGATCATAGAATATAGTTACAATTTGTTTATAATTTGAACCTGAACCAGCTGAAACGGTAGCACAGCAATCATTATTATAAACCATCGTATAATTAACCGCCGAACTTGTAAACCAAAAATCATAAGCAGTATTATATGTATCATATATCTTGCAGCCTTGATATTCTACATTCAATAAATAACCACCGTTACGATAGTCAGGAGTTTGTGTTGAAATAATATCGGGAACATATGAAGTTGCTGAAATCATAGACATGTTTCCGCCAATTGACGAGTTATATATTGTACGGTTTATTGTAACATTGGTTGATAAATTTTTTATTGATATTGTAATAGATCCTGTTGTATAGGAATAAGTCATTTGGATATTAGCATCGGGTCTATATACACCATTCACAAGCGTAGAATCACAGATGACTCCATAATCTACGAAATTACCACTTATACAACTGAATAATCTCCATTCACCATCATTTGCCCAGCCGCAATATAAGCCTGCATCAGCTGTTACGGTACTGTTCTGAGATGACATATAAATATATGCGTTAAAATTTTGATCAGTTGTAGAAGGCTTTAAGCTTGCATTCGCAAGATTAATCTGAGCGTATAGCTTTCTGTAGCCATTAAATGCATTCGAAAACTTATATAAATATCCTCCGTTGTTCGGTTCCAGAGACCAGCTATCCGGTGTCCCCTTAAGCATTGAGTAACTATTAAGAACCAGTCTTCCCGTACCGTCAATTATATGTGTATAAGCGTATCCATTAACCCACTCCTGTGCCTCTGAATATGATGTGGTACTTCCGTAATAAGCAGTAAATTGATATTTATAATAAGTAGAGGTAGAATTATTACGGATAAATACTACATTTGACGGTCCGTCTTTTCCGACATAAGAACCGTATCCGTATACAGAAGTATTATCAATTGCTTTAAACATACTACTGTAAGAACCATGTGAAACACCACTGCTGTCATAAACAAAATATGTTACTGTAGTTGCGGTTACATTAGTATTTAATATCGAAGAGATAATGATGAAAATTGTTAAAAAGGTAGTTACTTTTTTCAACATAACAATGCTCCTTTTATATTTTATTATAATTAAGTATATTACGTTAAAGTGCACTATATTATTATTCATGATAAAATCCGAAGCAATTAAAATTTTAATTGCTTCGGATTATCATTAATTATTTAATTTCACGGATATTAACATGATATTTAGCTTCACTGTTTGCTGCCAGTGCTCCTGCAATTCTCTTACCCTCTGATCTTTTTTCAAAGAATTTTAATGCTACTTGATCGAACAATGCGTAAGAAAGTACATCCTCATCCTGCTCCATCTTGTCAGCAATTTTTGCTCTGAGAGTTTCAAGCTCGGGTTTTATAGCATCAGCCGGTCTGCCTGTAATCGGAATTTCATCGCCAATGATTAACTTTGTGAAAGCAGGATCTATCGGAACAGGTGTCTTGCCGTATTCGCCTTTAACGACGCCCTTGAACTCCTTAGTAACAGACTTATAACGCTCACCTGTAAGAACATTGAAAACTGCTTGAGTTCCTACTATTTGTGAGGAGGGTGTTACAAGCGGAGGATAACCGGCGTCTGCTCTAACTCTCGGTACTTCTTGAAGAACCTCTAAAAGCTTGTCGCTTTTTCCTGCTTGTTTAAGCTGAGAAACAAGGTTGGAAAGCATTCCGCCCGGAACCTGGTACATAAGTGCATTAACGTCAACCTGCATAACTTTTGGATCGAGTAAACCGCTTGCAAGATATTTATCTTTAAGAACCGAGAAGTATGTTGAAATTTCATCAAGCTTCTCGAGATCAAGACCTGTGTCGAACGGAGTATCTTGAAGTGTAGCAACAATCGGCTCTGTCGGAGGTTGCGAAGTACCCATTGCCATAGGAGAAATTGCTGTATCTATTATTTCTACTCCAGCTTCGATTGCTTTTAATACTGTCATAGACGCAAGACCGGAGGTGTAGTGTGTGTGTAACTCAATAGGAAGTTTACATATAGACTTAATTGCGGTTACAAGGTCATATGCGTCATATGGCTTTAAAAGCCCTGCCATATCCTTGATACATATCGAATCAGCGCCCATTTCTTCAAGTGTTTTTGCATATTTAGCAAAATACTCGTTTGTAAAAATTGTACCTGTTGTATAAGATATAGCCGCCTGAACGTGACCCTTTTCCTTTTTGGTTGCATCAATAGCTGTCTTTAGGTTACGAGGATCATTAAGAGCATCGAAAATCCTGATTATATCAATACCGTTAGAAATTGACTTCTGTACAAAATACTCAACAACATCGTCAGCATAATGACGATATCCGAGAATATTCTGTCCTCTGAAAAGCATCTGCAGCTTTGTTTTTTTTACGCTGTCACGAATGGTGCGGAGTCTCTGCCAGGGGTCTTCATTTAAAAATCTAAGACAAGCATCAAAGGTTGCACCGCCCCATGCTTCTAATGCATGATATCCGATTTCATCCATCTTTGTAAGAATCGGCTTCATTTCCTCGGTGGTCATACGAGTAGCTATAAGAGACTGATGAGAGTCACGTAAAACCGTTTCGGTTATTTTTACTTTATTAGCCATTATAATTTATTTCCTTTCATTTATATCGGAAAAAGATTGTTTATATAATTATATCTATTCCTTTCGTCGGAGCGCGGAGTTATGTGATGGTTCCCCGCGCATTGCGGATTTTTAGCAGTAGCCAAATTTACACCATACTAAAAGGCACAAAACTCTTTGTCTGAAAGTTTACTTTCAGACTTTATACCATTACAAAGAGAAGATCGCCGCTTCCAACAGATGCTCCTTCATTTACAGCAACTGAAGCAACTGTGCAGTCCTGTGGTGCTACAATTTCATTTTCCATTTTCATAGCTTCGAGAACGCAAAGTGTATCACCTTTTTTAATATTTTGTCCCTGTTTTGCGAGAACCTTGAGAATTGTTCCGGGAAGCGGTGCAGTAACCTTTAATCCGTTACCTGTTACCGGTGCCGAGGTTACCGCAGGAGTAACAGGCTCTGCCTTAGGTGCTTCTGCTTTTGATGTGGGAATATATGTTGCGTTAGGATCAGCATCCTGTACAACAACTTCGAATTTTTCTCCGTCAACTGTTACAATGTATTTTTTCATATTTTTAACCTTTCCGTGTTTGAAAGATTTTTCTTTCAAACTTATCTCCTTAATTATTTTAAGAAATTTTATTTATTGATATTACATTAAAAGCGCAATCGCTTTCGCCTCTTGAAGCTGCTATTGCAGATGTCACAATAGCTACAAGCTTCCTATCCGGCATTCTGTCGGATAACTCTCCGCTCTTGCTGATATTGTTAACAACGGAAGGTTGTTTAACCTCAGTTTCTTTAACGCTGATAGGCTCTTCTTTTTTTGCACTAAAAAACTTAAACATAAAATATGATTATTCCTTTCCGTGGCGTTCACACCACAAGTGGGAATTGTGCCGATTCGGTGATAGCCGAAGAGACTTTCCAATAAAGTCAAAGGCACAAAACCGTAGTTTGAAAGATTTATCTTTTAAACTTTACCACCATTTAGACTCTTTAAGCAATGAATATAAAAAATACACATTATAATTAACAAACTTTAGAATAATATGTAAGAAATCCCTATCCTTGCCCATTTTAAATTACTTTTTTATAATATACAATATATTGTGTTGAAAATCAAGGTATTTTACTAAAATTATTATTTTTTATTTAATATACTTGCTCTTTAGATGTTAATATGCTAAAATGCATCTAATTTAAACAAAAGGATGGTGTCTTTAATGCAAGACGTGTTTTCAAATGTTGAAAAAACTCTTCTTACAGAAGCACAAATTAAAATTAGAATTGCAGAGATGGCAAGGCAAATCACTGAGGATTATAAAGACAAGAATCTTTTAATGGTTGGTGTATTAAAAGGTTCGGTTGTTTTTATGACAGATTTAATGAGAGCGCTTGACATTAACTGTAAAATAGATTTTATGGCGGTCTCATCATACGGAAAGGGAACAAAATCCTCCGGTAACTTGAACATACAAATGGATTTAAGAAAAGATGTTATGGGATATGATGTTTTAATTGCTGAGGATATTCTCGACAGCGGTTGTACTTTATCAAAGGTTAAGGAACTAATTATGACAAGAAAACCTGCGAGTTTAAAAATTGCCGCATTCCTGGACAAGCCCTCAAGAAGAACCGTTGATATAAAAATTGATTATACAGGCTTTGAAATTCCCGATGAGTTTGTTGTCGGATATGGACTGGATTTCGATGAAGATTACCGGAATCTGCCTTTTATAGGTGTTCTTAAACCCGAAGCGTATGAAAGCACATAAGTAACATAAGTAACATAAATAATTATAAAAAATATTGTAAGAGGCTGTCACTTAATTGTAACAGCCTCTGATTATTTTTTATTTTCTCGATTTATTAATTGTCTTCGTAGTTAGCAATAGTCTGATCAATTTCAGTTTGTACAGCACTTTGAATTGCTTCGAGCTCTGATGCTATATTAGTGCTGTTGTTAGTCATAAGATCACCTAATAAGCCCCTTACCTTACCAAAGTTGTAAACCTCACCAACGTCATAAACAATGTTATCAAAGATTATATCAAGCATTTCAACGCTTTCGTCATCACGGGCATCTCTGTATTTTAAGTTCACATCATAATATGCAGGAGTAATTGTATTCTTTGCTTCTGCTGCGCAAACTTCTACCATGTATGAAGAGAAATCAATATCCGGGCAGGATATCGGAATTGCTAGGCCTGCTATTTGACCTGTTCCGCTATACGATTTATAATCCTCCTGTGCTTCATCAAACAGAGGAGTAGGTAAAATTCCAAATTCTATTTCAGAACGTTGTCTTGCTTTTGTAGTTGCAGAGAATGCCGATGGTCTAAAAAGTGCTCTGCCTTCAAGGAAGGTTGCAAAGGACGTGTCCCAGTTTTTGTCCGGAAAATCTTCATGATTTACAACCCAATTGCCTTCCTGTAAGGTTGAAAGTATTTTTTGGGCTACTGAAATAGATTTTTCACTACCAATTGTTAAATATGGCTTGTCATCGGCATCTTTGCCGCATAATGTTTCACCGGCACCGCCATAAAATTGCAACGCATTACCATATGCTGCTAACATACCATATGTATTTTCCTTTGAAGTCGGATCTTCCGGTACATTTACGGTTGTAATAGCTTTTGCCATTTCTACCATTTTATCAAATGTCCACTCGTTTTTATTTACCAGTTCATACGGATTGTCAAGGTTATAATCATCAATCATTGCCTTGTTAAAAAGTATTGATGGTGTACAAACCTTATTCAGTATTGTAATATCACCGGTAGTAAAATACAATTTATTACCAACAGAAAACGCTTCGTTTGCGTTTTGATCCCACCAAGGTGCAGAAAGATCAATGTTTTCTAATTCAGTAAGGTCATAAAGATATCCTTCTTGAGCATATTTAGCACAAGCCGGAAGATAAGGCATTACAGCATCAAATGCTCCGGTATCAGCAGTAACATCATTACGAATGTCTGCATCGACTGTATCGCTCCTGATCGGTACTATTTTAACATTGTAGGTTTCTTCAATTTTCGCGTTTCTTTGAGCAACGGCATCGTTAAGTAAATCACCGTAAAGAACACTTTCTGTTGTGAAATCTTCGGATTGATATGTACCCGCTTTCGGACCCATAAGTAAAATGTTGAAATTTCTACCCTCCCAATCTTTTACTTCGAGTGAAGATACATATTTACCGTTTTCATCGGTATAACCATCTTTGCTTATTGTTGATGTGATGTCATCTAAAGATTCATTAGATTCTTCAGTTACTCCCGGTTTACAACCGATAAGCACAGTGGAAAACATAGCTATTAGCATGATAAAACAAAAAACTTTTTTCATTAAAACAAATCTCCTCCAATTTTTCATTTTTATTAAACACCGGAATAAGCGGAAAAACCGCCATCAACCGGTATAATAATACCGTTTACAAAGCCTGATGCTTTGCTGTTGACAAGATAAAGTAATGTTCCTATCAGCTCTTCTGGTTCACCGAAGCGTCCCATAGGTGTAGCTGCAAGAATTTTGTCTGTCCTCGCTGTCGGATTTCCGTTATCATCAAATAGAAGTCCCTTGTTTTGTGCAGTAACAAAAAAACCGGGAGCAATCGCATTAACACGAATATTAACTTTTGAAAAATGAACAGCTAGCCACATTGTAAAGTTAGAAACCGCACTCTTAGCTGCAGAATATGCCGGTATCTTTGTGAGCGGACGGAATGCGTTCATAGAAGAGATGTTTATAACTGTTGCTCCTTCTCTGCCGTACATCTCACTTGCGAAAACCTGTGTTGGTAACAATGTACCTAAAAAGTTCAAGTTAAACACGAATTCAACACCCGACGGGTCGAGGTCAAAAAATGTAGTAATATCTTTTATACCATTTTCGAGATCATCAGGATAAAGATATTCCTTAGTCGTCTGTGCCTTGGGGCTATTACCACCAGCACCGTTTATTAGTATATCAATATTTCCGAAAGTGTCAAGCACAATCTTTTTTGCCTCAACAAGGCTATCCTTGCTCAGAACATTAGCAGCAACACCGATAGCAATCCCACCATCAGCCTTGATTCTGTCAGCTATGACATCAGCACTTTCTTTTTTAAGGTCAAGAACAGCCACATTTGCTCCGCATTCTGCAAGTGCAAAACAAAACGATGAACAAAGTACACCGCCACCGCCCGTAACGACAACCGTCTTTCCGGATAAATCTACTTTAAAGGGAATTGACATAATTAAGTATCCTCTATTTCTCAAGAACTATTTTAAGTGCCGAAAGTTTTTCTTTTAAGAAATCAACCGCCATTTTTATATCAACAGCAGGACTCTCACCAACTTCACGTTCTATTGTAAGGTAACCTTTATAACCGACATCGTTAAGAGCGGCAAGATATTTATCCCAGTCAACTCCACCTTTTCCAAGCGGAACCTCCAGCCAGCTCTTTTCTCCGGTTCTTATACCATCCTTAGCATGTGTATGTACGATATAATCTTTAAGTACATAAACACCCTGAACAGGGTCGTCGGCTGCAACCATAACAAGGTTTGCAGGATCGTAGTTCACACGCAAGCCCTTTGCCCCGAGTGAATCAAGAAAAGCCTTCATCACAGGAGCTTTTTCAGTTCCTGTTTCAGCAGCAAAGTAAGAACCAATGCTGTCGGCATAAACCGCAAGCTCCAACGCGTTCTTTCTCATAATTTCCATACGCTTGTCCTCGGTTTCAAATAGATGACCGATATGAGTAGTTACGATATTGCAGCCAAGCTCTTTTGCTTTTTCAAGAATTCTCTTGGACTTGTCAACAACAGTAGAATTGTCAAAATCAAGACCAAAATCCCCGCAGATAGCAGAAAATACAAGCCCGTTTGAACTCATAATGTCCTTAATCTCGTTGATTTTTGCTGTTGTCATGTTCTCAGCAGCAAACTCGCCTTCAGTCATGTACTTCTGAACGCCACTTACTCCTAAATCGGAAGCAGCTTTTATGCTGTCCGCAAACCCTATTCGAAACGAATCCGAAATCAAACCAATCTTCATAAAAATAACCTTTCATAACTTTAATTTATTTATTTATTTATTCTTCTATCAGTGTATCAATCGGGAGATAAAATCCAGCGGAAAATTTTTCAAGAAAATAATCAGCTTCTTTGCAATTTTGTGCGGAAATATTCTTTGCAAGTGTTTCCTTGGCAACGGAAAATTCTTTATTACCGCTTCTCTCCTCTTCTACGCATTTTATATAAGCGCATATCTTATCGGCAGCTTTGATAATTTTTTTTTCATCCGGAGTATAGTCAAACATCGACTTGTAATCAACATCCAGCTCGCTCGGCAGTGAATCGAGGAATTTTTTTAATGCAGCCTGTTCTACTCTGTCGTAAGCTGTTTTTGTTTCTTTATTAAAATATTTAACAGGTGTTGGAATATCACCCGTCAAAGTTTCCGGTAAATCGTGATATAACGCCTTGGTGGTTATTCTGTCACAATTATAATTCATGCCGAAATAGGTATTGCCAATAATCGCAAGCGCATGAGCAGTAACTGCTACCTCCATGGAATGTGTTGATAAATTCTCGGGAACTACCGAATGCATAATACCCCAGCGATTTATGTATTTCATTCTGAAAAGCATCGCAAAAAAAGCATTAGCCATCCGTTTATATCACTCCTCGCATAACATACTACCATAAAAAGCTTTAAATGTGAATAGTATTTTTTCAAAAATAAAAAAATATTATGGGATGTGTTGAAAATTTGCATTACAGTGATATAATAGAATTAATTTAATATATTATTGGAGTAGATATTTCGATGAGATTTACAAAAATGCAGGCATATGGAAACGATTATGTATATATAGAAATAATAACACAAAAAATGGAGAATCCACCAACATGGGCACGTTTTGTTTCGGACAGACACTTTGGAGTCGGCAGTGATGGAATGATTTTAATTTGTCCGTCAGAAAAAGCTGAATTTGGAATGAGGGTGTTTAATCCCGATGGCAGCGAAGCAGAAATGTGTGGAAATGCACTCAGAAGTGTTGCAAAGTATGTGTATGCAAAAGGTTTTACGAATAAAACAGATTTTTCGATTGAAACTATAGGAGGAATAAAAAAGCTTCATCTTGATGTTGAGAATAATAACAAAGTGGTCATGATTACTGCTGAACTTGGTGCACCTGGTCTGTATCATAAAATTGTTCCGACTACAGCCCATAACAGCGAAGGCAGATGTATAGATTACCCGATTGAGGTTGAAGGACGTACCTTTTACATAACCGCAGTTTCGATGGGAAACCCGCATTGTGTTGCTTTTGTTGACGATGTAATGAGCCTTGATTTACAAAAGTATGGCTCTGCTATTGAATGTCACCCCTATTTTCCACAAAAAATCAATGTTGAATTTGCACAGGTTATCGATAAAAATAACGCTCTTTTACGTACTTGGGAGCGTAACTGTGGTGAGACACTGGCTTGTGGAACAGGTTGCTGTGTAACTACTATCGGTGGTTTTTTGACAAGCCGATTGTCAAACGAAGTTACTGTTCATCAGCTAGGCGGCGATATTCAGATAAAATGGGATACTAAAAATGATAATATATTTATGAGTGGAAAAAGTGAAATTGTTTTTGACGGCGAGATTGAAAATAACATCATATTGGAGGATACTATATGAAACTTAGTGAAATTCTGGAAGGAATTAATATTAAGGATGAGATTTATAATGAAGAAACTGAATTAAAAGATATTATATTCGATTCGAGAAAAGCGACAGCCGATACACTGTTTGTATGTATTTCCGGTTATCAGACGGATGGTCATAACTATGCGACTAACGCATATGAAAAAGGTGTACGTATTTTTGCTGCAGAAAAGGAGCTTAATCTTCCCGAAGATGCTTCTGTTATTTATGTTGAAAACACCCGAAAATTTCTGGCTTTGGCTTCCGCAAACTTTTTCGGTAATCCTGCCCGTAAGTTAATTACAATTGCGGTTACAGGAACAAAAGGAAAAACCAGCACTTGCTATATGATAAAATCAATTTTTGAAGCATACGGTAAAAAGGTTGGAATAATGGGAAATATCGGTGTTTTCTATGCCGACACAGCCTTATATCTGGGTATAAACACACCCGAATCCTATGAAATTCATAAACATCTAAGAGGAATGATAGATGCCGGCTGTGATATTATGGTTATGGAAGCTTCCTCGCAAGGTCTTATGCTTGACCGTACATACGGAATTACTTTTAATGCCGGAGTGTTTACCAACCTTTCGCCCGACCATATAAGTTCAATCGAACATAAGGATTTTGATGATTATATGCGGTGCAAAAAACTGTTGTTTAAGCAATGTCGTTTTGGTTTTGTAAACGCCGACAGCGAATATTATAACAATATTATTGATGGAGCTAATTGCCCGATAACAACCTTCTCGGTAAATAATGATGCAGATTTCATAGCCACTGAACCGATTTTCACCAGTGGAGATAACTGCCTGCAAACCGAGTTCATTTGCATTGAAAAAAGCGATAACGAATTGATAAAAACAAACATTGAACTTAATACTCCCGGCTATTTTTCGCTGTATAATGCGGTTACTGCAATTTCTGTTGCAAGGAAGTATAATATTCCTTATCTTGCAATCAGAGAGGGTCTTAAAAATGCTTTTATAAAAGGAAGAATGGAAGTTGTTCCCATTTATACCGGTTTTTCGGTAATAATAGATTATGCACATAACGAACTTAGTGTAGAAAGTCTGTTCGAAACAATAAAGCATTATAACCCAAGAAGAATAATATCGGTCTTCGGCTGTGGTGGAAACCGCTCAAAATTACGCAGATATTCCATGGGTGAAATTATTGGAAAAAATTCGGATATTTCGGTTATAACCTCGGATAATTCCCGCTATGAAAAAGTGGAAGATATTGTATGTGATATCCTTATCGGTATAAATAAAACCAATAACGAGCATATTATAATATATGACAGAAAAAAAGCGATTGAACACGCAATCGATATTGCTGAAAAAGGTGACGTTATCTTATTGATCGGCAAGGGACATGAACATTACGAAGAAATAGAAGGAGTAAAATACCCCTTCTCGGAAAGACAGATAGTGCTTGATTATGTTAACCTAAAAAGGCTTCAAGATAATTTATTTTAAAACCCTGAGCCGAAAAATTCTTTTCGTATTCGGTCATTATATTATTTTCGTTCATTTCACTTGAATGCAGATCATAACAAATATTTTCGAGAATAAAATTAGCTTCCTTAAATGTCTCGAGCGAATATTCAAACAGTCCGATGTTATCGGTCTTGAAATAAATGCGTGCGTCGTCTTTTAAAATTTTCTTGTATCTTTCAAGGAACAAGGGACTTGTAAGACGACGTTTTGCGTTCTTTTTACGTGGCCATGGGTCAGAGAAATTCAAATACAAACGGTCAATTGATTTAGGTGGTAAAAAAGCATCAACATTATCTGCATTCTCGTTTAAAAAGGCAATATTTGTACAGCCTTCCCTCTCCGCTTTTTCCATTGCCATCATAAGAACATCCTGAACACGCTCAACAGCAAGAATACAGGCATCCGGATTGCGTCTTGATAACTCAGTGACAAATGCTCCCTTGCCGCAGCCGATTTCTAAAAAAAGTTTTTGGTTTTTATTTTCAAAATTTGATATTATGTTAACCATTTTATTTTCGTTTGTTTTTGCAAAAAGAGACGAAACCTTTTCAAGCCTTATTTCTCTATTTTTCTTGGGACGCATTCTCATAATAACCATCATGCCTTTCACAAAAATATTGCAAAGCTATGTTACAATTTTTGCTTACATTTGTCAATGAATATTTGAAATGAATTTGAGCAAAATAATAGTAAAAGAATGAAAATTCAATGATAGAAAAATGTTTTTCCCTAGAAATCGTTTTCATCTTTTTTAAAAATAAACCTTAAATAACCGTAAATTTACGGAGCAAGCCCCGATTTGTTCCACTTTATAAATAATTTTCGGGGAGAAAGGAAGCTCATTCAATAATTTTATATTTTCTATTTATTGAATGAACCGTGATTATAATGCTTGACAGAATTTCATTAATTTTAGTGATAGTCGGTGCTCTCAACTGGGGTTCAGTAGGGCTTTTCCAATTCGATATAGTCGCTTGGATTTTTGGTGGTCAGAGCGCGGTTGTAAGCCGTATAATATATACTCTAATAGCACTTTGCGGAGTCTGGTGTATCAGCCTTTTGTTCAGAAGCAGAAGTGCTGCCGAGATAGAAGACTAAAATAAATCGGAAACGTATAAGCATACGTTTCCGATTTTTAATATTAAATTAATACCATCCGAAAAAAGGATGGTGTTTCTTTTTGACAAAAATAAATAAATATGTTAAAATATAACTTGACATTATTATAACGGAGTAATAACTTAAATGAGTATTATAATATGCGATGGTATATCGCTTTCATATGGAATAAAAGATGTACTGTGTAATATAACCTTTGCGGTTAATGAGGGTGCAAAGGTCGGTGTTATCGGAGCAAACGGAGCTGGAAAAACCTCCCTTTTTAAAATAATAAACGGAGCAGAAAAACAAACAGACGGTAAGGTTTTTTTAAGTAAGGGAGTTTCTATTGGATTTTTGGAACAGATAACTGACAGTATTGCTTTTAAAAACAATGTTATGGATACAGCACTCGAGGCTAACTCTCATCTTATATTATTGGAAAATGAAATAGAAGCCTTACACAAAAAACTTGATGACGGTGACGGAGGTGTTATAGCTGCATATACATCCGCATCCGAGAGATATCTGGCTCTCGGTGGCTTTGAATACAAGGCAAAAACACGTTCTTTTTTAAAAAGTTTCGGTTTTACTGATGAAATGCTATTAATGCCTGCTTCCATGTTAAGCGGTGGGCAAAAAACCAGACTTATGCTTGTTACACTGTTATTGCGTGAGCCGGATATAATTATGCTTGACGAGCCTACAAACCATCTTGATATTGAGTCTGTTTCCTGGCTTGAGGGTTTTATAAAATCATCTAAAAAAACCTTTCTCATAATCTCGCATGACCGTTTTTTCCTTGATAATGTAACAACAGACACGCTCGAAATAGAAAACTACAAAGCAACTATGTATAGTGGTGGTTATAGTGTTTTCAAAGAGAAAAAAGAAAAGCTGCGTGAGGATCTTTTAAAACATTACACATTGCAACAAAAAGAAATAAAACGCATTGAAGCATTCATAGAGAATCAACGCAAATGGAATCGTGAGCGAAATATTATAGCCGCTGAGAGCCGAATGAAGATGCTTGACCGCATGGAAAAGATTGAAAAGCCAAAAGATACTCCAAAGGCAATCAACTTTTCGCTTGCTTCGTCAACAAGTAAGAGTTTCGAGGTGATTTCTGTACGTGGGTTAACAAAAAGTTATCCGCAAAAAAAGTTATTCAACAATCTTTCCTTTGAACTTCATTACGGTGAGCGGTTATTTGTTTTGGGCAACAACGGCTGTGGAAAAAGCACGCTTGTAAAAATACTTACTGGCAGGGAAAAGCAAGACAACGGAGTGTTCGAACTTGGATATAATCAAAATATAGGTTATTATGATCAGGACCAGCAGCTTCTTGACATCGAAAGCACCGTAATCGAGGAGCTTTGGTCTTCCTATGGTGAAAAAACAATTACCGAGATACGTGGATTGCTTGCACGTTTTGGCTTTTACGGAGATGATATTTATAAAAAGATTTCTGTTTTAAGCGGTGGCGAGAGAGCACGTCTTTCTATAGCAAAAATGATTATCAGCGGAGTGAGCCTTCTCATTCTTGATGAACCGACAAATCACCTTGACATCCCATCAAAAGAAACACTTGAATTTGCTTTAAAAGAATATAACGGAACTGTTCTTTGCGTTTCGCATGACAGGTATTTTATTTCCTCACTTGCAACAAATATTCTGGAAATCGCTCCCGAACAAAGTGAAGTCGGTTATGTTTTTTATAAGGGTGGTTATAAAAACTATCTTGCTTTAAAAGAAAATAATATTATTCCAACTGCTGAAGCAAATGACATAAAATCTGCAGGTAAAGAAGACTACCTTGCCACAAAAAAAGAAAAAAGCAGGAAACGATATGTGACCTTAAGAATTCCCGCTATTGAAAGCGAAATTATAGAAAAAGAAAAAAAACTGAAAGACATAAACGAATTAAAAACCGGTGAAGCTGCATCAGATTTTGTTTTACTTAACAAGCTGTATGAAGAAGAAACCTCACTGGAAGCCGCTCTTGAATCATTATATGATGAATTACTAAATCTTGAAGAAGAAAGAGAATATAATAATACTAATTCTTAAGAAACAGTTAGAAAAAATCTTCGAAAAATTCCACTTATCAAAGACTTTCTAAATCGAATTAATATAATATAGAATAAAAAATGATTTTCGATAATATTATGTAACATAAAAATTATCGAAAGGATATGATTTGATGTTTGTCTATACGTTAAAAGCATCAAGTATTAAGTTTTTTGCTGTAATATTGCTCTCAGTTGCGGTATTAGTTACCATTGTTGCGGTAATTCCCGATTTCGATGCTATCGGAGAGGTCGCTGCCGTTTCTATTAATTATAGCGGAATTGATACCGAAGAAGAGCGCCAAGCTTTCCTTAAGCAGTTCGGTTATGAGCTTAAAGAAGCACCGATGGATGTTGTTGAGGTATCAATACCTGAAAAGTTCGATTCGGTTTATCAAACCTACAATGACATTCAAAGAGCGCAAGGTTTAAATTTAAATAAGTATCAAGGCAAGGAAGTAACCCGTTATACATATGAGATAACGAATTATGAATATGACGGAACGGTACTTGCGACGATTATCGTTTATAAAAACAAGATAATCGCAGGTGACATCTGTTCTGCTGATGGTGAAGGCTTTATGCACGGATTTGAAAAACCGCTTTAAATATCAACTAAAAGGACGTTTATGTTAATGAACAAGTATGAAAACACTTTTGAAAGATTGGATAAAATACTTGCCAAAGCTGCCGCTCTTTCCCGTAAGGAAGCAAAAAGGGCGGCTTTATCGGGACGAATTACAGTAGATGGCGTAATAGTACGTTCTCCCGAACAGAAAATACCCGTTTCAAGCATTATATGTCTTGACGGAAAGGTACTTGTATATAACGAGTATATTTACCTTATGCTCAATAAGCCGGAGGGTTATGTTTGCGCTAATGATGATCCTAAGAGTCCAAATGTTTTTGAGCTTCTTGGTGATGAATATAAAAAAGATGATCTTTTTACGGTCGGAAGGTTAGATAAATATACAACAGGACTTCTGGTAATCACTAATAATGGTCCTCTTGCTCATTTTCTATTATCACCTAAACGACATGTTGAAAAGAAATACTATTTGCGTTCTAAATTTCCACTTACAGACGAAGATGTTAATGCTTTTTTTAATGGTGTTGATATAGGTGAAAAGGATATTACCAAGAGTGCATGTCTTGAAATCTGCGTTGATAATTATTCCGCGTATCTGACTATTACCGAAGGGAAATTTCATCAGATTAAACGAATGCTAGATTTACGGGATAATAAAGTTACCTCACTTAAGCGGGTTACCTTTGGTCCTCTTGAGCTTGATCCTTTTCTTTCAGCGGGTAATTACCGACAATTGACCGATAACGAAGTTAAATTGCTATTAACAGCAGTAGAAAAATAAGTAAATAATTCCCAAAAAATTATCATTCTTGGCGGTATGTTAAATTTATTATGCAAAATAGATAAACTAAGGCTTTAAAATTTGGGTAAATAATCACTTCCATTTTCGTTATATTTTTGGTATTATATAAACCATAGAAAGTTATGAGGGTATAAATCTGCCCTCTCCAGGAGGTTAATAATGGCAAGTGTACTTTTCAAGCACATTTACAAGAAGTTTCCGGGTGGAGTTACTGCCGTATCGGATTTCAATCTTGACATCAAGGATAAGGAATTTATAATTCTAGTAGGTCCTTCGGGTTGCGGCAAAACCACTACCCTAAGAATGCTTGCAGGTCTTGAAGAGATTTCTGAAGGCGAGCTTTACATTGAAAACAAAAGAGTTAACGATGTTGCTCCCAAGGACAGAGATATAGCGATGGTTTTCCAAAACTATGCTCTTTACCCTCATATGTCAGTTTTCGAGAACATGGCATTCGGACTTAAACTTCGTAAAGTCAGAAAAGAAGAAATAAAAAAGCGTGTTGAAGAAGCAGCAAGATATCTTGATATCACCCATCTTCTTGATAGAAAACCCAAGGCTTTATCAGGAGGACAGAAGCAGCGTGTTGCTTTAGGTCGTGCAATTGTTCGTGAGCCTAAGGTATTCTTACTTGACGAACCGCTCTCTAACCTTGATGCTAAATTACGTGCAGCGACGAGAACAGTGCTTACCAAGTTACATCAAAGACTTCAAACTACATTTATATATGTAACTCATGACCAGACAGAAGCTATGACAATGGCTACCCGTATCGTCGTTATGAAAGACGGTATTATTCAACAGGTAGATACGCCTCAGAATCTATATGATTTACCCGTCAACATTTTCGTTGCCGGATTTATCGGAACTCCACAAATGAACTTTATTAATGGTATACTCAAGAAAAAAGGCGATGATTTATTCTTGGAGTTTGAGAATTGTTCTCTTAAGCTTCCTGCTGAAAAAGCAGCAGCTCCGGAACTTCAAGAATATATCGGAAAAGAAGTTGTTGCTGGTATCCGTCCTGAGCTTCTTCACGACGAGCCTGTTTTCTTAAGCAAGTTCGAAGCTTCTACTATAAATGCGTATGTTGAGTTTACAGAGCTTATGGGTGCAGAGATTTATCTCTACCTTAAAGTTGGTGAGGAACTTAATATGATATCCCGTGTTTCCTCCCGTTCACAGGCAAAACCCGGCGATGTTATTAAGATCGCTATAGACACTTCAAGAATTCACATCTTTGACAAAGATACGGAGAAGGTTATTGTTCACTAAGCATTGTTTATAAAACAATAGATTACAAAAAGACAGGGTGTAAATCCTGTCTTTTGCGTTGTATTGCACTTATTCTGATAAAAAAAGCAGAGCTTCTTTTCTTTCGTTGAAGCTCTGCTTTTTTTTATAATTTATTGTCTTACTTTAAGTCTGTTCTGTGATTGTTTCATATATTCTATGAGTTTATTAAATTCTCTAACAAGCGCATTCTTTAAAACTTGGTCGTCGCTGTCGGTTGTGTTACTTTCGATAATCGAAATAATATTATTCAAATCATCAATCGCACCTGTGACATACGTTAATTTTTGTTTTATGTCCGCATTCTCAAGGTCAAAAGCATCTGCTTTTGTTTTAATATCATTGATAAGCGGTCTGATCAAATCGTCATACTTAATTTTTCCATTATAACCATAAACCAAATCCAGCTTTCGCAGAATATCACTCATACCTGCAGAAATAGTTTTGCTTAGCATGTAAACCTGTACTGACTTAACAGCATACGCGCCGCTCTGCATAGCATTCCAATAATTATCTTGTGTGATACTGCCAAGCGAGAATATTGCGCTGCCGTCTGCACCTACACCTCTTACAAGATCAATCTGATATGCAAAGTCAATCTGTGTTGTCTTACCGAACGCAGATAGTCCTGTAGAATAGAAGGTTTTATCTGTTATAATACTCTCATACAGTCTTACATTCTCTTTCACAATGCTGTTATCCGCACCGTATGACATTGAGAACACTTCATCGATCCAGCCATGCTCAACCCAGTTGCTGAAGTTCTGGAATATTATTTTCGGAGCAGTTTCCGCGTTAGGATAGGTTGCACAGCTTATCCAAAGGTTGGGTTTAATATTCATAACTAAATTATAAACTTCTTTCACCCAGCTGTTTATAATCTCTTCTCTGAACTTGCACCAGTTATCGTGCATTGCAGTGCCTGCAATAAGCGTTCTGGGATCTGCGTTAGTTTTGTATGCCTTCTGAAAACCTGCGATAATATCATCGTTATATCCATAATCGTATTTTTGCATATTGTACTCTGGGAATCTGATATAATCGAGATGAATACCATCTATATCATATTTTTCAATTATTTCCTCATATACCGAAAGTACAAGTGCTCTATTGCTCTTGTTATAAGGATTGAGGAATACATAATTACCGTATTCGGTAGTATTAAAATTATTACCCTGACTATCCAGCAAATGCTTTCCTGATGTTTTATTCACAAGTGCATCGGCATTGGAAGCAGCACCTTCTATTGTACCGATAAAGAAATTCTCTACCCATGCGTGAATCTCAATACCATATTCGTGTCCGATACGGCAAAACGCTTCAAGTGCGTCAAAATCACCGTTTGCTTTAGTATGATGCTTAATCAATTCATTGTCCGAATATCCTGTTACCATTCCGTTATACCAGGTTTCAAGATAGATCGTATTAATATTTAAAGCTGCTGCTTTCTCTATAGCAGCCTTAACTTCATTATCACTTTTATCGTTAGAGCGATACCATGCTGCACGATTTTCAACAGCACTGCTGCTTATCATTGAATACTGAAGTTTATTAATCTTTTCTGTAATGGTTACAGAAAGTTCAATAGCTCGCGGATAATCGCTCGATTCTATAGCCGCAGTGGTTTGCTCTGCAAGGTCAGAAACTTCATCCAAAGAAGCACCTATCTTGTTATAATCAATATCGTAATACTCCTTTTTAGCTTTTTCCAACAATGTTTTGGCACTCTCATAAGCTTGTAAAGCGTTTTCTACATTAAGCATAGGTGTTGTCAGGAAAGTAACAGTTTTTGTTTTTTCGTTTAGTATTACATTAGCTCCGCTTGTGAAAACTTCCATAAGCGCTGTCTCCGAAACACCGTGTCCGGACAGAACATATCCCCCTATTGGTATCTGTGAATTGCCTTTATTACTTCCACCAATAATTTTACCATCGGCATTAACAATAATTTCGAAACCATATTGGTTAGTATCCGTACTTGCCTTATTTTTATATAAAATAAGCATATCTGTTAAACGTACTGCGTTTACATTGTTATATTTTAAATCGGTCAGATTATATACACTGCCTGCAAGAGATAATATAACGTTTTCACTCGTAACAACCTGTCCTGCTTTTTTATTCATATTATTTGAATTATGAATACTCAAAACATATCCATCCTTGGGTATAATTGCATTACCTTTTGCAACTTCGACTGATTGAACAGCATTTCCGGAAATTATTATTTCGGTACCTTTATCATCTGTACCGGTTGTTTCACCAAATTCTGATGTGTATAAAACACAACTGTTTTCATTTGTAAGTGACGAATTTAACGCAATGATTGCAAAAATTTTACCACCTACCGAAAGATACTTATCCGGTAATGCTCTTGTCTTAACCAACACTGTAGAAACCTTGTCGCCCAGTGTAAGGCTCTCTGCTAAAGAACTTATATTGCCGACGAAAGAAGCTACAACGCCCTCGTTTGAAGGTATCATAATACGCTTATTCTTTTCTCCTTTATAAGCTACTGTATCATTAACTATTACAATATCATAAAAGTCTATTTCTCTGGAAGGTGTTACTAACGAATTAAAATAAGAGTTGTATAAATAAATTCCGCTCTCGTTAACAGAAGCTAGATTGGTTTTTTCGTCACCGACTTTATGTACTTCCTCATCTATTACAATAGCTGATATATCACTGTAATCTGATACTTTATTTATTCTTGAAATATACAATTTGTCTTCCCCCTTATAAAATAACTTTGCATACAGTGCGTTGTAATCACCCACAAAAATTATAGCATTACTGCCGATCGGAATATTACCACCATCCTGAATAGATACTATTCGATAGTTATCTGTAGATAGCACCTGTACAATAACCGCAACCGCTCCGGTTGGTAAAGAAACTTCTTTTTTGTAATCCTCGGTTATAAGGGTTATACAGGGTTGGTCGGTAACACCTGCAACCGGATTTATGTAGGATACTCGTCGCGTAAGTGTTTTATCTTCGGGAATCAGTGTTCCAAGGTCAAAACGCTCATATTCGTCAGCGATTTGATCATAGCCGTTAACTGCAATGTCTTGATTTTCTTTAATACGAAGATCATTAACCTTAGTTAGAGGAATACTGATTGTAAAACCGTTGACGGGAATCGGAGTATTTGCTTTTTCATTACCGGAAGAATCTACCGAAAGAATTGTAAAACTGCTGCTATCTTCGTCTTTTGAATATTTAACTCTGTAAACAGCCCTGTCGGTATGCGTACCGCCGATTGTAAGTAAAATATTACCGTCTTTATCTTTGTAATCTCTTGTAAAAACGGCAATTTCTTCTCCGCTTACTTGAGCGTTGAGCTTGTCAGCCTTGAAAACGGTTTCTCCTAAAGTAACCTCAAAGTTTAACTCAGATATGTCATCATCTTCATTTTTCTTTGTACAGGAAGAAAGTATTGATATTATCATTCCAAACAACAATATAATGGATATGGCTTTTCGTTTCATTAAGCACTTTGACCTTTCTCTTTCATCAAAATTGTTTTAGAGATTTTATTCTATTATTTATAAAATACTATACAAAATTTTAGTACATTTGTCAACGAATATAGGAAAATTAACAAAATTGATAATCGGTTTATCAGTCGATATACATATATATCAAATTTATAAATATTAACATTTGTTTCACCATTTTTTGTGAAATCAATGATATAATTAATAGAATAAAGAGGCAATAAATTTGAAAAATTATATTTTTCAAATGAAAGGGATGGATATAAAGTTTGAAAGAAAAATCTTTCAAACTACGGTTTTGTGCATTTGCTGCAAGAGATGCAGCAATTTGTATTTCATACAAAACAGCACAATTCCCGCTATTCGGCATAAATGCCGAAGAAAGGAATGCTTATAATTATGCTTAGCAAAACACTTAGTGCAGCTTTACAAAATATTGGTCTTACACTTACCGATAGTCATGCTTTTGGTATTTATGGCGGTTATCTGCTTACCGTTTATGAAAACGGTAATAAAAAGACCGCATTCTTCAACTTTCTTCTGGACGAAAACGAGGAAAACGAGGATAGTTCACTTGCCTCTTTTGAAATATCCGAGGCTATAAAAAGTAATCTGGAGACCTATTCTATTATTGACTATGAGCTTCAGGACGATGGTCTTTCCGTAACATCAGGGCAAAATATACAGAAATTTTTAGAGATGATTGATTTCTGCACAGAGCTTTTAAAAGAATATAGTGTAAAAGGCAGCGAAAATTGTTGTTATTGCGGTAAAAAATTCGATAAAAAGCACCCCAAGAAGGTAACAAAATCTAATAAAAATTATCTTTTATGCGAAGCTTGTACGCTTGAAGTGCTTGAAGAACATAACAAGCCTGCTGAAGAAAAGTCAATAGTAACACCTGCCAAAAGTCGATTTTTAGGTATAATAGGTGCGATTATCGGTGGATTATTAGGTGTTTTGTTTTACTATGCAACCTACCAGTGGCTACTCCCCCTTACTGTTGATCTTGAATCGTGGGATTTTAGATATGTAGTTACTGCATACGGTTTTGTAACCGCATTGTTTGTTTATTTAGGTTATAAGCTTTTTTGCAAAAAGGCATCTCTTACAGCTTATATATCAATACCGTTGATTTCTATTATTTTTACTGCTATAGGACAATATATAGGAACAATAGTTTATATTTCTACTGAGAATTCTTTCAACTTATTCAAGTTCCCTGATTTTGGTTTGTTGCTGATGATGCCCTTAAGAAGCACAGCTGAAAATGAAGCTATTGAATATTCCTCCAGTTTTTACTTCCTGCTTGCAATTTCTATTGCTTTGGCTGTTGTTGGTGCAATTATATTTCTTCTTGGCTTTTACGAAAAGAACAGAATCGTCAAGGAAGATATAAAAGTCGAAACACTTAAAATTCAGCAAGCTTAGTTGTTTTATAAATATTATAAGGGAAGCCGATTCTGGTTTCCCTTTTAAGTTATTTTTAAGTATGAAGTATAGAATGTATATACTAAGGAGGACTGAAAATGAGGATTTTAATTGTAGAAGACGAGGTAAGGCTTGCGGATACGCTTGGCGAGATTATGCACACCCAAAAATACGCTTATGATATTGTTTATAATGGAGCAGACGGTCTTTCATATGGTGAGAGCGATATTTATGATGTTATTGTGCTAGATATTATGCTGCCTAAGATGAACGGTTTTGATGTTGTAAAAAACTTAAGAAACAAAAAAATAAAAACTCCTGTTATATTACTTACAGCAAGAGATGAAATTTTAGACAAGGTAAAAGGTTTGGATTGCGGTGCTGATGATTATCTTACAAAACCCTTTTCTGCCGAGGAATTACTGGCTAGAATCAGAGCAGTATCCCGCAGACAGGGAGAGGTTGTGCTTGATGAGCTAAAATTTGCCGATATAATACTTAATCTTGCCAATTATTCACTTTCAAGCGGAAAAAAGTCGGTACATTTAGGATATAAGGAATTTGAAATCATGCGGCTTCTTATGTCAAACCATACTTCTGTTGTTCCGAAAGAAGATATCCTGACAAAGGTCTGGGGTTACGATTCGGAAGCAGAGGATAACAATGTTGAGGTTTATATATCATTTTTACGTAAGAAACTTCAATTTTTAGATTCAAAGGTTAATATATCGACAGTCAGAAAAATAGGATACCATCTGGAAGAATAAATAACACTTTGAAAAGAGGAATAAATTTGATCAGAAAATTGAAAGCCAAATTTATAATTACAAATATGCTGCTTATATCCATTGTTCTGATAGCGGCATTTTCATTTGTATTTTATTCAACATCCAATTATCTCGAGAATGAAAGTATTACCGCTATGAAAAGTATATCCTCACATTTAAGTGATGCTAAAAAAAATAACAGTATATTTGGTAATAATATAATGCCGGATGAAAAGGATGAATATTCATATTTTAAAACGTTTACTATAGAGACAAATAATTATAGCAAAACTTTTATCATAGATGGTTACGAAGTAGCTGCCGAGGATATAAATGACCAGGACAACGATTATCTTAATAAATTGATCAATGCTGTTTATACTTCAGAAAATGACGAGGGTATTCTCGAGGAATACAATCTTCGATATTATGCTGTTGATTCCATGTTTGGAAAATGCATGGTTTTCCTTGATAAGGAATACGAGGACACCACATTAAGTCGCCTTATTTTAACCTTTGTTATTGTTGGAACAGGAGCACTCACCGCATTCTTGTTTATTAGCGTTATTATCGCAAGAATAGCTGTCGCACCGGTCGAAAAATCAATGAAACAACAAATGCAGCTTGTTGCGGACGCCTCACACGAATTAAAAACTCCTATTACGGTAATATCAGCGAATGCGGATATTCTTCTTTCAAACAAAGATTCTTCGATATGTGAACAGGTAAAATGGGTTGAATACATCAAAACAGAATCAACACGAATGACCGAACTGGTTAACAATATGCTTTTCCTTGCTAAAACAGATGAGAATAAAAATGTAGAAGCTCAATATATTATTAACTTAAGTGATATCGTCAACAGCTGTATTTTACCATTCGAAAGCATTTGCTATGAAAAGAAAAAAGGCCTTAATATAGTTATTGCTCCTGATGTTTATATAAAAGGTAACGAGAACTCAATCAAGCAACTTATAATAATTCTCGTTGACAACGCTTTTAAATATTCCGACGAAAACGGCAGAATAAAGGTTATAGTCACTACGGAGCAGGACAAAGTATTACTCTCGGTCTGGAATACAGGAAATCCAATCCCCGAAAATCAACTTCCGCATATTTTCGAACGTTTTTTCAAAGTTGATAAATCACGTTCACGCACTGAAGGTGGATACGGTCTGGGACTTTCTATTGCTAAAAATATCACGGACTCCCATAACGCAAAAATATTTGTTCAAAGCAGTGAGCATAACGGAACCATGTTCACCTGTGTTTTTAAAAAGCAAAAGAATATATAAAACCGGGGCTGTTACAATTTTTTATTGTAACAGCCCTTTAAAATGGGATTAATAAAGAAATTACATCTGCTTTTTTATTTTATCCAGCGCGTGTTTTTCCAAACGGCTAACCTGAGCTTGTGAAATACCTATTTCCTCAGATACTTCGGTTTGTGTTTTTCCGCTGTAAAAACGTAAAAGCAGGATTCTGCGCTCTCTTTCACCCAGCTTTTTTATTGCTTCACTTATAGCGATATTGTTTAACCAGACATCATCATTGCAACCAGTATCGCTTATTTGGTCTAAAACATAGATAGAGTCTCCGCTGTCTGAATATACGGGGTCGTACAGAGAGATCGGGTCTACAATCGCATCTAACGCGTTTGTTACACTCTGTGGTTTCTCCTCTATCTCCTTTGCTATTTCCTCGATTGTAGGCTCACGTGAGAGGCTCACCGATAGCTTTTCTTTGGCTTGTAACGCTTTATATGCAAGATCACGCAACGAACGTGAGACTCTTACCATATTGTTATCTCGCAGATAACGCCTTACTTCACCTAAAATCATAGGTACAGCATAGGTAGAAAACTTTACATCCAGATTCATATCAAAATTATCTACCGCTTTAATCAAGCCTATGCACCCTACCTGAAACAAATCATCGGGATTCTCTCCCCTGTTTTGAAAGGATTGTATTACGCTCAGAACAAGTCTTAAATTACCGCTTATCAACTTTTCTCTAGCTTCTCTGTCGCCCTCCTTTGCTTTTCTTAAAAGAGAAAGCTTTTCCTCGTTCGAAAGAACCTTTAACTTTGCGGTGTTCACTCCACATATTTCTACTTTGTTGTACATAACATCCTCCGAAGTTGGTTTACATAATAAGTTTTCCCAATTTTCAGAGGATGAATACTCAATTTTTATAGTTGAATTTATTAAAACTCTTTGATATAATATAAACATGAAGTTGAATAAACGATTTATAATTGATTTTCTTTTAAATGTGTTAATTTTATAGAGTGGAGTAGTGAACAAAACATCATGAAAAAATTTGTAGTCGACCGTATTGAAGGAGATTATGCTGTCTGCCTTGACGAGCATGACAAAATTCATGAAATTCAATTGGCACGAATGGGTTTTACGGTAAAGGAAGGCACATTTGTCTTGTATGATAAAAAAAAAGATATATATTATGAAGACACTGCTGATTCAGAAAAAGCAAAAGAAGTAAACAGAAATCGTTTAAAACAAATATTCCATCGCAAAGAAGATAAATAGTTATTTCCCGGGAAATATACGTATTAAAAATTAAGCATTAAAAAAGCCTTTGCTTTCATATAATTCACAGGATGTGGTTATATGAAGAAAAGGCTTTTAATATTTTTTATTATTGTAATTCTGTCTTTCAGTCTGCCCGGTTATATGTTTTTTACCAACTTTGCCGAAGCTGCTGACACATATGCAGGTACAGAGGCAAATCAAATGCTCACTTATCGTGTTAATGAAAGCATTTATAAAAAAATAAGCGAAAGCAGTTTGAAATATGAGGACTTTGCTCTGATAAAAACCGATAATAACGGTAAAATTACCTCAATACAAATTGATTCAATAAAGCTGAACCTTATTGCCTCTGATTTAACTATTACTATTATAGACAACTTAAACAGCATTGAATTCGGAGAATTCGGAATTCCGCTAGGTAACGCCTTCGGGAGCAGATTATTCGCAGGCAGAGGTCCAAAAATCAAAGTTAGAGTAAATCCGTTCGGAACGGTTGCAAGTGATATAAAAAGTGTTTTTTTATCAGCCGGAATAAATCAAAGCATGCACCGTATTATTTTGGAGTTTAAAGTTTGCGTTTCGTTGTTGACCCCGTTTACAAATTCGTCAAGTCAATTTACCGCTTCTCTTTGTATTGCCGAAACGGTTATTGTGGGAGACGTTCCGAACGTCATCTGGGGTTCTGGCAATACGCCTGGCAATTTCGAAGGAGATAATTGAAACAGCGCTCGAAGCAGAAAGCGAAAAGTGGCATTCTCTTGGATATTTAAGCCTTATAACCAAATCGGATATTTCGGTAATACCTGCTGAGATTCCCCTTTTTTCGCCGCCAAATACAAGACAAAGAGGACGTTTGACACTCGTCCTATACAAGTCCTTTGCCTTTTCACTCCTTTCGGTAGAAATAAGTAAAAAGCCGTTTTCCTTTGCTTTTTTACAAGCATCGGTTAAATCCTCCACAACAGCGATTTTAAGAAGCTCAGACGCACCCGCAGAGCTTCTTACCACTATATCGTCCGAGGAAAAAAAGTTGCGCTGTGGTAAAATAACGCCGTCTACGCCAGCCGCATAAAGTGTACGCAACGTAAAGCCGAAGTTAAATGGGTCTTCTATTCCGTCTAAAACAACTATATAGGCATTTTTCTGCCTTAATATGTTATCAAGCGGAGTATATAGCCTTTCCCCTGCTAAAGCTGCAATTCCTCCTGCCGAAGGATGGTCGCAGAAGGTACGGAATTCTTCTTTGCTTACGAATTCTGTCGGAACCTCATACTTACTGAGTATATCATACTGTCTTTTTTCGGGAGCGTGAAAACCTGACCTTATCACGCTCTCGTATCTTTCTCTGTCAAGGACAACCTTGCTTATTTTTCTGCTCTTAGCTTCAAGTGTGGTGCGAACTGATATATATCCGCTTAAAATAATTTCGCTCATTAACTTACACCGTCAAGCTTTGATAATACAGTTGTATAAGCTTGTCTGTTTGCATTTGTTGTGTAGCTCAAGAATAATACCTCGTCAATATCCTTTCCGGTTGCGAAAACGGATAAGTTCTCTTTAAAATGATTTGGGTTTACATAATGAATTTCGCTGTATGCGTTTACTAAATACGGAACAAATGGTGCAGCACTTGTATCAGCCACAATCAGAAGTTTTTTACCGCTCGATGCTGCTGTTGTTATTTTAAAATATTCCGCATCCATTCCAAGGAAAATATTATATGCGTTTGCCGATGCTGTAACGCTGTTACCAGATACTTTATAGCTGGAATAAGTGTTGCCATTATGATAAATCGTAAGGTCACATGCGTTGTTTGGGTCTGTAAGATAGTATTCTATTGTGTCGGGGTTATCTGCAAGTGTATCCTCGTTTGTAGCCGAATAGAATCTGCCTAAATAATTCTCGTATTGCTGCTTACTGACTTCGTTAAGGCTTATCTGAGAAAAACCTGCTGCAGAAGCAAAATCATTGTAAGCATAATAAGCAGCAAGTGAGGTCCAGTTAATATCTGTTCGGAAATAAAGATATTCGCTGCTGTGTGAGGAAATTTTATCATAGATATTTATTGCCGTTATGCTGTCATCAAGCATATCATTTATTTTTGTAATTGTATTTTTCTGTGAAGAGTTGTAAAAATTGTCAGCTGTATAAATTTCTCTGGGAATATTAACAAACTCAATATAGGTAGGAGCAAGCATACTGTAGATCTTAACACCATCCGGTAAAGACTTTGCAAGGTTATTTATTGTGGTTGCATATCTGTTCATTGTTGTATCGGTTGCATTGAATTGTTCAAAACCACTGTCACCGTATATATAGGTATACCCAAGGTTATTGATTACCCACCCGTGAACAATATCATCGGTTCCGGAGGTAGTGTCGCTGTTGTCGGAAGATACTTCGCTTACCTCTGAAGAAGTATTTCCATTAGATACTTCATCAATAGAAATGTCGGAAACGTTACTTACTTCAAGTGAATTGTCAACAACGTTGGATTCATCCTTCCCTGTTTGTTCACTGGATAATTCACTGTTTTCATTTGTGTCATCATATCTGTCCGGCAGGAATAGAATAGCACTTAAAATCAATAGAGCAATAACAAGCACCGCTAAAATGGTTATTAAAATTGCCTTTTTCTCCTGTGCTCTTTTTTGTCTTAAAATTTTCTTATGTTCATCGTTCATAAATATAACCATTCCTTTCCTCGACGGTATACCGCCGAAATAAACAAACGCACCTAAAACTGCGTTTGGCGATTGTGCCGATTCGGTGTTAGCCGAATTGACTTTCCATTAAAGTCAAAGGCACAAAACCGTAGTTTGAAAGATTTATCTTTCAAACTTTCCCTTTCTGTTAAAATTATTGTCAAAAATATTTTCGCCTAATATTTTTTAGTTCAAACATTAATTTATTCAAAAAGAGGCAACATCAAGTTGCCCCTTTTTAGGGAAAAATTACTTCTTTTGATTATTTTTATCTTCTTCTGTCTGATTATCTGGATTAATATTTTTAACTTCACCTTTATTAATACGGTTATCAGAATTTGATTTCTTTTTATTGTTATTGTCTTCTTTAATCTGATCGTTACGCTTGCGGTTGGATTCTTCGCTCTCGGAAATTTTACGCTCTCTGACAGCGTCCAGCATCTCGGGAGTAACTCCTTGTGTAAAGCAAAGCTCAAACTGTTCGTTATCCATTATTTCGTGCTTTACAAGATAAGCAGCAATGAAGTGCAAAACATCCATACATTCATTAAGAATCTTCTCGGCCATTTCATAGCCTTTGGAAATGAATCCGTGTATTTCATCATCTATCTGCGATGCAATTTTCTCGGAATAATTGCGCGAGCTCTGATAATCTTTGCCAAGGAACACTTCATCATGTCCGGTTCCGAATACAACCGGTCCGAGCGTTTCACTCATACCGTATTGAGTAACCATTTTTCTTGCGATTTCGGTTGCTCTCAAAATATCGTTGGAAGCACCGCCTGAAATATCGTCAAGTACAAGCTTCTCAGCAACTCTTCCGCCTAAAAGGGTTGCAATGTTTTCCTGCAGTTCGTTTTTATATACGCTGGTTTTATCAACCTGTGGCAACGAAAGTGTATAACCTAACGCTCTTCCGCTCGGTATAATGGAAATCTGGTGTACAGGGTCTTGTGTAACACATTTCTTTGTAACTATTGCATGTCCTGCTTCGTGATATGCGGTTTTTTTCTTGTCCTCTTCTTTTATAACTAACGATCTCTTCTGTGTTCCAACTATAACTTTTATAATTGACTCTTCAATGTCACGCATACCGATAAGGCTTTTGCCTTTTCTTGCAGCAAGCAGCGCTGCTTCGTTAAGAAGATTTGAAAGATCGGCACCTGTAAATCCCGATGTGCTTTTTGCTATTGTCTCAAGGTTTACGTCAGCTTCAAAGGGTTTGTTTCTAGCATGAACTTTAAGAATTTCAACACGACCTTTAATATCGGGATGGTTGACTGTAACCTGTCTGTCAAATCTGCCCGGTCTTAAAAGCGCTGGGTCGAGAATGTCGGGTCTGTTTGTCGCAGCTATAACAATAACTCCGTCATTTACGCCGAAGCCGTCCATCTCAACCAGTAACTGGTTAAGGGTCTGTTCCCTCTCGTCATGACCACCGCCCCAACCTGCACCTCTGTGTCTGCCCACAGCGTCAATTTCATCTATAAATATAATACAAGGTGCTGTTTTCTTTGCGGTTTCGAAAAGATCTCTGACGCGGGAAGCACCGACACCGACATACATTTCAACGAAATCAGAACCGGAAATTGAATAGAACGGAACACCACTCTCGCCTGCAACAGCTTTTGCAAGAAGAGTCTTACCTGTTCCAGGCGCACCGACAAGTAATACACCTTTGGGTATTCTTGCACCTAAATCAGAGAATTTTGCAGGGTTTTTAAGGAATTCAACAACTTCCTTAAGTTCTTCCTTTTCTTCATCTGCACCTGCAACATCGGCAAAATAAACCTTTTTCTTTTCATCAGAGCCAAGCTTTGTTCTTGCTTTGCTGAAGGAGTTCATCCTTCCGCCAAGACCGCCACCACCGCCAGCACCTGTTCCTTTGGTTGCTCTGGAAATAAACATCCACCACACCGCAACCATTATTACTATTACAAGAATATATGGTAGGAAGGAAACCCACCATGGGAAGGTTGTGGGAGGTACATAATTGAAATTCTCTAATTTACCTTCTTTATTCACATCGGACTTAAGATTCTTTTGGATAGTTTCGTTGAGGTCTTCGTAAAAGACTGCGAAATCCGCAAGTTGAAACTTAATTTGCTTATTATCTATATCAGTAATTTCCAACAAATTACTTTCTTCAACAGTAAAGGATTTGACCTTATTTTCTTCAAACATCTTGACTATATCACTGTAGACAAGCTCATCTTTAGGAGTTTGACTTACAAGTGTGCTTCCGATATATATAACTGCAATAATGACCAGTATATAATACAGTGCGTACTTTCCGTTATTCTTCATTCATTAATTCCTGCCTTTCGTAATCGGCACGTCGGTTTTTATCTGAACCGTTATCGTTACCGAATCTTCATCGTCATTTTGTGAGTATACCCTGTCGGCCGCGCCTATAAAAGGTACATAAACAATTTCCTTATCGTCGAAGAAAATCGGAATAGCTTCTCTTAGGTGTTCAGGGATGCCTTTTTCTATGAATTGCTTTTTAATGCTTTTACTGACTCCGAGACTAAAGATTCTGTCACCAGTTTTTCTTGCTCTGTATTTTACGCTGCCAATAATTTTACCAAAGGATAATTTTGTATATGTGTAATTATTGTAAATATTTTCGCTGATTACAGAATTGTTTTTTGATAAATATATCTTTACCATACCATCTGCAAATATATTTTCGCCATATTTAAGCTCATAAATGCCATTGTCGATGATTTTTTTTATACTTTTTGCGACAACAAAATTTATTTTACCGTCCTTGATTAATGCCGTAATTCCGTCTGGCATGGATTGTCTCTTTTTTTGTCCGGAGTTTAAAAGAGAAATCAAAGCATCAAGATGCACTGTCATCAGGCTTTTTTTACCCGAAATCAAAGAATAATCACGTTGAAGCTTCCGCTTTAATAATGAAGGATGCAGTTCACTGTATTTTATATCAGCAGGTAAAGTATCTAATACCGAATTAAAATATCCCTCGTCTATTCTCGCAAACTCGCTTAGCCTGTCCACCGCTTCAATAACCTGAGAATTAATCTTTTTCGCTGTGGGTAATAAAACATTCCTAATATAATTTCGTGTGTAATTATTGTCACTGTTGCTGCTGTCAATAACGAACGATAAATCGTTCGCCGACGAAAAACCGTTAGTTGATAAAAATTCTTCATTCTCTTCCCTGCTCATGTTAAGCAATGGTCGAATTGTGTTACCGTTTATCTGCGGTATTCCGCATAAACCACTCACCGTTGTACCTCTGATTATATTCATATAAACAGTTTCTGCATTATCGTTTTTCGTATGTGCAGTAGCAAAATAATCCACACTATATTGTTTACCAAGTTCACCAAAATATGAATATCGTGCGTCTCTTGCAGCTTCCTCGATTGATTTTTTGTTTTCTTTCGAGAGCTTTTTAATATCTATTCTTGTTGTATGGAGCTTTATTCCCAATTTTACACATAACTCTATACAAAAATTCTCATCTCTAAAGGATTCATCACCACGTAAAAGGTGGTTGACATGAGCAGCACAAAGTGCAAATTCATATTTACTTTTCAACATATTAAGTGCAACTAACAGCGAAACCGAATCCGCTCCACCCGATAGGCAGACACATATCGTTTTATTCTTTAACGAGGTTGATAAGGTGTTACTGATTTCTACAAGTGTAAAGATAACTTTTTTTAGAAAATTACTTTCGGGGTCACTCATTACGATATTCCTCAATCTCGGTAAATTTAAAAATATGTCCATACCAGCCAAGAGGTATTACATTCGTACCCCCATGTCTGTTTTTTGCAATACTGCATTTTGCAATAATATGGTCGTTGTTATTACTATTGTAACTGTTGTTATGTTGTTTATCATCGTCACCTTGTTTTTTATAATAATCATCACGATAAAGAAGAAGTACGATATCAGCATCCTGCTCAATTGTTCCCGAATCACGTAAATCTGATAAAACCGGCATTTTATCGGATCGAGTTTCGGTTGCACGTCCAAGCTGGGAGCAAAGAATAATAGGAACATGCAGATCCTTTGCCATTAACTTGAATGCACGTGTTATCTGACCTATTTCAAGTACACGGTTTTCGGTATGTTTTTCTCCTTGCATTAATTGAAGATAATCTACAACCACAAGACCAAGATTTTTCAATCTGCGAAGTTTTGCCTTCATTGAGGTAGCACTTATTGATGACGTGTCATCTATGAGTATATTTGTCTCGGATAATGCACTTGCCGCCTCCGCAAGACGTTTCCATTGTTCGCCATCCAAACGGCCAGTACGCATACTATGGCTGTCTATCATTGCTTCCGAACAAAGAATTCTGGCAACAAGTTGTTCGCTTGTCATCTCCAATGAGAAAATTGCTACTTCCTTTTTTGTACGCTTTGCAACATGAGTCGCAATATTAACTGCAAAAGTTGTCTTACCCATACCAGGACGACCACCTAAAACAATCAGGTCACCATCACCCATTCCGACGAGAAGACTATCCAGTCCACCAAAACCGGTTTTTGTTCCGCTTAAGGATTCGGGATCGTTTTTTAAGGTATTAAGTGTAGCGTAGTTTTTTATAATAACATCACGGATGTGGTCGAAGGAAACATTATATCTATTCTGAGCAATTTCAAAGATTCTCTGCTCGGCAAAATCGATAGTATCACTAGCCGCTCCAAGCTCGGAGAAAGCGGTATCGGAAATATCTCGCGACGCTTCGATTAATAACCTGAGTAGTGCTTTATCCTTAACAATAGCAGCGTATTCGGTAACATTAGATGCTGCTCCGGCAAGATCAACAAGCAGTTTGATATATTTAGCGGCATCACCCTCGGTATAATTACCAAGCTGTGTTAGTGTGCTTACTATGGTAACTAGATCGATAATTTTGTTGGTAATAAACATCTCAACCATAGCAGTAAAAATTGCTTGGTGCTGCTCAAGATAAAAATCATCCGCTTTAATGAGTGTTAGAACTTCATTAAGTTTTTCAGAATCGATTAATATCGAACCGAGTATAGCCTGTTCAGCCTCTATCGAAAAAGGCATCTTTTTTATTGTATCCAACTCTGACATAGAAACCTCCACGCCCTGTAGGGCACAAATTGTATTGAAAAATTAGTGGAGGTACGCGATGATGTAATTCTGTTTATTATATTTTTCACGCTAACCTCTTTCTCATTAAAGTTTTATCAAACCTTAATTAGTTACCTGTAATTTTATGTTAGCGCTTATCTCGGGATATAATTTAATCTCAAGGTTGTATTCTCCGACAGTTTTTATAGTATCATTGATTACAATTTTACGCTTGTCAACCGTAAGACCAAGCTCACTCTGCAGCTTCTCACAAATATCCTTGGCTGTGACAGCACCGTAAAGTCTACCGTCTGTACCGCCAGTTGTTTTATAAACCAACACTGTACCCTTTAACTTTTCCACAAGTGCAATTGCTTGTTTTTTCTCTTCTGTCTTTTTAAAATCTAAACTGTCCTTTTTTGCTTTTATCTCATTGATTATCTGATTGTCGGCGATCTTTCCAAGTTTTTTTGGAAACAAAAAATTGCGTGCATAACCATCCGAAACATTTACTATCTCACCTTTTTTACCCTGACCTTGTACATCCTCTAAAAGTATAACTTTCATAATTATGACCTCCTTAAAGTATCACTATATTGCTAATATGTAAAATTAATAAATTTCGTTTTTCGGGCGGGTTCCCCGACTGTAAAACACCTTTATAGAGCGTTATACGCGCCCCACTCGCTGACCAAATAAACAGCAATTTTATGTTGTTTTATGCGATAAGCGAGTGAAATCCCCAAATTCGATTGCGAAACCGCAGTTTCGCAATCGAAAAAAATTACTGTGCTGTTTGTGATTCTATATATTCGTCAATTGCATTCTCAAGAATTTTTATAGCTTCATAGCGGTCAAATATCGAAGTAGAAAAGTTCTTTCCTTCTTTACGTCTGAAAAGTGCGCCTGCTGATTGAAAATGACCGCCGCCACCCAATAACTTTGCAATGTTTATTACATTGACAGTACCATCCGAACGTGCAGACAGATTATAACCGTTTTCCATTAAATAAATAACAAAAGATGCGTTAAGGTTTTCAATATTAATAAGCCGCTCTGCTGCTTTTGATGCCGCAACCTTGTTATCCGCTGAAATATTCTCGTCATAAACAGATATTGCAAAATGTTCTCGGTAAACGGAGAAATCCTTTACAATAGCGTTTACTCTATTGAATTCCTCAATCGATGATTTAAACAGAAGCTGTGCCTTGCCTGCCTCTGCACCCTCACTTCTGAGGTACATACAGGCATTAAAGGTACGTGTTCCCGTATCTCTTGAAAAGTTCTGTGTATCAAGCAGGATTCCTGCTAGAAGAATCTGTGCTTCCTCCACTCTTAGAGTGTTAGGTGGTAAAGCAAGCTCGAGAATCTCGCAAACCAATTCTGCCGAGGAAGATGCTGTGGGATCGATATTGGCAGGTTGAATAACCTGCGGTCCCAATGGATCCTTTATAGCATGATGGTCTATAACAATAACACGCTGTGCATTCTTGTATATATACGGTGCCTCGAACATATCGGGGTTACTTGCATCGGATATGATCAACAGGGTATCGGGTGTCAATAATTCCTGTCCGTAAACAGAGTCAACAAATAAATCCTTATATTCTGTTATGTTTTTAAGAGAGTCAAATATCTGTTTAATGCTGTATTCGTACCTGTCAACAACAATATTCACTTTTACGCCAAGGTAGCTAACCAGCTTTGCAAGACCGATGTTCGATGCTATTGAATCATAATCCGCTCTTATATGTCCCATAATTAGTACATTACTACTGCGTGGAATATGATGCAATAACAAATCCTTACATACTCTCGAACGTATTCGTGTTTGCTTTTGAATAGCTTTATTTCGTCCGCCGTAGCTGACTTCACCGTCTGGGGTCTTGACAACCGCTTGCGCGCCGCCTCTCTGTAAAGCTGATTGCAACGCACTTTGAGCAGAAGTATGCTTGTCGGACAATGTTCCTACCGATGAAGAAATACCAATAGAAATTGTAAGCGGTACAATTGAATTCTCAGTAGTTGCTGTTACGACCTTGTCAAGTATATCAAACCTGCTTTTTATCATTCCGTCAAGGTAACGGAAATCAAACTGCATTATATATTTATCTCTGTCATACTCGGTAAGAATAGCTTTTATGCTTTTCGCCCATTCATTTAATACAGAACTGATTTTTACCGAGGTCATCTTGTTTTTTTCTTCGAATTCTTGTCCGATCTCAGAACTATTGTCTACAACAATATGAGCAATAATTACGTTACTGTCACCGAATTCCTTCCGCAAAGCGTTTATTTCTGTTTGATTATACCAAACGGCTGCAAAATAGTTCCTTTGCTCGTAATTTATACTGATTAAATGAACTCTGAAGTCGGCGTAGCTAGTTTTTACCTCAATATAATCCTCGTAATTCTTATAAACATTAGAGAGGTTTGCATATGATAAAAGTCCGCCGAAGAGCTCATTATTGATTGTGTTTATCTTTACTTTTTTTGTTTCTTCAAGTGCGGAAAATTCTTTGTTAAACCACTTGAAACGATTATCCTGGTCAATAATAACAATCGGCATATCAAGCTTTACAAGTAAGCTTCGTAAAAGGGGCATTGAGGTTATAGTCCCCGAATCAGCATTCCTACCTCTTTTATAACGAAAATATATAAAAAAGCAAAAGAAAATATAAGCCAAAGTGCAGAAAAGTAAGCTATAACCAATCCGCTTATTTGTTAATAAGCCGATTGCGGTAATAATGGAAAAAAAAGCCACAGCAACTACTTCGCTCAAGTGAGCTATAAAGATGTCAACGAACTTTTTCAATGGCTTTCCTCCTTATATGCTTATATAAATGCTGAGATTTTACATATTGTAATATTTATATTATGGTCGTATTGGTTCGGCTTATAATCGTTTTATTATACAACAGATATTGCGGATTGTCAATCTTATAACAATGTCTGCTGCGTTACCTCAGGGTCATAATCCTCAAAAATTGCACCGGATGACGGTAAAACAGACTTGCGGTATTTGCTTTCTTTTAAAAGTTTGGGACTGCGTTCGTTATACGGAGCAGCAGAAATTACCTTTTGATTCTTTTTTAAAGTGAACACAGCCGAGCCATATGAGGTGCGTGTGCTTTTCTCAGTTATTTGTTTTTCATTGACCAAAAGAGCACGGGAATTATCGCTTCGTAATAAATACTCGCCTGTAATGCCAGCTTTATAAATTCCAATTAACGGACTTCCGTCGTAAAAAGCACCCGTAAGCTTTTTACGGTTTGTTTTAGTAGCATAACTGAAAGCAGGTATTCGCACCGCTTTTCCATTTTCAAAGAACAACACTAAATTTCCGTCGTATTTCTTTAATATAATAGCAGAAATTACCTTTTCGCCTTCATCGAAGGAAAGCTTTGCCGCGACAAAATCACCAAGGTTAGATGCCTTTTGATCCTCAAAATCATTAAGTTTTGCTTTATACACCTGTGCATTTGATGTGAAGAATAACACTTCAGCTGAATTGCTTGTTTCCTCACTGAAGAGAAGCTCGTCATTTTCCTTGAACTTCTGTATGTCATTTCCGCGAATAGAAGCAGTTGTGCATTTCTTGAAATAACCCTCTCTTGAAAGGAAAATCACAACAGGATAATCTTCCACCTCTTCAACAGGCTCCGTAAGCTCAAGCTCGTCCTCATAAATAAGAAAGGTCTTTCGAGGAATAGCAAATTTTTGTGAGATGGCTTTTAATTGTTTTATAATAACATTCTTGATTTTTTTATCATTGGAGATAAGACCTTTTAACTCTTCAATATCCTTTTCAAGCTGTTCTATTTCATCGATTCGTTTTAAAATATATTCTCTGTTTAGGTTACGCAACTTGATATCCGCAACATATTCCGCCTGAATCTCGTCAATACCAAAGCCCTTCATCAAGTTCGGAACAACATCTCTGTCATTTTCTGTAGTGCGGACTATGTGTATAGCCTTGTCAATATCAAGAAGAATCTCCTTCAAGCCATATAAAAGATGCAGCTTGTCGGTTTTTTTACCAAGATCATATATGAAGGTTCTGCGTAAACATTCTATTCTGAATGCAGTCCATTCCTCAAGAATCTCCAGTATACCCATTGTTCGCGGAACGCCGCCGACAAGAATGTTGAAATTACAGGAAAAACTGTCCTCAAGTGAAGTTGACTTATAAAGACGCGCCATTACCTTCTCGTAGTCTGCTCCGCGTTTAAAATCAATTGTCAATTTAAGTCCGTTTAAATCTATTTCGTCACGTACATCAGTAATATCCTTTATCTTACCTTCTTTATAAAGCTTAGTTATTGCATCTTTTATACGTTCAAGCGTAGTTGTATAGGGTATCTGAGTTATTTCAACACAGTTTAAAGTCTTGTCATAGTTATATTTTGCTCTGACTTTAAAATTTCCGTTACCTGTGCTATATATTTCGTGCAGCTTTGCTCTGTTATAAACAAGCATTCCTCCGGTTGAAAAATCTGGTGCTTTCATAATATCAAGCAGCCTGTCCACCGTAAGATTGCTGTCTGTAAGATAAACAATAGTAGCCTCGCAGACTTCTGCAAGATTGAAAGAACAGACATTGCTTGCCATACCGACTGCTATACCTGTGTTTGGAGAAACCAATATGTTAGGAAACGCAGTAGGCAATACTATCGGTTCGGTTGTTGTGCCATCATAGTTATCAACGAATTCTACAGCGTCTTTATCGATACCGTCAAATATTTCCTCGGAAATATTTGCAAGCTTGCATTCGGTATACCTTGAAGCAGCATATGCCATATCTGAGTATTGTTTTCCAAAGCTACCTTTTGATTCGATAAGGGGGTGCAAAAGCGACTCTTTGCCGGTTGTAAGCCTAACAAGCGTTTCGTAAATAGATGCGTCACCGTGAGGATTGAGAACCATTGTCTGACCTACAATTTTTGCGCTCTTTTGTTTTGCTCCGGTAAGAAGTCCCATTTTATACATTGTGTATAACAGCTTTCGGTGTGCAGGTTTAAAGCCGTCTATATCAGGTATCGCTCTTGAAACTATACAACTCATCGCATATGGCATATAGTTTGTTTCAAGCACCTGTGTTATGTTTACATCCAGAACCTCTGCTGTAGTCTCGGGTTCAATATTTATGTTAGTTTTCTTCTTCGCCACGCTTATAAATCATTCCTTTTATAGTTTTTCTTATTTATATATATTATCATAACAACTAAGAAAGTAAGCATCTGAGCTGTAATCTGCATTTATTAAATTAAAAACTACACATAATATAAAAAATGAAGCGGTTGTAGTTTTTAACATATCGCCTGTGAGTGAAAAACCCCCATTTTCCGCAATAATATCCGTGTACCGTTTTGTTCGAGCGACTTGCCCAAGAACCATCACGAATATACCACCATTTTTACCTCTTTATTAAATGCCAACCTTGCTGGCAATGAAACAACCCAAGCTACAATACATTGTTTATGAATGTATTGTAGCATAATTGGGTTTAAAATTCCATAACTTTTTATAAATTTTAATCTTGTGTCGCTTTTTTATTGAAATTGCTATTTTTCCTCGTAACGATGGTGTTTTCAAAAATTCAAGTACAGCATGCTATGTACAAGGCTCAAATAAGAGATATGATAATACTGAGTGTAACCGCTTTATACCTACCTCTATCGATACAAGATTTGTATTTCCATAGCCGAAAATTAGTGAATTATTATAAGTATATTTAATCCCCATATTATTTTCGTCAAAAAGATAATGTTTACTTGTGGGGATAACTTGAAGATCATGATCTTCAAGTTTCTGCATTAAACTCTTATCAAAGTGAATGTCTTTAAAAGTTGCTATCAGGTGCATTCCTACCTCTGCTCCAGAGATAGTAACTGCATCTTTGAAACTCTCCTTAAGACATTTGATCAAATGATTTCTCCTCTTTAGATAAATTTTTCTCATTTTTCTAATATGCAAATCAAAAAATCCATTTTCGATAAATTTTGCCATAGAAAGTTGTTCAAGTATGGGCGAATGCAAATCAGCACTATACTTAGCTTCTTCCATTTGAGCACACAGGTCATCAGGTAAAACCATATACCCCATACGCAATGAGGGAATGAATGTTTTTGAAAATGTTCCTACATAAATAACACGTGTCGGGTCAAGAGACTGCATGGACTGTATTGGATTCCCATCAAATCGAAATTCGCTGTCGTAATCATCTTCAACAATATAGGTGTTATGTTTTCTTGCATATTGAATCATTTCAATCCTACGTTTAATTGGCAGGATTGCTCCTATTGGAAACTGATGACTTGGCGTTGTAAATATTAATTGAGGTGAAACACCCGGCAGTTCAGAAGTCATCATTCCAAATTCATCAATTGGGATTGCTTGTATTCTTACTTTATTGCTCTCTAATGTATGTAGGATACCATAGCTAAGTGGATTTTCAACCAATGCATATCCATCGCTTGATACAAGCTGGCACAATAAACTAAACGCCTGAGCGGCACCATTTGTTATAAGGATATTTTCCGGTTTAGTATTAACCCCACGCACACGACGTAAATAATTTGAAAGTTGATATCTTAGCTCATATTGTCCATTTGAGCTTTGATAATCCATATGTAGGGGTAATACCGATAAGGTTATCTCTTTGTATATTTTCCCCCACTTTTTAATAGGAATGGAAGCCAAATCCGGAATGCCCGTACGAAAACTAATAATATCTTCATTTGTCTGGCTTTTAATTGCTCTCTGTTCTTTTACGTAATGATTTACGGCTGTTCTTTCAAAACGAATCCCATCGCTTACATATGTTCCAGAACCATTCTTAGTATACACATAACCTTCTGCAATAAGCTGTTCGTAGCTTTCAATGACACCATTTCTTGCAACATTAAGATACTTAGCCAACTCTCGTGTTGAGGGAAGCTTTTCCCCCTGTTGCAGTGTTTCGTTTAATATGCCCTCTCTTATAAAGCTATATATTTGTATTGCGATTGAAATAGGTTTGTCTCTATCCAAAGTAATATAAAACATATGTTTCCCTCCTAAGTGGTTCTAAAATAATTGCAGTGAAGCGGTACTTTTAAGAACTACTTTTATATGTTAAAGTATAACATATATATAGAAAGTAGTAAATAGAGGAGGAAACAAATGAATAGTTACACTTTCATTATAACTTCATTAATCATAATTCTAATCCCAGGAACCGGAGTCATATACACAATCTCAACAGGTATAACAAAAGGGAAAAAAGCAAGCGTTATTGCTACGCTTGGCTGCACTGCAGGTATTATACCGCACTTGATTTTAAGTATATGGCTTTCATCACTATTGTTAAAAATGAATGAGCATGTATTTTTTGTATTAAAATTGATGGGTACTATGTATTTATCCTATCTTGGAATTAGAATGCTTCTTTCAAAAGCAAAATTAGATTTTAGCGAAACAATTAATGAATTTAAAACAGCTACCATTATACGTACTGGAGTTTTAATCAACCTTTTAAATCCAAAACTTACGTTATTCTTTTTTTCATTTTTACCACAATATATCAACAGCAATAGTAAAAGATATATAAAAGAATTTTTCCTGCTTGGCATAGCATTTATGATGCTGTCCTTTCTCGTTTTCGTCCTTTACGGAGTACTGGCTGGTTCAATGAAAAGGCTGGTTACTAAGTCGCCTAAAAGACTACAACGTTTTCAACAGCTACTTGGTATCATATTCATCGCTTTTGCAATTAATCTTATGTTGAGTTCTTTATAGACTTTTAAATAATCAGAACCAATCTCTTTACTTAACCATATTATAAACACCAATATTAATTATTGTTGTAGTTTTTAACATTGCCCTTTTTAATTGCATGACGATTGTTTTATATCCGAACTACGTAATTTTTCGTTATTTCGTTATATGAAATTATCCACTCTCAAACAGAGAACAACATATAAAATGAGCCGTTTGTTCTTGATAAAACATACGGCTCTTATTACCCAACAGAAAATAATATTTTCAAATTCCGAACATGAAATAAAACTATTAAGAAAGTAAATATGATATGTTCAACAGAACTATATTTTTAGTTTCTTCTGTTATTGTAAATGGTGACATATCCCAACACCAACCACCATCCAAGAAAACACTTTTGGGTAAAATTTTATGAAGTTCATTGCTTTGCTGTTTTTCCAACACTGTTTGTTCCATTTATAAAGATGAAATTTTTCGTAATATCACAACATTAAAAGATTATATATCCGCCAGCTCCAGATACCTTGCTCCGTTGTCTGATATAAACTGCTTTCTGCCGTTCAGATTGTCACCGAGAAGAATATCGAACATCTCGTAGGTTTTCTGCTCATCCTCAGGAGTAATACGAATAAGCTTTCTCGTAGCAGGGTGCATGGTGGTGCGTGACATCATCTCCGGGTCATTCTCACCCAAACCCTTTGAACGTTGAATAGTATATTTTTTTTCGCCAAGCTTTGCAAGAATCTGTGCCTTTTCCCTATCATCATAAGCAAAATAAGTATCGTCTTTTAAGGTAATTTCATATAGAGGAGTTTCGGCAATGAATACACAACCTGCTCTTATCAATGACGGAAGCAGACGGTATAACATCGTTAGAATAAGAGTACGTATCTGATAACCGTCCTCGTCGGCATCGGTACAGATAATTACCTTCTCCCAGCGTAAAGCCTGCATATTGAATTCGGGTATCTTCTTTGCTTTGCCGCCTTTTATTTCGATTCCGCAGCCGAGAACCTTTATTAGGTCAAGAATAATATCGTTAGCTAATATTTTATCATAAGAGGATTTCAAGCAGTTGATCGTTTTACCTCTGACGGGGATTATTGCTTGAAATTCTGCGTTTCTTGCCAATTTACAGCTTGTAAGAGCGGAGTCCCCCTCAACAATATAAAGCTCACATCTGTTTGGGTCTTTGCTTCGACAGTTGACAAACTTCTCAACAGAGTTACTGATATCAAGCGGTGCGGAGAGCTTAATTTTCGTGGTAGCCTTCATATTTTCCGAGGATTCTCTTGCACGCTTGTTTATAAGCACCTGAGCGCAAATTTTGTCTGCAAACTGCGGATTCTCAGCAAAATAAACCTCAAGCGAGTGCTTGAAGAATTCGGTCATCGCTTCTGTAATAAAGGTATTTGTAATTGCCTTTTTGGTTTGGTTTTCATAAGAAGTCTGAGTTGAAAAAGAGTTGACAATAAAAATAAGCACCTCTTCAACATCGGAATAGGTAATCTTACTTTCGCTTTTGGTATATTTATTGTTCGCCTTCAAGTATTTGTCGATTGCCCAGACAAATGAACTTCTTGTTGCCTTATCGGGCGAACCGCCATGCTCAAGCCAGGAGGAGTTGTGATAAAATTCTATACGGTTTACCTTGTTCGTAAAACAGAAAGCAATCTGCATTTTTAATTTATAAAAATCCTTGTCATCTCTGTCACGCCCTGAACGTTCAGTCGAAAAGTCGACAGGCGGTGTAATATATTCCTCTCCGACAAGCTCGTTAATATAATCAACTATTCCGTTTTCATACAGGAATTCGCTCTTTTCGAAGCTGCCATCAGTATTCTGCCATTTGAGCGTAAGTGTAAGACCGCTGTTTACTACCGCTTGTTTTTTAAGTATTTCCAGGAAATATTCTTTTTCAATATTGATATCGGTGAAAACATCAAGGTCGCTCCTCCATCTGACGACAGTACCATTTTTGTTTTTTGGACCGTCTTCCTTTACGAGTTGTCCGCAAACCTCACCTTTTTTAAAGTTAATTGAGTATTTGACTCCCTTTTGATAGGAAATAACATTCATGTACTCAGAGGCATATTGTGTTGCACACGCACCCAGACCGTTAAGTCCAAGCGAATATTCGTATGCACCGCCCTCGGTATTATTATACTTTCCCCCTGCATAAAGCTCGCAGTAGACAAGCTCCCAGTTATATTTACCTTCTTTTTCGTTCCAGTCAAGCGGTACGCCACGACCGAAGTCTTCTACTTCCATTGAACGATCATTATAAACAGTAACGTTTATTACCTTACCGTAACCCTCTCTCGCTTCATCTATAGAGTTCGAGAGTATCTCAAAAAAGGAGTGCTTGCAGCCATCGATTCCATCAGAACCGAAAATAACCGCAGGGCGTTTTCGCACCCTTTCCGCACCTTTTAATGAAGAAATACTTCGACTGTCATACTCGTTTTTATTTTTAGACATCTGATTTTTCTCCTGCCTTATGTCTTAAATACTGTAAAATCCTACTTTTTTGTATACTTTGGATAATGTTTTTCTTGCCATATATGCAGCACGCTCGCTGCCGTCTTTTAATATTTTATTTAGATTGTCTTTGTCGGAAAGATAACGTTTAAATTCTTCTTGTATTTTACCCAGAGCATCTGCTGTAACTTCACCAACAGCAAGTTTGAAGTCACCATAACCCTTACCTTCAAATTCTTTTTCAGCTTCATGAATACTCTTGTTTGTAAAACAGCTGTATATGGTAAGAAGATTATTTATTCCATCTTTTCCGTCAGCGAACTTAATCTCGCTGCCTGAATCGGTAACGGCACGTTTTATCTTCTTTATAATTGTATTTCTGTCATCCAGAAGAAAAACACTTCCACCGCTTAAATCAGATTTACTCATCTTTTTTGTCGGCTCATTGAGCGATAAAATCTTTGTTCCCTCTTTGGGAATATACGGGTCGGGTATTTTAAACGTCTCGCTGTAAACGCCGTTGAAGCGTTCCGCAATATCTCTTGACAGCTCCAAATGCTGCTTCTGATCCTGACCGACAGGTACAAGGTCGGTCTGATAAAGCAAAATATCCGCAGCCATTAGAACAGGATAGGTGAAAAGACCTGCATTCACGTTATCAGCGTGTGTTGCCGACTTATCCTTGAACTGTGTCATTCTGGAAAGCTCACCGAACATGGCATAACAATTCAAAACCCATGCCAGCTCCGCATGAGCAGGAACATGGCTTTGAATAAACATTATATTCTTAGTAGGATCAAGCCCTACCGCAAGATATAAGGCAAGTGTTTCCAGGCTTCTGCGTCTTAACTCGGCAGGGTTTTGCCTTACTGTAATTGCGTGCATATCTACTATGCAATATAAGCAATTATAATCGTCCTGTAGCTTAACCCAGTTTTGCATTGCTCCGAGATAGTTGCCAATACAAAGTTGTCCCGAGGGCTGTATTCCTGAGAATATTGTCTTTTTTGTTTGTGTATTTTCCATAATACATCCGTATCTCCAACGATTATAAAATTACCTATCACCACTCATCGTTGGGATCATGGCTATAGTGGAGAATTCTCTGTAAGGTTGAATTTATTCAACCATTATTTTTGCAAGTTTATCTATACCATCGATAATCTGTTCGTTTGTCGGTGTTGAATAATTAAGTCTGAACGACCTGCTCTTTTCACCTTGAACAGGGCAGAAGGTGCTTCCCGGAACAACCGCAACCTTGTTTGCAATCGCTACCTTAGCAAGTTCATCAGCATCGACGTTTGGCATGGTTACCCAAAGGAACAGACCTCCCTCGGGACGGGTATATTTTATCTTTTTATTAAACTTCTCATCCATTTGCGAGAGCATAAGACCACATTTTTGCTTGTATAATTCTTTTATTGATGCTATATGCTCGTCAAGTCCGTAGATATCTATAAATCGAGAAGCTAACATCTGAAAGAAAATATTCGTATGCACGTCGTTTACCTGCTTTGCAACGACAACCTTTTGTATTATATCCTTATGTCCGCAAAGGAAACCGACACGCATTCCTGCCGAAAGTATTTTTGAAAACGAAGAGCAGTAGATAACTCTTCCCTCTGTATCCATGCTTTTCATTGTTGGAATCTCTTCACCTGCATAACGCAGCTCTCCATATGGATTATCTTCAAGAATAAGAGTGTCGTATCTCTTTGCAAGAGCAAGTACAGCTTTTCTCTTTTCAAGACTGGTCGTGATTCCAGATGGATTTTGAAAGGTTGGGATTATATATATAAATCTTACGTTTTTATTTGTTTTGAGTGCAGCCTCAAGCTTAACCAGATTCATGCCATCATCTTCCAGTTCAACACCGACAAGGTTGGTGTTATATGAGCGAAAGGCGTTAAGCGCGCCAATAAAGCTGGGATTTTCACATATAATAGTATCACCCTCGTTGCAAAGAACCTTTGCGGTAAGGTCAATTCCCTGCTGTCCGCCTGTGGTTATAATAGTCTCGTTATAATCGTTTCCGATAGAAAAGCGTTCCTTTAAACGGTCGTTAATCTGTTTTCTTAAAGGTGTATAACCCTCGGTAACGCTATACTGCAAGGCCTCGGTAGACCTCAACAAAAAAATCTCCTCAGAGATATTTTTCATCTTCTCTACAGGAAAAGACAAGGCTGATGGGTTACCTGCGGCAAAAGAAATGACTGTCGGGTCAGAAAGTGATTTGAAAATCTCCCTTATCGCTGAGGGGCGCATATCCTTGACTTTATCTGAAAAAGTATAATTCATAAAGTTTATATTTCCTTTCATTGTAGCGTGGGAATTTGTGCGTAATTTCATTTCCTTAAAATAAAAAGCACAAAACCGTGTTTAAAAAATAGAATTTTTCAAACTAAATACCAATATATAGTTATAATATCACAATTATATAAGATTTTCAATAAAAAATTTATCAATAAAACTGTTTACAACATTAGGTAATTGATGTATAATTAATAGGATTGAAAATTTAAGGAGATGTCTTTAATGTCAGATATGGAAAGAAAAATTATTGTTGAGACTTCAGCAAGACATATTCACTTAACCGAAGAGCATGTCGAAGCTCTTTTCGGTATAGGAAAAACGTTGACAGTACGCAACGAACTATCTCAACCCGGGCAGTTTGCAAGCCTTGAGAGAGTTGACCTTGTCGGTCCAAAGAACACTATTAAAAATGTAATGATTCTTGGTCCAGCAAGAAAAGCGACACAAGTTGAGATTTCGCTTACCGATGCACGTAATCTAGGAATTAATCCCCCGGTGAGAGAATCCGGAGATATAAAAGGCAGCATCGGAATAAAGCTTGTTGGTCCTGCCGGTGAGGTTGTTTTAGAAGAAGGCGTTATTATAGCAAAACGTCATGCTCATCTTACTCCGGAGGTTGCACAACAATGGGGAGTAGAAAACAGCGAAACCGTATTGCTAAAGGTAAAAACCGACAGAGGACTTATTTTTGATGAGGTTGTTGTAAGAGTAAGCCCCAATTTTTCTCCTGCTGTGCATATTGACACAGACGAGGCAAATGCTGCTGGTTGTTCCGGTGAAGTTTTTGGTACTATTATAAAAAAATAACTAATATAAACTCAATACGAAAGGAAAAAAAGAAATGCTGCAATATTCACACGAAGTACAAAGTATGTGTTCTGTTGCTAAGGGTCCAAAACATGGACCTGCTCCGATTCCCGAAGAAGGAAAATGGGTAAAATCCTATCAAATCAGCGACATATCCGGTTTATCACACGGTGTGGGCTGGTGTGCTCCCCAACAAGGCGCATGTAAGCTTACGTTAAATGTCAAAGAAGGTATAATCGAGGAGGCTCTTGTCGAAACTCTTGGATGCAGCGGTATGACACACTCCGCAGCTATGGCAGCCGAGATTCTTCAAGGCAAAACCATTCTCGAGGCTCTTAACACCGACCTTGTTTGCGATGCTATAAACGTTGCAATGAGAGAGATTTTTAAGCAGCTTGCATACGGCAGAACTCAAACAGCTTTCTCGGAGGGTGGTCTTCCTATAGGTGCTTCACTCGAGGATCTTGGCAAGGGCTTACGTTCACAGGTTGGTACAATGTTTGCAACAAACAAAAAAGGCGTTCGTTATCTCGAAATGGCAGAGGGATATATTCTTGAACTCGGCCTTGACAGTGACAACGAGGTTATCGGTTACAAATTCATTAACCTCGGTAAGATGATGGAATCCATCAGAGAAGGTGTTTCCCCTGCTGACGCATACGAAAAGAACATAAAAACATACGGCCGTTTCGCAGAAGCTGTAAAATACATAGACCCGAGAAAGGAATAAGGAGGTAAAAGAACATGGCAAAGTTTGAAGGCTACGAAAGAAGAATTAAACAAATAGAAGCTTGCCTTAGTGAGTACGGCTTTTCCTCCCTCGAGGACTGCAAGGCACTTTGCGAATCAAAAGGCATTGATGTTGACGGAATTGTAAAAAGTGTTCAGCAGATAGCTTTTGAGAACGCAAGCTGGGCATATACACTCGGTGCTGCTATCGCAATTAAAAAAGGTATAAAAAATGCAGCAGACGCTGCCGAAACAATCGGTATAGGCTTACAGGCTTTCTGTATCCCCGGTTCTGTTGCTGAGACCCGTAAGGTTGGTCTTGGACACGGCAACCTTGCAGCAATGCTTCTCCGTGAGGAGACAAAGTGCTTCTGCTTCCTTGCAGGACATGAGTCCTTTGCGGCAGCAGAAGGCGCAATCGGTATTGCAAAAACAGCAAACAAGGTTCGTTCGACACCACTAAGAGTTATACTTAACGGTCTTGGAAAAGATGCAGCATTTATTATTTCACGTATAAATGGTTTTACCTATGTAGAAACAGATTATGATTTCTACACAAGCACACTCAATATCGTTCGTGAGAAGGCTTATTCTACAGGCGATAAGGCTAAGGTTAAAGTTTACGGTGCAAATGACGTTCTTGAAGGTGTTGCTATAATGCATCACGAGGGTGTTGACGTTTCCATAACAGGTAACTCCACTAATCCAACTCGCTTCCAGCACCTTGTTGCAGGTACATACAAGAAGGAATGCCTTGAAGTCGGCAAAAAGTACTTCTCGGTAGCTTCAGGTGGCGGTACAGGCAGAACTCTTCACCCCGACAACATGGCGGCAGGCCCTGCTTCTTATGGTCTTACAGACTCAATGGGACGTATGCACGGCGACGCACAGTTCGCAGGTTCTTCCTCCGTTCCAGCCCACGTTGAAATGATGGGACTTATCGGAATGGGTAACAACCCCATGGTTGGTGCAACCGTTGCAGTAGCAGTTGCAATAGAGACAAACGTATAAGCATCTAGTACATACCAAAGGGCAAGGGAATTGTTTAAACTCCCCTGCCCTTTTTATATTTATAATTCGATTATCAACTAAGTTTTGTAGTAATTTCAAATAGATACGGTACTAAAAAATAACCGAGTATCCAACTTGCTATGTTTGCCGTAACACCATAAAAATGCCTTCGTGTGGTGGTAAAACCTTTTAAATATCTACCATAAAAATATGTTTCTGTTAATAAAATAATTAATTCTACAGGAAATTGTATTATATATGCTGCAAGGTCACCGCCTTTTATTAAAGCAGAACCCATTGTAGCAGTTAAAATTATTTGAGTAATAACATTTAATATAAGGAATATTTTCAAGTTGCCCCTTATATTAAAACCGAATAATATAAGTATTATTGCTTCGATTATTAATGTAGAAATGCATGTAATAGAAAATTGAGCAAGATAACAAGTAAAAATACTTGGTAAAACAACTTCGCCGATTTTATAATCATATGTAATATTGCTTTGCAAAGCTTGTCTTGTACAAATATCGGATACCGAGACTTTACCGCTTTCGGTAACAATAATAATACGAAATGTATCAGGAATTCCAACATACCAAAATTTATGCAGCATTTTATCATTAAATGGACTTCCAACCAGACAGCCAAAAATCGGAGAACCCGTTCCTTCTGTAAAAGCAGGTTTCCAACCCTCTTTCTCATGACTATATAACTTCAAGAGCATTGATTGATTAAGTTTTTCTCGTTCACCTTCTTCGAAATTATCATATTGATAAGTATCCTGTGTAAGCAAATCCAGATAATACAGTTCATCAGGCGGATTAACTAAATGAATACCAAGGCTTGGTTTGGGTCCACAATCTGCTTTGACAATTAATGTACCAGTCGAAACAGTTATAAATACTAATAATGAAGCAAGCGTTAATCTAAGTAATTTATTCATATACATTTCTTTCAATTCATATAGTTATTAGTAAATTCAACCGTTTATCTCGCAGCCGCCCCATTCGATTACAGTGAAGCCAAACCGTTTAAAAGTTTCTAATGTCTGAGTCGGTATCTTGGTATATTCATCTACAGCGGTGAAAGACATAAATACGCGCAGTATGCTGTCAGGCTCAGGATTGATTTTTAAAATAGCATTATCTGTATATATTTCGGTCTGGAACTGAATAAGGTTATACACATTTCCTTCCATGCGGGGAACCCAGAAATCAATAAATTCTTCATATTCTGTCTCGATTAGACCTAAATATGGCAGTAACTTACGCAGGAATATCTCAGTTTCATTTCCTGCCACACAAAAGCCCTCGGTAATCTTTACTGGATTATCAGGTTTACCCTCCCAGAACAGATACGGGTATTCTGTGCCGTTCTCATCAACAAGTGTTCCATCCGGATAAGCCGTAACCTTCCAGCCATCGTTGTACTCCGGAATTGTAACTGTCAGTGTTCCAACAAAATCCAATTTAACATCAACTTCGGTCGGCTCTGTCGGATACAAATATATTACAGGTTTATCGTAAACCGGCTCACCATTTTCATAATCCGATAAGCGAACACTGGCTGGGTTATCGATTCTTTTTTCTGTTGTAAAATCAAATTCATCATCAAAGAATGTGAATGTAATTGTATTAATATAATTGTAAATCTGTGATTCTTTACAATCAACACAAACTGTATTAAAGGTTTTAAATTCCAAGGCATTGTTGCAATAAACTATAAGTTTTACGGATTTACCATTATAATTCGATGATCCTATTAGATAATCGTTACAGGCATATTCTAAATAAATATAAATTTCTATATTTTCCTCGGATGTTGTGTTATTACTTTCATTATCTTCGCCTATTTTCAACTCATCCAGCTGATTACCTGTAATTATGGAAGATACTGTTCCTGAATTTTCATTATAATATAACTCGTTACAGGAAGCAAATGTAAATATAATAACTAAAATAAACACAAACAGCGTGAGACTTTTTTTCATAAATAAACCTCCACTTTTAAAATTAGTGAAAATCAAGTTATACAATATATAGCTATAATTTAGTATTCTATTATCATTATAAGATTTATTTAAATTTTGTCAATATTTTATTTTTAAGGTGGAAAAAACTGGAAATTTACCTGCCTTTTTAAAATATTTTACCTAACAGTTTCAGCAGCTTTTTTTAGCAATTTATCAATCGGAGTACCGTGTGATCGGCAGATTCTTTTTAAATCGTATAAACAATCGCTGTCCTTGGTTATTTTATTTATACCATATAAACACGACATAGATGCTTTAAAACCAAGTTCTTTTACAATAAGTACCGTATTGTCGTTATATTTTCCATATGGATAAGTAAAGGTGCTTGGTGCAACTCCAGAAAACGCCATTAACTCGGTTTGCAACTTACTTAAATCCTCTGACAAGACTTTCCTGTAGCTTTCTAGAGATTCATCTTTATTTTGAGCACAGCCATATCTGCCATTTCTAGTGGAATGCAAATTATAGGTATGGTTTTGAACATCAACATATCCCGAAAGAATCATTTCATTCAGATGATTCCAATTCATATGTGAGGTATTTATGTTATTGCTGATAGTTAAAGTAAAATCATCAGTAACCTTTCCGATAACCGACAGTACTATCTTCATATCATACTCAATCAACAACGGAAAAGCATATTTGTAGGTATTTAAATAACCGTCGTCAAAGGATAAGATAATAGGATTTTCGGGCAGTTCGATATCTTTGTAAACAAAATCTACCAGCTGTGTCATGGTTATTGTATTGTAATTATTCTTACGTAAATATTTCAAGTCGCTTTCAAATTCACTGGGAGTTATAGAGTTTTTACCCGAGTTTGTATTTCTTATATGATGATACATTACAATCGGAACAAAAACTGTATTTTCGTCTAAATAAACATTATTTATTAAATGATTACTCTTTGTACTAAATGCCGGATATATTAATATGCCCGAAATTATAATACTAGCTATAACAATATAGATATACCTTTTTAAAAACATATTTATATCCATTCCTTTCGTCGTAGCGCGGATTTTTGGCAGTAGCCAAATTTACACCATACTGTCCGGTGTAAAAGGCACAAAATTCTTTGCCTGAAAGTTCTCTTTCAGACTTAACATCCGCCTAATTTTATTAAAATATATGTTTTTAAAAGAAAGATATTCTAAATTTTTCTTAATAAGAAAAAGGCAAGAGATTTTCCCCCTGCCTTTTAGATGTATATTGCTTTAATTTATTTTGTAATTGTAACCTTATTCAAGTTTCTTGGTGCATCGGGGTTTCTGCCCTTGACTGCTGTTAACTTACAAGCGAACATCTGTGCAAATACCGCAAATAGGAACGGTGAAACACTGTCGCTGCCGAGCTTTGGAAGATTTATTGCGAGAGGTCTGTTATCAACAAGCTCTTTGTTGTCGGAAACAAGAATAACCTCAGCACCTATCGAATCTAGTTTTGCAAGCATTTCTTTTGTATTCTCAAAAACAACACCTTCTGCAGCATAAAGGATAACAACAGTACCTTCGTCAACCTGTGCAAGCGGTCCGTGCCAGAAATCGCTTACAGCATAGCCCTTCATCTTGACATAGTTGGTTTCCTGCAATTTAAGCATGGTTTCGAAAGCAACAGCCATGTTCATACCTCTTGCAAGTACAAAACCGTTCTCCATGTATCTGTATCTTGATATAATTTTATCAATTTCAACTGGAATATAAGAAAGTTCTTCCTCAATAGCAGCAGGAACTTTGTCAAGCAGTCCGAGAAGCTGTTCGCTGCCCGACCAGTAACCTGTAAGCAAAGCAAGTAGGTACATCTGGCTTGTAAAAGTCTTTGTAGCGGCAACGCTCTCCTCAAGTCCTGCGTTGCAATAAAGATGATAATCACCGTAAGCAGCCATTGGTGAAGCTAAGTCGTTTGTAACCGAAACGGTAAGTGCACCGCTCTGCTTTGCACGCTCCATTACTGCAAGAACATCAGCAGCTTTTCCTGACTGAGAAACACCTATAACAAGTGCATCCTTAAGATTTAACTTTCCTTCGTATGC
>Ga0154579_107_pt1 | contig 37427 bp, 43 predicted proteins | sample RifGroF2_FD_116008 | JGI IMG/M metagenome (GOLD analysis project Ga0154579, IMG submission 116008) | Clostridiales bacterium GWF2_36_10
TTGCCTAAGAATACGGTTGTAAATTCTTTTAAAGTAGAAAAAGATACTATTAAAATCGACTTATCTTCATCTTTTGGTAACAAATTAAAGAGTACCGGCACAGCAGGAGAGTATATGCTGGTCGGCTCATTGGTAAACACACTTATAAAATGTTATGGGGTAAAAACAGTCAGTTTTACAGTAAATGGTAAGATAGTGGAGACAGGGCACATCAAATATGATTTTGCATATTCCTTCTTCAAAAATACAAATTAAATAAAAATTATAAAAAATTATAATATCATCTCAAGTGTTCTCTTTTGTTCTATCATTCCCAGCTTTTCATAGAAACTCAAGGCATTGTCGTTGCCTGACCAGACATTAAGTGTTATATTATAACAGCCCTGTTTCTCTGCGTAATTACATGCGTGAGTATACAGGGCTTTACCTATACCCGAGCCGCGTATATTTTCGTCAATGCAAAGGTCGTCTATGTATAGGGTTTTTATGTCCTGCATTATAACATGATCCTTATACTCCTGCATAAAGCAGAAAATATAGCCCAAGGCGGTGTCGTACTCATCTGAAGCTATAAATACAGTTACCTTGTCATTACATAAAAGAGCTGTCAAGTCATTTTCGTTATACTTTTTTGAACCTGCTTTAAATAAATCAGGACGTGAGTCGTTATGTATCTGGGCAACCTGCTTAAGAAGAACAATAATACGTGGTATATCTTTTTCACATGCTTTTCTTATTGTAAAATCCAACGTCTTTAACCTTCTCTCAGAATTCTTGCCTATCCCTTTATAAACTTCATTATCTTTTTTATATCTGCATTGGGATTTAGTTTGTATATTTGTTCCTTGATATTTTCATATGCATCCAAGGGGAGTATTGAGTCAGCTTTTTGAAAAACATCGGCATCGAAGAAATTTTCCACCCTGCAAAAAACGGTGGAAAACCAGCCATATTCCGCTCCATAAATAGAAGTCTTTTGTTCACTACCGCACATTGTTATAAACATCCGCATTTGTAGTTCAGTTAATGCTCGGTCAAATTTCGATTTATCTTCTTTTGAAATACTACCAAGCTGTTTTAACATATGCAGTGGTAGGGAATCATGTTCCTCAAGAAGCTGATAAATCCGCTTTGCATAATTACTTAAAATTCCGTTATTATATGTATCCTCGAAGAATTCTCCGTTTCTTCGCACTGCAAGAAAATATGGGTACCATTCTTTAGTTATATAGCCACTTTTGTTAAAGAATACTTTCGCATATGCGATATCATTACGCTCGTTTAAAACACGCATCCGCCATTCCCATGGATCGGTCTCGGGGTTTTCTGTATGCCAGACTATATTTTCACCAAATTGAGAGCATAAAGAAAAAATACCCTCATCATTACTTCCAACCATTGAAAAACCAGCTTCTAACAAAGCGGCTAAAAAATCGTTAAAACAATTTATTCTTTTCAAAAACAGCGCATCTTTCTGTCTTATACTGTTTCTTAAAAGAATTAGTATTAAACTCGGTTATTTTTTATTATACGGAAAAGTAATTAAGCTGTCAACCAAAAATAACAGCAAGTCTATTTATTTTAGCCTTGCTGTATGCTTTTATTTATAATTTATATGTTAGTTTGCTGAGGAATATTTTGAGAAGATACATGAGTAGATGATTCATTGGTAAATTCTTTACTTCCGATCTGACTTAAACCTACTTGAATTAAGACAAGTATTATAATCCAGGCGATTATTATCAATACATCCTGTACCAGGAAGATTTTTTGTGCTAACTCACCTAAATCAATAGGCATATCCCAAATTGAATGGAGTATTACTGTAATTCCAAAAAATGAAAGAAACTTCTTATCTATAATCATAGAAGAATTAAACGTTTTATTCTTCTTAACTAACATAAGAGCTGCTCCGTAAATTGCTGCCCATGCAACATGTCCGCCAGGTGCTAAAATAGCTCTGAGATATAGTACATCCTTCATGGTATCATAATCATAATTGAAAAAAAATTCAAATATGTATCCAACTGTTTCAAAGGTTGCAAAGCCTGCACCGACAGCAGCACCGATTAATAATCCGTTAAGCATATATTTAAGATTGGGCATTTTAGCTATACAGTAAACAACAATCGCTGCTTTCCCGACTTCCTCTATAATGCCTGTAAGTATAGCGGCGACATAATGGTCGTCACTTCCTTCTGTTATACTATACAGAAAAAGTGTTATTACAAGTGAAGCACCGCCGCCGACAAAGAATATTTTTGAGATATCGTAAAAGCTGATATTTCTGGGGGCGTTAACCTCAAGGAAAAATATTATAAGGGCAAAAGGAACCATTATAGCACCGACAAACATCATACCGGGTAAAGCCTTGCCGTTATCAAAAAGCTCAACACATATTTGCAGAAGCAGAAAGGTAATTGCAAACATTAGACATACACGGGTATAAAGCCAGGGCTTTGGCCAAGACGAGGATATCTCGCTTTCTTTAGGGGTAGTATTTTTTGTTCCGCAGGTAAATATCTCGGTGGCAGCTTCTGTTGTATGCTTTTTAAATACATTACTGAATAAGTCGCGCAACCTTAAGTTAACTGCACCTTTTCCGCCGGCAAGCTCATTTATTTGTTTGGTAAACTTATTAATAACATTCTGATTGGAATTCGGATTTACATTGGAATTCACGTTTCCATTATTTGCATTACTTACATTATCGCCAACTGCATGACCGCATGAAGTACAAAATGTACTGTTTTCAACAAGCTTGGAACCACAGTTTGTGCAAAAATTCGCCATAAATAGCCCCCTAAATCAAGATATATTATTATATTAATAACAACATTATATATATGCCAATTAATAATGTCAATACTAAGCATTACTTTTTATATATTTGAAAATGTAATATTTCCAACACGAATTTTTATCTGGAAATAATTCAGTAATAAATTCGAATTTACCCTGTGAATGTTCTTTTAATTCATCAAGCGTATGTAAATAAAAATCTCTGTCATATTCTACTCCATCAATAGTAACATAGCTTGAAGATTTACTTTTTCCTGAACCGTTTCTAATAACAATAAATAAATATCCTTTATCGGATAAAATATTATAAATTCTGTCGAATGCCAGTTCAAGTTGTTCACTTGATAAATGAATAAAGCCTGCTATAACTGTACAGCCGTCAAATTTACCCAAATAAGTATAGTCATTAAGTATGTTATCCACGACAAATTTTATTTGGGGATTATGTTCTTTAGCAATATGTATGCTTACTTCACTAAAATCAATTCCTGTAACATCAGCACCTAATTTTTGCATTCTCATGCTTTCATATCCTGCACCGCAGCACAAATCCAACACTTTTGGTTTTGATGGTAAATGCTTAAAAAATTTAATCAAATAGGGTAGCATTGATTCATCTCTATACCATTTTTCGGACCATTCATTTGCTGTTTTATTATAAAAATCTTTTATACCCTTCATATTGCCCTCAATTTTATATATGCTTATAATGGTAAAAAACACCTGATGCTATAATCAGGCGTTTTCAACCTATTCAGTTATTATATTTTGTTGTATATCCTTTATTTCGTATTTTCCGTGCAGTTTGTATCCTAATACCAATAAAACCAAAAAGAAAACATTAGCACCGATATGGAAAATAATTGATAAAATTATCATTGTGACATTAAACGCAAATATCATAACTATATTACTTATTAAATAAATTAACCAACAGAGTCTAAATAACTTGTGTAACGTGATTTCATTGTATTTTTTGGATATATTTGCAAAGATTGAACAAGTAATAAAAATTATAATAAAGTCTATTGCAAAGAAAATCAAATTAAAAATATATGATGATAATTTTGTTGTATCAGAATCAAATCCGAGCATCTTCAAAAATGAGAAAATTATTAAAATAAAGGCTAGTGGTTTTGCTCTTGAGAATCTTTTATCTACTTTTGTTAGGTCAATTAAACCAAAAATAATAGTTATGTATCCAATAATATTTGCATACAAAAAAATAAAATTAAAATTTAAAATCAGATTACCCGTGAAAAGTTTTTTTATTCCCTTCATATTTATTTTTTCCGACAATGGTATAAACTGTTGTTCCATAATAATCAACCCCTATTATTGTTTAATAAAGATAATTATATAGTAATAAAAAATTTTTGTCAATTTAATTTTAAGTTATTTTATTATTTAAATTTTATAATCTTATAGAAGATGCAAAGGATTATGTTGATGAAAATTAAAAAATAATGTACAGGAGGTTTTTTACTCGTCCATATATAAAAATAAGATCCCCAATATAAAAAAGGAGATCCTAATAATTAATATTTCTAAATTATAATCCTAAAACTATATTTGATGCTTCCAAGTCTTTATTAATCATTTCTGTAGGATTATAAGCTTGATAATAACCTTTTTGTATCATATAAAAAGAAATTCTTTCGTGTATATTTACAGCATCATTAAGATGTCTTTTTAAAATATCTCTGACTTGAGGAGTAGAAGCCTCAGTAAGAGCTGTAGCATAATTTACTACACCATTTTTTGCTGAAATTAAAAAATCAGTTGCTATAACCTGTTCTGTCATATTGCTCATACCTGCAATATTTTGAATTATATTAGCCATTATTTTTACCTCCTTTTTTATTTTTGTGTTGAATACTCTGACATTTTTATCAAACTCTCAAGGTCTCTTATCTGCTGCTGAGAAACAGTTACGTCCTGTTGTAATATCGATTTTAACTCTTCATCATTTACCATAGCATTCATTGTAGATGATTTTGTTGCACATATATTTTTAAAAGTTAATAATTCGTGTAAATCAAAGGTCTCGTGTGGTGCGATTTTATTTGTTGAATTCAAAAAACTCACCTCCTTCTATATTATTATTAACTATGAGTATCTTTTTATCCTTATAAAACACTTTTTAAAAATTTGCATACTTATAAATAAATCAAAAAACGCAGATCAAAATAATCTGCGTTTTTCCTGCATTATTATCCTATTAAATTCTAAAACCAAATCCAAGGTCTTCTTCTTCTGCGGAAAAATTCCGAGAAAAATAATATATCAATTAAATCTCTGAATAAACCTCTGCGTCTGAAACGGCGACCACGGAAAAATGGTGAACGTGTTATAACTTCAGAAACTGTTTGATCTGCATCTGCTCTTTGTTCGTATTCACGTGCATATTCTTGCAAATCGGGATACATTTCCATCAGCATGTTAGCGATGTTTTCGGATATTTGGTCCAGCATCTCCTGACTTGGTGGTGTATCACCATAATAGGAATCCATTTGATCACATATCATCATGATATAGGGTTGAATCTTGTAAAATACATCCGGATAAATTCTAGCAAAATCCGGCATTTCCATTTTGTTTATGTTGTTACTATTCAATTATTCTCCTCCAGTTTTTTAGGGTGTTCACTCCTATTATATGAACCGGAGAAAAATGAGTTACTATGACGAAAATAGTTTGTTTTTTTATTATTTTATCTTTATATGCGATTTTCCATTTTTAAAAGCTAAAAAATTCTGTTTTTTATTATTTATATGGTTGCTTTATTATATATAAAAATTATATTACTTGAAAAATATAAAACTTCAGATAATCGGTCTCAGGAACATTCCACAAAATTGGGTGGTCAGCGGATTGCTGGCGCACTTCGATCTGCTTTAGCTGCACATTAGCCTCGGTTGCGGCGGTTTGCAGCATTTTTTCAAACATCTTATTATCCATAAAATGCGAACAGGAGCAGGTTGCGAGATATCCGCCGCGTGGCAGCAGCTTCATTGCGCGATAATTAATTTCTTTATATCCGCCCTGCGCGTTTCTTATTGTCTTGCGGCTTTTTGTAAATGCAGGAGGGTCAAGGATAATAAAATCATATGGACTTTTTTTAGTTTCTGCTAATTGCGGCAATAGGTCAAATACATCAGCGGTAAGAAAATCTATTCGTTCACCAAAACAATTTCGTTCAGCGTTCTGCTTAGCCTGTGCAATAGCTGTTTTTGAAACATCAACCGCTGTAACGTGTTCCGCACCACCCATCAAAGCATTAAACGCAAACGAACCTGTATGTGTAAAGCAGTCAAGAACATATTTACCACGTGACAGACGGGCAATCTCAAGACGATTGTATTTCTGGTCTAGAAAATAACCTGTCTTCTGTCCGTTCTCGAAGTCGACCTCGTATTTAACACCGTTTTCAATTATCTCAGTTTTGGTCTCGGTTGGATGTACAATATCATCAAGCTCATACCATCCCTTGTATTCGTCAAGTCCTTCCAAAGCGCGGATTGCAACATCATTTCTTTCGTAAACGCCGTCTATTTTCTCTCCCATTTCGGCAAGGATTTTAATTAATAATTGAAAAACTATACCTTTTATTTTATCCATACCAAAGGAAAGCACCTGTGAAACAAGTATTTTTTCAAAGCGGTCAACGGTTAGTCCGGGCAGTCCGTCCGCTTCTCCGAAAATAAGTCTGCAGCAGGAAAAGTCATCACGCATAACCGTTTTTCTATAATTGACAGCATAACGAAGCCTGCGTTCAAAAAACGCTTCGTCGAATTTATCGTTCGCATTTGAGGACAAAACTCTTATACGGATTTTACTTTTCTCACTGTAGAATCCTGTTCCTAAATACGAGCCTTTTTGCGACAAAACATCCACAAGCGAACCGTTTTCTATTTCAGGTAACTCGGAAGTTATTTCCTCAGCATATACCCATGGGTGACCACTTTTAAGTGCGATTTCTGCTTTTGGTGTAACTGTGTATGTCGGATATATTCTTTTTGTATTCATTTATTTCCCTTTTACTTCTTCAATTAAATATAAGAGATTACTGTTTTTATAAAATTTAAACTTATATGTTTTTCCATCCACTATATTAGTTTCTAATTGCCATAAATTATATACATTGTCATCGTTTATAAATATAACAGTTGAACTTCTGCCGTCATTTCCCGAGGTAGCTTCCTCAACTACAGATGTAATGTATAAGTCCTCGGAGACAAGGTCTTTTGTTGCGTTTCCCGCATCTAAATACAAGTTATATATAAAAAAACACAATCCGGCGATTAATATCAGATTCAAAATAAGTGATTTTACATTCTTTTTTATTATTCTGTATATAAGATATATAATCAAAAACAGAGCTATCAAAGCAAAATCAATATTTAAAAACACTTCGTTATACAATACTTTTACATCTAAATCATCAGTGAATAAAGGAATAAAAATTGATATAATAACAATCAATAAAGGAATGCAGATTAATAAAGCTCTGCCTAACTTTTCTTTTTTTGTGCTTTCATGCTTAATATTTTTATTATCCATAAAAAATCCTTTGATTCCAATTATTATTACAAGATTATAGCATGAATTTATAAAAATTACAACATATAGCTTACAAACGTGGCTATCAATAACAAAAAAAACAACCGCTTTTGTAAATTTAACAAGAGCGGTTGACTTTATAAGCTATTTATGGAAATTAATTACTATACCTCATAATTTTATATGGAGCTTCAATTGTTTTAGTTGAAGATAAAAACGCCCATCTGCCTTCAATTTCTTTTAGCTCATAAATATAGGTGTGCGATTTGATTGTCTTAGCTGAGTCAGCATAATACTGCACGGTAACTTTGGTCATTTCGTTTTCTTTTATTTCGGACACAATGTCATAAAACGTGTAGCTACCCCCATGTCCCAATATATAATAAAGACCGTCAATATAATCACCGAGACCGTCTGGTTGAAAATCCTTTATACCAAATAGTTTTAAAGCATAGTTTTGTATTTGCTCAAGTGTTAATGGTCCATTGATGACTAAATATTCATAAACAGATATTAGATATTGATTTTTGTATTGATCATTTACTTCATCGTAATTAATTACATCTATACCAAGCATATTAATATATCTGGATATATCTTTCTCAATAGGTGTTTCTGGTATATTTACATTAGCAGTAAAACCACCTGTAATTTGAGGAATAAAGGTATATTCACCTACAGGCATTGTGTCCAGTCCGCTTGAAATTATCTCGAACTTAAAGGTTATAATTTCATATTCGCCTTTTGTTATGGTATATTCACCGATTTCAAGTGATTTATAAGCGTCAAAAACTCCTTTTTCAAGATCGCAAAGTTTTTCAAGCTCTGTGGTATCTTTATCAAGAAAAGCTTTAATTAATAAATAACTTAGATCTTCTTTTCCATAATAAAGACCTAACTTGTCGAAATCCTTTATATCAGTAATTGATAAATTATCATTACTTGTTTCTTCGTTTGATATTTCATCAGAAATTTCTTCGCTTGAAGACGGATCTTCGCTTGAAGTTTGTTCGCTATTATTCGAAGAGGATTCTTCGCTTGATGAGTTTTCCTGTCTATCTTCCTTTATACACGAAAAAAACGTAGTCAAGAGAACACAAATAACAAGAAAAAGTGTTGTAATAATACGACGCTTCATAATAATCTCCATATTTTAAATTATTTTCTATATTATAATAGTGGTAAAAAAATGGATATTTGTTTCAAATGGCAGATAAATACTTTTATAATAGGCTAATCATGAAGTCTTAATACAAAAGTTTTTCTTCTAATATAATCACTTCATTAATATCAGCAAGAACCTGCTTTTTTTATTTTGTTTAAGTATATCAATTTTATCCATGTTAACCTTTCAACTTTTTTGTAAAGCAAATTACTCTATTTGCTTCTGAAAAACCTATTTTCATATGGAAGTTATAACTGTCTGTGTTATCAAGTTCGCAGTCACTTGCAAATTCGGAACAATTTTTACTTAATGCCCAGTTTTCACAAATCCTGACGAGATTTTTAGCAATGCCTTTCTTCCGATACTCGGGTAAAACGAAATTCCTTCAAGATACCCGACAATTCCTCCGCCTGTTCCTTCGACATAATCATATCTAAGAGAACATTGAGTAAAACCGACTGCAAGATCTTTGTCATATGCAAGAAAGAAAGCTTCACTTTTATTAGTAATTGAAGATTTCATTTCACATAACAAATCATCATAATTATGATTAGGGTATAAGAGAAATGCGAGTTTAGATATAATTTCAATGTCGCATTCCGTAGCTTGTCTGTATTCTATGCTCAATTAATCCTTTCATAATAATTTACTCATTCGCTTTTCCAGTGATTTCATCAATTATAATCTTACATATTGTAGTTTGTGACATCCATTTCGAAACAGCATTTTCAAATTCTGCAATATTTTCTTTTGCATACTTTTCACAAATTTCTTTTAGAGCAAATAGTTTTTCGTCAGGATCGTTTATAATAAAGCACTTACCGAAAACCACAGCACTCTCAAATTTGGTTATAAAATCTTTAGGCACAAGTTTGATATTTCTGACGCAGGAAAGGCAAACATTGCTGTTTTTTATTATATTATCAAGTTTTTTTCCCTCTGTTGCACAATGAAAATATATTACATCATCATATAGAACGGGTGAAATAGGAATACAGTACGGTGTGTTATCATTATTTAACGTAGCAAGTGTTGCATATTCGCATTCCCTTACAACATTTAATGCAAAATCTTTATCTTTTTGTCTGTCTTTTCTTCTCATTAAAATCTCCTTTATACTTTAAATATTTATCTGTCCAGCCTCTCCAGCAGCTCGCCGAACCACTTTTCAGCAAGAGTAATTCTTTCTTCTATATCTTTAACAGATGTAATTTTTGCGAAAAATTCTAGCTTGGAAACCTCTGATTGGGGCAAATGATGCGAAATATGTATAAGATAATAATCGGTATTGGCAGGGGTATATATAAGACGCAGCAGGTCTATAAGCGGTTCCAGTACATAACGGTTGTAATATGCATAGCTCTCTAAATATTGTTTTCTGAGTACATATTTTTTCACCCTAGAGTGCTGATTATAGCGATATTTACATTCGTTTAATCGTGCTTTATTACTAGTTTCAAATTCTAAAGGATTATAATCCTTAAAATTAATAACATTTGCTTTATCAAAAATTACTTTTACTGTTTCAATTGAATTACCTTTAATAAACAGACATTCATCATTTGGACGGCTGTGCAGCTGCCAGCAGAAATCAATCATAAGATACTCTGAACATCCTGCTAAATGATACACGCGTTGTCTGATTTTTGGATGATTATGAATTGATATAGATTTATAATCAATTTCTGCAATCTCAGACAACGCAGTTTCAACAGCTTCATATGCCTGCTGCTCAAAAACATCCTCAAAATCTACCCAAAAATCAATATCCGAATATTCATCAACAGTATTATTCGCGTCGGAACCTTCAAGCCACATTGCATAAATATAATTAAGCGGCTCTAACTTTTCTTTAAGTTTATCAATAATTTGATAACGATTAATCATATTCTATCTCCTATAAAAAATTATCTACCTAATTTTATTTTACCGCTTGTGATATCATGTATGACTTCTATATGACTTCTATTAGAAAGGTATGTTAAAAATCCTCCAAAAAGTAAACCATATCATTAACTGTGTCTTTAAACCCGAATTTTTCGTATATAGGTCTGCCCATGCTAGTTGCGTTCAGGGTAATTTTCTTACAATTTCTCGCTTTCGCTTCTTCTATTATCATATAGAATAATTTTGTCGCTATTCCGTTTCTTCGATAATCGGGTAGGGTATACATGTTCTGAATAAAAGCCACTTTTCCGCTTATGTTATTATTGTTAGGTGGAACGCTGTAGAAGCATATTCCGCTGGTACCAACCAATTTTTTGCCATCAAAAGCAAGAAAAGCTGTGAATGTATTACCTACAATCGATTTCTCGAAGAAATCTTTATTAATTATATACAATAATTCTTTTTCGCTGGAACTCATTTCAGCGTTATATTCATGTAAAAATTCTATTCTTGTTTTAGCAAGTAACTCTGCGTCGGTAAGCAGAACTCTTCTGTATGTAATGTTCATTACTTTATTCCTCTAATTTAATTGCAATTTCTTTTACCTTATTTAAGGCATCAGTATCATCTTTAGCAGGTACATTATCTGTATTGTGACTTAAAACACAATCAAGGTAATCCGCACCCATTACACGAAGTAATAATTTGGCGGTTTTTAAAGCCTGATCGCCCGTACCATTACCTCCGCCAACAAGGAAAACAACTCCGTTACGCTTTTTATTACTGAGAAAAACCTCATTCCGTTTATATTTTGTAGTATAAAAGAATTGTAATCTGCTCATAAAATTCAATAAAGAGCCAGTAAGCTCGGCAAAATATATTGGCGACGCTATAATAATATTATCCGTCTCATCAATTAAACGATATACATCCTGCATACCGTCTTTTATTACACATGCTTGATTTTCCCAGCAATACCGGCAGTCATTGCAGGGTTTTATATCCGTAAAGAAAGTATCTATCTGAATTATTTCACCCTGTAGATGCTTTTTAAATTCCGATAATAATGTTATTGTATCACCATTTTTACGAGGTGAACCGTTAATTATAAGTGTTTTCACATTAAAACTCCGTAAAATTATTCAGATTTTTTATCGCTTTTGTTGCTATGTATTGTGAAGTAAATTCACGCAGGATACCGTAACCTTCTCTGTCACGGTCTTCATATAAATCTGTAAGTATAAACCCTGACTTAAGCTGTCCACCGATTTATTCTTTCTAGTGAGTGCGAGAATTGTTTGCTTCATAATTCTCTACCATTCTTTTATATTACTTCACTCATTTTCAATTTCATTTTCTTCTGCCATCGGACATTCAAGTAAGCAAATACCGCAATCGTTACAGTTCATATGTTTAATCGGTATAGGAAAACCATAATCACCGTCTTTGATATTTAAATCTCCAAACGGACACATACTGATACATGCCATGCAGCCGATACACCTGTAGCTATTTACTATACTATCTATATTATTATTATCTTGTTTCATATAATACTCAATATATTTTATTATTAAAAAGCTAAATTATTATAACTTATTATCAAACAAAAAACAATAATAAAATATAACACAGAACTATTTTACAAATATAATGAATATAATATAATTATAGGTAATACTGCTTCTCTTAAAAAGGTCTTAGGAGGTTACTGTATGAATGAAAAATTCACTATAATAGATTATTTTATCCTGCATTCAATCGGATTTGGAAAAAACGGTTTAAATATTGGGCAGATTATGAAGCTGTGTAATTTACTTACTCACGAAAAAAATACATCCAATGAATTTTGTGGAGCAATAAACAAGCTCATTTTAAATGACTATTTAAAAATTGAAAACTGCAAGTATTTTACTACCGAAAAGGCAAAAAAATTCTACGAAACAAATAAAAATCCGAACGAGAACTACCAGAACGCCGCTTACAGACTGGGAAATTTATTTGTAAAGTTATAAGATTTTATAATACATAAAAACAACCCTTACCATTTATTTGATAAAGGTTGTTTTAATTTGTTTAAAAATCCCATTTATTAATCAGAGTATCAATTTGATCGGTGAATTTCTTTATATCCTTATTAGCTGCATGCTCGTGCTTGTTAATAACCGCAAGAAGCCGTCTGCCTGCTGCTTCAAGGTGTGCAAAGGTAGAGGAAACATGCTTTTTGTGCTCGTTTATTATTTTCCTTAACGGTAAGCTACCTTCGAAAACCAGCTTGTTGTTTAACAAGTCAAACTCAGCTTCGGGATTGGGTATATATGTATTATAACCATACGAATCAAGCGCAACTTTAAAAGCATTTGCCGATTCTTCTTCACTATGAACAATAAAAACCTTTTTTGGCTTAACTTTGAAAGCCGAAACCCATTTTATCAACCCTGTTCTGTCTGCATGAGCGGAAAGTCCGCTAAAACTATAAATAGTTGCTTTAACAGCGATTTCTTCTCCAAACAGCTTGACCTTTTTTACTCCGTCCAAAATAATACGTCCGAGAGTGCCGTTTGCCTGATAGCCAACAAATACTACCGAACTGTTTGACCTCCATAAATTATGCTTTAAATGGTGGCGAATACGTCCTGCTTCGCACATACCGCTAGAAGAAATAATAACCTTGGGAGTAATGTCAGCATTAATTAGCTTTGACGCTTCCGATGATTGAGTAAAATGAAGATTATTAAACGAAAGGGGATTGACTCCTCTTTCGATGACAGCTTCTGTTTCCTCATCGGCGTAATCATTCAAATCCTCGCTGTATATTTTTGTTGCTGCAATTGAAAGGGGACTGTCAACATAAACAGCGAAATCAGGAATACTGTGTATCAACTTTTGCTCTTTAATTTTACGAATATAATAGAGAAGCTGTTGTGTTCTGCCAACTGAAAAGGAAGGGATAATAACATTTCCGCCCTTTATAAATGTTGACTCGAATATCTGCGCTAATTCAACAGTATAATTCTCGCTTGGCTCATGCTCACGGTTACCATAAGTAGCTTCCATTACTACATAATCTGCTTGTTCGAGATATTGTGGATCATTTATTATCGGTTGATTTATATTACCTATATCGCCTGAAAATACAATCGTTTCTTTTTTGCCGTTTTCCTCAATGTAGACGCTTATTGATGCTGAGCCGAGCAGATGCCCCACATCGGTAAAGACAATGTCAACACCCTTACATAGATTAACTTTTGTGTCATATTCGTGCGGTAAAAGGTGTGTTAATGTATCTTCGACATCATCGGTAGTGTATAAAGGCTGAACTTCATCACGATCTGCACGCTTTCCTTTTTGATTTTCCCATTTAGCGTCCATTTCTTGTATTTTTGCCGAGTCACGAAGCAATATATCAATGAGCTTACAGGTTGCGCTTGTTGCAATAATCGGTCCTTTGTAACCTTTCTTTACAAGCAAAGGCAGACGACCGCTATGGTCGATATGTGCATGTGTTAACAATACATAATCGACTTCGGCAGGATTAAAACCGAAATTCTCATTTTCACACTCATCACAACCTTGCTTCATTCCGCAGTCGATAAGTATCTTTTTACCACAAGCGGAAAGCATAAAACAACTTCCGGTCACATTCTTAGCAGCACCGTAAAACGTTAAATTCATATGTATAAACCTCCATTGTTTATAAAGTCAAAACCATGCAGAATATTGAATGACATAAGTTTAATTTCCATATTACACCTATTTAATAGTTTTTAAATATTATATCAGAAATCTATATCGATATCAATAATGTCCGGCTACAACTTAAAAATAATATTTTGATTTACGTTTTTATTTATTTATGGTATAATACTGCCGACATCAATAAATAGAAATTTAGAACGTCATTTAGTCGGCATTAGAAAAATGCTTCGCATTTTCACAATGTAAGAATAATTTATGGTATAATATAATTAAATTATTATAGGGTGATGACACCATGAACAAAAATACATCAGCAATACTTATGGCAATAATGGCAGCGGTACTTTTTGGATTAAGTTCACCAATATCTAAACTATTACTAACTAAAATATCTCCAGTATTAATAGCATCACTACTTTATTTTGGTGCTGGCTTAGGTATGTTATTAATTAATATCGGAAAGAAAATTTATAAAAAAGAACAAATTGAAGCAAGGATGACACAAAAAGAATTACCTTATATAATTGGTATGATTATTCTTGATGTTGCTGCACCTGTCAGCTTATTGATAGGGATAAATATGACAACATCTGCAAACGCATCTTTATTAAACAATTTTGAAATTGTAGCTACATCTTTTATTGCTCTAGTTATATTTAAAGAGAGCATTGGTAAGAGAATGTGGGTTGCAATTTTACTTATTACATTGTCAAGCATGATTTTATCAATTAAAGATTTTGATAGCCTTTCATTTTCGATTGGTTCAATATTTATTATACTTGCTTGTATTTGTTGGGGATTCGAAAATAATTGTACTCGTAAATTGTCCTTGAAAGATCCTATGCAAATAGTTGTTATAAAGGGCTTTGGTTCTGGTTTTATTTCTTTAATAATAGCGCTTTCATTGAATCAAAATTGTACAAACATTTTATATTTATTGATAGCTTTATTATTAGGATTTATATCATATGGTCTTAGTATATATTTTTATATTTTTGCACAACGAGAGCTTGGTGCTGCTAGAACAAGTGCATATTACGCAATAGCTCCTTTTATCGGGGTAATATTATCTATATTAATCTTTGACCAAGAAATTACTATATCATTTATTATTGCATTATTTATAATGATAATTGGTGCATATCTGGCAGTTGCAGAACGACATAGACATTTACATATACATGAAGAAATAATCCATGAACATAGGCATAGCCACAACGATAATCACCATAAACATACACATGTTGATTTATTTAATGAAGAACACAGCCATGTTCATACTCATAAAAAAATAAAACATACACATATACACACACCAGATATTCATCATACTCATTCCCATTAAAGTACAATATAAATTAATTTAAAAATAAAAAGTAAGTTTACTTTTAGAAAATTAATCATGGTATAATAATTAATTATACAAAAGTTAAGGCAATTAATATTTGAAGGGAAATGAGTAATTTGATAAAAATAAATGTAGTAGGCTGTACTGGAAAATTAGGAATTATGATCATAAAAACAATTTTAAATAAAAAGGATGTTGAGTTAATCGATGCTATTGGGCGTAAAGGTAATCAATATATAGGACAAGATATTTCGGTAATAATAGGAGGCCAAAATAGAGGAATAATAATCAGCGATAGCATTCTTGATGCAAAGGAATGTGATGTTTTTATTGACTGCACGAATGCAGAAAATTTTATAGCAAATAATATAGAACAATATAAAAAAAAGAAAAAACCTCTTGTAATTGCAACCACGGGATTTGACAATAATAGCTTAGAACAGATTAAAAAGTTGTCTGTGGAAATGCCTGTTTTACAATCAGGTAATTTTAGTATAGCATTACACGATTTCATTGAGACTCTTAAATTTGCAGTAAAAAGAATAAGTGTTGATACAGATGTACAAATAATAGAATTCCATCATAACCAGAAAAAAGATGCCCCAAGCGGAACTGCAAAGATGATTCAAGATGCTCTTATACAAAATAATATGAGATTAAATTATGATAATGTAAAAATATGTAGTGTGAGAGGTGGAAACATATTTGGCGAACATCAAGTAATTTTCGCTAATTGTAAGGACGAAGTTACAGAATATAAACATCAGGTATCATCAAGAGAAGCATTTTCCAATGGAGCTGTAGATGTGGCAAAGTGGTTGAGTAATCAACAAAATGGAGCTTATAACATGGACGATTTTTGTGGCAGGTATTCTTGAAAATAGATTATGTACATAATACAATTAAAGCCACCGTATTCGGTGGCTTTAATATATACATATTTAATAATATCTACTTTTAAAATAAATTACTTATTGTTAATTCTTGCAACGCCTGTCTTTATTGCTGCTTCTGCAACAGCCTTAGCAACTGCGGTAGCAACATTCTTGTCAAGTGCGCTGGGGATAATATAATCAGCAGAGAGCTTATCATCTGTTACGAAAGAAGCTATTGCATATGCTGCTGCAATCTTCATTTCGTCGTTAATATCACTTGCTCTTACATCAAGCGCACCTCTGAATATTCCGGGGAACGCAAGTACATTGTTGATCTGATTCGGGAAATCGCTTCTGCCTGTGCCGACAACTGCCGCGCCTGCTGCTTTTGCTTCGTCGGGCATAATCTCGGGTGTGGGGTTAGCCATCGGGAAGAGTATAGGATTCTTAGCCATGCTCTTAACCATCTCACCGGTTACGCAACCGGGAGCGGAAACACCTATGAATACATCGGCACCGACAAGAACATCAGCAAGAGAACCTTTACGCATAAGCTTGTTTGTTATTTTTGCCATCTCAATTTTTTCTTCGTTCAGACCGTCTCTGCCTTCATAAATAGCACCGCTTCTGTCGCAGAGAACAACATCCTTAAGTCCCATAGAAATGAGTAAACGGATTATTGCAATACCTGCAGCACCTGCACCGCTGGTTACAACTTTAATTTCATCAAGCTTTTTGCCTGTAAGTTTAAGAGCGTTTATCATAGCAGCAAGGGTAACAACTGCTGTTCCGTGCTGGTCATCATGGAAAATAGGAATATCGCAGCATTCTTTTAATCTTCTTTCTATCTCAAAGCATCTGGGGGCAGATATATCCTCGAGGTTTACTCCACCGAAGCTGCCTGCAAGAAGTCTTACAGTGTTTACGATATCATCAACATCTTTTGAGCGTATGCACAACGGGAATGCGTCAACATCGCCAAAGGTCTTGAACAGAGCACATTTACCTTCCATAACAGGCATACCTGCTTCCGGACCAATATCACCGAGACCGAGAACTGCAGTTCCATCTGTAACAACAGCAACAAGATTGTTACGGCGGGTTAAATCATAACTCTTGTCTACATCCTTTTGTATAACAAGACAGGGTTCAGCAACGCCTGGAGTGTATGCAAGTGAAAGGTCTTGTCTGTTTTCAAGCGGAGCACGACAAATAACCTCTATTTTGCCGTTCCATTCATAATGCTTCTTTAGTGATTCTTCTGCGTAATTCATTTTTTAATCCTTCTCCAACGACATATTATTAAATATTTAAAGATTGAACACTCATTACCATTAGTCGCTGGAATAATGGCGGTAGTGGAAAATACAAGTTTCTTGTGATTTCGATAGATAGAATTTATATGTTTATATATCTAATTTTGCTATAAGATCTTTTAATACTTGTGCGCTTGCTCTGAGTTTTTCTTCCTCTTCGGTTGTAAGCGGAGGAGTGACTTCGCGTCTTATTCCTTTTATGCCTATAACAAAAGGAAGGCTTAGGCATACATCGTTAATTCCATAACGATTATTAATCATGCCCGAAACTGTAACGCAGGTATTGAGGTCCTGATTGATACATTCAACAAGCTGTGCAACCGAAAGAGCAACGCCGTAATATGTTGCACCTTTACAAGCGATTACCTTTGCACCTGAAGCTTTTACTTCTTTTTCGATTTCATCACAGTTAAAGGAAACACCGTCAAGATCGGAAAGATAATCAAAGCCTGTGTGAATTTCAAGTCCGATTGCTGAGGTTAGAGACCACGGAACCATTGATGAATCACCATGTTCACCGAAAACATATGCGTGAATATTCTTGTAATTCATATGAAGCTTGTCGCCGAGCATAGAACGAAGTCTGGCTGTATCAAGCATTGTACCTGAACCGATAACTTGTTTTTCTGACAAACCACAGCTCTTTATAAGAGTATAGGTTATAATGTCAACTGGATTGCTTACCACAAGGTAAACTGCATCGGGTGCGTATTTTTTAACTTCGGGTATAACTGATTTTACTATGTTGACATTAATTTGTGCAAGGTCAAGACGTGTCTGTCCCGGCTTTCTTGCAATTCCGAGCGTTACAATAACAATATTGGAATTTGCGGCATCTTCATAATCACCCGAAAATATTTTTACGGGGTTACCGAACGGTGTTCCGTGGACAATGTCAAGTGCTTCGCCGGTGCTTTTATCCTTATTAATATCGATAAGAACAATTTCCGAACATAAACCCTTAAGTGAGAGAGTATATGCAATCGTTGCACCAACATTTCCAGCGCCTAAAATGGTAATTTTCTTTCTCATAATCATTTAGCATCCTTTTATATAAATTTTTTATTTTATAATAATTGGAATTAGAAACAGTGACAAATTCGAGCAAAAGTCTTTGATTTATGGACTTTTTTGAAGAATTTTTCTTTCTGTTTCTTAAGTAGAATTAGTATTATTATAGAGCGAATAAAAAAGACAATAAAAAGGAACACACACATTTTAATACTTGTACTATGTGTTTGTCCCTAAACATAAGTTTTAATATATGTTACGACAAAAAATATTATTAAATCTTTATTTTATTGGAGTCAGTAATATTATATCATAAATTATACCAACATTTTGAAAATGCCAAGCATTTTTCTAATGCCGATTAAATAACGGTTAATACTTGAAATTACTAGTGATGGCAATATTATATCATAAATGAATAAAATATTCATGTATTCAACTGTAGAAAAAGCTCACTTATCCGTGAGCTTTTTTGTGCTTTTTACATAAATAATTTATTATTAGTCCCCAAGATAAGTTTCAATAATAAATCTTGGTCTTTGTTTTGTTTCCATATATATTTTTCCGATGTATTCACCGACAATTCCTGTAGCTATAAGCTGTATACCGAAAAATATGAACAACAATGAGACAATCAAGGATATTCCGATATTTACATCATTAATAATACGATTAAAGAATAAAACGATCAACATGATTATTCCTGCTAGAAATAACAGAATACCTGCAGTCGAAATCATTTTTATAGGTTTTATTGAAAATGATGTTATACCTTCCCAAGCGAAGTACAGCATTTTTTTAAGCGGATATTTTGATTCTCCAGCAAAACGCTTACCTCGTTTGTAATATACAATAGTGGTCTTATATCCAATAAGAGGAACGATTCCTCTTAAAAAAATATTGACCTCGCTATAATTTTCCAAGCCATCAAGTGCTCTTTTACTCATAAGACGATAATCTGCGTGGTTATATACCGTCTCTACGCCCATAAAGTTTAGGAATTTATAAAATATTTGTGCAGTTGACTTTTTAAAGAAAGTATCGTTTTTTCTGGAACTTCTCACTCCGTAAACAACATCATAGCCTTCCTTGTATTTTTGTACCATTTCATCTATAGCATCAAGATCATCCTGCAGATCAGCATCTAACGAAATTGCAATATCGCAATGTTTTTTTACAGTCATTAATCCGGCTAAAAGTGCATTTTGATGACCTTTATTCCTTGACAATTTCAAACCTTGAAACAATTGATTTTTCTCATGAAGAGAATTGATTATAGACCAAGTGTTATCCTTTGAACCGTCATCAACAAATACAATTCTACTGTTCGGTGAAATTATCTTATTATTAATTAAATTATTAATTTTTTCGAGTAATTGTTTTGCTGTTTCAGATAAAACTTCCTGTTCGTTATAGCATGGGACAACTAAATAAAGTATTTCCATAGCTACCTCCAAAATTCTATTAATCTTTCATAGGAATAAAGAACAGCCGATATATCGCTGGATACATATCTGGAAATTACGAATGAATACAACTGTGCAAAATTAATCATAACACATAAAATTAAAGAAACGGTGAGGGTAGTAGCCGTAATTTTAAGTACACCTTCATTTTTACAATGTATTATAACAGCAAATAGAATAATCAATGCTCCTATCAGCATTTGCCAGGAAAAATCTGCATTATATCTTACAGCGTAACCACTTTCCCATATCGAAACCAAAATAGCAAATGGTGCTAATAAGCAGGGTAATGCAATCAGAATTAACGCTTTTTTTCTGTTCGGTTTTTCAATTAATCTATATGCTCTTCGAGATAAGAAATACGCAAACATCGGTAAAGCACGGAAAAACAAACCTATTGCTATTCCGCTGACATGTTTGTCATCTACATACATAAAACCGTTCATGTTTAATAGTTGAAATGATGAATATACAAAAGGATATTGTGGTTGAAAATACGGTGCTGCAAATAAAAATGAAAAGATACAAACTAATACAAAATGGATGTGAAATTGTGAATTGGTAAAATCATTAATGGTCAAAGAATATTGAATGCCGAAATCAAATGGTGAGTCAAAGCGCATCCAATTATAAACCATTTGAATACCGCCAAAAATTATAAACGGTAAAAGGGAAGAAATCAAATATTTAACAATGATCTTTTTATTTTTATTATTTTCGGAACTTTTTAATTTTTTTAATCCAAAGTACAAAAATGCTAACGCTGCTAAGCAATATACAGCCAGTGTAGGCCTACATAAAACAGCTATGGAAAGGAAGGTTGTTGCCAGTGCAACCCTTAGCTTTGAAATTTTACCATCCCCGACTACATTTGAGGTGATTAAGAAATACGATCCCATTAAGGCAAAAGCAAAACCGGAGGATATTGCAATCTCATACATTTCCGCCCGTGAAATACTAAACCATATTCCGGATGAGATTTGCAAGAAAATTAAACCCATAACCACAAATTTTAATTGAAGTTTTAGGAACCATTTCTTTATTATAGCAAGGTATAATTTTGACAGAAAAATGATACCGATCATACTGAAAATTAATACAGCCCAGGTAGTGTGAAAGTAAAATCCAGTTATTAAATGATAAGGGAGGAATAAAACTATTACAGGTGCAATTCCGTAATACGAATAATAGTGACCGTCATAATAACAATGATCCCATTGATAGGACAAGCCTGCTTTTTTTCTTTGGCTCCAGTCATAGGGATTTTCAAGATTCTTTAATGCTTCAGGCGGTTCTTCCAGGAGTACAACCTGTCCATTTTCAAAAGCATCAACAAGCTCCTTGGTTATCTGAGAACCTTCTTTCAGTTTAAAGTCTTCGAATACATTTCCGCCACCTCTTGATCTGTATCCGGCGGACACCAATATTGAAAAGACTAAAAATATTATAGTTATAAAAACAATAATGCGGAAACCAAACAAACGCTTCTCTTCATATGACTTATTAAATGCTTCTGATCTTATCATTAAATAAGCGAATATGATAATGAAAAACAGAAATGAAACTCTTGTTAATGAAAAATGCAGGGATATCGGTTTATTTATGGTTATTTCTTTTATTGTAATATTTTGCGTTTTCGATAAATTTAACTTTAAACGCATATCAGATACTTCACCTGAAAACTGGCAAGGGATTGTCTGACTTCTCTCATACCCTTTTATTATGGTAATGTTAGCAGCTCCATATCTGTATTGAGCATTATTTGTGGAATCTTTAATATCAATAGAAATTGTTGTTTGAGTAATATCATCTGAATACTCAATATCAAGATAAATTGTTCCGATAGGAATATCCACATTGGAAAATTCAATTGTAGATTCTCCGCCTTCCTCATTATGTAGGAAACCATTTTCGTCAGTAATTAGTTTATTTAATTTAGCTTCTGACAGGGAAAGTTTCGTTTCTTCATAATCACCTAACATTAATAAATACGAATTGAAATTAAAAACCGTTAATTCTAATGAGATAATGATTATGAACAATATAACAGCAAAACGGAAAGCACCTTTTTTGCCAAAATTATCATTAAATCTCTTATATATGTAAGAGATCGGTATGTTTGGAATCTTCATTTACATCCTCCAAAGCGTAAATTGTAAAGAAATATATAAAAATTTATAATCCAGCGGTCATTATAACACTATTTTTTAAATTTGTCTATAGTTACAATTATTATATAAAAAACATCGCCTTTTATTTTAACAGCGATGTTTTAATTTATTATTTTTGTTTCCAATAATTACGAGTCTGGAACTTATGTCTTCTGTTTCTGAATATTCGTTTAAGTTGGTTTAAAAGAGTATTCCAAAAAAATAGTATGATATTAATAATTGATATGAGAATTGCAATTCTTATTGTCCATTCGCTTATGATAAATGCGTAAATTAAATATACAACATCAATATAGGCAAGCCATTTTACTTTTACTGGAATCATAAAGAACAACCTAACTTCAAACTCCGGAAAAAGAATTGCAAAAGCTAAAAATAACGATAAGTTGAGAAAAGAATTTGTTGCGGAGCCCATAATTATTCCGCCGGTTATCGTACCGATTATACCGAAAATATAGAAGACATTAAACTTTAATGCTCCCCATTCGTGTTCGAGAGAATTTCCGATTAACCAATAAAAGTAGAGAGCAAATATAATAAAAAAGGTGCTGGTATCAGGCGGAATATAAATAAAACTGACAATTCGCCATATCTGTCCATTCATTATTTCTGATTTGTCAAAAGTAAGAGCACCGATAAGGTTAATGCCTGACGAAGCCATCATTATACTCATGACAAAAATTATCGCCATACCGCCAACGATAAATGACATAAAATTGCGGATTGCGTATTTTCTGTATTTATAATCCAATTTATAAAACCAATTTTTATTGTATTTCATAACACACCAAATTTTCTAGAATTATATTATTCTATATTTTAACATATTTATCAATTAAATTCAACTGTTTGAAAATAAATATCGTTAAAAAATAAATAGAAAAATTCATAAATGGATGTTATAATTTATTAATTGGTTTTTGGTAATAATAAATAATGGAGTTGATGATTGTATTGAATGAAAAGGTAATTGATTTTAATAAAACAATCTACGAATTATGCAGCTCTGATCAAAGTATTTCAAGAATTCTTGCTGAGATAGGTTTTACCGATATTCTAAAGCTCGGCATGATAAATACTGTCGGCAGGTTTATGACAATACCTAAAGGTGCATCCCTAAAGAAATTAGATTTAAATATGGTCATACAAGCTTTTAAAGAGCAAGGGTATGTGGTAATAACTTAGGAGGGATTAAAAATGAGCGAACAAATCGACAACAGAAAATACCGGAAGGATGTTATAAAACAAATTATTTCCGAGCTTCACAAAGGGAAAAGTGTAAACGAAGTGAAAAAACAGTTTGAGGAAGCTTTTGAAGGTGTTTCAGCTATGGAAATTTCCGAAGCCGAACAAGCACTTATTTCGGAAGGACTTCCGATCACCGAAGTGCAGCGGCTTTGTGATGTCCATGCTTCGGTTTTTAAAGGTTCGATTGAAGAAATTCACCAACCGACAGATGCATCTGAAATCCCAGGACATCCTGCAAACATCATTAAAAGAGAAAACCGCTTTATCGAAAAACTGGTTGATACACACATAAAACCTAATTTATTATCGTTAATTAACAAAGAAACCATAAAAAATTTAAAACATGCTCTGGATGAGCTTGCAAAGATTGATATTCATTCTTTAAGAAAAGAGAATCTTTTATTCCCCTACATGGAGAAATACGGTATAACAGGTCCACCTAAGGTGATGTGGGGAGTAGATGATGATATCCGCAGTCAAATAAAGCAGGCTATATCTTTAATATCATCGAAAAAATTTACCGTGACAGAATTACAGGAAAAAGTCGCAGCACTTACAGAAAAAGTAACAGAAATGATTTTTAAGGAAGAAAACATCATGCTTCCAATGCTACTCGAAACTCTGACGCAGGATGAATGGATCAAAATTGCGGACGAGAGCAGTGAAATCGGGTATTTGATTGACAGAATTCCTGTCTGGAGTCCTTCATCCGAAAATGAAATGACTGTAGAGAAAGAAAAGACAGAACCTGGAATTATAACCTTACCAAGCGGTGTTTTAAGAATAAATGAACTTGTCGGTATGCTTGATACACTGCCGTTTGATATCACTTTTGTTGATAAGGACGATATTGTAAAATATTTTTCACAAGGAACAGAGCGTATATTTCCAAGAACAAAAGCAATAATAGGGCGTAATGTTTCTAATTGTCACCCTCCGGCAAGCGTGCATATTGTTCAGAAAATTGTAGAGGATTTTAAAAGCGGAAAAAAGGATCACGAGGATTTTTGGATTAATATGGGCGGAAAGTTAGTATATATTAGATATTTCGCAGTAAGAAACAAAGATAGTGAATATCTCGGTGTTCTTGAAGTAACACAAAATATTAAGCCGATACAGGAAATTACAGGCGAGAAAAGGCTTATGTCTGAATAAAAATTTTTTAATATATAATAAATTTTTAAAGGAAAGGTAAAAAAATATGAAAGCAACACTTGATAGAGAGGGATGTATCTCCTGCGGACTTTGTCCAGAGATTTGTCCCGATGTTTTTAGAATGGCAGAGGACGGAATTGCCGAGGTTTATAACGAGGATGTTCCGGAGGAAGCAGAAGATGCGGCTATAGAAGCACAGGAAAACTGCCCGGTTTCGGTAATAAAAGTAGAAGATTAAAACAACTTTCCATAAAAATAGCACGAGGTATTATAAAAAATACATCGTGCTAATATTTTATTTGTTCTTCACTAATTTTCATTTATAAAACTTTCAGAATACTCTGCATTATTATTTTATCATATCTTTGAATAAAATCTGTTTTCTGGCATAAAAAACTTCCATTTTATTTTTCATTTTCTCTGATTGTACCCAAAGTACCTCCGGGATGGTGTTTTACATATTCTTGCGGTGTGAGTCCTTGTTTTTCTTGCAAGACAACCGAAAGCGCTTGTAAAATTAAGGTTTCCGCTATAATCGAAGTTCTCGGTGCACGGTTAAGCGGACCGCCCTCTTGTTTTACCCCAGCAAATAAATGAGCATCAGCAAATTTGGCCAGCCATGAATCGGGATTACCTGTTACAGCTATGATTTTACAGCCGTTGTTTTTTATTGCAGCTACTGTTGCTTTCATTTCGGCGGTTTCTCCGCTATTGGAAATACAAATAACAACATCACCTTCAGCAAGCTGACCACACGAGCCGTGAACCGCTTCTGTTCCATGGAGAAAATATGTGGGAGTGCCTGTTGAGGATAACAAAGAAGCAATATAGGCTGCGACATGCGCCGGCTTTCCTATGCCCGTAACATGAAGCCTTCCGCCGTTTTTCTTAGATGCTTGAATTAATTCAGCTGTAATATTGAATGTATCTTCGCTGATAGTGTCTAGGAAATTTATAAATTCATCCTTTGATATTTGTAAAAAGTTATTTAATGTACTCATTTTATACCTCTTAAAATAATAAATTCTGTTGTATCAATACCTCTGTTTTTCATCAATTCCAACACCTTGTCAATATCGGGCAGGCTAGGCTGCGCTCCCATCTGCGAAACGGTTATAGAAGCTGCAAGATTTGCAAAGTACATAGCTTTTTCATGTGAAACACCGATACAAACAGCCGTACAGAATGCACCGACAAAGCTGTCGCCGGCTGCGGTCGGGTCCTTTACATCAACATCCGGAACACAAGGACTATGTATGTATTCGGTATCATTGCATAAAACAGCACCCTTGCTGCCTAGTGTGATAATTGCATTTTTAACGCCATTATTTAAAATTGCTTTTGCAGCTTCGTTTATGGATTTTTCGTCGATAACCGAAATTCCGGTAATATCCGCAGCTTCATGTTCATTCGGCGATATATAAGTCAAGTAGCTATACAATCTTTGACTTATCGGTACATAAGGTGCGGAGTTCAGCATTACCGGAACATTATTGTCAAAAGCGTATTTTGCAACTGTTTCGATTATTTCCATTGGAATTTCCAGCTGCAAAATGACCATGTCGTAATCAGTAACTGTATCTTTTATAAATGATATATCGTCCAAGGTCAGCTTCATATTTGCTCCGGGAACAACTATAATCCGGTTAGCTGTTTTTCCGTTTTTAACCTCAAGCAGAACATTTCCGATGGCTGAAGGGGTATTTTCTGCAACTGTAATATGTGAAACATCAACACCTGAGTTTTTTATAGTATTAATTAACATCGTACCAAAGCTGTCTAAACCAACTTTTCCGACCATTGTTACATCAGCTCCAAGTCTTGCAGCCTGTACCGCTTGATTTGCACCTTTACCACCCGATGCAGTTTGAAAGCCAAAGCCTATAACCGTTTCTCCGCTTGCAGGGATCCTTTCGGAGCTGACTATTAAATCCATGACTAGGCTGCCTACTACTAGTATTTTTGGTTTTTTCAATTAACAATACCTCCAAAAACGTATTTAAACGTATAAATATATCATATCATAAAATTTACCTACATTGTACCATTTTAATGTCAAAAGTCAAAGAATTATTTACATAAAATTTTTTACAAAAACCCATTGACAAATAGTAATATATAATGTATTATTAGATAAGTTTAATATCAAACCGTTGAAGTGGAGATAAAAACGAGTTGTGCACTTACAGAGAGTTCGGGGAGCTGAGAGCCGAATGGAACGCAGATCGTTAAATGGACCGCTGAGGGCGCAGTCAAAAATAAAAATCACTTCGTTGATTTTCATCTAGTATTCTGCGACGTTATAATAGGCATACGTCAGTTGCCGGGGATATGTATGTATCCTGATAAAGAGCACGGCTTTTTTATAAAAAAGCACGTGAATCAAGGTGGTACCGCGAGTATTTTTTATAATACCCGTCCTTGACAGTAGTTTTACTGTCAAGGACTTTTTTATTTTCATTTTATAAGGAGATATGGCAATGAATATTTATCCGGAATACGATCAGGTAAAAGTATTGGCACAGAGGAGTATATATAAAAAAATTCCGATATGCAGAGAAATGTACTCGGACAGTATAACTCCGATTGAAGCTCTCAGAATTTTAAAGAATGTTAGTCATCACTGTTTTATGCTCGAAAGTATTGAAGATACAAAACAATGGGGACGCTATACCTTTCTCGGATTTGATCCTACACTTGAACTTACCTGCTTAAATGGTGACTTAAAAATAAAACGCGGTAATGAGATTAAAGTAAATACAACTCACCCAAAAGAATATATACGAAAAATTATAACCGAGAATCACAGTCCTCGAATAGAAAAAATGCCACCCTTTACAGGTGGACTTGTCGGGTATTTCGCTTATGACTATATTAAATACAGCGAACCTACACTAAAACTTGATTCGGTTGATTTAGAGGATTTTAATGATGTTGATTTAATGCTGTTTGACAAGGTAATCGCATTCGATAATTATAAGCAGAAAATTCAATTGATAGTTAACATACCTACAGATAATATCGAAATCGGCTATAATAATGCTTTATTAAAGCTTGAACAGATGATGCAACTCCTAAAAACAGGAACGCCTGCAAATATTCAACCGTTAAAGCTATTGGAGGAATTTCATCCTCTATTTTCGGAGGAAAAATACTGCGAGATGGTTGAGAAAGCCAAGAATTATATTTATGAGGGTGATATTTTTCAAGCTGTATTGTCAAACCGTTTGGAAGCAAGCTTTAAAGGCAGTCTTTTTGATGTTTATAGAGTGTTAAGAACAACAAACCCCTCTCCATATATGTTTTATTTTTCAAGCGATGATATTGAAATTGCAGGTGCTTCACCCGAAACGCTGGTAAAGTTACAGGATTCTTCACTTTATACCTTCCCACTAGCAGGTACTCGTCCGAGAGGAAAAACCGAAGAGGAAGATAAGAACTTTGAAAAAGAATTGCTTACCGATGAAAAAGAATGTGCAGAGCATAATATGCTTGTTGACTTGGGACGAAATGATATCGGCAGAATAAGCGAAATCGGCTCGGTTGAGGTAGAAAGATATATGTCTATAGAACGTTTTTCACACGTTATGCATATAGGCTCGACAGTCAAGGGCAAAATACGCAGCGATAAGGATGCTTTGGATGCGGTTGATGCAATTTTACCGGCGGGAACACTTTCGGGCGCACCTAAAATAAGAGCTTGTGAGATTATCGATGAGCTTGAACAAAACAAGCGTGGAATATACGGCGGTGCAATCGGTTATATTGATTTTACAGGAAATCTTGACACCTGTATTGCAATCCGTATTGCTTACGCAAAGAATGGTAAAATTTTTATCCGTTCTGGTGCTGGAATTGTAGCAGACAGTGTTCCTAAAAGTGAATATCTGGAATGCCTGAATAAAGCGCAAGTTGTAATCAATGCTATTAAAAAAGCAGAGGAGGGGATATAAGTTTGAAAATAAATTTTCAAACTACGGTTTTGTGCCTTTACTGCAAGAGGTGCAGTAATCCGGCTATAGCCGGAACGGCACAATTCCCACTTGTGGCGTAAACGCCACGGAAAGGAATGGCCATAAATATGGTACTTTTGATCGATAATTACGATAGCTTCTCTTATAATGTATATCAGTTAATAGGCGAGTTTTACCCCGATATCAAGGTTATTCGTAACGATGAATTAAATGTCGAAGAAATAGAAGAACTTAAACCGAAAGCAATTATACTTTCCCCAGGGCCTGGAAAACCAATCGATGCAGGAGTTTGTATCGAGGTTGTTAAAGTGCTGGGTGAGAAAATTCCAATATTGGGTATTTGTCTTGGACATCAGGCAATTTGCGAAGCGTTCGGCACGACAGTAACATATGCAAAAAAACTTATGCACGGTAAAACTTCGCAAGCGGCACTTGATATAAACAGTAGTCTGTTTAAGGGAATGAATAGTGAAATACAGGTAGCTAGATATCATTCATTAGCAGCAGTCAGGGAAACACTGCCAACTTTCCTTCGTATCACCTCCGAAACAACTGATGGTGAAATTATGGCGGTCGAGCATAATGAATATAAAATTTTCGGATTGCAATTTCATCCTGAATCGGTGCTGACACCGGACGGTAAACAAATCATAAGTAATTTTATAGGAGAAATAAATCATGATTAAGGAAGCAATTATAGCTCTTTCAAAAAAACAAGATTTATCCTACGAAACGGCGGAAGCTGTTATGCACGAGATAATGAACGGTGAAGCAACAAACGTTCAGATGAGTGCGTATCTGACAGCACTTTCAATAAAAGGCGAAACCATTGACGAGATTACCGCCTCGGCAGTCGGCATGAGAAAGCACTGTGTAAAATTACTTCACGATAAGAATGTGCTTGAAATAGTCGGCACAGGCGGCGACGGTTCAAATACCTTCAATATATCAACAACATCATCTATTGTTATTTCGTCAGGTGGCGTTCCCGTTGCCAAGCATGGAAACAGAGCGTCTTCCAGTAAATGCGGTGCGGCTGACGTTTTGGAAGCGTTGGGAGTAAACATTACCATTTCTCCCGAAAAAAGTGCGGAGTTGCTTGAGAAAATCGGAATTTGCTTTTTATTTGCACAAAATTACCATATAGCTATGAAATATGTTGCACCGATTCGCCGTGAATTGGGAATACGAACAATCTTCAACATACTTGGACCTCTCGCAAATCCGGCAGGAGCAAAAATCGAGCTTATGGGGGTATATGATGAAGCGCTGGTTGAACCACTTGCAAGAGTATTGTGTAGTCTGGGCGTAAAACGTGCAATGGTTATTTATGGCATGGATAAACTGGACGAAATATCGTTAAGCGCACCGACATCTATTTGCGAAGTAAATAACGGAACATTCAAGTCATATATGATCGAGCCTGAGATGTTTGGAATAAAAAGATGCTCAAAGGATGACCTAATCGGCGGTACACCAAAGGAGAATGCGGAAATTACAAGAAGCATTTTTAGAGGCGAAAAAGGACCAAAACGTGATGCTGTTGTTTTAAATTCCGCTGCGGCTCTGTATATAGCTGATAAATGTTCATCTATTGCCGATGGTGTAATAATAGCACAGGAATTAATTGACAGTGGTAAAGCCGAAAATCAGCTGAACGCATTTATCACAGAATCAAATAGGTAACCAAATGATACTTGATAAAATAACCGAACAAACAAAAATAAGAATAGCCGAACGAAAAAAGTTCTTTTCCGAATCAAAAATTATATCAGATGCTTTGGCAATAAAAACAGATTTTAATTTTCCTTTTGAAAAAGCCTTATCAACGAAAGACATTTCTTTCATCTGCGAGGTTAAAAAAGCTTCTCCGTCAAAGGGAATTATATCCGAGGATTTCCCTTATTTATCGATAGCAAGGGATTATGAACTGGCAGGTGCAGAAGCGATTTCTGTATTGACCGAGCCGTATTTTTTCAAGGGAAATGAAAAATATCTAAGAGAAATTTCAAAAGATGTAAAAATCCCTGTTTTACGTAAGGATTTTACTATCGACAGCTACATGATATATGAAGCAAAATTACTCGGTGCATCTGCTGTTCTTTTGATTTGTGCTATTCTGAACAGCTTGCAGTTAAGAGAATACATTGAAATCGCTCACAGCTTGGGTTTATCTGCACTCGTTGAAACACATACGGAAGACGAAGTTGAAAAAGGACTTAAGGCTGGAGCAAGAATAATCGGCGTAAACAACCGCAATTTAAAAACCTTTGATGTTGATATTACAACAAGCATAAAACTTCGCAGTTTGGTTCCACATGATATAATATTTATATCCGAAAGCGGGATAAAAACTCCACAGGACGTTGATGATTTGAGAAAAAACGGTGTAGATGCTGTTTTGATAGGTGAAACGCTCATGCGTTCTAAAAATAAAAAGGCAATGCTTGATAACTTAAGAGGAAATATAATTTGAAAACCAAAATTAAAATATGTGGTCTTTCACGCTTGTGTGATATTAATGCTGTTAACGAAGTTATACCCGATTTTATTGGTTTTGTTTTTGCAAAAAGCCGAAGGCAGGTTTCACTAGAACAAGCAACCGCTTTAAAAAAGAAGTTATCATCGGGTATAAAAGCTGTCGGTGTATTTGTCAATTCTCCTATCGAGGAAATAATGTCAGCAATTAATACAGAAGTCATCGATTTAATTCAACTCCATGGTAACGAAGACGAGAATTATATAAAAGAATTAAAATTGCATACAAACAAACCAATAATAAAAGCAGTATGCGTAAACACAGAGAGCGATATACTTGATTGGAATGATTCGGCAACAAATTATCTTTTACTTGACAACGGGCATGGAGGTACAGGTAAAATGTTTGACTGGAAGTTTGTATCTGCTTGCAAAAAAGACTATTTCCTTGCAGGCGGAATCAACCAGGACAATATAGAAGAAGCACTCACCTTACATCCATTTTGTATAGATACAAGCAGTGGTGTTGAAACAGACGGCTTTAAAGACAAACAAAAAATCAAAAGGTTGGTTGATTTCACAAGGAGGAGTTCTTCAAATGGTTTTTATATTAAAAAATAACATAAATAAAGATAAGGTCAATCAGTTTATATATGATTGGGAACAACAGGGCTTTTCCACAATTTTAAGTGTCGGAACGGAGCATACGGCCGTTTGCCTTATTGGAAATACAGCGAATATTGATATAGACCATGTTGTACAAACGTGCGATATTGTCGAATATGGAAAACGGATAACAGAACAATACAAAGCGGTCAATCGTAATGTACACTCCGATAGCACCATTATTCCTGTGGGCGATGCGTTAATTGGAGAAGGTACTTTTACGGTTATTTCGGGTCCTTGTTCGGTAGAGAGTGAAGAACAGATAATTGAAGTAGCAGAATCGGTCAAGGCAAGCGGAGCAAAAATACTCAGAGGTGGTGCATTTAAGCCTCGAACCTCGCCTTACGCTTTTCAAGGAATGCAGGCAGACGGTTTGAAATTGCTGAAAATCGCTAGAGAAAAAACAGGGTTGCCAATAATCTCGGAGATTATGAACCAAACGCAAATTGAACTATTTGAGGATGTCGATATCGTTCAGATTGGTGCAAGAAATATGCAGAACTTTGATTTGCTCAAGGCTGTCGGACGCATAAAAAAGCCGGTTTTGTTAAAACGAGGTCTTGCTAACACAATCGAAGAGCTGCTTATGAGTGCGGAATATATTATGGCAGGAGGTAACTCGCAGGTTATCCTTTGCGAGAGAGGTATCCGAACCTTTGAGACAATGACACGTAATACACTTGACCTTTCGGCGGTTGTTTTGTTAAAGCAGAAATCACATCTGCCTGTTGTTGTTGATCCAAGTCATGCTTCGGGAATCCGCAGCCTTGTTGCTCCGCTAGCAAAAGCTGTTCTAGCCGTTGGTGCGGACGGACTTATGGTTGAAACGCATAATAATCCTGCGAAGGCTTTATGTGATGGTGCGCAATCCTTGGATTTATTAGAATTTGATGCATTGATGAAAGATTTGAAAAAACGTGCTGTGCTTGAAGAAAAAGCAATTTAAGGAGGGATTTCATATGAATAATGGCAGATACGGAATATATGGCGGACAGTATGTGGCAGAGACACTTATGAGCGAGATACAGAATCTTGAAAAGCAGTACGAGCTTTTTAAGAACGACCCTGATTTCAATAATGAGCTTGATAAATTATTAAAAGAATATGCAGGCAGACCGTCTTTATTATATTTTGCAGAGAAGATGACAAAAGACCTTGGAGGAGCAAAGATATATCTAAAGAGGGAAGATCTCAACCACACAGGCTCTCATAAAATCAACAACGTCCTCGGTCAGGCACTAATGGCAAAAAAGATGGGCAAAACACGAGTTATCGCAGAAACAGGCGCAGGGCAGCACGGCGTTGCCACCGCAACCGCTGCAGCTTTGCTTGGACTTGAGTGCGAAATATTCATGGGTAAAGAAGATACAGAACGTCAGGTTCTGAATGTTTACCGAATGGAATTGCTCGGAGCAAAGGTGCATCCTGTAACAAGCGGAACAATGACCTTGAAGGATGCTGTAAACGAAACTCTGCGTGAGTGGACAAACCGTGTGCATGATACGCATTATGTTTTTGGTTCTGTAATGGGACCTCATCCTTTTCCGATGATGGTTCGTGATTTTCAAAGCGTAATCAGTAAGGAAGCACGCGAACAAATTTTGGAATACGAAGGAAAATTACCAACAGCGGTTGTCGCTTGTGTTGGTGGCGGCAGTAATGCTATAGGTGCTTTTTATAACTTTATCAGCGACAAGGATGTACACTTAATAGGCTGTGAAGCGGCAGGAAAGGGTGTTGACACTGATCAACACGCAGCCACAATCGCAAAAGGAGCTCTCGGAGTTTTCCATGGTATGAAATCTTATTTCTGTCAGGACGATAACGGACAAATCGCACCTGTTTATTCTATTTCCGCAGGGCTTGATTATCCAGGAATTGGGCCAGAACATTCAAATTTGCATGATACAGGACGTGCACATTATGTTCCAATTACAGATGACGAAGCTGTTTCGGCATTCGAATATCTTGCAAAAACAGAAGGCATCATTTGTGCAATTGAGAGCGCACACGCTGTTGCTCATGTTATGAAAATTGCAGGAAACATGAGCAGTGATGATAGCATTATTATTTGCCTTTCGGGCAGAGGTGACAAGGATGTTGCTTCAATAGCAAGATACAGAGGGGTGAACATTCATGAGTAAAATAAACAGTGCTTTTAATAATAAAAAATCATTTATTGCTTTTCTGACAGCAGGAGACCCGAGCAAGGAAAAAACAATCGAATATATTCTTGAGATGGAAAAAGCAGGAGCGGATATTATCGAAATTGGAATACCTTTTTCCGATCCGACAGCAGAAGGACCTGTTATCCAAGCGGCAAACATCCGAGCATTAAAAAACGGAATGACAACAGACGGTGTATTTGAGATAGTGGAAGCGGTAAGAAAAACGAGTAATGTTCCACTGGTTTTCTTATCATACTTAAATCCTGTATTCCATTATGGATATGAGAGATTTTTCAAGCGGTGTGAGGAACTGAGTGTTGACGGAATTATTATTCCCGATCTGCCATATGAAGAGAAAAAAGAAATTTTACCTATCACCAATAAACACGGCGTCGATGTTATTTCGCTTATCGCACCTACCTCTGACAACAGAATTCAGATGATAGCAAAGGAAGCAACAGGTTATATTTATCTTGTTTCTTCGATGGGTGTAACAGGTGTAAGAAACTCCATCAATACGGATTTAACATCAATTGTAAAAACTGTCAGAACAGTAACCGATGTACCAGTTGCAGTCGGATTTGGTATTTCCACTCCCGAACAAGCAAAGCAAATGGCTGACCTTTCAGACGGTGTAATTGTCGGAAGTGCAATAGTGAAAATTATTGAAAAACATGGTGATAATGCCAATAAGATTTTATTTGATTATGTAAATGAAATGAAGAATGCTATTAAATAATAAACAAAAAGTCTTGATTAACTTCAAGACTTTCTTTGTTTAGGAAGAGGGCGTATAAATTGCTTTCGGCAATATAAGGGCAAAAAAAGCCCCGCCTATCGGCAGGACTCTTAAAGGTTTTATTTGAATTTGCGCTTTCTTGCAGCTTCGGATTTCTTCTTGCGCTTCACACTGGGTTTCTCATAATGCTCCCTCTTGCGCAGCTCTGCTTGAACTCCGCTTTTCAGGTAGGATCTCTTAAACCTGCGAAGAGCACTGTCGATAGTCTCATTCTCTTTTACTTTTATTTCAGCCATTTATATATCCCTCCCTCCGATTGCTTCCGGGGAAAACACGGAACATTGCGGTTGTATATCAATTAATAGAAAATAACAGATAAATGTGTAGCATTCTAATGCCGACAATTTTACATTATAGATATATACTTGCTAGTATCTGCAATATTATACCAAAAATAGCGAATTATGTCAACAGTTTTCTATACAATCATAAATATTTTTAAAGTGCTGCCTTTGCTGTTTCAACAAGTTTTGCAAATGCATCCTTGTCGCTGATAGCAAGTTCGCTAAGCATTTTACGATTAAGCAAAATACCGCTCTTTTTAAGACCGTACATAAATCTTGAGTAATTTATTCCGCATATTTTTGTCTGAGCAGAAATACGGGTAATCCAAAGAGAACGGAACTCTCTTTTTTTCTGTTTTCTGCCAACAAATGCGTAATTACCGCTCTTCATTACAGCTTGTTTTGCCATTTTAAAATGCTTACTTTTTGCGCCCCAATATCCTTTAGCGAGCTTTAGCATTTTATTTCTTCTTTTTCTTGTGGAAAGTGCACCTTTAACTCTAGCCATTTTATGTTACCTCCAATAATCCTTCTTTAATCGTAAGGGAGCAATCGCTTCAAATCGTTCATGCGTGCCGAGCTTACATAACCGGCTTTTCTGAGAATTCTCTTACGTTTTGTTGCTTTAAGTCCCAACTTGTGACGACGTCCTGAGTGGTTCATTTTAATTTTATCATTTGCGGTAAAACTAAAGCGTTTCGCAGTAGCTTTATGTGTTTTCATCTTGCCCATTTTTATCGTTTCCTTTCGAAGTTATGTTTGTTTTCTTCGGTGCCAATATCATTATCATATTTCTTCCGTCCAAAAGAGGAGTCTTTTCAACAACACACAGCTCTCCGCAGCCATCAGCAAAACGTTCGAGCAACGCAATACCTCTCTCGGTATGTGCCATCTCTCTACCATAAAATTTAACCAAAACTTTAACCTTGTCTCCTTGTGTAAGGAAACGGTGAGCATGTTTCATTTTTGTTTCAAAATCATGTGTATCGATACGGCATTTGAGCTGAAGTTCCTTAAGCTCAACAATCTGCTGCTTTTTCTTAATCTCTTTTTCGCGTTTTTCTTTTTCAAAGCGGTACTTACCGTAATCCATAATTTTACAAACCGGCGGTTGTGCCTCCGGTGCGATCTCAACAAGATCAAGAGACTCCTCGTTAGCAAGTCGTAAAGCTTGCTCGGTCCTTAATACACCAAGCTGTTTGCCATCGGAACCGACGACACGCACCTCATTAGCTTTTATCTCCTCGTTGATAAGCGTTTTTTTACTGATAGAAAGACACCCCCATAAAATATAAAACAAAAAACCATGCATAAATAATCTTTTTAAAAAAGAAGATTCCGCACGGCATAATACGCTCTTAGCGTAAATTCAATGCTATTAACCACACATTTAATCTTAAAGTGGGTGAGAACCTTGTTCTTCTTCTTTGTACTTGAATATAATAGCAGATAAAATCAGCTTTGTCAATACTTTTTTGCAATAATTATATTAAGGCGTAATATTCATCGCTTTTTGACGAAAAAGTGCATATACTTAAATTAGGCAACAAGGTATATAAAAAGGAGATAAAGTTTGAAAATAAATTTTCAAACTACAGTTTTGTGCCTTTACTGCAAGGAGTGCATTAATCCGGCTACCATCGGAACGGCACAACTCCCTATGGTGGCGTAAACGCCACGGAAAGGAATGATTATATAACAATGGCAAAAGTTTTTTTAAGCCCTTCCACACAGGAATATAACATGTATGTTGACGGAAGCGGCAGTGAAGAATTTTATATGAACAAGCTTGCTGATTTGATCGAACCGTACTTAACAGCAAGCGGAATTGAGTTTACACGCAACGATCCAGACTCTACTGTTGGCGGTTCAGTAAGAAAATCCAATGCCGGAAACTATGATTTTCATCTTGCGCTTCATTCCAACGCAGCAGGAACCGCAAATATGGGTCAAATAAGAGGAAGTGATATTTATTACTATACATGGAGTGACGAAGGGAAGCGAGCCGCTGATCTTGTGGTTAACCAAATTAAGACAATATATCCTAATCCCGAAAAGGTAAGATCCCTCGGATCAACCGGTCTTTATGAATTGAACAATACAGTAGCTCCTGCAATTCTTGCAGAGATTGCTTTTCACGACAATCCGGAAGATGCAAAATGGATAGAGAACAATCTTCCCCAAATCGCTAGAGCACTATCTAAAGCAACAGCTGATTATTTAGGCGTACCATTTGTAGAACCCACGGCAACTCCGTCTACACCGAGAACTCCGACTACGCCGACACCACAGACTACACCGAGAACTCCGACTACGCCGACACCACAGACTACACCGAGAACTCCGACTACG
>Ga0154579_111_pt1 | contig 31258 bp, 28 predicted proteins | sample RifGroF2_FD_116008 | JGI IMG/M metagenome (GOLD analysis project Ga0154579, IMG submission 116008) | Clostridiales bacterium GWF2_36_10
AGTTCTATTAGCTTTTTAATTAAACCTTCCATAGTTCCATCATATTCATAGTTGAACACATTAAATCCATCTGCTTTATCGTTTGGAACGTAAAAGTCGGCTTTAATCGGTTCAAGCGAACTTGTAAATTTAGTAAGTGGAAGATCATAAATATTATGCCCTGTTTCAAGGATCTTTCCTGCAACAGTAAGAGTTATCTCATCAGCATCGTAATATTCTAGGAGTGTATTAACCAGCGAGCCCATATACAAGTATTCTTTTGTGCTACCTGAACTTGTGATTCCGGCAGCAAATGTTGCGTTCATGTCAATTATTACTTTTTTAAAGTTTTGAATTGTTTCAACCGAATTAAGTTCGCTTCCTTCGGGTAACGCACCTTTTTCGACTAATTTTAAAACTATTTTTATCGGTGTGCTTTCACACTCGTAATCCATTGTAGTAAATCCATCAGCATTTTTGTTGGGTAAATAAAAAGTTATGGATTCGATTGGATAAGAAACCTCATTAACCGATGTTGTTTCAAAGGAAATATCGGATAAGGTAGAAGTGGGCTGTTCGCTTGTTTGATGTCCATCAATCTTTGATGTTTCTTGTGATGAATTACTTTCATCAATAAACATAGGTTTATTTTTTTCGTTGTTAAACACAAACAAAGTAGTAAATATAACAGCATAAACCAATAGCATAGACACAATCAGAATTGCCGCTTGTTTTCCGCTTGAGCGGTATTTTTTGTTGCTCCCAAGCCATGTGGAATTGTTTGTTATAATAATATTATTCGCAATATCGTTCTTTTTTTGATCAGATAAAATGATTTTTTCTAGGGTGTTTTTATAATCGTTTTCATTCATACCGTTTCCGCTCCTCCTAAAATGAGTCCCAGCTTCTTACGCGCTCTTTTAAGGCGCGAGGACGCTGTATTTATGCTCACACCTGTCATTTCAGCGATTTCGTTTATCTTATACCCTTCGTAATAATAAAGATAAATAACATCCCTGTAGGCGGGTGCAAGTTTTTTCAGCTCGGACAAAACAAAATTGTTCGTCTGGTCAAATGAGATAGCTTCATTTTCGTTTAAAGGTTCGGTATGACTTTGCCAAAAAGATTTTTTAAGATCGTTGCACTTGTTTATCGTAACTCTGATAAGCCACGCTTTTAAATGCTCGTTATTCTCAAATTCTTTGTGCGTTGAATAAAGTGCGATAAAAACCTCCTGCGTAATATCCTCCGCATCGGAGTAATTCTGCAGGCGGTTAAATGCGACTTTAAGTACAGTATCACCGAAAAGCTGTACCCTCTTACGAAAAAGATCATTGTCGACTAATGTTCTTTCCAAAAAGCTCTCTCACCCCTTCACTCATAAATCGATTGAAAGCGGTATTTTGGTGCAAGGTATAAAAAATAATTATTTTTTTATAGGCAGATTTGCAAGAATATCTTTGATATGCTCGTCCCAGAATTCCCAGGTATGGCTTCCTTCGTGCTCCTGGCAGATATGTTCTATTCCTAGTTCGGTCAGATGTTTTTCCATACGTTTATTTCCGGCATATACAAGCTCGTCATCTTTTCCATATGAAAAATATAACTGTGGTATCTCTTTTATTGATTTTTTTAGTTCTTGCGACAAGAAAAACAAGTCATTCACACTGCCGTCTATTTTGTCGTTTGACCCGAAAGCCAGATCCCATACTTCCTGAATTATAACTTTATTTTTTACATCAAATGCACCCGATAAAGCACCTGCGAAAGCATAATTCTCTGGCTTGCGGAAGGCAAGCTTGAATGCGCCGTATCCGCCCATAGAAAGTCCTGCAACAAAAGTGTCCTCCCTTTTTTTGCTTATTCTTGGGAAAAAGTCATGTACAATATCCGGCAATTCCTCCGAAAAGAAGGTGAAAAACCTTCCGCCGTACGCCATGTCGGAATACCAGGAAAGTTGTGCCGACGGCATGACAACCGCTATTCCGTAATTAGTCGCATATCTTTCAATTGAAGTGCGGCGAGCCCAAATCGTGCAATCGTCACTCATACCGTGTAAAAGGTACAACACAGGATAGCTTTCTTTGTCTGGTAGAGTAAAATACGCCTTTTGTGGAAGAATGACCTCCATATTTGTGTTTACTCCTAGTACATTGGAAAAAAAGTTTACGTGTAATAATGCCATATTTATTGCCATGCCTTTCCGTGGCGTTTATGCCTACCGCATCGTATGAAAGAAATTCTTTCATACGTTAGAATTGTGCCTATCCGATGTCGGATTAGCGGCAACAACCGGATTGACTTTCCATTAAAGTCAAAGGCACAAAACCGTGTTAAAAATTTATTTTTCAAACTTTTATCTCCTAAAATTTTATAATACTTAAATACCTTCGAAGTCAAAAAGCGGTGTATAATCAATATTCGCGCTGCTTCTCTGTTGTATAAAGCAATTGGTAAGCCCAAGCCTTATTGCTTCATTAACCACCGAATTATATTCAAAGGTAGTTATTTTTCGATTGATTTCTTTATGTTCACAGCTTTTAATTGTTGGCGTATATTGGCTCATCAGACTAAGTAAATATTTACCCCTCGGAAGAAATTCGTTAATCCAATTCAAAATAGCAATCGAATCATTTCTTGCCCCAGGAAGCACCATATGTCGGATAATTACACCTTTTTGAAGGGTATTATTTTTATCGTAAACCATACCGTCGGTCTGATCGATCATTTCTTTTATAGCTTCTGTTGCTATTTCAAAATAATTATCCGCTCCCGAATATTTTTTCGCTAAGTCGTTACTATTATATTTAAAATCGGGAAGATAAATATCTACATAACCTTTGAGCGTTCTAATCGTTTCAACTCGCTCATAACCTCCGCAGTTATAAACAACGGGTATCTGTAGCTTTGTTTTTACCATGTCTAAAGCACGTAAAACATCAGAAATATACTGTGTTGCCGTGACCAGATTTATATTGTGTGCACCTTTTGTCTGCAATTCAAGAAATATTTCCGACAAACGTTCCACAGAAATTTCTTTTCCAAATCCTTCACTGCTTATTAGGTAATTCTGACAATAACAGCAACGCAAGGTGCAACCGCTGAAAAACACCGTTCCGCTTCCATTAATGCCGCTTATACATGGTTCTTCCCAGAAATGCAGAGCAGCTCTGGCGACTTTTATTTTTTTACCGCATCCGCAAAAGCCCAAACTGGCTTCACGGTCTATTCCACATTCACGCGGACAGTTGTTACAGTTATTATTCATCTGCATTTATTTTCCTGCTTAATTGATTTACTTATCTTCAATTTTATAATATATTATAAAAAATATCAAGGTTTTTTCCATAATAAGATTAAGGAAAAAACCTTTATTTTATAGTTTTCAAAATAAGCAAATGAATACTGACTCCGATTCCTATTGTTATTATTAATATCCTAATATACAGAGCTTCAATTAAAAAGAAAGAAATACAAAGTGAAAGCCATAAAAATATTAATGATACGATTTTCGTATTTTTCTTAATAACTTTATATTTTGTATAATTGGTTATAAAAGTACCGAATTGCTTGCTATTGATAAGCCACCTATATAAACGCTCAGAGCCTTTCATATAACAAAACGAGGAAAGCAATAAAAATGGAGTTGTTGGCAGCACAGGTATAAACACTCCGATAATTCCTAAAATCAAAGACAAAGTTCCTGCGGTAATCAAAAAGTATTTTTTCAAAGTTTTCATTGTAATATCCTATACTTTATTAAAGGTATATATCACATATAAAGTATATTCTACTTCTGAATACTCTGATTCTATTCTTCTATCAGTATTGTCAGTTATAGGGGCTTCGCTCACACACCCAATTAAAAAAAGTATTGATATTAAGGACGCTACTAGCTTTTTCAAAATAATTCCTCACTTTTTAAAAAATTATAATCTGAAGTTATTTCAAGAATATATTATCTCTTCATCTCATCTATTTAGTATCGTTACACCTTTTACTATAAATTTTTGTTACATTTAATTTCTTAATAGTTATACTTATTTTCTTTATAACCATATTCTAATATAAAATTAAATAAATTTCAATATGTTTTAATAAGTATCATCGGATAATTTGTTTTTTATTTTCAATTTTTATGCATATGAAAAAGCGTAAACTGTATATGAATCGAAGATTCATTGTACACGGGCGGAAGTGTCCTTTTATTAATTCTCATAATATAACTTTTGATATTCCTGACAAATAAAAACCACCGCTAAGTTTCCTTTTCAGGACAATTTAACAGCAGTTTTATTTAAGGTAGGTTTTAAATATTTATTTTATACTTCGAGTTGTTTTGATAAAAATAACGCGCCTGTGTTAATGAGCTTTTTGTCTGTTTCGTCAGAAAGTGGCTTTTCAGAACTTTTCAGAGCCATAACGGCTCCTACAACACTTCCTTCCGAAATAATCGGTGAAAGATAAGATACTCTTCCTTCCGAATCTTCGGTTATGGATAGTTCATCCACGTTAGAAGTTGAGGTATATATTTGCCGTCTTTCAAGCAAATTTGACATTTGTGACGATATGGGTTTTTCGAGATAATCTTTTTTGGATACACCAGCAACCGCTATTATATTGTCAAGGTCGCAGATTGCAACGGGTATTCCGCTTGACTTGTTGATAGCTTCTGCATATTGCATTGTGAACTCGCCGACCTCACCAATCGGGGAATACTTTTTAAATACAACGCCGCCTTCCTTATCGGTAAATATTTCCAGCGGTTCGCCTTCGCGTATTCGAAGGCTGCGGCGGATTTCCTTTGGTATTACTATTCTTCCAAGATCATCTATTCTTCTCACAATTCCTGTGGCTTTCATTTTTATGACCATTCCTTTCATAAGGGAGTGGGAAGTATACTTAAAGCTATTGAAATATTTTCTTTAAAAATTAGCAATAAGCATATAACCAGGTTCGAAAACATTTTTCAAACTTTCCTCCGAATTTTTAACGATTGTATACACTATCTGTGTTTTTTGCGATTTTTTAATTATTTTTTATTTACAGTAACTATTGTTTACAAAAAATGGCTTAATATACTTATAAAAATTAATATTTGACAGTCTGATCGTTGTATATTTTTTATTTTTACCATTATAGGGATAAAAAGATTATTTGCATTACTGTTAATTTTATTCGTTTTATTTATGAATTTTTTCTTTAATTGTAGGATAAATAGCCAAAAAACTAATGTCTTGAAATTTTTATTTTGCCATATTCCCGAATATTTTATTTATTTCAACTTTATATTGACTTTTAATAATTAAATCGATATAATAACCGATAGACTTTTAAGGAGGTTAAAAAATGTTTAAAAAGATCTCAATGTTAGTAATAATTTTTACACTGATATCCACTTTTGTCTCTTGCAATGGTGATAACGACAACAGTGACACAAGCAAAGAAGACACTTCTTCTACAGTGAGTGTAGTTTCAGAAACATCCAGTCAAGAAATTAGCGAGGAAGTAAGCACTGAGTCAAGCGAAGAAGTAAGCGAAGAAGTTTCTACAGGCGTTGTTGAAGGCATTTATTATGGAGATGGCTATAGTTTTACAATTCCTGAAGGATTTTCCTTTATAACTACATTTGAAGGTATGGGTATGTTTGCTAATGAGGATATGAATTCCTTTATAGCTACAAGTTTTGTAGGAACAGAATCGGCAGTTGAAGTTTATACACAAGAAATTTTCGAAACGGAATTTGCAGCATACATCGAAGATTGCGAAATTACCAGTTTTGAAGCAGCTGAAATAGAAGGTTTGGATGCTTATAGTATTAAATACACAGATGAAGGACATGAAATTGTTCAATATGTTGTTTTAACTTCAAACAAGCATTACACCATAGGTTTTGGCATCACTGAGGAAAATGCTGAAGAAATTATCACTTCAACAATGTCATCCTTTACTATAGAAGAATAATTTATTAATACAAAAAGTCCTCTCTTTTGGGTGATTTTAGTTTTATTTATTTCGCTAGACTTTTAAGGAGGATTTAAAATGCTTAAAAAGATTTTAGTATTAGTAATAATTTTTTCATTAGTTTTCACTTTTGCCTCTTGCAATGGTGATAACGACAATAATGACATAAACAAAGAAGATACTTCTTCTACAGTGAGTGTAGTTTCAGAAACATCCAGTCAAGAAGTTAGCGAGGAAGTAAGCGTCGAGTCAAGCGAGGAAATAAGCAATGTTAGCGAAGAAGTTTCCACTGGCGTTGTTGAAGGCGTATATTATGGTGAAGGTTACAGCTTTACAGTTCCTGAAGGCTTTGTTTTTACCAGTAATAATTCAGGCTCGGTAAATTTTACCAATACCACCTCGGGGTTAAATATCTCATCAGAAGTAAATGCATTGAAATTAACAACTATGACCAAAAAACAAATTGAAGGAACAGTTTCCGCATTGCTTGATGATATAGAATTCACTGAATTTGAATTTGAAACCGTAACTATTGATGGTCAAAACGCAGTTTATTTCATGTTTACTATGGAAGTGGGAATAATTAAGGTCAACTCATATTCAACCATGATTTTTACTGATGAAAATATTTACACAGTTACCCTTGCAGCTAATGGCGATGACATGAAGGTATTATTTGACGAAACAATGTCATCCTTCACTATACAAGAGTAGTTATTTCTTAATACATAAAATCCTCCCTTACGGGGGGATTTTTGTTTTTTCTATTTACAATAATAAGCGAATATGATATACTGTAATGTATGAAAATATTACTTGCTATTATCAAACCATTGCTATTTATCAAGGAGCAGGTACATATACATTTCCTATTGAAAGGATAGATCATTTATGAAAAAACATATTGCTGTACTCTTCGGAGGTATGTCTACAGAACATGCAGTTTCCTGTGTGTCAGCGGCTTGTGTAATTGACAACATGGATAAAGATAAATATCAAATTTCAAAAATAGGAATAACAAAAGATGGCGTTTGGTTTCTTTTTGACGGAAGCACAGACGATATGCGTTCATTAAAATGGATCGAAAAAACTGAAAATCTTCATGCTGCTATTATTTCACCCTGCTCGGTACACCACGGTTTTATGGTGCTTGATAAGCTCAATAAGAAATACGAAATAGTGCGTGTTGACGCGGTTTTCCCTGTTCTGCATGGTAAAAATGGCGAAGACGGCACTATGCAGGGATTGCTTCGTATTGCAGGGATTCCTTTTGTTGGTTGCGACACATATTCTTCTGCGATATGTATGGATAAGGTAAGCACAAAAATACTCTGTGAACGTGAGAATATTCCGACAGTACCTTTTGTATGCGTTCGTAAAACGGTAGATTTTGATATGAACGCTGCCGTATGTGAGGTGGAGGAAAGCTTCCCCTACCCTGTATTTGTAAAACCAGCAAACGCAGGCTCGTCAGTTGGAATAACTAAAGCTACCGATCGTGCTTCATTGATAAACGGAATAGTTACCGCTTTTCTGAATGACAGAAAAATACTTATTGAAAAAGCAGTAAAAGGAAAAGAAATTGAGGTTGCTGTTTTCGGAAACGAAAAACCTGTAGCTTCGGTTACAGGTGAAATTGTCCCGAACAGTGAATTTTATGATTACAACACAAAATACCATGCCGATACAGCCGAATATTTCATACCAGCACGTATAAATTTAGAAATTAATGAAAAAATCAGTAAGGTAGCACTTAAAATTTTCAAAACGCTGGATTGCAGAGGTTTTGCCCGGGTTGATTTCTTTGTGTGTGAGGACGGAACTTATTATCTTAACGAAATAAACACAATTCCCGGCTTTACACCTATAAGCATGTATCCTCGCCTTATGAAAGAAGCTGGATTTGCTTATTCAGCACTTATTGAACAATTAATCGAACTGGCTATTGAGCAAGAAAAAGTAAAATAGTATTTTTCCCTTCCGACAGGGGGTTATTCCATATTTAATAATGTTGTCGGAGAAATGGTTTTTTTATGATAAATCAACCTATTGGAATTTTCGATTCGGGGTTGGGCGGTTTGACCGCAATCAGCGAGATACAAAGACTGATGCCCGATGAAGATTATATATATTTTGGAGATACAGCAAGAATTCCTTACGGAACACGTTCTCGTGAGGTTATAAAAAAATATTCAATGCAGGATTGTCGTTTTCTTATTTTAAAAGGAGTAAAAGCGATACTTATTGCCTGTGGTACTGTGAGTTCAAATGCGTTGGATACTCTGACAGAAAGTTTTACCTTACCCATTATAGGAGTTGTTGAGGGTGCAGCAAAGCGTGCTGTCGAGGTTGCTCAAGCAGGTAACGGTATTATAGCAGTGTTAGGAACCGATGCCACGATAAACAGCGGTGCTTTTAAAAAAGCAATAGAAAAAATTAATCCCACATTAAAAGTTATATCAAAGAGCTGCCCGATGTTTGTGCCATTGGTAGAAAACGGTCATATTGCAAAGGATGATATTGCCGCAAATGCTATTGCGAGAGAATATCTTGCAGAAATAGAACCTTTAAAGCCGTCTGCGGTAATTCTGGGATGTACGCATTATCCACTGCTTACAGACATATTGGAAGATATACTTCCCGATTCGACACTTATCAGTTCGGGCAAAGAGGCTGCTGTAACACTTAAAGAAAAGCTGTTAAGCATTGGATTATTAACAGGTACAGGCTGCGGTAAAACGTTATTTTATACAAGCGATGACATAACCCTTTTTGCAAAACATGCAAAAAGGTTTTTGGGTAAAGATATAAGCGTTAATATACATAAAACAGATATTGAGAATTACTAAAAAACAGGAGATAAAATGAGGATACCAATTAATATACAAATAGAATCAGAGCGTGTTTATAACGATCTTGCTTCTCGCCCAGGACAAGAACTTGAGCCGGAGACAAGTAAGGTAAAGGTAAACGGCTATATGAAAAAAACCAAGGACGGAATACAGGTGGAATATACCGAGCATGAGGATAGCGGAATGGGCAATACGGTTACGACTATAAGCTCCTTCAGCGATAACAATGTTGTCTCGGTAAATCGTGTTGGTCAGTTGAATTCGCACATGGTTTTTGAACAGGGAAAATGTCACACCTGCATTTATGATACAGGTTTTTTCCCGATGCAGTTGCGTGTTTGTACAAAGGAGCTTACTAACAATTTGACCCTTGACGGCGGAAAAATAAATATTGATTATTCTATAGAAATAGTCGGTAATCTTGCGGAAAAAAACAAACTTTTGCTTTCGGTTTCCCCTGACAAGAGCGTAATTATATCGTAGATAATATCGCAGATAGTATAAAAATGAGGTAGTTAATTAATGTCAGAATCAACCAGAAAAAAGATAAATACACCTACTGACAATTTAATTCTACTCCCCCGTGAAGTCGAGAAGATGCTTAAAAATGCGGGTGCAGCGGAATTAAAGGTGCTTTTGCATCTTTTTGCGAGAGGTGACTATACTCCCGGAGAAACCTCACGCGAGCTTGGCTTAAATGTAAGTGAGGTCGAAGCTGCGGTCGCTTTTTGGAGAGGTGCTGGAATTATTGAGTTGTCCAATACTAAGGAAACAAAAAAGAATTCCTCATCGGTCAACCTATTCCAAACATATGATGCCGAAATACTCTCAGCAGCGGTTGAGAAAGACAACGATTTTAAAAACGTATGCGATATGGTCGGTGATCTATTGGGCAGGCTTTTAAATAAAAACGATTACAACTCGTTATATTACCTTTACGATTATACAAGGATGCCTGCTGATTTTATCTGTGGCATTACGGAATATTGTGCGCAGGAAAAAAAGCTAAGTATGCAATATATTATGAAAACCGCTCTTGGTCTTTGTGATGACGGTATTGATACATACGAAAAGTTGGAGCAACATCTTGCACGCAAAGAAAAATCGAAAACAGATATTGCAAAGTTGAGAAAATTATGCGGAATGGGCGAACGTGAGCTTTCTCCAAAAGAAAGCGAATGTGTAAACCGATGGTTTTTCACATGGGATATGCCCTTTGAGCTAATAAAAACTGCTTACGAAAAAACAGTTGATGCCACCGGAAGAGTACAGTTCCCATACATGAATACAATTTTAAAAAGCTGGTACGAGAGCGGATTCAAGACTGTTGAGGATGTAAAGATAGGTGACAAAAAAGAATCGGTAGAAAGCAGCTTTGATGCTGACGAATTCTTTGAGGTTGCACTTCAACATAGTAAAAACAGAATGAAAGAATAAATATATTTAAAGGTAGGTGTTTCGCTTTGGATATAAACGAGATTTTGCAAAAGAAACTTGACAGCCGTATTTCTGCAATAAAAGCGGCAGACATCAGAAGCGAACAATTACGACGTGAGATCCCTGCTGTTGCAGAAATTGATACATCCTTAAGAGCTGTTTCACTTAAAATAATGGACGCAGCAATAAACGGAAAAGAAGAGCTTATCGAAAAAATAATTTCGGTAAAAAACGAAAATGACAACTTGCTTTTAAAAAGAGCGTCCGTTCTTGAGCAAAACGGTTATTCGGCAGATTATGATAGTCCCAAATTTAGCTGCAAGCTTTGTTCGGACAGCGGATACATAGAACTTAACTTTTGTGAATGTGTTAAAAAAAGCTTTAATACCGACCAATATACAGGCTCGGGACTTGGAAAAGCTCTTTATAACAAGGATTTTAATAATTTTTCTTTAAAATATTATAATAGCAAAAATAACAGTGAATTCACCGCCAGAGAAAATATGACGATGATTTTTAATGATTGCAAGAGATATTCTCAGCGTTTTTCTCCATCATCAGATAATATTTTAATGATTGGCGGAACCGGACTCGGCAAAACTCATCTTTCTGCCGCTATTGCAAAGGAAGTTTTGTCAAAAGGTTATCTTGTTATTTACGATAGCGCACAGAGCATTTTTGACGGGTACGAAGCTGTTCGGTTTGGTAAGGACAATCGTGAAAATATTAAAAAATACGAGAGCTGCTCCCTGCTTATTATTGACGATCTCGGAGCGGAATGTATGACACAATACACCGTTGCAGTCTTTTCTTCACTGTTGAACTGGCGGATAGTAAATTCCAAGCCGACTATAATCAGCACGAATTTTACTCCGCAGCAAATTAAAAAAAGCTATGGCGATCGTATTTATTCCAGATTATTAGGCGAATTTAAAATAATGCGTTTTTCAGGCGAGGATATTCGTTTAATCAAAATCAGCGAAACAAAGCCTGAATAATAATAAAAGGTAAATTAAGATGAAGAAGGTAAACGTATATACAGACGGTGCATGCAGAGGAAATCCGGGTCCCGGTGGATATGGAGTTATTCTCGAATATGAGGGAAACGAAAAGGAATTTTCGGAGGGTTTTTTAAACACAACCAACAACCGCATGGAGCTTACCGCAGCAATTGTCGGGCTGGAAGCCTTAAGGCTGCCCTGTGAGGTAACTCTTTACAGTGACTCAAAATACCTTGTTGATGCAATTTTAAAAGGCTGGTTGAAGAGCTGGATTGCAAAAGGTTGGAAAAAAAGTGACGGCAAGCCTGTTTTAAATATCGACCTGTGGGAAAGATTGATTCCCCAGCTTGAAAAGCATGAAGTAAACTTTGTTTGGGTTAAAGGTCACGACGGTCACCGTTATAACGAAAGATGCGATATTCTTGCAACTACAGCAGCAGATGCAGTAAGGAATAAATAAATATTATTTCTATTAAGTTAAAATTTACAATATAGTAGAAAGGTATAGCTTAAACATGAGTAAAACCGAAAAAACAAGGCAACTTGTTAGAAACACCTTGTCATCTAAAGCATTTTTCGTTTTATTCCTTCTTACAATTGCTATAAATGTTTTTTGTTTTTATATCTCGGTTGATTTTTTTACTAATTCAAAAATTATTACAGAGAAATTGGGTTCTCCAATTATATACATATTTTTAGTATGTATAACTGGAATAATAAAACTTACATCAGGTGTTGCACTTTGCTACGGTTTGGGTTTCTTATATTTTAGCTGTTCTAATCAAAATGAAAATATTAGTGATAAAATAAAAAAAGGTTTTTCACTATTGCAAAAAACGATCGTTCTTTATTATATATTAATTTTACCTTCCTACTTTTTGAATTTATTTAGGATTTATGTAATTGTTAACATACCATCTTTGAAAGATGATGCTGATATGCATTAATTGTATTTTCTATTTTTCTACTTATAATTTACGGAATAGAATTCCTATATATTAGAAAATTATCAAAAGTCATTAAAATGATTAAATCGGCTGCATTGAAAGGAATTACCTCAAACAGTGGTCTTAAATCATTTATAGTAATCATTATTATAATCAGTACTATGAATTTATTTAACTTATATAATGGAATAATTGCAAAAGATATTGTTAGTGTAGCTTCAGCCTTAACAGATATGGCTTTTAACATTATTTTCGCTATTGTCATACAAAGATATAATAATTTAAAAATAAATAATAAAGGAGCAGCACATGGACAACTATGATTTTTCTCAACAACCACAGGAAAGTAAAATCACCTTGATTGACAGGATTTATGGCGAGCGAACCGAACTGCTGCAAAAACTTTTAACAATAGCTTCAATAGTACTGTTTTTTGTCTGCCCTATAATTATTATTTATTATTTGATATTATCGTTAAGTTATGTTGGTAATATGAATTATGAATTTCAAGTGATATCTACTTATATGTTTAGTGGTGTTACACATTCAATCACGTATATTGTATACGCCCTTATATTAGCTTCACTTAAAAGAATTATTAGTAAATAATTTGTAATATGTAAAAGATAAAACATCCCGAAGAAAAATCGGGATGTTTATTTTTAATGTAAGCAATTAATTCTTAAATTTTTCTTCTCTTTAGCAATATAATTATCAAAATTCCTGCTATAACAGCCAAAACGGATATGCCTACAATATAAACCATCGGTTCTACTGACCTTGGATTATCCTCGGAAATTTCCGGTTCACTTGATTCTGTGAGAACTTTATTCTCTCTGGTTACCGTTATTGTGTAAATTTTTATGTCACCGTTTTCAGCAACACAGGTGACTTTTATTGTGTTTGTACCTACTATTAAGATGGGATTAATTGCTTCAGTCAGACTTTTTTCACTTTCCGCTTTAAAGCTAAGTAATAACTGTTCCGTTTCATATGGAACTGTAAGAGTGTATTCTGTTATATCTTTGTCAAATGCAGGAGATAAATCGTATCCGTCTGCCAAAAGGCTTTCAAGATAACAATTGGTATCGGGATTATATTCTTTTTCTCTTGTTACACAGATAATATATACATAATAATTATTGTCGGGATCAGTATATATAACCCTGACCTCCAGATAATCACTTTCAGGAATAATTGTGTCGCTGATAATGACTGTTGCACCCTGTGGATATTGTACTTCAATATCCAGAGCAGCAACATCGGATTTTACTGCAATATTATATTCTGATATATCCTTGGAAAAAGTAAATTTATCGGCATTGTTGATGATAAGATTAAAATCATTGTTCTCACGTTGCATAACCGTACGTACAGTCTGCGACCCCGGCAATGTTCTGCTGACAACATCAGAAACGGTAATAGTGTCAGACAAATCAAACACTACCTGTTTGCCCAACGTTTCTTCTTTCAAAGTGAATTCCATTACAAGAATAGTTTTTGCATTGCGTGTACTGCCTGTTTTGTTTATATTGTATGACAAAAAGGAAATAAAACCTTCACCTTCGTAAACTGTAAAATCCCAGGACTGACTTGTTGTTTTATTATATTCCATCAGCTCGGAATTAAATTTCAATTTACCACTGGCAGCGTATGTTCCCAAAGCTCCGTCAAGCTGTATGGTTACAATCACCTTTTCATTCTGATAAATTTTGGTATTAATAAGTGCAAAAATATTAGTTACTGCAGAAACAGGTGGAACTTCGTTTATTTTTATACTCTCACCATAATAAAGCAGCTGGGCTTTAAGCTCTGTCATATCTCCATTTGCTACTTTGCCGTTCTTGTTTATATCAGCAGCTTGAAGGAAGGCTTTTTCGTAAGTTTCACCTTCAAGAATCTCCATCAGACAATATAAATCCTCAGCACTTATATATCCATCGCCGCTTATGTCACCCAAAACGGAAAAGGTAAGCTTATCGATCTCATCACCGTAACCGTTTTTAAGCACAATTGTCATGCCTGTTCCGATTACACCATCAGTTTTATTACCGTTCTTGTCAAGTATTTCAACCTCACCTTCAACTGTAAGTGCATCCAGTATTTCGTCAACATTTGTTCCTGCCGAAACATCGGTAACAAGCTGTTTATTTCTGTCAACCTTGTATGTTTTGGACGGGTCGAATTTTATAAGTGTCTTGCTGACTGTTATTTTACATTCATCCGAAAAATTACCGGTAAATGTTTGTGCCTTAACAATCGCAACACCTTCCTTTAAAGCGGTTACATTACCATTTGCGTCGATACTAATAATTTCAATATCCTTTGTCTCAAATATAACCTCAACGGGAGTTGTGCCATCGGGAAGACATTTAGCTTGTAATGTTATTGTCTCGTTAACATTCATTCGTCTGTCTCCACCCAAAATCTCAATACCTTCAAAAGCAGGAACGACATAAAATTCAATCTGAATTGTTATTCCACAGGAGAGAACAAGCATAAAGAACTGTTCACCACCTTCGGTAAAATAACTTCCTTTTTCTATTCTTTCTGTCCCAACATAACCCAACCCGTAAGCATATTCTATGTTTATACCGTCAAAATATGTTTTATCCTGCTCGATTCCCTTAATTTCGGGTAAAAGAGTTAAATCGCTTCCGTTTGCACTTCTTATAAGGGTAATTTTATTCTCGAAAACTGCATAATAATTAAAGCTTTCGTCCAGATAATGATAAAGACTCTGGCTGGTAAAGCTGCTTATGTATTTACCGTTATATATATCGAACACTCCCGAAGCCGAAAACACCGTGTTACCTCTGTGAGCAAGCACTGAACTGCCAATATTATAAATTAACTTTTTAGTTGTAATACTGTAAGCCTTGCCCCCGTTAAACAAATAGTCACCACTGATGATAAATGAACTTATCGCACTGCCTGTAGAAATACTACCCTTGGAAGCATATGTATTAAGGTCGTAAATATATATACTGCTTCCGCTTGAAGCGAATATAGTATTATTTACAGCATATACACCGTTTGCAGACTTACCGGTGTTAGCAAATGTCTTTAAGGAAAGGTCATATATAACAACCTTTGTTTCCACGACGCTGACCAGCTTATTATTTGTTACAATAAGATTATAAGGAACAAAACCTACACTTGTATAATCCCCAAAATCACCTGTGTCGGCATTTGCGGAATATATATAAGTTGAGTTTTTAAAGCTGATATATAAATTATTGTCTGTTGTAATTACTTTTTTCGGCAGATACCTAAGCGGTATTTCATCGACTTGTATAAAAGTGTCGGCATCCAGTTTATACAAAACCGGCATATTGTTACATATTATATAAAGCCAGTTACCGTATTTTGTAAAATCAGATATGCTTCGTCCGGAAAAGATATTGCCAATGCTGTTATATTCCGATTGTTTGGTGCTTCCTGCCGAAATAGTATCATTTATTTCTGCAGCTCTGAATTTTGCAGGTGAATAATTGGTTGCAGGATTAACACTATTGGAAATAACGTCTATTCTCCCGCTGGTATAAAAAATATAGGTTTTATAATCGCTTCCAATATAAATTCCGCTGACATCCTCACGGAAAACTGCTAAATACTCGTTAGTGTCGACATTTATAATATATTTACTTGTAAAAAGCAGGTTGTCGGATAGATAAACAGGAATATCCGAATTGTTTGTACTTATTTGATACAGACTGCCTTCTGCAATCAGGGAGTTACCAATCGCAAATATATTACTGTCATAAACGATTTTTTTACCAATTGCGGTAACGGGAATAGTAGCTTCGTCTATTATAGCGGCTGGTATGTCGTAAATTATCATCTTTTTTACTTCATCGTTAGTATTGAATAAATATAACAAGTCGCCACTATCACTTAAAAATGCTTTATGAGCGGTCATGCTGAGTTCAGTTATCGTGCTTTTTTCCTGAGTAAGAAGATTGTATTTTTTAAGAATACTCCCACTTACGAAATAAACCTCGTCACCTACGAGTACGCAAGCTGACATACTCTCGTTCATTTCTATTACACTGTCGACAGGGCTGCTTAAAAGCTTGTCGCGAACAAGCTTGGTTATTTTGTTGTCATGATATGTAAGCAGATAAGAACCATAAAAATCATAACCTTTTACCGTACCTATGCCGACAAAACGATTATAATATACAGGATTGTCAATATTGTAAACACGGATTCCTTTAAGAGCAGACGCATATTGAATTATATATTTGTTTTCCGGATCAACTATAGCCAAGCCATTTTCAAGGTCTGATTGATAGGTCTTAACTGCATCGTTCTCTATTTTAAAGGTATAGGTTTTTGTTTTGCTACCGCTCTTGTTAGAAACAACAAGCGTGTGGGTTCCGTCTGATCCGACAACAGTCTCTTCCGAAAAGCTTGTTCCGTCCAGCTTTGCACTTCCTGAACCAATAATGCGAATGTAAACAGAAGTATCATAGCTTGCTCCGTCGATAACTCCGACAACATAAGGAAGCTCAAAATCCAAAGTAATACGCTTAGAGACGCTGTTGCTGTATTTACCCGAAAGTTCAAAAACGAATTCTCCTGAAGCAATAATCCGCTGCCCCGAGGCATAAGGAGCACCATCAAGCGTAGCTGTTCCCCTGTCAAAAGTAAAATATGCGTAATCACTTAACTCAACATAGCTATATGTTAACGGTTTGTTATCTACATTAAATATAATTGTGCGTGTATAATCATTAACATCGGTAATAACCAGGGTGTGCTGACCGTTTTCAACAACAAGCTCACCGTCAGTAATAGCACTTCCGTCTAGCTTTGCAGTACCACGATTGAAATTTATAACAACACTCTCAAAATAAGTCTCGCCGTTTGATACTCCGGATACTATCGGATAATTAACCAGCATAAGAATTTTTTCTGCATCTATTACTCCATAGCCGTAATATTCGTTCCAATTTTTTCCTGTATTTTTTATCAAGGATATTAATTCTTTTGAACCGATTTTTTTTAGATCGTCAATATAAGAAGCGGCAAGTGCAGCAATTCCCGATATAAATGCACAGGAATAAGAAGTTCCACCATCACTTTTATAATCGCTCTTACCATTATTATAACTCATAACGATAATATCAACGCCGGGAGCAACAACATCAAGCGCTTCATTGTGCTGCGAGGTATTGCTGATAATACCGTTTTTCCCTGTCGAACCAACACTAATTACACCCTCGTAGGATGCAGGGTAGGATTTATAACCATCTAAGCCTGAGGTTGTAATATTTCCGGCGGCAGCAACCAGAATACAGCCTTTATTCAAAGCGTAATTAATAGCGTCTTCTTCAATTATTGAGCTTTCATATCCGCCCAAAGACATATTTATAACTTTTGCTCCTGCATCGACTGCAAAATAAATACCGGCTATTATATCTTTGTTTGCCATTTCCCTTGAGTTAGATACCTTTATCGGCATAATTGTTACACCCGGGCTGACTCCGGCAGACCCTTTTCCGTTGTTCGAGGTTGCAGCAATCAATCCGCTTACTGCTGTACCATGCCCTACAAGGTCGTTAGTAACCGTTTTCTTGGTCAGCATATCATAGCCCGAGAGAATTTTTGTACCTTCAAAATCCTCATGATTTCTCTCTATACCAGTATCTAAAACAGCAACAACCACACTGTTTTTCCCGAAAGTATAGTTCCACGCCTTATATATACCCATGCTCTCATATCCCCAGGCTTGCGAAAGATATGGATCATCTGTTATTGCTGCTACTTCTCTGTTTTTATTCTCTTCTATGTATTTTACAGTAAATCCATAATCGTCCATGAATTCATCATAATTTTTAATTATAAGCCAAAAAAGCCTTATCTCACTGTCTGCAATAAGGCTAAAACTATAATTTTTTACGATATCATAAATATCTGATAGTAAAATTTCTTCTTTAAATTTAACTAAGTATTCTTTTCCTTTGTTTTCTAAACCACCTGACGAATATGTATTTATCTGTGTTAAAGTATTTGTTGGTGCAGTTTTTTCGCTGACCGAATTTTTAAGGGTAATTTCACGTTGTTTATCATATATTTCAAAAGGATTTTGGGAGAAGTCAATTGCTTCCGCTGATGTAATAAAAAGCGGAATTACTATTAAAAGTGCAATTATTAACGAGTAAATGCGCCTTAACATGCTTAAAATTAACCTCCACGCCCCCGTAGGGCACAAATAGCAATGAAAAATTTGTGAGGTACACGACAGTGTACCTTTGGTACGAGATGATGCACTTCTGTTTATAATATTTTTCACGCTACCTCTTATTCGAATTCACTGTAAATCTTTTTCATTTCATCAGTATATATACTGTTACTTGTGTCGGTGTATATATAAAGATTTTTACTTATCAAAAGCCCTTCCTTAGCGTCCTTCTTTGCTTCCACAAGAAAAAGGGAAGGAGCTTTTTCCGCCGACGGATAAACAAAGGTTATCTTTTTTGGTTCAAGACGGTTATTCCGCAACGCGGTTAAAAAGCCGACTGCCCTCTCGGGACGATATACAGCATAGAACTTTCCGCCTGATTTTAAACACCAGGAAGCAGCTCTGCAAATGTCATTTATATCACAAAAAACCTCATGAAAAGCGATATTCTTATGCTCTGCAACATTATGTCTACCACTGGTAGTCTTTAAATATGGTGGATTTGTGAAAACAGCATCAGCACCGCCTGAGGGGAAAAGTGTTTTAATCTCTTTAATATCACCTAGCAAAACAGAAAATTTATCTGAAAAACCATTTGCGCCAGAGTTTTGGTTTGCTATATCGCAATAATTCTTTTGTATCTCTATTCCTGTAATTTTAACTTTAATTCCACTACTCAGCAAAAGTAGCGGTATAATACCGCTTCCTGTACCCAGATCAACACCTACCCCGCTTTTAAATCCGCCCATAAAATGAGCAAGAAGCAGAACATCGGTACCAAAATAGATACCACCTTCAGGCTCTTCCAAGTTTAATTTTCGATTAATTTGTGTCTGTTTCATATACACCCTATTTAATAATACCACTTTATATATTAAAATGTTGCATTATTTAAAAATATTTTATAAACAATTCTGATTTGTTTAATAATAAGACTAATGCGCTCATAAATGAAAATTAAAATCATCCATGAACGCAAGAATTGGCGGTTTGTATTATCTATTATGCCTTTACAGCGTCAACGGGACAAACGCTTGCGCAAGCACCGCAATCCACACATTGCTCAGCATCGATAACATATTTTCCGTCATCTGATACGCTTATTGCACCGGTCGGGCATTCACCCTCGCATGTACCGCATCCGATACAAGAGTCTTTGTCAATAGAATATGCCATTTTTTATGTACCTCCGTAAATTATGTTTTATGAATAATATCTTATCACAGCAGCATATAGATTTCAAGTGTAAATTGTTAAAAACATTCAGGAACTTTTATGCAGCTTATTGTTAATTGAGCCCTCTTTTTAAGTCCTCGATAATATCCTGAGCATTCTCTATACCGACAGAAAGACGGATAAGTCCGGGATTTATACCTGCAGCAACCAGCTGTTCGTCGCTAAGCTGACGGTGTGTCTCGGAAGCAGGATGAAGTACACAAGAGTGCACTGTTGCTACATGAACTACGTTCTTACATAGTTGTAAGCTATCCATCAATTTTATTGCAGCTTCCCTGCCACCCTTGACCGTAAAGGATATAACACCTGCACATCCGTCAGGTAAATATTTTTTTGCAAGCTGATGATATTTATTGCTCTCAAGGCCGGGGTAATTCACACTCTCTATTTTATCGCTTTGCTCCAGGAAACGCGCAACTGACATCGCATTTTCCGAATGTCTTTGCATACGAATATGCAATGTCTGTAAACCCAAATCAAGATAAAACGCAGCGGTTGCGGAAGGGTAAACACCAAGGTCTCTTACAAGCTGAACTCTCGCCTTGGCTATATATGCGGCTTTTCCGAATGCTTCTGTGTAGATAAGTCCGTGGTAGGATTCATCTGGAGTAGTAAGCTCAGGATAATTACTGTTATTCCAGTCGAAATTTCCGCTGTCAACAATGCAGCCACCTACCTGAATAGCGTGTCCGTCCATATATTTTGTTGTTGAATGAATTACAATATCCGCTCCATGTTCAATCGGACGGCAAAGAACAGGTGTCGGGAAGGTATTGTCTATAATAAGCGGAACACCATGCTTGTGTGCAATAACTGCAAACTTCTCTATATCCAAAACATTGAGTGCCGGATTGGCAAGTGTCTCACCAAAAACAGCCTTTGTATTCGGGCGAAAAGCTTTATCCAGTTCTTCTTCTGATGCTTCTGGATTAACAAAAGTACACTCTATACCCATCTTCTTCATAGTAACTGCAAACAGATTAACTGTTCCGCCGTAAATAGTGGAAGCAGTGATGAAATGGTCGCCAGCACCTAATATATTAAATAGAGATAAAAAGCTAGCCGCCTGCCCGGAGGTAGTGCAAAGTGCGGCTACTCCGCCTTCAAGCTCTGCTATTTTCTTCTCTACAAATGCAACCGTTGGGTTAGAAATACGCGAGTACATATGACCTTCGACAGCAAGGTCAAATAATTTTCCGATATGCTCGGTAGAATCATAAGTATAGGTTGTGCTTTGATATATCGGAAGTGCAAGCGGCTCGCCGTTACCCGATTTGTATCCTCCGTGAATGCATTGTGTTTCTTTCTTCATTTTTCTTTGTCCTTTTTTAAAATATTATCTTTTCATTACATTCGTATAAGTCAATCAGTTCCGTCAGCTTGTTTGAACATAGAAATTTTTTCAGTTCTGTCATTAGGATAATTTACTTTTTGAAGAGTATAGATGTCATAAGTAAAAATAATGTCCATATATGAATCTAAAACCGATGGTGTTATATTTGTATCGTGAATATCGTTAAGAAGATTTTTAACAGCAGATCTGTTGCCATTTGTACCAGAATTAGTAAAAAATTGTGTGAAAACAGTCTCATATAACAATTTTGACTTACTATGGAATTCTATTCCTTCGGAATACGGGTTATAATTCATAATATTTCTTACAAGGTCAGCGTTAAGAATATTATTCCCCTGACCAATGGTTATATAATATTCATCGGGAATCTCTGTTCCGCTTTCAAGAGCCCCAACATCATCAATATAATCAGGATTAAGATATTTTATCTGGCTGTCTATGTTAATTGTAGCACCGTTCATTACTTCAACAATCGTACTCAGCTCATCCATTCCTAAAATAACATAATAATTTATTTTCATTCCGGTTATAGCAGAAACTTTTCTTGCTATTTCGTCACCGCTTAAGGTTGAGAATAAATTCTTTATCGGAGTATTTACGCCAACACTGTTACCAGCTGTAACACTGGTTGGAATAAAACAATAGGAGAATCTTTTGGTTTTCTCGTTTATACGTAAATATATTACACTTGCTGTAAGACCATCGTTTGCTTTTCCGACTATAACAGTGGTGAAGGTGTCACCCTCAATTATATCTGTTGATTCATCGCCAGTATCATCTCCTGACGTGTCGTCATCTATATCTCCGGATACCTCGGATGTTGTGTCTTCCGTATTAATTACTTCATTTATAGCAGGGTAAACTACCTTCCATCCGATAAGACCGAAAACAATTAAACATGCGCAAAAAGTAATTATAAAGTTTCTGAAAGCACTTGACAAAGGTCAGCAACTCCTTAAAATTTAATCATTATGAATTCCTATAATTATACAATAATATTTTCTGTTTGTCAAATCCTTATTATCGATCATTTTGCCAATATGTACATCTGTCAAACTTGACTTTTTAGGATTTATATAATATACTATAAAAAAATATGTAAGGGGAATTTTTACACATGAAGAAGATACTGGTTATTATACTTACTTTCCTGTTTCTTGTTCCGTTTTCAACTGCTTGCGGCGAGGATCCAATTTTAGAAAGCAACGAATCAGCGGAAACTACCTCCTCTGATTTAAATGCTATACCTGTTAAAGATATGGAAGACAGAGAATTTAAAGTTTTATGCTGGTATTTCGGATACGGGTCTAAATCCGTACTTGGCTTTAAAGGCGAGGTCATAACCGTTGCAGACGAAGAAAATGCATCTGCGGTTGATACTGCAAAAAGAACAGTATTAAATAAGGTACAAGAAGATTATAATTGTAAAATAACTGGAACTGTACGTGGTGACGACCATATTGCTTTTACCAACACGATAAGAAATATGGTTATTGCTGATACAAAAGATTATGACATGATCTTTGACGCTTATGGGAATCTTGCTCCTCTTGTAACCGAAAATATTTTGTATGATTTGAATACAATATCTAACATTGATTTTACAAACAGCTGGTGGGATCAAAATGCAAGAAACGATCTTTCAATTTTAAACAAGCTTTATTTTATGTGCGGTGATATCAATACATATGATAACGATGGTACCTGGTGTACACTCTTTAATAAAACTCTTCAAAACAAAATCGGTCTTGGTGACATAGATTTTTATCAGCTTGTAAAAGACGGTGAGTGGACCTTTGATAAATTTACAGAGATTTGCAAAAGTGGTATCACTAAAGACACAACCGGCGACGGTTTACTCGATGAATTTGATACATGGGCACTCGGAACCGAAACATACAATGTATATGTGCATGTAGTAGGTGCAGGTGAAAAGATAGTTCGGAAAGACGCGGACGACAAGCCGTATTTTACAATTCAAGAAGAAGCTACATCCAACGCGCTTTCAAAAATACTCGAATTGTATATGGATAAAAATACAGTAATGGTTGCGAACGCAGTGCCTTATACAAACAAGGGCTATCCAAATGTATGGGAAGCGACCGTTCACAAAGCGTTTATTGAAGGAAGGGAGCTTTTCTATACATGCGGACTTATAAATGTTCCGTCCTTCAGAAATATGGATGAAGATTTTGGAATACTTCCGATTCCTATGATGGTCGAAGGTCAAACCGATTATTACCATACAGTTTCAATTCATAATATGTCTGCGGTCTGTATTCCGAAGAATGTAGTTAATGTAGAAGATGTGGGACTAATCATGGAAGCCCTCGGTAAGTACTCAAAAGAAATCGTTACACCTGCTTATTACGATATTCAATTGAAATACAGAGATGCTCGCGATGACGAGAGTGGCGAAATGCTGGATATTATCTTTGCTTCTCGTTCGTTCGATCTCGGAGCTGCTTTTAACTGGGGTAATACTCTATCAAATTATATGGTAATGGACACAAACTATACATCCCGTTTTGAGTCTATAATGGACGCTGCTGACCTGGCATTGGAAACTACGCTTGAGCAGATACAACAAGAATAATTATATTTCTTAATAAAGGTTTTATAAACAAAAATCAAAAATGTACATTGCCCATTATCGGCATATGTCTATGGAAAGGAATTTTGTTTTATGTCTGTAACCATGGCGATTATTTTAGGAGTTATACAGGGTATTGCTGAGTTTCTTCCAATTTCAAGTTCGGGTCATCTCGCTCTGATGCATAACTTTTTCGGTGTTAGTGATAAGAATAATTTAGCATTTGATATTTTATTACATCTTGCAACTTTATTTGCTGTCTGTATCGTATACCGCAAGGATGTATGGCTGATTGTAAAAGGCTTTTTCACGTTGATTAAAAAGCTGTTTTCAGGCGAAATAAAAAAAGGTCTTGATTATGGTGAAAAACTATTTGTAATGCTAGTAATAGCGTCTATTCCCTTAATCCCGATTGTTTTAATTAAAGATAAGGTAGAATATTTAAGTGAAATAAGCTGGGTAATCGGAATATTGCTGATTATAAATGGTATAATGCTGTACATATCCGATAAATTATCTAAAAACGAAGAAACTCTTCAACGAAGCGATTTACAAAAGCCCTTCTTCATTGGATTATTTCAGGTTTTCGGCGTACTGCCCGGAATTTCCCGAAGCGGCTCAACGATTACAGGTGGATTATTCTTTGGTCTTAACAGACAGGATGCAGTCAAGTTTTCCTTTCTGATGTCTATCCCTGCAATAATCGGAGCATGTGTTTTTGAACTGCCCGAATTTTTCTCGACGAAAATTTCTGAAGAAATGGTCCTCCCTTTGATTGCGGGTGTAATCACAGCAGCAGTTGTTGGATTTATTTCAATTAAAATTTTGCAATATATTGCAAAATACAGCAGCTTCGGAATTTTTAGCATTTATTGCTTTTTTATAGGTATTACAGCAATAGTTGCCGATATTCTAAAATAAATATTTACAAACTTACTTACAATAAAACAAAGGAATTTTATGGCAAATACAAAACAAAAATCCAAAAAGACAACCAAAAAAGTATCTGATGAAAAGCAAAAAGCGTCGTCAAAAACAGCAACGCTTTCAAAGCAGGTTGGTTCTTCTGATGAAAAAAGAACATATCCTGCCCTGCCTTATATCATTGGTTTATTTGCACTGTTTATTGTATTAACCTTCTTTGTTCCTGAAACAGGTTTTTTAGGCGCATATATATCAAAAACATTACTTGGACTTTTTGGAGCAGGCTATTACTATTTTCCGTTTTTGTTGATACTCATTGCTATTTTTTGGAAGCGTGATATAGCAAAAGGAGCAATTCGCTCCAAAATAGTTCTTGCATTAACTAATTTTGTATTTTTATTGATTGTTTTAAACACACTTTCCGCAGAAGATCCTTCCGCATATGGTTTTGCACTGTATAAGTTTGGTCAGGAGCTTAATGGTGCGGGCTTTATCGGCGGACAAATTGGCGCATTATTTGTGAATATGTTGGGTGAATTACCTACTGTTTTGCTGTCTTTTCTTACTATTTTTATTACTACAGTTTTTATGTTTGGAAGTACTCCAAAAGCTACAATAAGAGCTATTATAAAATTCTTCAGAGAAATCGACTTCGGAGTAGAAGCTGACGAGGATAATAATAATAATAATGAAGAAAAAGAAGAAAATTTAACTATTCAGCCTGTAAAAAAGGTTAAACCTCCTGCTTTTATTACCTCTGATGAAAAAAATCCTATACAACAACGCTTTGAACTGCCTGATGAAGACGATACTCATAAAGAAAAGTCTTTCACACAGACCGCTGAAAGAGATATTGTTGGTCTTAAGGAGATTAATCGTGAAATGCCTTGGGATGAGCCTGTTTCGGACAATAAACAAGCGATTCATACAGAACATAATAGAAAAGCAGATTTTCATGAGGAAGCAAAAAATATTAATGTCCCGATTTTAGATAGTTCGGAAAAATTACTTTTAGATGATCTATCGGATAAAGCACCTTATATCTTTCCACCAATGTCCTTGCTTGCTCAGAGCGAATCCGATGGTCTTACACTCTCTGAAAACGATATTCAAAGAACAAGCCAAAAGCTGGTTGACACACTTGCAAGCTTTGGAGTTCAAACAAGAGTCTTAAGCACAAGCTGCGGTCCGACGGTAACACGTTATGAACTTCAGCCAGAATCAGGTGTACGTGTTAAATCAATCTCCAACCTTGCAGACGATATTTCGCTTCATCTTGCTGCAACATCAGTACGTATAGAGAGTATCCCCGGTAAAGCTGCTGTCGGTATAGAAATTCCCAATCGTAGCGTTTCGACTGTCCGTTTACATGATTTATTAGATACAAATGTTTGTAAAGAGAATAAAAGCAAGCTGTTTGTTTCGCTGGGTATGGATGTTGCAGGAAATGCTGTCTATCTGGATATTGCTAAAATGCCGCATCTTTTGATCGCCGGAGCAACCGGTATGGGTAAATCGGTTTGTATAAACTCTCTGATTATTTCATTGCTTTACAGAGCAACCCCTGATGAAGTAAAGCTAATATTAATAGACCCAAAGCGTGTTGAACTTTCTGATTATAATGGAATTCCTCATCTTTTAGTTCCTGTAATAAATGAACCAAAAAAAGCGGCCGGTACATTAAACTGGGCTTGTATTGAAATGGAAAAGCGTTATTCACTTTTACAGGAAGTAGAAGCACGAAATCTTGCGGAATACAATGCAACCATAAAAGACGACCCGGAACGAGAACCGCTTCCCAGTATAGTAATTATTATAGACGAGCTAGCCGATCTTATGATGACTGCACCGGATGATGTTGAAACTTCAATCTGCCGTCTTGCACAAAAAGCCAGAGCAGCAGGTATGCATCTTGTTATCGGAACACAGCGTCCTTCGGTTGACGTTATTACAGGCCTGATTAAAGCTAATATACCCTCACGAATCGCATTTACTGTAGCCTCTCAGGTTGACTCACGTACAATTCTTGACATAGCTGGGGCTGAAAAGCTGATGGGCAGAGGTGATATGCTTTATTATCCTGTCGGAGCAATGAAGCCAATCCGTGTTCAGGGTGCATTTGTAGACGGAAAAACCGAAGTAACCGCAATAACTCAGTTTATTAAAAATGCTGCAGAGATACATTATAACGAAGATGTAATGAACATGATTGAACAAGAGGCTAAGCTCTGCGGAGTAAAGCATTCCAAGCGTGATATAGAATCCGGTACCGATGACGTTGATGAAAAAGACGATCCGATGATTGTAGGTGCACTTGAAGTTGCCTTCGACTGCGGTAATGTATCCACTTCCCTTTTGCAAAGACGACTTTCACTTGGTTACGCGCGTGCAGCAAGAATTGTTGATAAACTTGAGCACAGAGGATTTGTCGGTCAGTTTGACCCTGCAACAAAAAAGCGTGCAATTCTTATTTCTAAAGAAGAATTCTTAGAGTTTAAACTTAACACAGTAAAAAAGGATTAGGTTGATAATAATCGATGTATAAACTACTAAAAGTAATATTACCATTGTTACTTATACTTTGTATAATATTTTTGGCAGGCTGTACAAGTAAGAATGTCGGTGATGAAACTACCTTACCACTTGACAAAATTCTGACAGGACTTTTAACCGAGAATGTTGAACTATACAAATCCGCTTTCTCGCCCGATTATATCGAGAAAGTCACTGCAGCTCTGTCACTTATTGAAGAAGATATAAACATACTTCTTGCAAACACTATTAAAGATGCAATTGATGTACGAAATGCTAACTACGGTGAAAAAACACAGATTAATTATGTATTAATATCTAAAAATGTAATGACGACCGATGACTTGAAAGAACCATATTGGGATAATTATGATATAACCTATAACCTTCCTGTTGATAAAATTACCGAAGCATATAAGGCTACCTTTGATATTATTTATAAAGGAAAAGAATCAAGTGAAACAAAGCGAGCTGAGTATAAATTGTTAAAAATAGACGGCGGGTGGTATTTACACCCCGAAACCTTTATGAATGTATTTAGTGGATAAAAATAAATTAAGGTAAACGATGCAATCGTTTACCTTAATTTTTACAGAAAATTTTATTAAAATAAAATTCAATTTTACAAGGAATTACTCTTGTTTCTTTGTTTTTTAAATTACATATTATAAAACAAGTAAGGATGATGGTTTGTCTAAAATTAAACCTCGTTTAAGAACTACTTTGTAAAATTATTTTTGTAAACCAAAACCAACAATTTCACAATTTGTTTTAAAAATCACTAATGGTCCTCCACCACCTAAAAAGATTGTACCGTCTATTGGTTGTAAACCATAAGATACTGTCCAAACATTCGTTTTTTTATTAAATGATGCTTCTAATGTATAACCGGATGAATTAAAATCCGGAAATTTTATTTTAAGTATGGTTTCACCAAAATATTTAGCATTAACTTCGTTTTCTATTATACTTACTTGACTACAATCTTTTTGAAAAAATGCCAAGTATAATAGGAAAACTAAATTAATTACTATAAGAAGAATTAATATAATACTAATGACAGTTTTATTCATTATTATGACCGTTCCTTTAGCTGTACATAAAATTCAAACTTCTTTTATCGTGCCATATTTTTGATGATAATGTTTATATTATGTTTGGATATTTTTATAATCTTCCAAGGTTTGTTCCATAGCAGCTTCTGCACCGTCTTTTATTGCTTCAAATGAAGATATAAGTGTGTTGGAATTCGAACGCATAACCGCACTATATATACCTAGTAATTTACCTCCCCAGTCGTAAATAGCACCTATGTCGTACAAGCGATTATTAAACACAATGTCAAGCATATCCTCGTCGTCTTGTGAATCAACCGCTTGTAGCTTTAAGGTGGTATCATAATAAGCTTCGGTTACACTTCCGCTTGACATATTTTTGCTGTAAAATCCGAGTGCTTCCATAAGATAGATAGTTGCTTCATAATTTTCGATGTTTGTTGTTGGAACCGCCATTACTGTTGACTGGTAAACATTTATACCATTATAATACTTTTCCTGAGCTTCGTCGTATTTTGGAATAGGAAGAACACCGTATGTAACTTTATCTTCAGTATCATTATTTAAAATTGAAGTTATTGAAGATGTCGTAGCACAATAGAACAAGCCTTTATTGCCAATAAACATATTGGATATTTTTCCCCAGCCTACATCATAACCAAAATGATCTACGCGAATGGTTGCTGATGTATCAGTCATCATGCTAAATACCTTATTAAAGGAATTTACACTTTTCTCAGAGTCAACCATTAACTGCATGCCGCCGTCACTTGTTTTCTCTGCTGAGGTTATTCCTGCACCTGAAACAAGAATTCCTGTTCCGTAGGCTTCACCAAGTAAACCATAAGTACCGCCTTCCGTAGACCACAGACCGTTCTCATCCGGCTTAGATACTACCTTTGCCATTTCATACATAGAATCTATTGTCCATTTACCGTTACGAACAAAATCATAAATATCACCATGTTTACCAAATAATTCACCATTCTCATTATACATTGTCTTGTTATATAGTATGAGATAGGTGTTATCGTCATCAGTTATAAGAGCATCACCTGCAACAAAATATGTCTTGTCTGTTATAGAAAGATTATCTATCGCATTTTGATCCCACCATGGTGAATTAAGCTTAAGATCACTCTCAAGAGATTTATAATAATTTGATGTTGCGTTAGGAAGCATTTTATAAACTGCATCGTTTACTATTTGATAATTATCTAATCCACTTGAAATTGAGTTTTTAATATCATCGCCCGGATATTTAGTAGCAACAACTTCGATTTTTATTCCATATTCTTGTTCGATTTTGTCATTTCTTGTTTTAACGGCATCGTTAATAACATTACCTTCTTTTTCTTCATTCGGTACAAATTGTAATTCACCGTATATATGTCTTCCTGTTTCTACACATAATATTGTAATTGTAGTATCGAATTTTTTTACTTCAAGTGGGAAAACATTCTCATCAGAACTGACATCTGAATTTGTTTGTACGCTCGATTCTTCTTCGATTGTTTCTTTACAAGAAGTGAATGCCGGGGTTATAAGAATTAAAAGTGCTAAAACAAATAATATAAATTTCTTGCTCAACATTAAAATACCTCCATAATATTTTTTCTTAGTGCTATTATACAATATCAAAAAATTATATGCAAGTATATTTGTGAAATTTCTGTCTAACTTATCACTGTTTATAATAAATATAGGGTAAACTATTATAAATTTTATAAGATTCATAGGAGGTATTATTTTGTTTGAATTTGTATTTGATATTATAAAAAAAATCGGAGCTGGTAGCTATACAAATTTAATTGCCTATACTATTATTTTTATATTTATCCTTATCATTTGTATTGTTATCAAGTTAATATCAAAGGTTGCTCTTGTCAGAATCATGACTAAAATAACAAAGCAAACCAAGTACAAATGGGACGATATACTGGTAAAAAATAAATTTTTCCATCGTCTTTCTTGGTTATCGATACCTGTTATATTAAAAATTATTTCCGGAAATCTACCGAATTATAATTCTTTGCTTGAAAAAATTGCTGATATAATATTAATTCTGTTGTTTGTTTTTATAACCAGCTCTCTTATTAATTCCTTTGATGAAATATATCGAGGTTTTGAGGTTTCAAAAGTTAGACCTATAAAAGGGTTGCTTCAGGTTGCAAAAGTTGTATTATTTATTATTGGATCGGTTATTCTTATTTCTCTTTTGATAGGTGAAAATCCTATAGTACTTTTGGGTGGAATAGGTGCGTTGACAGCTATTATCAGTCTTATTTTCAAAGATGCCATTCTAGGCTTTGTAGCAGGAATTCAACTAACAGCCAACGATATGATAAGAATCGGTGATTGGATTGAAATGCCTAAACATTCAGCTGATGGAATTGTTATAGACCTTTCGCTTACCACAGTTAAAGTGCAGAACTTTGATTACACAGTCACAGCTGTACCCGCCTATTCTTTAGTATCGGATTCTTTTATCAACTGGCGCGGAATGGAAAAATTAGGAGGTCGCAGAATAAAACGTTCTTTTAATATCGATACAGAGGGTGTTAAGTTATGTGAAAACGATATGTTAAATAAACTCCGCAAGATTACATTAATTAATGAATATATCGATAATAAACTTGTTGAAATCAATGACTATAATAACGAATTGGGTGCCGACATGACTACATTGGTTAACGGTAAGCATTTAACAAATCTTGGAACTTTTCGCATATATATTTACGAATATCTTAAGAAAAACCCACATATACGCAAGGATATGCCATTAATGGTGCGACAACTAAAATATGAAGGCGAGGGTATCCCTCTGGAGTTATATGCATTTACAAATACTATAAAATGGGAAGAATATGAAGGAATTCAAGCTGATATTTTCGATCATTTATATTCGGTTATATCGGAATTTGAGCTTTCAATCTATCAGCAGCCAACCGGTCGTGATATAAGAATTTCTCTTGGGAAAAAGTAAATAAAATATTTTGCTTTTTATAATTTTATATGATATGATAATTGCCGACAAGAACAATTATATATTTTTTAGTGTTCTTAGTCGGCATTGGGAAAATGCCTTGCATTTTCACAATGTTTGCAAAATTTATGATATGATAATTGCCGACAAGAACAATTATATATTTTTTAGTGTTCTTAGTCGGCATTAGGAAAATGCCTCGCATTTT
>Ga0154579_107_pt3 | contig 29318 bp, 31 predicted proteins | sample RifGroF2_FD_116008 | JGI IMG/M metagenome (GOLD analysis project Ga0154579, IMG submission 116008) | Clostridiales bacterium GWF2_36_10
TGCAATTATAAAAATTAAAAACATTAGAAAAGAAAGTAGGTAATTAAATGTTAATAACAGGCATTGAGAAGGCTTACATAGCCGTAAACACTCTTGACACCGCCGCAGGGTTAACGTACGGAACTCCTGTGTATTATGAGGGCATACAAAGCTATGAATGCAACCCAAAGATTAATCCATCGGTACAACATGGCGAAAATCGTGTGTTGAGACGGAAAAATACGTTTGATAGCGCTGATATTAACCTTGCTCTTGCACAGTTAACGTCAGCACAGAAAGCGGCACTTTTAGGGCAGCATATAGCTTCAATTGGAGGAGTATATGCAAAATCTGACGACTCAGCTCCATATGTTGCGTTACTTTATAAGGCAACAATCGAAGGTGGTTATCGTTACGGCGTATTTTATAAAGGTATGTTTACCGTTCCAAAAGATAGCGCAAAAACACAGGAAGGCAAAACTGAATATCAATCACCGCAGTTAACAGCATCTTTTGATTCAACTATATACAATAAGATGTGGGAATATCATGTTGATACTACCGATCCGAATTGCCCTGTTGACGTTGATTCTACATGGTTCAATGCGGTTGTTATTCCTGAAGCAGATACAGTCGCTCCGACACTCACCAGCGTTCCTGCGAATAATGCAACAGGCGTTACAGTATCGTCGACTGTCGTTGTTACATTTAGCAAAGTAATGGATGAATCTACAATCACTCTCGGCAATATCTTTTTAACTACCGCAGCAGGTGTTTTGGTAGCGTGTACAATAGCACTTGATGCAACAAAGAAAATAGCAACACTTACGCCTACATCAAACATGGGAACAGGTGTACACCTTGCAATCGTTACAAAAGATGTTAAATCTGCAACAGGTGTAAATCTCGCAGCAACTAGCATCATCAAGTTTACAGTAGCTTAATAACAATATGAGAGGGGGGCTTAACCGCTCCCCTTTTTATTAAAAAAATGGAGGATAATTATGACAACAATTAAATTAGATAAAATTACAGGTAAAAACGAAAACGGCGAAGATATAATCGAAACAAAAACATATTTTGCACCTAACCCAAAAGCAAGAATGGTCCGCAAGGCAGCAGAGATGATCGAAACATTAAATATACGTGATTTAAGAACGTCCGATCTTGACATGATAGTCGATTATGTCGTTGAGTTATTTGCATATAAATTTACAGCAGATGAATTATGGGATGGATTATCTGCAGAAAATCTAACGCCGACTGTTATGGCTTGTATTAATAGCGTCATGGGTGACTTAAATAAAAAACTCGGTGCAATCCCAAACGTTCGGGCGGAGTAGGCAAGAAAAAACCGATCTCCGCAAGTGATTTTATGAAAGAGTTTTATGCAGGGCGATTAAGTGAAGGCTGGCCGTTATCTGTAATAGATGACACAGACTTTTTTTATTACCTAGATATTGTCGCATACAAGGCAAAACCCGAAGTACATTACATCAACGAGTTATTTTAAGAGAGGGAGGTAGACCATATGGCAACTAAAGAAATTAAATCGTTAGCTGTCAAGCTAGCACTTGAAAACGGAAGTTTTAGTCAAGGTATGGCAGATCTAAGGCAAAACATGAAGATTATCGATTCCGAGTTTAAATCATCCATTACAGGTGTAAAAGATTGGGGTAAAAGCCTTGATGGTTTAAAAGCAAATGCAACCGCTCTCGGTGAAAAGATAAATGTTCAAAAAGATATTATAAAAGCTTTTGAACAACAGCTCCAAAAGTCTAAGGATATTCTTTCACAGAATGAAAAGGCAATGCTTGACCTTAAAGATAAAGTTGTTAGTTCAAAAACAGCGTGGGAGCAGAGCAAGACAGCAATCGGAGCAAATAACGAAGCTACAAAAAAGCTAAAAGATGAATATGACGCTTTAAATAATCAATATGAACATTCGGAAGCTCTTGTAAGAAAAAACAATACATCTGTTAAGAATTACACTGTCGAAGTAAACAATGCCAAAGGTGCATTGAACGGTATGGAAGCAGAACTTACGCAGACAAATAATGATATAAAAAACTTTGATGCAAACGCAAAAAAAGCTGCAGCAAGCGCAAGTACAATGGCATCGGACATTGATAAAAAAGTTAATAGTGTTCTCAAAATATTTGCGGTTGGATTAGCTGCCGCAGCCACAGGTATGGGTGCTTTAGGTAAAAGCAGTCTTGAAGGTGCAAGCGAATTAGAGGGATACCGTAATACATTAAATGTAGTTATGAAGGACACACAACTCGCAGGAGAAATGTTTGCATGGGCAGTCGATTTTGCAAACAAAACACCTTTTGAAACTGATTCTATTGTACAAGCAACAGTCAGACTGCAAAGTTACGGTTTAATGGCAAAGGAAGTATTACCTGCAATCGGAGACATGGCAGGAGTAATGAATAAAGACATTATGCAAGCTGTCGAAGCTGTTGCAGACGCTCAAACAGGCGAACTTGAACGCTTAAAAGAATTTGGCATAACAAAACAAATGGTTATTGATAAAGCCAATGAAATTATGCGAGGTAAAGAAATTGTCAATAATCAAGGTCAAATTACAGACCAAGAAAACTTTAACACCGCTCTTTTTGCACTGATGAATGATAGATTTAAAGGTGGCATGGAGATACAAGCTAACAGTTTTAAAGGATTATGGAGTACCGTTACCGGCGTTGTAAAAACCTCATTAGCACAAATGATGGGTATTACAGATGAAGGCGGAGTAGTAATTGGTGGTGCATTTGATATTATAAAAAATAAGATTAAATCGGTTGCCGACACATTGCAAAAGTGGAGCAAAGACGGAACGTTGAAAGAAATTGGGAACAAACTACAATCTGCATTTATCGGAGTAGTAAATTTTATAACAAATAATGTTATACCAACAATAGGCTTCTTTATTAAAAATTTTGATACTGTAAAAACAGTTATTATCGGTGTTGTAAGTGCTATGGCTATATGGAAAACTGCTACAACAACTGCGTTAGTGTTGCAAGCAGCACAAAACACTCTCGCAATTGCAAGCGCGTTAGCTCATGGCGGACAAGCCGCTGCAACAGCAGTCGCAACAAAGGCACAGTGGGGGTTAAACGCTGCTATGGTAGCTAATCCTATCGGTGCTATAATCGCCGCAGTTGTTGCTCTTATCGCCATTATAGGCAGTCTTATTTGGTGGTATAATAGTGCCGGCGACGCGGCTAAACAAGCTGCAGATGAAGAAATCGCCGCTGAAAGAAAAGCCGCAGAAGAAGCGCGTGCAGAACACGCAAAAATCGCTGCTTCTAAAAAAGCTGAAATTAACGAAAAAATACAATCTGAAAAAAATTATCACGACAAACAATCATCTCTTCTACAAAAAGAATACGACGATGAAATGGCAGTAGGTCAAAAAAAGTTAGAAGCATTAAAGAAAGCTCTTGCTGAACGTCAAAATGCTTTGGATGATTATTATAATAAAGCTATAAAAGCTATACAAGATGAATATGGAGTATTCGAAGAAAAGCAAAAAAGTAAAACGGAATTAGTTCAAGAAGAATACAATAAAAAATTACAAACAATTGCCGACATTGTTTCTATGTCGCAAAATGCGGCAACACAAGAAGGCGAAGCTTATGTAAAAGCAGCTGAAGACATATTAGAAAAATCTCGTTCCTTACATAATGAAAAAATTACAATGTACACCGAAGAATATCTGTTGTCTATCGGTGTAATAAATGATGAATTGAGAGCAAAAGTAAAAGGCTTTCAGGATGAAATAACCGCTATCCAAAAGAAAACCGATGACGAAAACGCATTGATTAAAGCACAAGCCGACGCTGAAAAGCTGATTGACTTACAGAAAAAAGTTGATCAGGCAAAAACAGATGAAGAAAGATTAGCGGCAAATGAAGCGCTTCAAGCGGAAATCAATCGTCAAAACCGTGAAAAATTATTAGAGCAACGTAAAAATGAAATCGATAGCCTTAATCAAAAAATAAAAGACGCGAACGAAAAAGCTGCCGACGAAAAAAATCTACTACTGCAAAAACTTAAGGATAGACTTGCAGATGAGCAAGTTGAAATTAAGAAAAATGCAGATTATAACATTTCTGAAATCCAACGCGAACGCAAAGCAAAGGAATCTGCTGAAACATTAAAATATGAAGCAGCAAAAAAGTCTTTAGATAAAGAAGAAAAATATCTCGAAAACTGGATTGATAATGTTTACAAGCCCTTGATAGACGAACAATACGACAAGGTGATTAGAAAAGAAAATGAACGTCATAATCTTGTTATGAAAAACCACGAGAAAGAGCTTGAAGCCGCAGCTTCTCCTGAGGAAAAGAAAGCAAAAGATATAATTAAAAAAGCCGAAGCGGATAAAAGCAAAATAACAGGCGACATTTATCCTGATCCAAACAATCCAACAATCAAGATAACCGTAAAAGATCAAATAAAAATGTACGATAAAGTAATCGAAGATCAAAAAAAGATACTTCGCGACATGGGCATACCAGGATACGCAAAAGGCACATCAAATCACCCAGGTGGATATGCAATAACAGACGAAGGCAATAAAGGCGAATTAAAGTATTATCCAAGCGGAACGGTGGTTGTACCACACGACATATCAATGCAGATTGCAAGGTCTATCGGCTCGTCTGTTAGCACTCAAAACAATATAAGTCGTGGCGAAGTTAATTTGCATTTTCACGTTGGAAATCTCGTCGGTCAAGACGGTATGCACGAATTATCAAGTATTGTTAGCCGTGATTTAGCGCACGAATTTGGACTTATCACAGGTGGAGCATATTAATTAAACACAATCAAAGGCGGTGATTGATATAGCAAGATACGGCACTAAAAAATACGGAAGTGCAAAGTACGGTTCAGGTGGTACGATAATCAAAGTCACACCGCCCGGCGGAGAGCAGAAAACAATCGAAGCTTTCCAAGTGTGCGAAACAGCGTTATCGGTAACGGATAGGGCAGGCTCTTTTCGCCTGTCCTTACCTGCTTTCGACAACTCTATAATCGATGTTTACCCTGTCGGCTCTGATGTCACAATTGATCAGGGTGAAAACATATTTCGAGGGTGGGTAATTAGACCGCCTAAGAGTTTAATGGGTGTAGTGCGAACAGCGAGCCTTGAAGGGGCTACATATACTAGCCGTACACAAAAAATTATTGTAACCGAAAGCTACACAAATGTAGCGATAAGCGATATTGTTTTAAATTTGTTTTCGAAGTATGTTTCATGGGCGACAGTCACTAAAGTACAAGCGTGCAGTAAAATAATTTCTATAAACTTTGGTGACGTGTTTTTATGGGATGCAATGGAGCAGCTTTGCAGGATATCGCTTTACGATTGGTATATTGATGAAACACTAGACGTTAATTTCTTTGATAAGATATCAAGCGTTAACCCCATTGTACTAAGTCAAGAAAATGCGAATTATAAACGTGGTTCGGCAAACTTCACGCCTGATGCAAGTAAACTTGTAAATAAATTGTGGGTAAAAGGCGGCAAGGCAGTATCTGATCCATTTACACAGTCAATTACAATAAGCGGTACAACACCGATCCCTTTATTTTATACACCACGTTCCCCTATCACTGTTACAATTGGCGGTGTAGAAAAAACGCTCGGCATACAAAATATTACCGATGTCGGCACAAAAGATTTTTTAATCAATACAAATGAAAAATTGTTAATCCCTGATTTGTGTACAAGCGGAACAGGAACGATAGTTTATTGTTATGAATATCCAATTAAACTATTACTTGAAGATAAGCAATCACAGACAAAATATGGCGTGTTTGAAGATATTTTAAACGCTGACACAGACGACAAAACAATAGCTCGTGAGTTAGGTATACAATACCTTTTCAAATATTCTAACCCTGTTATGACGGGCAACATACAACCCATGGAAGGCAAATATAAACCGGGTGAATTAATTAAAATTGAAATACCCGATATAAATATCAATGATTATTTTCAGATTAAGCAAGTAAGAAACAGCTCTGTTCCGGGCTTAGGTCAAATAAATATTAATTTACAACTTGAAACTCCCGAACGAGACATATCAGGTATACTCAAAGAATTTAATGAGCGCCTTGCAAAACTTGAACGGACTATCTATAAAAATAGTGGCACAGAAGTAACAGTTGAGCAATATAGAGAATATACCGACAGCTTAACAATGCCTACAATAACAGACAGCAGCATTACATACGTATTGCATCAATATCCGATATGCGGCACAGGAACAATATGTAATACAACATTATTAATCTAATAGAGGTGGTTATATGGCAATCACAGCAGGGGCAAATACACTCGCTTTGAATAGCGTAATTAATACAATTTTAAACGGTATCACAGTAATATCAATCAAAAACGTAGGCGGCGAATATTTTCGTAAAATTCCTACGGATATAGAGGAAATATCGGCAACATCAAAGCTATATACGTTTTATTTAAACGAAACAGAGGGTAATACAATTATTACATCTGTATCTTTGTATGGGAACGGAGCAACAACAACGCTCGGAAACGGAACGGAAATAGCATCACAGGCATTGAGCTTGACAAAAGACAATACACAGTCGCTCACAATTTCATGGGAGGTAAGTATAGTATGAGTACATATACAAAAACAAATTGGGTTGATAATACAACTCCATTATCAGCAGGAAACCTAAACAAAATCGAAGCAGGTATTGAAAAAGCCGTATCAATAAGTAAATATCCAACAGCAGCCGGAACGGGTACAGCGATAACCGTATCGGCTTTAAATTTTGCTTTAGAGAATGGCGAATCGCTTACATTCATAGCAGCCGCAAATAATAGCAGTTCGGCAACAACGCTTAACGTAAATGATTTAGGTGCTAAATCGATTTATAAACCAGGCGGAACATTAGCACCAAAATTAATATCAGGAAAAGCCTATACAGTATGGTATAACGCAGCAGGTGGCAATTTTTTTATTAAAGCCAGTGCAGAGGGTGATGCAGTAGCTGCTAATGTACTGGCAGAAAAAACATTTAGCAATGACAGCGAAACAGGACTTGTAGGCACAATGACCGAAAGAGGCGTTATTGGTATTACGCCTTCATCTTACGACCAATTAATTCCCGAAGGGCATTATTTAAACAGTGTTGTATATGGTGATTCTGATTTAGTTTCAGGTAATATAAAATCAGGTGTTGAGATATTCGGCGTTAACGGTTCGTTTACCGCTGATGCTACCGCAACTGCAAATTTATTATTATCGGGACTGATAGCGTATGTTAACGGCGTAAAAATAACAGGTACAATGCCAAATAAAAATACAGCATTTCTTATAGTTATACCATCCACAGTAGACCAAACAATACCCGAAGGCTATTACGGTGGGACGTTTGACAGTGTTACGATAGCCGGTTCAGCTAATTTACTCCCCGAAAACATCAGAGATGGCGTAACTATATTTGGAGTGACAGGCAACTTCGTGGGATAGTCAACACATATACAGGAGGATAAAATATGGCAGATGCAGTATATCCAGGAGCAGTAAAAACATGGACCGATGTTCAGGATAATAACAACGACATATTAGCTTCGCATATAAATGAAGCATATGCAGAAATAATCGCCACTCAAAAAGAGTTGAACAAAGAAAAGCAAACAAGAGAAACAATGCAAACCAATATAGCGAACGCAAATACCGCATCAAGCAACGCAGAACAAGCGGCAACATATGCCCTCGAAGCAGCAGATGATGCTGTAGATAAAGCGAATGATGCTCTTACTTCCTCCGCTGAAAACACCGAATCAATTAAATCCCTCGAGGAATCCTTCTCCAATTCAAACCCGAACGGAGAAAACCGAGTATCAATAACCTCCGCAGCCGATATAGTATCGTTACCGAAAAATGCGGCACAGGGTGGGTTGATAGGTGTGGTTAAGGGTATGACAATATATCCTCTTGCTATCGGTGCAAGTGTAATCGTAGGTGGTACAGTTACGTTTGCAAGCGTTTTAAACAATAAATACTATGATAGTTTACATAAAACAATTTTAACAGGCACAGGCTCAACTATGACCGTTACGAACGATACGGCGGCGACAGCAAGTTTTATCGTTGTTGACTTAAACGTTCACGGCTTACAATCCAAAACCGCAACCGAAATGGCTAATATGACGCCGAATTATTTTAGCGGCACACAAAATAATACGGTTACGAGATTGAGAAGTGTTGGGAAGAATTTGTTTAACAGGGATGATTTAGAAGTTGGTGATATAACACAAAGTACCGGTTTAAATCTTGTAAATGCTAATAGATGCAGAACAAAATTCCTAAAAGCTAAGCCATCAACGGCATATGTTTTAAAGAAAAACGATTTAGCGCAGGACTGGTGGGGCGTTCGTTCATACGATATAAACAAAAATCCTATTGGAACTGTTTGGCTATATAACTTAAACACTCAGATAGGAACATTTACAACCTCTGCAAGCTGTGCTTACATAAGAATAAAGTTTGACGATACCTTAAATGATGTTTATAATTCAAATGTACAGCTTGAATACGGTACAGTTGCAGCCGCCAATGTACCCTATCAAGAATCATATCAATATATTGAACCGTTTATATGCCGCAGAGTTCCGAACGGTGTCATGGATACGATTGAAGACGGTAAATATATTCAAAGAAATAGTGTGCCAACAACAATTGATTTACCAAGCAATTTTTATATAGCAATATCTAATAGTAGTGGAAGGGATATGTACAGAAAAAATGTACTTACTTTAAATCCTGCCGCTTATAGTTGGGTAGCTTCTTATACTGGGTTTTTATTGTTTTCTTCTAATTTAGGTTTAATACCTCAATACGGCGGATGGGCAAATGTTCCGGTAAATTCATATGGCTGGTCAATATACTCAACTGGAATGGATTTAGTTTTACCTACAGGACAAACCCCAGCAACATTTTTTGGAACACTTACTTTAGTTTATCATCTTGCTGTACCGATAATTACTGAAAATATAACAAGCGGAGTATTACAATCCTATCCGAGCGGTACGATATACGCCGAGCGCGCGTTTAATGATGTATGCGTGTACAGCTCAAACGCGGCTATACTTCGGACAGGCTATCCAATAAAAACGCTTGAATCACTTTACAAGGTTAATGAGGTTACAGGCGAATTAACTCCCCTTGACGTTAGTGCAGCTGTGATAGCAGTCGGCGGATTAAGTTTTACTCATAGCGGATTGACTAGCGGCGATGTAGTCTTCTTTACTTATTTTTGGAATTATTCGGGTGTGAACGGGGAGAACGTATATAGTTACCTCGATAGTAAATTTGCAATCGCAGACACTACGAACGGTAAATTTTATTCGTATAAGCCTACAATTACAAACGGTGTGATTGTTGGATGGACTGTTACGGAGGTGACATAAATGACCGAATTACTTATAAATGCTTTTGTTGCCGCTATTGAGGGCGGTACAATGACGATTGACAATGTTCCTGAAGTGTATCGGGGACAGGTGCAGGAATTATTAAAAGACAACGAAGGAGAATGAAAAATGACAACTTTACAAATATTAATAGCTTTCGGAATTCCTTCTTCAATTACAGGGTTCTTTATTTGGCAATTAAAGCGAAGTATAGATAAAGCAGAAAAGGCCAGGCAAGAACGAGAAGTATCCCGAGTGCAAAACGAAACGCTAGTTGTAAAAGGTCTCGGGGCTGCTTTTGCACTTGGAGAAGCCGCAGCTGAAGCTATTCAAAAAGGCGAACATAACGGAGAACTTTCCGCTGCTCTTGCATATGCACAAAAGGTTAAACATGAGCAAAAGGATTTTCTTACAGAATTAGGCATTAAAAATTTATATTCAAAAGGAGCGTAAGAAATTAACCTACGCTCCTTTAATATTGGAGGTATAAAAAATCATGGCAAAAATAATTAATGCAATCATTCCTGTTCTCAAAGCAAACTATCACCGCATGACTAGTCCTTACGGCATGAGGACAAACCCTTTTGATAAGAATGACCCTGTCAAGAAAATGCACTGGGGAATAGACCTAACGGGCAAAAGTGGCGCGGTTGATGATATAACTGCTTTTGAGGACGGCGTTGTTATATACGCACGTGACACAGTTGAGGGAAAAAATAAAGATTACCCAGCAGGAAACTATGTCGTATTAAAGCACACAAACGGCTACACAACGCGTTATTTACATTTAGCTTACGGTACGGTCAAAGTCAAGAAAGGCGATTCTGTAAGGCGAGGACAAGTTATAGGGCGTATGGGAACAACAGGAAGCTCAACAGGCAATCACTTACATTTCGATGTATTGCTCAATAATGCTAGAATCGACCCTGTTCCTTACCTACTCGGGTTGAGTAGAATAGTAAATGACCCGTTAGTTGGCGATGTTGACTTCGACGGGGATGTGGATGCAGTTGATTACATGTATGTAAAAAGGTTATTACTCGGCAATATTAAATTGACAGACGAACAAAAATCGCTTGCGGACATTAATGGCGATGGTAAAGTTACGCCTGCGGATTATTTATTGCTAAAAAGAATAGTTCTTGGTACATACAAGGTTAAATAATAAAGGAGGAATTTATTAAAATGGCAACACTATTTTTAGCAATCGGTCTACTAATATTGATAATGGTTAATATCATCCTCGGAAGCATGAAAGGTTTTCTTAATAAATCATTCGATTGGGATAAGTGCCGAAAAGGTATATACAAAAATGGCATTATATTTATATGCCTTACTCTGGTCTACCTTGCCGGCTACCTTAACCAAGATATTATAGCTATCGAAGTAGGCGAATTAAAAGTCAATCTCATGCAAGCTACATACTATACAATTTTAGCAAGTTATCTTTATTACGCAGCTGATGTTATAAAGAAAATAAGTAAGAACCTTAAATCAGGAACAATCAATGCAGAAAAACCACCTGACATAAAATAAGATGCTCATATAAACATTATGATATATATTCCATTTCACAGACGAGGGTGGAGCTTTTCTAATATCAATCCAAAATCATTATGCATATTATAGTAGTGATAACAGTCAACAAAGTACCACGCTTTATTCATGGTAGTATTTTCAGCCTCTCCAACCGGAGGGGCTTTTTTTTAATAAGATACTCGCTTCCGGAGCGGATAAATAAGACGAACCGCCCAGTGTATAAAAATGTATTAAAGTTAATTTTAAAGCCTCACCTTCAATCGAGAGTGGGGCTCTTCTTTTATTTTTCACAATATCATATGGATACAAGTTAACAAAAGCAAATATTGATTACTGAAAATTACTGCAAAGAAATATTATATACATATGTTTTATATGTATCAACAGTATTTGAAGCATTATATTTTTGCGAAATAGGATAAACTACTCTAACTTTTTCGTGGCTTAAGGCAAATAAGCATACACCTAAAGCTACGGGTTTGGTGCTTAGGGGAGCGATACATGCATAAGTATCGCTTCCAATACTATTTTCCAACAAATTATATGTTTCAAACGGGTTGTCTGCTGGTGTATAAAGCATACAACTTTTTTGGTTTTGCATTAATTGATAGTTATTTACTATGCTTATGTCCTTATATTTTTGATAAAATGATGGCAAGTTATTAATTAAATTTAATTCTTTATACGCTGTGTCCTCAGTTACTTTAAGTGCTAAAGCTCCTTCAAATCCCATAAAAAGATATAAGTCATTATTCGTTTCATGGCTAACGCCACTAAACCCAAATAATTCATACATAGATAAATCTCCTATAAAAGATCTGTAGGAAGTAAATGGCTCTTTAGAAAAATTATAATCATATGGAATAGAATACAGTACTTGCAAGTCCACGCCGGGAATAATAACTTTAAAATACTTAATTATTGAAAATATCTCAGGAATTTTAATGCATGAGATATCAATCAATATTTTACTTCCCCAAATATCTATATTGAGTTTTTTTATCTGCATTATAAATTTAATAGGTAAAGTATCGCCGCGTATTATTGTAACATTATAATGCTTGAAATACTCCAATATGGAATCTGGAATTTTATCCTCAGTATATTTAATTACAATTATATTTTTAATAGATAGTCCATTATTTAACAAATACTCAAAACTTTTTGTCGACCTTTTTTCTGTTGTCAAGGAAAAAATAAAAGTATCAGTAGCCGTTAAATCACAACATTGCTCAATGTTATTCATATGATAAATTATGCTATTCATTGGGTCTATCCTCCTGATTAAATAAACTCAATTGAATATCGTTTTTAGTAGAAGATTCTAATTTATCTTGTTGTGACAATTTTCGTTCGGTTGATAGGGAAACCATCATTCTGGTAATTTCATCTGATGAAAACCGAACATTAACTCCACCTCTAATTCTATATGAAATGTTAAAAATAGGCGAAAAAGCTCTATTTATATAATAAATATCTCCTTTTCTATCAATACTTGCAGAGACACGTTGAGTTTTCTCACGTTTTATAATCATAGACCAACTCTCAGATGTATTAATAATGTTTCTTAAATCATCTGATAGTTCCAATTTGTTAAAAACAAATTGATTTGTTTCTGGATATCTTACTTTTTTATCTTTATGGAACTCAGCAAAAACATTACCAACATTAAGAATTAAGTTCCTTATTTTATTCCCATATTTTATAATTGAACATACATTTTCAAACTCTGACATAGAAAACTCACTTATTGCTCTGTTTTGTGATTCTTTTGATATTGATTTGGTCTCAAAAAATCTATTTTTTTCATAAAATAAAGCATCACTTATTATTGTTCGACAAATATTAATAAATGTTCTTGGGTTTCCATCAGCAAGATGAGCTATTGTATTAAACCCATAATATAATTTTTTTCTTTTGTAAATTGAGGACAAAAGTACAGTGATAGAATAACGATATTTATTTTCATAGTCATTTATATATTTTTTTACATTCGGATGAGCTGTTTTATTAAAAAACGCTAACATAGCTTCTTTAGCATTTTGAGCGGAAATCAATACATCATCTTTGCTTCGAATTACCCATAATGCATTTATTGTTTCAGCAATAGGATTGTTTGGGTTTTTAATAATATTTATTATTTGATCTTTAAGTTCTGCATTACTGCTAATAGAATTTTTTTCAGATAATATTTGTTTTAAATGTTCTTGCCTTCCTCTACAAATCTCTCTGCATTCTTCATCAAGATCTTCCTTATCTCCAAGCAATCCTAATATTCCATCAGAATGGCATAATTTAGATGATATGCATAATCTTTTAAATGCAATCTCAGTAAAATATTTTTTCTGATCTTCAAACTTCTGCCCCTTGTTTATTTCAACCAGAAAATAGTCATGCTTTTCACGCAAATATTCTGTTTGATTTATTGTAGCTTTTGTTACGATACCTTCACTCCGTCTACCGATTCGTAAAGAAATTGATTGCTTTGAAAACTTTATTGCTGTATTAAAGAACTGTTGTAATTCTTCTGTTAGATTCTCGAATTCATCAATAAGTATTAGATAAATTGTCTTGTTTAGTTCAGCAACAAATATAGATATATTATTAATTAAAACGTCGCTTAATGAATATAGCTTTAACAGTGCTGATGGAGTAAAAATTACGTTTGAAAAAATGGATTCATTTTTATAAGTATCTATATATCTTAACTCAGTTAAAATGAAATTAAAAATATCTTGAATAGTAGTAGCTGATGATATGGGGGCTATATTAACTTCTTTAATTATGTTCTGAATAAACTTATATTCAAATGACTTTATGCATATATTTTGCACTTCATTTAAATCCATTAAAACAGAAATTATCTGTTTGCAAAAGGACAACTCTAAATAATGCTCAAAAAAAGATAGCCATTTATCTGGAGATTGATTTTCAAATATGCTCTTAAATGTGTTAACAAACGAGTCATCACATCTAAAATAAAAACCGATACTTCTTTCCGATTTAATTACACTAAGTAAAGATTGGCCATTTCTTTCGTTTGCTCTTTCTTTTAGAACGGGATAGGAAAAATATTTTAAAATTGTTGTTTTACCAGATCCGCGTGATCCTTGCAATATTATAGGAAGCTTTTGCGTTCTAAACTTCTTTTCATCCATGTCTTTCAATACCCCTGTATTAAAAGGGGTACACCATAAACTTAATATCTTTTGAGGTTCAATTATATTTGCATTAATATCATCAAATGGGTTGTCAAATGTATCTGTCAGCTGCGAAGTGAAGTTGTTTGGCATTCTGAAGTTTCTCCTTTCTCGCAAAAATAGGTTTCCAATTATTGGACGACCAAAAGATAGGTAATGAATTATTAGGAGTATTATAATAAAATCCGAAACAATATTCGCCATCTTTATAACCTAACGGCATTTCATGTTCTATTATTTCTCCATAATTTTTTATAATATTCTTTACTAAATCTTTTAATTCAGGGAATCTATAAAAAACCATAGAAGCATCAGAAAAACATTTATTACGTTCATCTACCAAAGTACAATAAATAACATTAATTCCTTTTTCGGATAGCTTTTCAACTGCTTCTTTACTTGCTATTATTGTCAGATAGTATATGCTTTTATACGGAATATTTTCCACATTCTTAAAAAATGTTCTTAATGCTGTTCCTCCACTTAGAGTTGCATCATCTATAAAAACAACTATATTTTCAGATGTTGAATCTATTGAAGTAGGGTAAAAAAAACGGTCAATGCTAATATTAGCCTGTTGACGAAAATGGTATAATAAAAGCCCTCCACTTTCGCTTGCAGAACCAATTGATGAAAAACAAACATTTTTTAATTCTTTTTCTATTGAATCTTCTTCGTATAAATTGTTTTTCACTATAACATCATGAAGAAAATTTTTGTATAAGATTTTACATAAATGATTGATATCATCAGGGTTGTAATATGTATAATTACATAAAATCCATAATGCTATTCTTTTTTCATCCTCTGCATCACAAAACTGTCCTGTAAAATTGTTTAGCCATGAATAAATATCATCAATGTCTATTTCAATTTTCCACGACTTTTCAATAGTCTTTTGTAAAATTCCTAACATTTGTTCAATATTCGGAAAATTGTCTGGAAAATCAATGGCCATATTATCACCTACCTAATCAAATCTATATTTTGAGCCTATATAAAACTCTTTATCTGCTTCTATGCTAATCCAATTACGATTTAATCTTTCAGCGCATGCTCCAGTTGTATTGCTGCCAGCAAAACAATCAAGCACTATTTCCGCTTCTCGAGTTAGCATTTTGATAAAAAATTCGGGAATTGCCATAGGCATGCGTGCGGGGTGAATATCGATTCCTTTCTCTTTACATTTTTTTAAATATTGATTATTTGAGTCAGTGTTAGCAGCTATAATTACATTAGAAGGAATAGCACCTCCATTATTTTTAGAGAAGGCTGTATTGCTGATATTGTGTTCAGATGGTCTTTTCCCAGAATTGTATTTTCCACTTTCGAACAATTTATGCATCTGCTTGCTGTATTCCTCTAAAACATCTTTATTACTTGCGTATGGGTTAGGCGTTTTTGACATCCACCATAAACGTGTAAAAGAATCTTTTACACGCACTCGTTCTTTATTTACCCATTGAATCGGACCGGGTAACCTTGCAGGATTGTAATAAATAAACTCTTGGCAAAGATGCAAACCACAACGGTTTTTGAACTCTAACAAGGTTTCCATTGGTAATGTTGAAAAAGTTGGTTCTCCGGGATTCCACGCATTTCCTATCTCGATTACTATTGAACCATTGATAGATAGTAAAGGTAATAACGATCTTCCAACATCACATAACCAGTTTTTATATTCTTCCCCAACAAGATTCCCATATTTTTTTGCTCTATTTAACGGAAAAGGAGGAGATGAAAAAATTAATTGAACTTGATTTATATAATTAGGAATCAAATACTTTTTTATTACATTTTCACATTTTTCGTTTATGCATATTCCCTGAGGAGTATTGTAACGTCTCCATTTGATTTTTGGCTGAATCATTATTGTTTTCCTCTTTGTATCGCTATATTTCATATTCTAAATTATAATAATTCAAAAGATATCTTTATTGAAATATTATAACAGAAGCAACCTATTTTACATTGTGTTGTTTTAATTATAATCCTTTAAATAATTCGGATAAAGAAACACCTAACCCATTAGCAATTTTTTCAAGATTTATTATAGCGATGTTTCTTTTTCCAAGCTCAACACTAGCAAAATAAGTTCTATCCATGCCTATTTTCAAAGCGAACTTTTCTTGACTAAATCCAGTTTTAACGCGGAGTTCTCTAATTCTTTTACCTATTTCTTTTATTATCATATTTACACCTAATCATTTTGTATTTAAAAGGTTTAAATGAATATTCATATATTAATATACAAACAAACGGAGTATAAGGCAACTGCTTATAAGTATCATCATGTCAATTTTTATAAATATAATTATTACAATACTATTCAAAAATTACTAAATCTCGGATCTTTTTATTTAATATCATCGATACTTTTAGAAAAGTGTTTTTCTCATTTCTGATAGATTATTTTTTTATATCCCAAATATAGCCTTTATAAAAAAGTTGTAATATTTTAAATGACAAATATTGACAATATTATTATTCTGTGATATTATTAATTTAAAGTAAATTTAAGGAGATGATTCCGATGGTTTAATTAATTTAATAAAAAAGCTGATATCTAAGTTAAAAGAAAAAATGTTCAAATTTTGAAAGGGGTAAAAAATCATGTCAAAAAGCAGAAAAATTTTATGTATGTTATTGGTTATAGTTATTTTTTCTTCAATGTTGGTCATAAACGCTTTTGCTTATGAAAACCAAACAATTACAGTAGATACACCATATACTTCTATTCAATGTTACTTAGTTTATTGTAATGAGGTTGGCGAAACATTTATCTTCAGCACAGACGGAGGACAGCCCGTTGATCCTATTGATCCGGCAATCACTATTACTGATTCCCCGTATTCATTAGATGCATCTAACGTTTTATACGATTATTGGGGAAACGGTGATTGGTATATGAGCGGTACAATGACCCTTTATAACTCGGATAGTGGCCAAGAATTAAATTTTACAGTACTGTGGACTACTGCAAGTGGCGGTAAAGTAGCATATATATCTTAACATAATACCATTAAAAATAAATAACGAATAATAATTAACACCCTCTGTTCACAACGAACAGAGGGTGACATTTTTATGTTGTTAATTCACAATTAATATGTTATATTATTAGAGAAATTACTGACGATTATTATGGAGGTTTATAATGAATAAAAATAATTCAAGTGAAAAATTTATAGAGCAAATGCTTAATGACGGTACTATTGATAAGGTTATTATCGCAATAGCTCATTATATTTTTCGCAATGGTCCTGTTGAAGATATACATGCAGAGGGTAAGCTCTCGCAGGATGATATGAAAACACTGAATAAATATATGGTTGACAGGATGGCAGAACTGGTTTACCTTATTCGAGAAAATAGATGGGTAGATCTCGGAATATTACTAGACGCTTATGGTTTGTATGGGAGAGATTGGGATAAGCCACAACCGGACGTGCAATCGGTAGAAAGAGAGCTTTCTGCATTTATCGAATTTGCAAATGACAGTTTTTAAAATCAATATTTATTGATTTTTGTATAAATAATATATCACACTAAATATCACATATCAAATAAAATCACATATTTAATTATATTATATATTCGTCAATTGTTCGTCATCACTTTTAAAAGTGCGATAAATAGGCATATATATACACCCCTGTAAATCTGTTGTCACTGACTTCGGTGGTCCGAATCCACCTTCCCCACCAAAATAAAACACTCGTCCGAAAGGGCGAGTGTTTTATTTTGGTGGGGCATCATAGAAGGTGGATTCGGAAGGGTGTTAAGAAAACGTGCCACTGGCACGTTTTTAGCCTGTGGGCTTTTTCATTGTTTGCATTGCATTACAAAACGAGCAAGTAAATATTAATTATTAATATATTCCACCTTCCCCCACCAACAAGAAAAAGCCTTGATTTTCAAGGCTTTTTTCATTTTTATACGATAATTTCAAGGCATATATTTCTAATTATAAAACATGAATATCACACGCAATATCACACATCACTTTTAAATATATCCCAATTTTTACATATACTATTTTCTTCTAATATAACTTCATTATCTTTAAAAAGCATTAATACATTACAAGGTTTTAATATACCAAATGCGAATCTATATTTTTATTTAATTTGATACGAAGTAATTTCATTAAACGAAACCTTACTTTTATAAAATACACTGTAAATAAAATACACTGTAAATATAATAATAAATGTTAATAAGATAACAAAGCTTCTGTTCCTTTTGATGTTAACTTTAGTATAAAAACTAAACTTATTGACAATGCTTAAATAATACTAATTATTATTTTATTTGGTGAATGTTTGACTATATATACATCAACGTTTTTGTGAGGTTTATTATATTTCATTCATTAATCACACCTTTAATACTTTTAGTTTATTAATTCATTATTTTTTACTCTAAATCTAATTGCTCCACTTAATAATGATGTAGCCATTACAATACTAAAAATTTGTATACTTCCTTGATAACCATTAATTAATTGATATAAAAAAACTATTATGCCTATAAAAGAAAAACAAACGAAAAATAGAAAACAAATATCCCTATAAACTTTTGGATTTGTTGTGTATTTTAATTGATACCATAACATGAAGTAAATCATATATCTTGCAAATATTGCTATTAAAAGACTTCCTATATTCATTCTATAATCAATGTTTTCTTCCACAAAATGTGCAATAAAACAGGCGATTAGATATTCAAGCATTAAAAGATAAACAATATATTTATCGATAAATATAACTATTTTATCGATAAGCAACGGTTTGGTTTGCATTCCTTAACACCTCTATTGTTTAATAAACTAATAATAACATAAATATTTTATATTATCAACACTTTCTTTAATTACCCCTCCATAAACCAACAGCCTTCTTCATCGTAAAGATATATTTGTTTATTCCTGATTCTGCAGGTATATCGTATACCAACACCACCGGCCTTTAGGGAAGCTGCTCTGCGAACATCAAGAATACGATCCACTTCGAATGTTCTTCCGTCTTCCCAGATGATAGATAAAGGTGTCTGTCTTCCATCGATTTCATGCCTTACATTTACTGCTAAATTTATTTTCATAGCTTACCTCATTAAAAATTTAACACGAATCGAACAATTGTTCTTATACGTAGATTAATATAAGTAAACAAAAAATGCAAGAATAAAATAATGGTAAATAATGACAATAAAAAAACAATAAGCTAAGCCATCGAAAGCTTAGCTTGTTAATCAAAGTATTATTTTATTAATACACACGTTTAACATTATTTATTATAAATTTGTTATTAGGTAATGTTGGTATTCTTGCAAGACTATAACTAAAATCTTGTTGCGGTACTTTATATTCAATTTTGTTAACAAGAAAATCCAGGCTTATTTTCATTAGTTCAATCGTAATTCCTTCACCGGGACAGCGGTGGCCTTTTGCCGAATCACCTCCACCTTGCGGAATGAAATTAAATAAATCACCATTCCAATTCCTAAACCTCTCTGGTGAAAATTCATTAGGTTTTTCCCAAATTTCAGAATCATGGTTTATGCCGAATGCATCAAGTAAAACCAACGTTCCCTTTTTGAAATAACAATTATTCCAGTCGAAATCGTTAATTACTTTTGCTCCGATAAATGGTGTAAACGGGTAATAACGCCGAACTTCCTGAACAAACATATCCAAAAAATTCTCTTCATTTGATTTTAGCTTTTTATAATATTCAGGATGCTCAAGTAAAGCCAAAGCCGAAAATACAATATATGTGGCAATGGCGACAATAGGTCGTAAAACGTTGATAAGTTCAATAGCTGCCATCTGAACATCAAGCTGGCTGCCATTAATATCTTTATAAAAAGTCATCTCATGAAGCGTAGACCCTTGTTCAGTTTTTATCTTCCCAGATCGAACATCGATAATAATTTCTTTTATCCATTTTTCAGCCCTTGTCCTTGCTTTTTTTCCTTTCCAATAACGAAGTCCAACACCGCCAAAAGCGTCTATCATTGCCCCAAAATCTTCTGCTCTTTGTTTTACTTCTGATTCCATAAAAGGTACACCTGCCCAACGGCAAGCTGCTCGAAAAAGAATATATTCTACTTCGTTAAAAAGAACTACATTATTTAAACTTTCCCATTTTATTATTGACTCCTGCCATTCGTATATAAAAATTTCTGCTAATTGTTTTTGTTTCGGCAAAGCCATTATTGATAGAAAAAGATTCTTACGGTGGATATGCGCTTGACCGTCCATCGATTGTATTGCATTTAAACCAAGTAATGTTTTCTGCACACGCTTAGGGGCAGCATCATATCGTTGGAAGCGATTTGTATCATAAAACAACGCTGCTGCTTCTCTACCACTCATGCAAATTACATCCTGCATAAATAATTTAACTTGAAAAAAATTGGACTGATGGCGATCAACCCTGTTTTTTATAAATAAATACCCTTCATGCATTAAAGCCAAACTATTATCTAAGCTTTTTATATTTATAATTTGTTTATTATTAGTCATAATATCTCCCCATAAATATCTAGTAAATATATATTACCCAATATTAAAAAAATTAGGGGTTTTTTCCAATAAAAAAGCTAAACTTTCGACAAACCCTCTAAAAATTCAGTGTCCAAAATTCTTCTTAACATATTTCATTATATTAAAAAATAAGCGATATCAATATCATATTCGCAATTTATCATGTGCTTGAAAAATGAACAAGCCTGTAGGTAGTGATAAGCAAAAATATATTATTTTCATATTGACAAATATCGATTTAAAGCATATAATATATAATATCGAAAATTATAGATGTGAGGACAAAATTTATGATTAATATTTATATGGAAAAAGCAATGATATTTAAAGCATTTTGCGATGAAAACAGGCTAAAGATACTTGCCATGCTTCAAGATGGAGAAAAGTGTGCCTGTAAAATATTAGAAAAAATGGAGATTGGGCAATCGACTTTATCACACCATATGAAGATTTTAGTTGATAGTGGTGTTGTTGAAGCTAGAAATGAAGGCAAATGGACTCATTATTCGCTTTCCAAAACAGGAACACAATATGCAAGACAGGTGTTGGATGAGATAACAAGAATAAAGCCAGAGGTGTGTTGTAAATGCAAATAATCATATCCGTTTGGGATTTCTTTCAGAATCAAGTACTTGGAATGAAGTGGCTTAATGCTTTGATTGGTTCAGGATTATCAGCGTTGGGGCTTGACACAGCATCAAGGATAGGTGCAAGTATTCAATTCTTTATCTATGATATGATAAAGATCATTGTGCTGTTGTCAGTACTTATTTTCATAATCTCATATATTCAAAGTTATTTTCCACCGGAACGGACGAAAAAGATGCTGAGCAGGGTTCACGGTGTACCTGCAAATATATTAAGTGCATTACTCGGAACAGTTACTCCGTTTTGTAGTTGTTCGTCGATCCCTCTTTTTATTGGTTTTACCAACGCAGGGCTTCCTTTAAGCGTTACATTTTCATTTCTTATATCTTCACCGCTTGTCGATTTAGGAGCATTGGTATTATTAATGAGTGTGTTTGGTGCTAAGATTGCAATTGCTTATGTCATTGTAGGTCTTGTACTTGCCGTTGTAGGCGGTACTGTAATTGAAAAGCTTAAACTTGAAAAATACGTTGAGCAATATATTAAAACTGGAAGTAACGTTAATATAGAATCGCTGGAATTAACGAAAAAAGACAGGCTTAATTATGCAAAGGATCAAATGCTTGCTACTGTAAAAAAGGTTTATTTATACGTGGTAATCGGTGTCGGTATTGGTGCTTTAATTCACAACTGGATACCGGTTGAGGTCATTCAAAATATCTTAGGTGAAAATAACCCGTTTTCTGTGTTGCTTGCAACAGTTGTTGGTATCCCAATGTATGCAGATATTTTCGGTACTATTCCGATTGCAGAAGCGTTATATGCAAAAGGTGTTGGCGCCGGAACTATTTTATCCTTTATGATGGCAGTAACAGCACTTTCATTACCTTCCATAATTATGTTAAGGAAAGCTGTAAAACCCAAGTTATTGGGTGTGTTCGTAGGCATTGTTGCGGTTGGAATTATTATAATCGGATATACTTTTAATTCGTTTAGCTATTTGTTAGTATAATTAAGGATAAATAAACTATGAGTAATTATATATTATATGGCATAACATTATTGCTTCTCATTCTTTCGTATTTAAAAGATAAAAAGAAAACAAAGATGTCACTCAAAAAGGCATGGAAGGCATTTGAAAATATTTTACCCGAATTTTTGGTTGTGATTATGCTTGTAGGAGTACTACTTGCTGTATTAAATACCGAAGTGATTTCAAAAATCATTGGCTCGGATTCTGGCTGGATTGGAGTAATGCTTTCTGCTGTGGTAGGTGCGATTACGCTCATACCGGGATTTGTTGCATTCCCGATGGCGTCTATGCTTCTCCAGGGCGGAGCAGGATATATGCAAATTGGTGCTTTTGTATCAACACTCATGATGGTTGGCGTTGTAACGATGCCTGTTGAAATGAAGTATTTTGGCAAGAGGCTGACTATTTTAAGGAATGTTATTGCATTTATCTTTTCCTTCATTGTTGCTTACATTATTGGATTGGTGGTTGGCGGAATATGAAAGTGTTATTAAAAAGATACAGAGTACTGATTATTACAGCAGTAGCGATAGGTATTCTTACAATTGTAAATAGTCAAATAGGCTTCAAGGCATTAAGTATTTCTGCTTATTCATTTAAAGAAATGATGCTTGTAATTCCGCCTGTGTTCATCTTGCTCGGTCTTCTCGATGTCTGGGTGCCGAAAGAAACTATGATTAAATATATGGGTGAGGGCTCTGGTATAAAAGGTGTAGTTTTATCCATACTTATCGGTTCAGCAGCAGCTGGTCCGCTATATGGTGCATTTCCTGTTGCAGCAGTATTTATGAAAAAGGGAGTAAAATTTAGCAATATACTTATTTTCATTGGCGCTTGGTCAACTACTAAAATACCAATGTTTCTTTTTGAAATAACATCGCTAGGTGCAAAGTTTGCTTTTACAAGATTATTGGTTGATATTCCTGGAATTATTATCATAGCTTATGTTCTTTCAAAGCTTATTTCAAAAGAAGAAATCGAAAAAATCTATAAACAAGCTGAAAATATAAATAAATAAAATAAGTATAGCGAGGTAAAGTTTATGTCAAAAAATTGGTATCCCGTTATCGATTATGTAGTGTGCGCAGAATGTGGGCTTTGTGTAAAAAAGTGCCCCCACAATGTTTATGATGTTAGAAAGGCTCCCACTCCCGTTGTTGTGAATCCGTATGATTGTGTGCAAGGATGTCATGGCTGTGGAAATCGCTGTCCAAACGGAGCTATTACATATGTAGGTGATAACACAGGCTGGACACCACCTAATGGCGATAATGAAGAAGGAGATTGTGGCTGCGGTTGTGATAGAGGATGTGGTTGTGAGTAGTTTAAAAAATACAAATCGTACAATAAATGAGAAGCAAAAAGAGATTACCAAAAAACGAGAGCTTGAGTTACAAGCAAAGAAAAAGAAAAAGCTTATTATGCAAATCGGAATTCCTGTATTTATCATCATTTTAATTGCTGGAATATTTATCTTTAAATCAATAAATGAAAACAAAGACACGGAATCGGTCGATAATATGATAAACAGCGATAACGCAGCGGTCATTCCATTATCCGTTAAAAGTATAGACTTGGTCGCTTTGAAAGAATATAAAATGCCGATTATTATTGATTTTGGTGCTGACGAATGTATTCCCTGCAAAGAAATGTATCCTGTTCTTAAAAAACTCAACACCGAAATGCAGAGCAAAGCAGTTATTCAATTTGTTGATGTTTGGAAAAATCAAAGTGCAGTAGGAAAATTCCCTGTAACTGTTATTCCAACACAGTTTTTCTTTAATTCTGATGGTACTCCATATGTGCCGAGCGCTAATATACAGAAAACTATCGAATTAGAAATGCATATGGATTTGGCAACAGGCAAGCATAATTATACATCACATCAAGGCGGTTTAACGGAGGCACAACTTCGGCAAATACTTGCTGAAATGGGGGTAGAATAATTGGACGCATTACTTGAACAATTATCAGCGCTTATTAAGGAAAGCTTTTGGCTTGCACCGCTCCTTGCTCTACTTGCGGGAATGATTACTTCCATAACACCATGTGCGTTGTCAAGTATTCCATTGATAGTCGGCTATGTTGGAGGTACCGGACAAAAAGATACCAAAAAGGCGTTCCGCATATCTCTTGTATTTGCACTTGGTTCAGCTGTGACATTCACATCACTTGGTGTTTTTGCTTCTATGGCAGGAAAACTGATGGGGACAAGTGCAACTTGGTGGTACGTTTTGCTTGGATTTTTAATGGTGTTAATGGCACTTCAAACTTGGGGTATATTTAAGATAATTCCATCAAGTTACTTGGTTTCAAAGAACACAAAAAAAGGCTATCTTGGAGCTTTCATTGCAGGAATTCTTGGCGGTATATTCTCATCACCATGTTCAACACCTGTTTTAATTGCATTACTTGCTATTGTTGCAGGAAAAGGTAGCATTGTATGGGGAATACTATTATTGCTCCTCTATTCGATTGGGCATGGAATTCTTGCTGTTATTGCGGGAACTTCTGTCGGTCTGATTCAAAAAATATCTCAAAACAAAAAATATGGTAAGCTCAGTGTAGTTTTAAAGGTTATCATGGGACTTCTCATATTAATAATTGGTTTATATATGTTTTATCTTGCATTTTAATAATAGGAGGAAATCATTATGTCAATATTTAAGTTCGGAAAGAAAAAGGAATCACCATGTTGTAGCGGTGTGGATCAAAAAGAAATTAAAACAACCTGTGGCTGCGGGGGACAATGTAATATATCAGATGCAAAAAACGCTCGTTTTATTGTTCTCGGAGCTTGTTGTAAAAAAAGCACCGAAACTTTTGAAAACACAAAAATCGCTGTAAAAGAGCTCGGATTTACCGACGAAGTGCTAAACATCGGTGACGCTGTTGAGATTGCTGGCTATGGCGTTATGTCCACACCCGCACTTGTCATCAATGGCAAAGTAGTATCAGTAGGAAAATTATTAAAAGTTGAGGATGTCAGAAAAATCATAAAAAATCTTGGGTTATCAAGTGAGTATAATGGTAATCTCGTTTCGGAAATAAAAAAGTTGATAATCGAATGGCAGCATCTTGATGTTAAAGGAGAGACCTGTGACCGTTGTTATGATACCGGTGAAAATCTTGCAGCAGAAATAAAACGATTAAAAAGGGTTTTAAATACACAGAATATTGAAGTTGAGTATATCGAAACCAAGCTTGACGATACACAGATTCCTCAATCTAATACTATTCTATTTAACGGTATTCCTATCGAGAGTATCTTGAATATCAAGGTATCCGAGAATTACTGTGAATCCTGCACTGCTTTACTGGGCACAAAAACCTATTGCCGTACAATATTGTTTGAAAATAATGAATATGAGGATATTCCTGCCAAAGCGATACGACAAGCAGCATATACAGTATTGGGTCTAAAAGAAGACAATATAAGGACATCTGGAAACTCAGGCTGCTGTGGAAACGGCGATTGCAGCTGTAGTTAGAAAGAAAGGTAATAAGTTTGAAAATAAATTTTCAAACACGGTTTTGTGCCTTTACTGCAAGAGGTGCAGTAATCCGGCTGTTGCCAGAACGGCACAATTCTAATGTATGAAAGTGTAACTTCATACTATGCGGTAGGTGTAAACACCACGGAAAGGAATAACCATATTTATGAGCAAAGAAAAAAATGTAGGTATTGGTTTTTTTGAAAAGTATCTGACAATTTGGGTACTTCTTTGTATGGCTGTGGGAATTTTTATCGGTAAATTCTTGCCTGGTGTTCCTGAATTTCTCGGCAAGTTCGAGTATGCAGAAATATCCTTGCCAATGGCCATACTTATCTGGATTATGATATACCCAATGATGATGAAGGTAAACTTTCAGTCAATTAAAAATGTAAGAAAAAACCCTGCTGGATTAATCATATCGAGTGGAACAAGCTGGCTTATAAAACCATTTCTCATGTTCGGACTTGCGTATTTTTTCTTCTTTGTAGTTTTTAAAACCTTCATCCCCTCCGATTTAGCAAACAGTTATGTGCAAGGTGCAGTTCTTCTTGGCGCGGCTCCTTGTACCGCTATGGTTTTTGTTTGGAGCAATCTGACAAAGGGAGATCCTGCTCATACGCTTGTTCAGGTTTCGATCAATGATTTGCTTATCCTTGTTCTTTTTGTTCCGATTGTATCATTTCTTTTAGGCGTTACAAATTTTCAGGTTCCGTGGGCAACGTTATTCTTGTCAATTGTTTTATTTGTAGTAATTCCATTGGTCGCCGGTATTCTAACCCGTACTTTAATGATTAAGAAAAAAGGTGAAGCATACTTCACGAAAAAATTCGTCCCTAAATTTGACGGCATTACCACACTTGGTTTGCTTTTGACCTTGATAATTATCTTCTCATTCCAAGGTGATGCTATAATGAATAGTCCATTGCATGTTTTGATGATTGCAGTGCCGTTGATTCTTCAGAATGTATTGACATCACTTTTTGCATATTTCGTATGTAAAAAGTGTAAACAACCTCATAATATAGCAGCACCTGCCGCTCTAATTGGTGCCTCAGACTTTTTTGAACTATCTGTAGCGGTTGCAATAACCCTTTTTGGCGCAGATTCACCGGTTGTTCTTGTAACCACTGTCGGTGTTCTTACAGAGGTTCCGGTAATGCTGATGCTAGTTAAATTTATAAACAAGACCAAGCACTGGTTTTCATAAAAAAGCATACGCTCTTTAAAAATACACTAAAGCTTAAGCACGTATTTTTTAAAGAGCGTATTATTTGTTATATAAATAGTGTGTTATCGTAAGTTTCTATTAAAATTCGGTTGGCATTTTTGTACCGTCTGTATAAATACCGTTGAATCCGATGTTGTCGAAATAAACAGACTCATTGTAATCGGATTTCCATGAATTGAATGCAAGAAGGATATAACCGATGCCGTCAAGTCCGACATGGCTGTTTGAGTCAGTTGTTCCCCATTGCGGTGACATAACGCTTAATGGCACCTTGACAAACCCCTTGTATCCCGATGGGTAAGCGAGAAAACAATTATTTATTGAAGCTGCTTTAAACCCACCATATCCGTCTTCGATATAGAAAGTACCTGATGAATTTAATCCCCAAACAGTCGTTTCGGTTGCTGCTGTGTCGTATTCACTGAAATACAGCATATGTGAAAAACTGTCGATGAAGTTTGTTGTATCTATCCAGAAGTACACTTCCTTTGCGCCGTTGGCCGAGGTGTTGTTATATGACGGACTTAAAATTTGGAACGAAACCCAGGCATTCGAAGAAGCACTTGTAGGAACGCTATACTCCAAGCCTCTGCTTCCTTTATACCCAACACCGTCTGTTGTTTTAACAAGATAATTTCCGCCATTACCGGAAATATTACTAAAATAACCTGCAGAATCGTTTACACCCGGCAAAATTCCATTCGGGACAAGGCTAAAATCACATACATTCTTATTATCATATCTATAAAATTCGGTTGGTAACTCTGTACCACTTGTTATATCGCCAACAAAACCGAATTGATCAAATGAGATGGATTTACCTTTATTATAATCAAAGGAATTAAAGGCAAGCAGGATGAAGTTGATATTGTCAAGCCCAACCAGACTATTTGAATCGACTGTACCCCATGTAGGAACAAATGAAGAAAACGGTATTCTGACAAAGCCCTTATATCCTGTCGGGTATGCTAAATAACTATTATCTATTGCAAGCTTAATAAATCCACCATTACCGTTTTCGATATAAAAATCACCACTGGTATTCAACGTCCAATGAGTTGTTTCATTTCCTGCTGTATCATCCTCACTGAAATAGAGTGTATGGGAAAACTGTGTTGTACCGAAGCCTGTCGTGTCAATCCAATAATAAAGGTCGGTTGCTCCGTTTGCTGAACTGTTATTATATGATGGTGACAAGATTCTGAAGCTCACCCAGGCATAAGCTGTTGCACTTGCAGGTACACTATATTGAACAGCTTTGCTGCCCTGATAACCGACACCATTAACAGTATTAATAAGATAATCTATACCGTTTCCACTGATGTTACTATAATATCCTGCCAGATCATTTACACCAGGCATAGTTCCTGCAGGAATAAGTTCAGTATCGCATATTGTTTTAAAATCATCGGGAGCAGTATCAACATATGAGTTTGGATACGAACCGTTTACTGTTATGCTGATCCGCTCAGAGATATTACCGGCACCGTCAATTGCTTCAAGCTGGTATACTGTTTGACCGCTTGTGCTGAAATCAACATCGTTAAAATATGTGTTAAGAGCAGGAAAACCGTTTCCATCTCTATACCAATCGCTGCGATATAATAACGAATCGTTTTTAAACAATCTGTAAACAGCAATACCAATATTATCGATAGCTTCATTCCATACCAATGTCAAACTTCCATCGGATTGAAGTGTTGTGTCGATTCTGGTTGGAGCAGCTGGAGCCTGACTTTCCAGAACACCGTTAATAAGGAAATCCAAATAGGTGTCATTGAAAACTGGATCAACATATAAAGGGCTGTAATAATGATTCCATGAAAATGTTATTATATTATCCGCATACCTGGAAGCGATATCCAACTGCTGAGTATACCTATCAAGTGTTGAAGTTATAAAAATTGTATTTTCAGTTGCGGGAGGACTGAAAAGACCGCCATCATGTGGTTGAGTGAAGTCTTCACAGTTCGACCAGAAGATAACACCTTTGTTTGAATTATCTACAACATTGCGATACATAATTGTTATCATCTCAAGGTCGGTCATCTGTATCCAACCTGCACCAACAGCATCCTGCGGTGCAAAAATATCTCCCACTCTGAAGTTGATTTGCGCGAACATACTGTTCCAGAATATTTCGGTGTCTTCAACATCAGCAGGTGTGATATATTTATTATAATATGGACTCATAAGAAGGGGCAAATCATCGTTTAATTGATTTAATTTACTTATTACAACATT
>Ga0154579_118_pt5 | contig 28199 bp, 29 predicted proteins | sample RifGroF2_FD_116008 | JGI IMG/M metagenome (GOLD analysis project Ga0154579, IMG submission 116008) | Clostridiales bacterium GWF2_36_10
GATGAACAAAAACGAGAGCACCTGACAAGGATGGAACAGCTATTCGAGGGTTATTCCGAGAGTGTTAGAAGCATAATTTCCGATACAAAGAAAGGGAAAATTACTAAAAACGGTAAATCGATAACCTTACATGGAACAATTTCGTCGATAATGTCAACCGAAGGTGAATATGTTATCGCACTCGAAACCGCTCTTGCGGCTTCCGTTCAATTTATTATTGTTGAGTGTGAGGATGATGCAAAAGCGGCTATTGAATATCTTAAAGAAAATAAACTCGGCAGAGCAACCTTTCTTCCGTTGACAACAGTTAAGGGCAGAAGATGCGATATCGAGGATATAAAAAACATTCCCGGATTTATCGGTATCGCTTCCGACCTTGCCAAGTTCGACAAAAAATATGAAGGAATAATTGATGACCTTCTGGGTAGAACAGTAATCGCAACCGATATTGACGCTGCAATCAAAATTGCAGGTAAAAGTGGTTACAAAATAAAAACCGTTACCTGTGATGGTCAGGTTATTAACCCGGGCGGAAGTTTTACTGGTGGTTCCTCGGCAAAAAAAGTCGGTTTACTTACTCGTGTAATAGATATCGAGCGTTTGTCTGTAGATATTAAACAAAAGAACACTTCACTTCTGAATATTGAAAGAGAATCTGCTTCCCTTCAAAAAAAGATCATAGAAGCAATGGATTTAATTTCTACTAAGGAATTATCTATAACCGAACAAAAAAATACTCTTGACATGGTGTTAGCTGATAAAAATATGCTCTTGATTCGGCTTGAAGAAGAGAAAAAGCGGAAGGAAAGCCTTATTTCCGGAAAAAACGAGGACGACACAAGGCTTTTAGGCCTTCTACAACAAAAAGAAGAATTCGTGCTTTCTGTTAAAGTGGATGAGGAAAAATTAACTGCGACAAAATTGCTTTTAACAGAAATTAAGTTTAACGTTGAAACAGCAAGAAAAGATGAAGAAACAATATACGAAAAATTAAACACCGACAGACTTTTACTACAAGAAAAGCGTTCCGGTTTCGAAAGAAAAAACGAACAGGTAAGGCAGTTTACAGAGCGAAAAACAGGATTTAAAAAGAGAATAACCGAACTGAAAGTTTCTTGCGAAAAAGCATTATCGGATATAACTGCCTGTGAAAACGAAATTACAATAATTGAAGAAGAAAAAAGTAAGGTTTTTGAAGAGCTGAAAGCTTTTGACGAGCAAATGCAAAAACTTCTCTTAGGCAGAGAAAATAAAGAAAAAGAGAATAATGATATCCGTATAGCCTTAAAGCAAGCACAAGCGGATAAAGAGGATGCGTTCAGACGTTATACTTCTCTCGAATCCAAGCAAGCTAAGTTTAACAGCGATTATGAGGATATATCTTCCAAGCTTTGGGACGAATATGAGCTTACCTATTCGGCTGCAATGCCATTCAGGTTGTCTGAAAATAAATTGGAAAAAGCTCAGACGCGTTTAGCATCATTAAAGAGCCGAATAAAAGCAATGGGAAGTATTAATGTAAATGCTGTTGAAGAGTACAGACAAGAAAAGGAACGTTATGATTTTCTTACCGCTCAGACCGAGGACCTTAATAAGTCACGCAGAAGCCTAGATACTGCTATAACAAAGTTAAATCAGGAGATGAAGCAGACCTTTATAGATTGCTTTGAAAAGATAAACAAGGAATTCGGTTCTGTGTTTTTAAGGTTATTTGGTGGAGGTAGTGCATACATTGAGCTTGCCGATCCAGAACAGCCGCTTGAATGTGGAATAGATATAATTCTTAAACCACCGGGAAAAAGTGTACGAAGTATCTCGCTTTTATCAGGCGGAGAGCAATCCTTTGCGGCTATTGCGCTGTATCTTGCTCTGCAAAAAATCAATCCTGCGCCGTTCTGTATTTTTGACGAAATTGAGAGTGCACTTGATGATATAAATCTAACCAAATTTGCGGATTATGTCAGGGAGAATAGTGATAAAACGCAATATATTTTGATAACTCACCGCAGAGGAACAATGGAGCGTGCAGATACACTTTACGGAATTACCATGCATCAAAAAGGTGTTTCCGATTATATTAAGCTTAATATTTCAATGCTTAAGGACAACATAAAGGAGTTCATTAACTAATGGGTTTTTTTGATAAATTAAAAGCAGGACTACAAAAAACAAAAGAGGTGCTGCTTGCACCGATAGATAATCTATTTTCCTCATATGATAAGGTAGATGACGATTTTTACGAAGAGCTATGCGACCTTCTGATTATGGCGGATGTTGGAGCAGGAAGTTCTCAAGAAATAGTTGAAAAATTAAAAGCTGTTTTAAAAGAAAAAAAGATAAAGGAAACCTCAGCGGCAAGAAACGAGTTTATAGAAATACTAAAAGAAACAGTAGGTAATGGCGAACCACTTAATATAGGCAGCGAGCTTTCAGTAATACTTGTAATAGGAGTTAACGGTGTAGGAAAAACCACCTCGATAGGTAAAATTTCAGCTAATTTAAAGAAGGATGGTAAAAAGGTTATGCTTGCCGCCGCCGATACCTTCCGTGCTGCTGCGATTGATCAACTTGAGATATGGGCAAACCGTTCGAATGTGCCATTAATCAGACAGGGTGAGGGTGCTGACCCTGCGGCAGTTGTTTTTGATGCTTTGAGTGCAGCTAAAAAGCAGGGGATAGATGTTTTAATAGTTGATACAGCAGGAAGATTGCATAACAAAAAGAACCTGTTGGATGAGCTTGCAAAAATTAACAGAGTTATCGATAGAGAGTTACCAAATGGTTCGAGAGAAACGTTATTAGTCCTTGATGCTTCCACAGGTCAAAATGCATTGATTCAAGCAAAAGAATTTAGGAAAGCTGCTAACATAAGCGGAATTGTGCTTACAAAACTTGATGGGACGGCTAAGGGCGGTATTATACTTTCAATTAAAAGAGAGCTTGGTATTCCTGTAAAATATATCGGTGTCGGGGAATCTATTGACGACCTCCAGCCTTTTAATGCTGAACAATTTGTTCAGGCTTTTTTTGACACTAAAAATGGAGTTAAATAACATTGAAAACAATAGTTTTTGCTACCAATAACTCTCATAAGGTTGCCGAGCTTGCGGATTTTTTTGACAAAAAATTTCCTGAACAATTAGACATAAAAACTCTTGCAGAAGTTGGTTTTTACGATGAGATTATTGAAGATGCGGATACTTTTGAGGGAAACGCATATATAAAAGCAAATACTGTCTGCAGAGCGACAGGTTTGGTTGCGATAGCAGATGATTCGGGTCTTAAGGTTGATTTCTTAGGTGGAAAACCAGGTGTTTTTTCAGCAAGATATGCAGGAGAGGGTTGCAACAGCGAGGATAATATAAAAAAGCTGTTAAGGGAATTAGACGGTGTACCAAAAGAAAAACGCACTGCGCGCTTTGTGAGTGTTTTATGTGCTTACTTTCCTGACGGAAGAACTCTGTATGCCAAAGGAACCTGTGAGGGTGTCATTTTAACCGAAAAAACAGGCAATGGTACTTTCGGATATGATCCGATTTTTTACTACGAACCATTAAAAAAGAGCTTTGCGGAGCTTGATATAGAAACTAAGAATCAAATAAGCCATAGAGGTAAAGCTCTACAGCAATTTGAAGTTATTTTTGACCCCAACAAAGCTTGACAATATACAGACAAATGTGGTAATATATTTTAATAAGTAATAAAAGAATGGCTAGGTGAGCAATATTTATCATGGATCAAATAACAGAGATATTAAGTGATTTTTTCGGAAATATATGGAACCAGTTATCTAATATGGAAACCTTTGATTATATTGATATACTGATAGTTGCATTTATTCTTTATTACACCTTTAAGTTTGTCAGCGACAGACGCGCAGGCAAGTTGCTTATGGGTATTTTATTTTTATTTGTTATGTTTTTGCTAAGTGTTTTTCTTGATATGAGTGCACTTAATTTTATACTTAAAAACCTATTTTCGGTCGGGCTAATAGCAATTATTATTGTATTTCAACCGGAATTGAGAAGCGCACTTGAGAAAATGGGCGGTGAATCACTCAAAGGGTTTAAAGGTAAGATGGATAAAGACGCAGAATCTATTTTGAGGAGTAGCATTTCAGAAATTTGTGTTGCCGCCGAGAGCTTGTCGAATTCAAAAACAGGTGCACTTTTGGTTTTTGAACGTAGCACCAAGCTTGGCGACTATGTAAGGACAGGTACAATCATAGACTCTCAAACATCATCACTTCTTATTTCCAATATATTTTTCAATAAAGCTCCATTACATGACGGAGCGGTAATTATTAGGGGAGGACGCATTCATGCAGCAGGCTGCTTTCTGCCGCTTTCAACGAATTCCGATATAGTCAAGGATTTGGGAACCCGTCATAGAGCAGGTATTGGTATGAGCGAAAACAGTGATGCTGTTGTTTTAATTATATCCGAGGAATCAGGTATAATTTCTATTGCTGTTGATGGTGAGCTCAGACGTGGTTTTTCAAGAAAAACACTGGAGGAACGCCTTAAAAACCTTCTTTTAAGTGAAGAAAAAAATGCTATCACCGAAAGAGTTATTGGGAAAATTTTTAACAGAAACGGCAATAAAAAGATTAAGTAAGGAGTGGTAATAATTGGATAAAAATACATCCTCCAAGAGCGGTGAACAATTGTTTCTACCTCCAATAAAAAAGAAAAAGCCATATTATTATATCGTTATCGTTTCAGCGTTTTTAGGAGCATTGATATTATGGTTTTATGTAATTGGCTATGACACTGCAATATTTGAACGAGAAATACCAGGAGTATCTGTTACAATAACCGGTATTGACAAGCTCAGAGAAAATAAGCAGTTTATGATCACAGAGGATATAAATATAGAAATTTCTGTAACCATTGCAGGTAAGAGAAGCGAAATTAATAATTTAAAAGCAGAAGATTTGACAGCGATGATTGATGTTTCGGAAGTTGATAAGGCAGGATATAACGATATAGATATAAATGTTACCGCACCTAACGGTATTGGCATAAAAGCACAATCATTAATAAGTGTGCAGCTTTATCTTGATGAATTCATTTTAAAAACTGTGCCTGTGAGTGTTATAACCAGTGACTATATACTGCCTGAGGGACTTAAGATAGGACAGAAGGATGTAAACCCTGTTGTTGTCACCGTTGAAGGGCCTAAAAGTGAAATTGATAAAATAAATTCCGCTTATGTAGAGCTCTCTCTCGGTGAGGTTACCGGTTCAATAACAGCATACGGTCCAATGTTTTTAAAATACGATAACGGTGAGCCTGTTACCAACAAATATGTCAAGCTTAACAAAGAAGACGCATATGTTTATATTTCGGTTGAAAAGGAAAAAACCGTGCCGGTTAAAATAGCTTTAACTGGTGGAATTTTTACATCGGAAAGCGCAGTTATTACCCTTTCTCAAGAATATATAACAATATCCGGCAATATAAACTTGATCGACAGTATATCACAGGTCACAATAAATTTAGATGAAACAGCCTATGACCTCAGAGATACAATAAAAGAAACCTTATTTCTAAGACCACTTTTACCTGCGGGTGTAGAAATTGTAAGCGGAGAAGTTCAAATAACCGCAGAAATAAAAATTCCCGATATTACAAAGAAAAAGTTTTCGGTATCGGTTGACGAAATTAATGTAACACAAATTGACGGTGCAAATATAATTCCAACAAGTGGAGTTACCGTTACTGTTGTCGGCAATAGGGAGATACTGAGCGGAATGATGAAAGATCAAATAACAGCTTCTATTGACGCAGCCGGAGTATTTTTCGATGACGACGGCAATGAGGTCGCTTATGTTGACTTTACTTTTGCAGATGAAATTTACGGCGTTTATGTATATGGTGAATATACTGTTAGGGTAGATTCTCAACAATAAAAAATAATTTATATAGCAGAATGAAGGTGGTTTATTGAATACACGCAGATGGTTAATACAAAAAACAGACAAAGAAAAATGTGCTGTACTCCAGCGTGAACTCGATTTATTACCTGTTACCGCAAAACTGCTTTATAACAGAGAACTGGACACACCAGAGAAAGCCAGAGCATTTCTTTGCAAGGAAAGTTTTATTTTACACGATCCTTTTTTATTAAAGGATATGGATAAAGCAGTTGAGCGTATAAATTACGCTATTACTAATCATCAAAGAGTTTGTATTTACGGAGATTATGATGTTGACGGGGTTACTGCCACAACACTTTTATATACATATCTTATCGAAAAAGGCGTTAACTGCCATTATTTTATTCCCGAGCGTATTACCGAAGGATATGGTCTAAACACATCCTTTATATCGCGGATGCAAGGTGAAGTTGATCTTGTAATAACTGTCGATACGGGAATTACAGCAATCGAGGAAGTTGACTTGGCAAAACAACTCGGAATAGATATGATTATTACCGATCATCACAGCTGCCGCACAACTCTTCCTAATGCGGTTGCGGTAGTTAACCCTCACAGAGAAGATTCCGATTATCCTTTTAAGCAGCTTGCAGGCGTAGGTGTTGTTTTTAAATTATTATGTGCTTTGGATGGTGATACTCAGTATATTTGTGACAGATACGCAGAGATTGTTGCAATCGGAACAATTGCTGATGTAATGCCTATTATAGATGAGAACAGATGCATTACCAGCATCGGATTAAAAAAACTTGAAAATACTTCCTACCCCGGTTTATACGCACTAATGCAACAATCGGGTGTAATTAAGAATGATAAGAATTGTAAAAAAATAATTTCTTCAACTGTGGGATATATTATAGCTCCACGACTAAATGCAGCAGGTAGAATTTCATCCGCTTCAAGAGCGGTTGAATTATTGCTTTCTGACAATCAGGATGCTGCCGATTTTATAGCCATGGAGCTTTGTGAAATTAATAAATTAAGACAGAAAACAGAGCAGGAAATTTATGAGCAAGCGATTGCAGAAATTTCGACATTGCAAAGTGATAATAAATTTTTAGTATTAAGCTCGCATGGTTGGCATCAAGGCGTTATTGGTGTTGTTGCATCAAAAATAGCTGAAAAATATTCATTGCCCTGCATACTCTTTTCTGTTTCGGACGGAATTGGAAAAGGTTCGGGAAGAAGTGTCAAAGGCTTCTCACTTATGGATGCGTTATCAGCATGCAGCGATTTGCTTATAGAATACGGTGGACATGAACTTGCCGCCGGTCTTTCAATAGAAGAGAAAAATATCGAGGAATTCCGCAGGCGAATTAATGAATACACCGAAGAATTTCTACCTCAGACAGAGAGTGTTTTAACCATTGATGTTGACTGTGAGGTTGATTTTGACGAGATTAATCTGCAGAGTATTGAGGAAATTCAATGGCTGGAACCTTTCGGATTGCAAAACCCTGTTCCTATTTTTGTTATGAGGAATGTCGTTATATCCGATATTAACTCACTTTCGGGCGGTAAGCATGTAAGACTAAAGCTAAGACCGCTATTTACAGGCACTAAAAATCAGGAACTTAACGGTGTATATTTTGGAATGTCACAAAACAATCTTCGTTTTTACATCGATGATGTCTGCGATATTGCTTTTTCGGTTGATGTTAATGAATACATGGGAATACAAACCCCACAGCTTTTGATAAGGGCGGTAAAACACAGCGAGGCAGAGAGCGAAAAAAGAGAATACGGAGACATTTTATACGAGAAAATCTGTGACGAAAGTAATCATGATAAACTACCTGTTTCGATTTTTCCGACCTTAACAGATTTCCGTGCAGTATTCAGATTTCTGAAAAAAGAAATGAATACAAAACAACGTAAAATGTCGGTTGTTTCGGTTTGCAAGCAGGTATGCATAAAAGAAAAACTTGAATTAAATACCTGTAAGATAAGGATAATTTTTGACGTACTTTCGCAGGAAAGTATTGTCAAGATGAACTATATTGGCAAGGGTGATATTTTTGAAATGGAATTCCTTCCGATCGTAAAAAAGGTAAATCTTGACGATTCTAAAATTTTGGGAACAATAAAGAGAAAGCATTATTTATATACCGAGGAAGAGAAGTATGAAATATAAAGCACATCTTAATTCAGGCATAGATGCCGAAGAAAGGCACGATTATATAAATGGAACTAAGCATTGAGGATTTTCTCGAAAGGTTAAGAAAAAACGGTAATTATGATATCGAGAAAATAAATAAGGCATACCTTTTCGCCGAAAAAATGCATAGCGGACAATGCCGCATTTCCGGTGAGCCTTATATAACGCATCCACTTGCTGTGGCAGAAATAGTAGCCGATTTGCAGCTTGATACGGATTCCATTTGTGCTGCTCTTTTGCATGACACACTTGAAGATTGTTGTGAATTTGTTGATTTACCGCTTATTAAAAAAGAGTTCGGAGCTGAAATTGCCGACATCGTTGATGGCGTTACCAAGCTTATACATATACCATTTGAAACAAAGCAGGAAGAAAGCATCGAAAATCTTCGAAAGATGTTTCTTGCTATGTCAAAGGATTTGCGTGTTATCTTTATAAAACTCGCTGATCGTCTTCATAATATGCGTACACTTAATTTTCGCACACCGGAAAAGCAGCGTACTATCGCTCTTGAAACAATGCATGTTTATGCTCCGCTTGCACACAGGCTTGGTATACAGCGTATCAAGCAGGAGCTTGAGATGCTTGCGCTTCAATATCTTGATCCGATCGGTTTTGATGAAGTAAAAAAAGATACAGAAAAACGATTTGGCGAGAATAGAAATTTCCTTGAAAAAGCTACTAAGATAGTAGAAGAAGGTCTTTTAGATTACGGAATTAAGTACAAGCTGGAGGGTAGAATAAAATCAATTTACAGCATCTATAAGAAGATGTACAACCAAAGCAAGAGCTTTGATGAGATATATGATTTTTATGCTATTAGGATTCTTGTTGATACAGAGCTTGACTGTTATACGGTTCTCGGTATTATACATGAGCGTTTTAATTCTATTCCGGGAAGATTCAAGGATTATATATCAAACCCTAAGCCTAACCTTTATCGTTCGTTACACACAACGGTAATGGGCAAAGAGGGTATTCCCTTTGAGGTTCAGATAAGAACATGGGATATGCATACCGTTGCCGAATATGGTCTTGCCGCACATTGGAAATATAAATCCGGCGAGCAAGCAAAGGCGATAATTGACCAAAAGTTGCAATGGATCCGCACACTGCTTGAAACAGAGAAAGATATTGATGACCCCGATGAATTTTTTAGACCCTTAAAAATAGATTTGTTTGAGGATGAAATATTCGTCTTTACTCCAAAGGGTGATGTTGTCAATCTTCCAAATGGTAGCACGCCGATAGACTTCGCTTATGCAATCCACTCGGCTGTCGGAAACAAGATGGTCGGAGCAAAGATAAATGGTAATATAGTAACCATAGACAGTATTTTGCAGACCGGTCAGATAGTTGAGATACTGACAAGCACATCCTCCAAAGGACCGAGCCGAGATTGGTTAAAAATCGTTCGTTCAGGTGAAGCTAAAAATAAAATACGTCAATTCTTCAAGCGTGAGATGCGTCCTGAGAATATTATCGTCGGAAAGTTGGAGATTGACAGAGAACTAAAGCGGTACGGCAGAAGTTTTTCCGAAGCCCAAAAGATTGAGATTGTTAAGAATGTTGCAAACCGTATCGGTGTGCCCGAGGTTGACGACTTGTATAACAATATCGGCTTTGGCGGTATGTCTGTCAACAAGATTTCGATTAAACTCAGGGATGAATTTTTACGTGTTGTTCAACCCTCTGAGATTGAAGAAACAGATGAAAATATTGTTGAAAAAACGGCTCGTCATGACCGTAAAGGACGTTCTAATGCCGAGAGTGTAATTATCGACAGTGTCGAGGGCTGTTCGGTTAAATTTGCAAAATGCTGCAATCCGCTCCCGGGTGACAATATAGTCGGTTTTATTACCAAAGGTTACGGAGTCTCTATCCATAAGTACGAGTGTCCCAACGCACAAGTTGGTTTATTAAAGGCCCAAGATAAAGACAGATGGGTTGTAGCCTCATGGTCAAAGAAGATTGAAAAGAATATATATGGCAGCTTTGAAGCTGTTTTGAATATTTATGCGATTTACACTCCGAAAATAATTGCCGATGTTTCTGTAGCACTAAGCGACATGAAAGTCGCTGTTACTTCAATTAGCACAAGAGAAAACGATCATGAGATTATTATAACTGTGGGCGTAAAATGCAGCGGTATTGAACATTTAAAAAGTATCATGAACGCATTAAAAAAATTGAAGAATATACGTGATATAACCAGAGGTAAGAGTTGAGTTTGAAAAATAAATTTTTCAAACACGGTTTTGTGCCTTACTGCAAGGGGTGCATGTAATTAACTTGCCGTTTACGGCAAGATGCTGTTGCCGGAGCGGCACAATTCTAATGTATGAAAGTGTAAATTTCATACAATGCTGTTGGCGTAAGCTCCACGGAAAGGGATAATCGTATTTATGAAAATAATCATACAACGGGTATTGTCTGCTGAATGTGTTGTCGACGGTGTTACATCAGGCAAAATAGACAGGGGATTGTTGGTTTTTGTTGGCGTTGAGGAAGATGATACAGACTGTGACCTTTTAATAGCTGTCAAAAAAATCCCTGAAGTGCGTATTTTCAAGGATGAGAACGGCAAGATATCTTTATCCGCTTCCGACATTGGCGGCAGTATTTTACTTATCTCAAACTTTACTCTCTGTGGCTCTGTGAAGCATGGTCGCCGTCCTGACTTTATTTCGGCTGCAAAGGCTGAAAAAGCAAAAGAATATTATGATAGATTAATTGATTTGATATCAGAGAAATTACCCGTACAAACCGGAGTTTTCGGTGCGAGTATGAAAATTACAGCAGTAAATGACGGACCTGTAAATATTATTATTTATACCAAAGAAATGTAAGTACTTATTATGAAACTTTTAGTAGACAATAAAACCGGAATTTTAAATAACTATTACTTTCAGACGCTTTGTTTATTATATTATCCGGGTGAAAAATTTCCGACCTTGAGTGACGATAGTTCAAACGCAGCTTTTTTTAAACTAGAAGAAGTAAAATCGGATAATATTATTTATTATATGGCGACAGTCAGGCTTGAAGCGGGATTAAGGTATAGAGAAGCTCAATTTTCGTCGCTTGATTACAAAGCGGTTATCGATGGTGACAATGAATTTTTTGCGACACTTGCATTGGGAAAAGCTTTTTTGGAAGCAGGGAAGAAGTTGTTTGGCTTCTCTATGCCCTGGGGATATATTATTGGTCTTCGGCCTGTAAAAAGAGCAAGGTATTATCTTGAACACGGGTATGACGCAGATACAGTTAAAAGGTTTTTTATAGACGATTACGGTGTATTGGAACAAAAAGCAGAACTCTCGGTAAATACAGCGTTACTTGAAATACAAATGCTCTCTGGTGTAAAAAATAACACCTGTGGACTATATATTTCTATCCCTTTTTGTCCGACAAGGTGCAGTTATTGCTCCTTTGTTTCATATTCCAATAAAAAATTATTCCAATTAATTCCTGATTATTTGGAGAAACTAAAAAGAGACCTGAAACAAACTGCTGCTCTATTAAAAGAATTGAATTTTTCGCTTGGTACAATATACGTTGGCGGTGGTACGCCTTCTATTTTAGATTGCAATCAGCTTGAGGATTTATTGGGCACGGTTGAAAAAAGCTTTAATCTGAATAATTTAAAAGAATACTCCTTTGAAGCAGGGCGGCCCGACACCATAACAGCAGATAAACTGACAGTTATCAAATCTCACGGAGTAAACAGAATCAGTATTAATCCACAGACAACGAACGAAAACGTTTTGCAGCGGATAGGTAGATGTCACACTGTTTCGCAGTTCTTTAATTCTGCTGAGCTTGCTAAAAAAATCGGATTTAATTGTATAAATGCTGATTTGATTGCAGGCTTGCCCGATGATACAGAGGAAAACTTTGCAAAAAGTCTTTCGGATGTTATTTCTTTAAATTTCGAGAATATAACTGTACACACTTTGAGTATAAAAAATGCTGCTGAACTTCGCTTTGACCCCGATAAACTTTACGACCCTGCGGGAGAAACTGCAAGGAACTGTGTTGCATATGCTTATGATAAACTAATAAAACAAGGATATAACCCATATTATCTTTACAGACAGAAAAATACTGTTGGTAACGCAGAAAATACCGGATATTCCAAAGCTGGATATGAGAGTCTGTATAATGTTCTTATGATGGAGGAATACTCTTCCATATTCGCCTGCGGTGCAGGAGCGATAACAAAAATCATAAAAAAGAACGGCGATAATGAACATATTGAAAGAATTGCTTTTCCTAAATATCCGTTTGAATACCTGGAGAAGGACAGCGACATAGGTAAAGACAAAATAAGAGAATTCTTTAAAGGGTAATCCAAGGAAAGGATGATTTTAAGTGGATGAGAAATTAAGAATAACCGAAAGAATAAGAAAAGACGAAAATGATTACGAGCGTGCTTTATGCAAGGCTGCCGAAAGTGTTTGCTCGGATAATAATATAAGACTTGTGTTAATTACAGGCGGCTCTTGTTCTGGTAAAACCACGACTACAAAAAAGCTTGCCGCGCTTATTACCGAGATGGGCAGACACACTCATACTATAAGCCTTGATGATTTTTACAGAAACGCAGAGGACAGTATTTACCTTGAGAACGGTACTCGTGATATAGAGAGTATAAACAGCCTTGAGATCGGATTAATAAAAAAATGCTTTTGTGATTTAGTAGAAGGTAAGGAAGCTAGCGTTCCGCGTTTTGATTTTATATCTCAGCATCGTACAGATAATTATGAGCAGATTATTCTTGACGGTACGGAAGTAGCGATTATCGAAGGACTACATGCTTTGAACCCTCAGCTTTACGATGGTTTTTCATCATCATCTAAGACATATAAGGTATATCTTTTTTCCGATGATGGTGAAGATGGAGATCCACGTTTCAAACGAAGACTGGTAAGAGATCATTATTATCGAGGCAGTGATGCTAAAGCAACATTTGATCAATGGGACATAGTTAAATCTAACGAGCTTGAATTTATAAATAAATTCGCTGACACCGCCGACATTAAAATAAACACCTTTTTTCCATATGAAAAAGGTGTTCTTGCAGGTCCTGCTATCGAGGTTTTATCGAAATTGCCTTCTGAGAGTAAGTATATAGAGAGAGCAATCGAATTTATAAAGAAGCTGTCTGTTATCAAACAGATACCTGCTTCCTATGTACCAAAGAATTCATTATTACAGGAATTTATAAAAGTAGATTGATTTGCTGAACTAATAAGGAACATAAAATGTCAGAGTCTGAAAGAAAAAGAGCAAAAAGTTTTGTAACAGAGGCAGCAATACTGTCTCTATCGGGTTTTGCTGTAAAAATTATAGGTCTTTTATTTAAGATACCGCTAACCAACATTCTTGGATCAAGCATGAGCATTTTTAATGCAGCATACTCAATCTATGCAATGCTCTTTATGATATCAACATCAGGTTTACCTGTTGCTATATCCCGAATGGTTGCCGCATCTGCCGAAAAGGGTAAACTTACCGAAGTAAAAAAGATATTAAAAATGTCAATCTATGCCTTTGGTATCGTAGGTGTTATTTGCAGCCTTTTCTTGTTTTTCTTTGCAGAGCCTTTAGCTGTTTGGTCGATACATCCGGATTCTGTGCTTGCAATGAGAATCATTTCACCTACACTGTTTTTAATATGCATAGCTTCGGCATACAGAGGGTATTTCCAAGGGCTGCGTAATATGTATCCAACTGCAATATCGCAGTTTATAGAGGCTTTTATAAAGCTTAGCGTCGGTTTGGGAGCAACTCTTTGGGCAAACTCAATGGGTTATTCAAAAGCAGTACAAGCTGCCTTTGCAATATCGGGATTAACACTCGGTGTTTTTCTCGGTATGCTGTATATGGTGCTTTACAAGATGTTCTCAAAACGTAAATATATAACCGTAAAAAGCAGCGAAACAATGCGGTATAAATTAATTGCAAAAAGACTTGTTTTAATTGCTTTGCCTGTAACAATAACTTCGTCTGCATTATACCTATCACAGTTTTTGGATACTTTGTTAATAAATAAGGTTCTAACCGGCACCGGAGTTACCGAAAAAACGGCAGATGCACTTTATGCGGCTTACACCTCACTTTCAATTTCTATTTCCGACCTGTTACCGTCAACTCTCATATATCCGATAGCAGTAAGTATTTTACCGGCTGTTGCAGGCGCACTTGCATTAAGAAAACGAAAAAAAGCTATTGGATACATAGTTTCGTCTATAAGAATAAGCGGTATTATAGCTCTCCCATGTTCACTATGTCTTATTTTTTTATCACGTCCGGCAATTTCACTTATTTATGGAGCGAGCTGGGGAGACCCGATAACTCTCGCAAGTGGAAGAGTTGTAATGGGAATCGATATTGCAGCACCTGCATTAAGTATTCTGGCTATCGGGATATTCTTTATTTCATTAGTGTCGACAACAAATGCTCTGCTGCAGGCAACTGGAAAGGTTTATTATCCGATGTATTCTGTCGGAACCGGAGTTCTTGCACTTATAATTCTTGAAGTTGGTTTATTAGGTATAAAACCTATAGGAATATTCGGTGCACCGATTTCATCGGTTGTTTGTTATATTATTGCATTGTATATGAATCTTAGATTTTTACGTAAAACACAAAAAATCAAGCTTCCACCTAAGCGATTATTTTTAAAACCTTTTATATGTGCAGCAATAAGCGGAGTATATTGTTTTATTTCATATAAAATTGGTTATTCTTTATGGACAATTCTTTTTAAAAATAGCAATCCCGATGGAAGACTGGCTAGCTTTGTTATTCTTTTACTTACGGCTCTTGGTGCAGTTTTTTTATATATTTTCCTTATGTTAATAACAAAAGCAATAACAGCAAACGAAGTTAGACTGCTGCCTAAAGGCAGACAACTTGCCGGGTATTTTATAAGAAAGGGCTGGCTTAAGGACAGCAATGTGATGGTTGAGGATGAATAAAGAAGAATTTAAAATTAAAATTAACGAGATAAATAATAAACATCATTACGGTTTTAATGAATTATGTGAGATAATGGCACTTTTACGCAGTGAAAACGGCTGCGACTGGGACAAGGAACAAACACACAAGAGCATAAGGAAAAACCTGATTGAAGAGACATATGAAGTTATAGAAGCAATAGACAAAGATGATTTTCCGCTTATGCGTGAAGAGCTTGGCGATTTGTTATTACAGGTTGTTTTTCATTCGCAAATTGCTAAAGACGAGGGTTATTTTAACGTTGATGATGTTACAGACGAGCTTTGCAAAAAGCTTATAGTAAGACATCCTCATGTTTTTGGTGACGTAAATGTTTCAGGCAGTGATGAGGTTCTTAAAAACTGGGATGCTATTAAAGTCAATACCAAAAAAATAAAAACCAGCACCGAAGCAATGAACAGTATCTCCACTTCATTACCTGCTTTGATGAGAGCAACTAAAATAGGCGAAAAAGGCGCAAAGGTAGGTTTTGATTTTGATGATCCCACCGATGCTATTATTAAAGTGAAAGAAGAAATATCAGAGGTAGAAAATGCCCTTTCCATTGGTAGTAGAGATGATATAAAAGAAGAAATCGGTGACCTGCTTTTGGCAGTAGTAAATGTTGCACGGCTTGCCAAAATAGATTCCGAAGAAGCACTTTACAATGCAAACGAAAAATTCATTTCTCGCTTTAAAATGGTTGAAGAAGCAGCAATAAAACAAGGAATCGACCTTAAAAATACCCACAGAGATACTAAAGAAGCATTATGGCAAGCTTCTAAGTTGTTGAAATAAACAAAAAACCCTTAAAAACACTCTAAAATTTGGAAAATTAGTGTTTTTGACTATTGATTATAAAAAAAAAAAGTGTTATAATAACCACACCAACCGATTTTAAATATTGAAAGGAGTTCATAAAATGAACAAGGCAACATTAGTCGAAATAGTAGCAGAAAGCGCAAGCATAAAGAAAAAGGAAGCAGATGCAGCGGTATCGGCAGTTTTTACAGCAATCGAGAACGAGTTGGCAACAGGAGGTAAGGTTCAAATCGCAGGATTCGGTTCTTTTAAAGTTAAAGAGAGAAGCGAGAGAATTGGACGCAACCCAAAGACAAAGGAAGAAATAAAGATTCCTGCATCCAAGGCTCCTGCATTTGTTGCAGGTAAGACACTTAAGGATTCTGTTAACAAATAATTTTATAGGACAAGCTATTTGTAAAATGTTTTGGGACAGGGAAGTTCCCTGTCCCTTATCAAATTGATATATATAAAAAGGTTGGAGGTCAACGATTTGCGTCTTGATAAATATTTAAAAATTACCAGAATAATCAAACGCAGAACGGTAGCAAACGATGCCTGCGACAGCTCATTAGTTACCGTAAACGGACGGCCTGCAAAAGCATCTTACGAAGTAAAAATAGGTGATTTAATTGAAATTGCCTACGGAACTCGTTCCACTCGTTTTAAGGTACTTTCGATTAGCGAGCATTCAACAAAAGCTACCGCTGCCGAAATGTACGAAATTATTGTTTAATAAAAACATACTATTTTTCATAAAGAACATAATAAGCCTTCTTCTATCATACAATTTAACGTTAAATTTTATAAATTAACGAATTGCATTTTGGAAGGAGAATAAATATGACAGGCAATTCTTCAAAGCATACTATAACTTTAACCGATCGGAATATTCTTGCTGTCAGTGCTGTAGATGAGGTTGTTAGTTTCGATGATACCACTGTAACTTTATCGATAAAAGACAAGTTATTAAACATAAGCGGCAGAGACCTTTCGGTTACAAAACTATCACTTCAGGATGGAGAGGTAGTTATAAACGGTGAAATAGACGCTGTTGTCTATTTTGAACAGGCAAAGAAAAAATCAATGCTGGGAAGGCTTAAAAAGTAAAATGGGGACAGACTACAGACTGCATTTTATTCTGTTTTTTGCCTCCATAGTAAACGGGGTCTTTTTGGGTTTGGTATATGATTTATTCCGTATATCAAGAATGTTTTTTTTAAAAAACAGAGTTGTTATTTTTTTTGAAGACTTGCTTTTTTGCCTGATTTGCTCCTTGTCCTTTATACTTATATTTTACAATTATTCCAACGGCAAAATGCGTGCTTTCGCTTTTCTGGGTGGTATTGGTGGTTTTTGCGCTTATTATTTTACGCTCGGTAAATTCACAAAGAGCGTATGCGAACGGATATATTCAATAATATCGCCAAGATTCATAAAACTTAAAAATATAATAAAACAATATTTATATCAAAAATCAAAACAAATCTATACACAAAAAAAAGGTCTGTCATATGCTAATAAAGCAAGAAAAGGCTTTGGATTATTAAAAACAAGTTGAATGTCTTTCAAAGCTTAAAAAGTAGTCTGTGACCTCATTTTGCATATCGGTCGTAACCGGCACAACCATTCGTCCGGTGCGAATAGTTGATAGTTTTTATACGTTTTTGTGGCCGGAGAAATGGAGCTTAGAATGAGAAAACGCGGAAGAAGAAATGCAATAGTAAGATCAGCTTTCGTTTTGATTTTTATTGTTCTTATAGCCTCGGTTATTAATATGCAGTACGAGCTGCGTGATCTTCGGGATAAAAGAACACTCCTTCAGGAGAAGGTGCAGGATGTCCAGGATAATATTCAAGAAATGCAAATGCGCTTAGACACTCCTCTCACAGATGAGTATATTGCAAGAATCGCTAAAGAAAAGCTTGGATATCGAAAACACAATGAAATAATATATATTAATAATATAGCAGAATAATCGCTTTGTACTAATTCGAATTAGAAACAGTGATAAATTCGAGAAAAAGTCTTTGATATATGGAATTTTTTAAAGAATTTTTCTTACTGTTTCTTAAGAGAAGTAGTATTTCATATTCTCAGATTAACGGAGGAAATTTAATAATTTATGCAGTTAGAAATCGGCTCGGCAGTAAAGGGCAAGGTATCCGGTATTACTAAATTTGGAGCATTTATTGCACTAGAAGGCGGTATGACCGGATTAGTACATATTTCTGAGATTTCCAAGGATTTTGTCAACGACATAAATACATTTCTCAAAGTCGATCAAGAGGTTGAAGCAATAGTTCTGTCAATTGATGAGAAAGGCAGAATTGCTCTTTCGTTAAGGCGTTTTACTGAACAACAAAAAAACAGGACAGATATATCTCCTGCTGATTTTTTTGCAAAGCATGAACCGCCTACTCAGAATTTTGAGGATATGATGCATAAGTTTAAGACTATAAGCGATGATAAAATGAGCGACCTCAAAAAAGGTGTTCAAGCAAAACGCGGAGTAAGTTTTAAAAAAGGTAAAAAACCGTAAAAATTATATTCGGGTGATTAATTTCACCCTTTTATTTTTATACATGATTCTTTTATAAGGATGATAAAAAATGAGAATAATAAATGTATCAGAGGTTACAAAAGCGATTAAACAACTTTTTATCAATGCAAATTATATTTTACCAGAGGATGTATTGTTAAAATTAAAGGAATTCAAAGAAAAAGAACAAAATCAGACAGCTAAAAATATACTTTCGATATTAGAAGAAAATGCGGAAGCTGCACGTATAGATGATGTTCCCATTTGTCAGGATACAGGGATGGCAGTTGTCTTTGCAGAAATTGGTCAGGATGTTTACTTTGAAGGCGGGTTATTTACCGATGCAGTAAACGAGGGTGTTCGTCACGCGTATAAAGAAGGTGCGTTGCGTAAATCGGTTGTTGGTGACCCAATAAGCAGGATAAATACAGGGGACAATACTCCTGCTGTAATATACACAGAGCTTGTTAAGGGTGATAAAATCAAACTTACCGCACTTCCAAAGGGTTTTGGAAGTGAGAATATGAGCAGACAAATGATGTTCACCCCATCGGCAACCGAAAAGGATATTATAAATTTTGTAACAGAAACTGTTATACTTGCAGGAGGTAACCCATGTCCGCCAATTGTAATCGGTATAGGATTGGGTGGAACTTTCGATTATTCCTGTGTACTTGCAAAAAAAGCTCTTTCACGAAAAATTGGGATCGGTAACGGTATACATACCGATTTAGCGGAAAGAATACTTGAGGAAGTAAATAAAACAGGTGTGGGTGTTCAGGGGCTTGGTGGTTCAACAACCGCACTCGGGGTTAATATCGAAAGTTATCCGACACATATTGCCTCTCTTCCTGTTGCTGTAAATATTTCCTGTCATGTAACAAGGCATTCATCAATAATTATTTGATTTAACTTGACAAAATTAAAGGTATTATGGTAATATATAGATGTAAAAAATAGTGTCTATTTTATATATCAACATAATATAAACGCTATTTTACGTTACACACAGACAGAAACTCTACAATAAATACAAAGGAGAAACTGTTATGACGACGAAAATTATCACAAAGAAGTTCACTCTTACTGATGATGTTAAAGCGAGGTTACAGAAAAAGCTTAAAAAGCTTGACAAGTTTTTTCCTTCGGACACAGAAGCTGTCGTAACTCTGGAAAGTCAGAGAACCGGCGAACGGGTTGAGATCACAATCCACCGCAATGGCTCTATTTTCAGAGCAGAAGAAGCTGACAAGGATTATATGTGTGCACTTGACAAAGCTGTAGATGCTATAGAGCGTCAAATCAGAAAGAATCGCACGCGTCTCGCAAAGAAAATCTACATGCAAAAGGATTTTTTCACACAGGAGGAATTTTCTGAGGCTGAGGAAGAATTTAAAATCAGTAAAGTCAAGAAGTTTAACATCATTCCTATGAATGTTGAGGAAGCTATACTTCAGATGAATCTACTGTCACATAACTTTTTTCTGTTCAGGAATGCCGAGTCCGGTGAATTGAATGTAGTTTATAAACGTAAAGAAAACGATTATGGTATTATAGAACCTACCGAATAAATAGAATTTTTATAATTATTAAAATAAATTAGCTTGAATGCGGCTTTACAGCCGCATTTTTGACGATAATATAAAGGAAATAATCAGATGGAATTTGTTGCAACCTGTTTGTTTGGACTCGAACGCCTTGTTGGAGAAGATATAGACGCACTAGGATATAAACGCACCGGGACTATTGACGGTAGGGTTACATTTAACGCACCAGATGAAATCAGCGCTGAATGTATTGCACGCTGTAATATATTCTTCAGATATGCCGAGCGTCTTTATATCAAACTTGGTGAATTTAAAGCATTTACTTTTGAGGACCTATACCAAGGCACAAAATCACTGCCGTGGGAATCCTTTATCGGAAAAAATGATATGTTCCCCGTTAAGGGACATTCGATAAAATCAAAGTTGTTTTCTGTACCCGACTGCCAGAAAATAGTAAAAAAAGCTGTTGTAGACAAACTTTCGGCAATATATAAAATCAAACAGTTCCCAGAAAGCGGAATTAAATATCAGATAGAATTCTTTATTCTTGACGATAAAGTAATGCTTATGATAGATACCAGCGGTGATAGTCTGCACAAGCGCGGTTACCGCAAATACGGAAATATTGCACCATTGCGTGAAACCTTGGCCGCTGCAATGGTTAATTTATCACGCCCGAGAGAAAACGTAATTTTAGTCGATCCATTATGTGGCTCGGGTACTATATTGATCGAAGCAGCACTTTTGATTACCAACACTGCACCTGGATTAAATCGTGCTTTTATCTCGGAAGAATTTCCATATGTACCTCATTCGGTGTGGGAGAAGGTTCGCACACAGGCAAGGGCAGCTGTCATTCCCGCAAATACAAAAATATACGGTTATGACATCGATCGCACCAGCATTGAAACGGCAAGAAGAAATGCGTCTGATGCCGGAGTATCATCAATTATTTTATTTGAAGTCAGAGATATCAAGGATTTTCGTTCACCTGTTGAAGGAGCAAGAGGTACTGTTATAACAAATCCTCCGTATGGTGAAAGAATGGGAGATCTGCAAAGTGCAAGAAGCTTACTTACTTTAATGGGAAAAGTGTTTTCAGTGCAGATTCCAAGCTGGCAGTTATATATAATCAGCTCTGATGAAGAACTGGAAAGACATTTTGGAAGACGAAGTGACAAAGTGAGAAAATTATATAACGGTATGATAAAATGCGGATTATATCAATATTTTAAAAATAAAAAAAAATAAAAAATCACTGTTGACATTTTTAATATTTATAAGTAAAATATATGAGCAAAACAAAAATTTATAAATCAAGGAGGAAATTCCAATGAAACTGAAGCCTTTGGCTGACAGAGTAATTATCAAAATGGTAGAAGCAGAAGAAACAACAAAGAGCGGAATTATACTTACAGGTTCCGCAAAAGAAAAGCCGCAGGTTGCTGAGGTTATCGAAGTAGGTCCCGGCGGAGTGGTTGATGGCAAGGACATTGTTATGTCCGTTAAAAAGGGTGACAAGGTTATTACGAGCAAGTATTCCGGCACCGAGATTAAGATTGACGGCGAGGAATTCATCGTTGTTAAACAAAATGATATACTTGCAGTTGTTGAATAAATTCAACAAAACGCAAGTATATCACCTGCAAATATCCGAATAAATTCGGACACCTGCAAATATTTCTGTCACCTCAGAAGGAGGTGACTGCGAATCGCTTGCAGCGATATCATACCGAATTGATTTGCAAATAAACGTTTTACGTTTAATTTACGCTAATGAGTAAGAGAAAAACATTAATTTACTATTTAGAGAGGAATGACAAATATGGCAAAAGAACTTAGACAGGGTATAGAAGCAAGAGAAGCTCTTATGAGAGGTATTGATACTCTTGCAAATACTGTTAAAATTACATTGGGACCAAAAGGCAGAAATGTTGTACTTGATAAAAAATTCGGCTCACCGCTTATTACAAACGACGGTGTTACCATCGCAAAAGAGATTGAACTCGAGGACGCATTCGAGAACATGGGTGCATCTCTTGTAAGAGAGGTTGCTACCAAGACTAACGACTCCGCAGGTGACGGTACAACCACCGCAACATTGCTTGCACAGGCTATTATCCGTGAGGGTATGAAGAATGTTGCAGCCGGTGCTAACCCGATGATTCTTAAAAAAGGAATTTCCAAGGCAGTTGATGCCGCTGTAGAAGCGCTTGTTGCTTCTTCTAAGGTTGTTAACGGAAGCGAAGACATTGCTCGTGTAGGTACAATTTCAGCCAGTGACGAAGTTATAGGCAGACTTATTGCCGATGCAATGGAGAAGGTTACTTCAGATGGTGTTATCACCGTTGAAGAATCCAAGACAGCAGAAACTTATTGTGAAGTTGTTGAGGGTATGCAGTTCGACAGAGGCTACATCACTCCTTACATGGTTACGGATACAGATAAGATGGAAGCTGTCATTGACGATGCTCTCATTCTTATTACAGATAAAAAGATATCGAACATTCAAGAGATTCTTCCGCTCCTCGAGAAAATCGTTCAGAGCGGTAAGAAACTTGTTATAATCGCTGAGGATGTTGAAGCTGAGGCTCTCTCCACTCTTATTGTAAATAAACTTCGTGGAACCTTTACCTGCGTAGCTGTTAAAGCTCCCGGCTTTGGTGACAGACGTAAAGAGATGCTTAAGGATATCGCTATTCTTACTGGCGGCGAGGTTATTTCCACCGAACTCGGCTTGGAACTTAAGGAAGCTACCCTTGATATGCTTGGCACAGCAAGACAGGTTAAGGTTAACAAGGAAAACACAATTATCGTTGGCGGTGCAGGTGAAACCGCTGATATCAAAGCAAGAATCACTCAGATAAAAGCTGCTATCGAGGTTTCTACAAGCGATTTTGATAAAGAGAAGCTTCAAGAGCGTCTTGCAAAGCTTTCTGGCGGTGTAGCAGTTATCAAGGTTGGTGCAGCTACCGAAACAGAAATGAAAGAGAAGAAGCTCCGTATAGAGGATGCTCTCAATGCAACACGTGCTGCTGTTGAAGAGGGTATCGTTGCAGGTGGTGGTGTTGCACTCGTAGATTGCATTCCCGCAGTAGCAAAGCTTTTAAAGACGACAGAGAGTGATGAGAAGACAGGTGTTAAAATTGTTCTCAGAGCGCTTGAAGAGCCTGTAAGACAGATTGCAGAAAATGCTGGCTTTGAAGGTAGTGTTGTTGTTGATCGTGTAAAGAAAGAAAAAGCAGGCGTTGGCTTTGATGCTTATACAGAGAAATTTGTTGACATGATTCAAAGTGGTATCGTAGACCCGACAAAGGTTACACGCTGTGCACTTCAGAACGCTGCAAGCGTTGCTTCCATGATTCTTACAACAGAAGCTCTTGTTGCTGATAAGAAGGAAGAAAACGCAGGCGCAAATCCCGCAGCTATGGGCGGCGGTATGGGCGGCGGAATGTACTAAAAAGGAACTTTAATAGAATTGAATGGCTGCTTATATAAGCAGTCATTCTTATTTTATTTGATAAAATATATATACACAAGACTAAAATTGTGTTAATATAAGATTATAAGTTGACAAATAATAAGTCAATTAAAAAAGAAAGAGGTGTTTTTTATGTCGCTTGAGGAAATAGGTACCAAGATTTTCGCAGGAAGTTCCAGTCATAATTTTGCTAAGTCAATGTGCAGACATCTTAACACAGAAATCGGACAATCACAAGTGATCAAATTTTCGGATGGAAATACATTTGTAAAGATTCTTGAGAAAGTAAGGGATAAGGACGTATATATAGTACAATCAATCGGACTAAACCCAAACGATGACTTTATGGAGCTAATATTTTGGATTGATGCTTTTAAAAGATCGAGTGCTAATTCGGTCACAGCAATCATTCCTTATTTCAGTTATGCAAAAGGTGATAAAAAGGATGAACCCAGAGTATCTATACGAGCACGAGTCTGTGCAGATTGCCTTGAAATCGCAGGTGTTGACAGAATTATAACAATGGATCTTCATAGTCCGCAAATTCAGGGCTTTTTCAAAAAACCGGTAGATCATTTATACGGTATGCCGATTTTATGCGGATACATTAAATCAAAAAATATAAAAAACATGGTTATCGTTTCACCGGATGTTGGTTTTGCTAAATGTGCAAGAAATTATGCAACATATTTTAATACTTCTGTTGCAATCGGAGATAAAACACGTCTTTGTCACGATGAAAAATCAAAGGTTCTTGGAATAATAGGCGAGGTAAAGAGCAAAACTGCAATAATTGTTGATGATTTTACAATCTCATGTGGTACTTTTGTTGATGCAGCTCGTGTTTTAAAGCAAAACGGAGCAGAAAGGATTCTTGCTTGCGTATCTCATGCTCTTTTAACAGAACAAGGATTGGTAGCTCTGGAAAACAGTCCGATAGAAGAGCTTATAGTCACAGACACAGTTGAAAACACAAAAGCCTTCGAACATTCAAAAATAAAAGTTGTATCAGTAACAAAGCTTTTTGCTGAAGCTGTGAATATAATTCATAACAAAGAATCCTTAAGTCAGCTTTTCGACTTAAAAAACAAGTTTTACGAATAGATTGATTTACTTAAACATGCTAAAAAAATATTTTTGTTTGTTTGAGACAAAAATAAATAAAAAAAGCACTATTAAATTGTAAACACTTTTATATTAATTTGTGATAATATATATTTATAATTCATGATTGCATGAATGTCTCTCATATAGTACAATAATTAATTAAACATAGAATATTTTAACAGGAGGTTTTAGCTTGAAAAAGAAACCGGTTCCACGTTTACTTTCAATTTTGATATTTGTGCTTGTTATAGCTTTTGCTGCAAGCAAAAGAAAAGAATTATTCCGTAAAGAGACAAAAAATATTAATAAAACAGTATAATTGCATATATCTTTTGGGGGAAGTTTCATGGTTAGGATCATTTTTTTATTTGTTATGATTGTGTTCGGCTCGGGCACTTTAAGTGCTTGCAATGTTGACTTCGATAATATATCAAAAGAATCGTTAGATATTGAATTTTCTATTGAATCCGATGATATATCAGAGTCACCAAGAGAAACTTCAGACGAAATTTCCGATATAGTTTCTCAAAATGAACCGGAATTTTTTGACTCAACCTTTGACGAAACAAAATTCATAAAATGCAGTGATGTTTACGACGAGCCAAACTATGAATCTATATATAAATTCACCCCCGAAGGAACAATGATTTTTTCAAAAAATGATCTTGAGGGTTTTATACAATCCGAAGAAAAGTATTTAGTTCGTACTTATAAAAATAGAAAAGGGTATGAAATTTGGTATTATAATAACGAGAATAAAGAATCGGTAAAAAAACTGTTTACTGTTGACGGCAACGATAAAATTTCTTATCAAGAAAAAGTACCAACAAGCTTCATAAATGAATCTGAATTCAACACAATTTATTCTTTTCATACTGACTGGAACAATAACTGTTTTTAAGAAAAAAGCATATTTTTCTCCAAATTTCCATATTATATTATACATTGAATAATATTATCTATACTGCTTCTTTGAGAAGTAGTATTTGGATAATATTCATGTATACCTGGTAGCAGGAGGGGTTTGGAATATGAAACTCGGCCTTTTGATTAAGAATAAAAAGAACCGTTCAAAGCTTCTTTTAGTTCTGCTGCTTGCTTTTTCTTTTGTAGCAACTGCTGCAGCATTAACTAAAAATAGTAATAAAAATACGGATACAATAGAAGTTTTCTATCCGATAAAAGCTATTTCCACAGAAGAAAATATCTATACTCTTACCGCAGTACTCACGGGTGATGAGAAAGAAGAAGATATCAAAATGCTGTTGTCTGTTTGTGAAGGATTGGGTATAAAAATAACCTACTTTGCAGAAGCTGACTGGATAGATGACAATGAAGAACTTGCTATAAAAATAGGAAAAAATGGAATTTTAGGTTTACGTATAAGCAAAGACTTAAGCGGTCGGAGAAGAAATTTTGTAATGGAATATATCGCTGACCGAAATGACGAATTTTTTGAAAAAAGCGGTAAATATGCAAAATATGTACGTGTAGAAAACACTCCTGACCAAACACTTACACAAGTATTAAATGCTTACGGACAGTATTGTATTTCATTTGAATCTGCATTAACTAAGGGTAGTACGGGAACAATAACCAAAGGCAAGATAATCGATATAGGTTATATAGACGAAAATACCGCCTATACGTTAGCACAAGCGGTAGGTGAGGCTATTAAGAACAGTTTAACCTGTATTGAGATGGAAAAGTTTTTGTATGAGATTGGGAGTGATACTGATGAATACGGAACGCAATATACTTGATATTCTTTTTTCTGGTTTCCAGCCGCTCTTTATGGAATTCGCACAGCAGTTATTCAACTTTGAGACAGAAATTACCCGAAATGAATATGACATAATAGTAATAGGGGAATCAGGCGGTGACCTTACAGGTGAAATATCCTGTAATTATATAATCTGCCCCCAGAGCATGAAAATAAACGGCAGGATAAAGAGTAAAAGTGTAATAACCTGTGGAATGAACACACGCTGTACACTTTCATTTTCAAGCATAGCATATGATAAAGCGCTTTTATCAATCAACCGCCGCATCGACTTAGAAAGCAGAAGCATTCACCAGTGCGAAAAGCCTGTCGATTACTACGAACCACTAACGGTTTATGAAAATTTAGTCGTGCAGGGATTGAATATATTGACGATATAAAGTAGTATCATTTTAATATTCATTCCTTTCTTAAGAATTCTTGTCTAAAAGTTTTCTTTCATAAATACCACCTCTTGCGGGGTGGTATTGTTTATGTTATGCTTATTAAAATAATTCGAATTTTATCCAACAAAAAGGGATTGTAAAAAGTCTTATTAACAGAGGGATGAAATAGAGGTGAAGGCAGTTGAATGAAGGTGAAGTGATATTAAGACTTCAAAACGGGGATATCTCCGCTTTGGAGTTTGTTTACAAGGAATATGTAGATAGGCTTTATTCGTTTTCTTTGTCGATTTGTAAAAGCAAAGAAACAGCAGAGGACGTAACCGCAGATATTTTTATTATGTTATATCACTATCTTTCTTCAGGTAAACAAATATCAAATCTAAAATCGTTCCTTTACACTTCGGTCAGGAATGCTACATATGACAAGATGAAAATTTTGTTGAGGGATGATACTTTACCAGAGGACGATATAATCGTCAGCAATGAATTGGACATCAGTGAAAAGGTGGCTGTTTCAATTGCACTTAAGAGATTGTCATCAAACGAACGCGAGATTGTCCTGTTATATTGCTACGAAGGCTTTTTGCACAAGGAAATAGCGAATATTTTAAATATACCAGAAGGTACGGTTCGCTGGAAATACCGTAATGCAATTATAAAATTAAGATCCATGCTTGGGGGTAACGATAATGACTCAAAGTAATATTGAGAAGCTAATTTCCGAGTCGATAAAATCGGCTCCCGAAGAGTTATGGAAAAAAATAAAGTATGAAATTGCAAAAGTGATTGCCGACGAACTATTGGAAAAGCTTGAAAAACAAAAGGCACCGAAAAAGCAAGAAAGCATGGACAGAACAAATGATTTGATTATTACAATAACACCAAAATTTTATTTTAAAGGAGTAAATAATTATGGCTCATTATAATGGCTTGTCAAAATTACAAAAATTATTGGGGATATATGAAAATACCCAAAAAATTGAAGATTATAATATTGCAAACGAAGCTTATGAAAAACAAATTGATAGCGGAAATTATACAAACAAAGAATTGCAAGAATATGCTTATCTGCAAGATCGTCATTCAGATAACATAGCAAATAAAGCAATAGCCCTATATAATCAAGTGATTGAAAATGCTAAAAATAATAGAGACAGCTCTTATTATAGTGCACATAATCAACTTATAATATTGCTAGCCAGGAATAACAAAAGTCATAAAAGCATTGACAGGTATAAACAAATGGTAAAGGATGAACCCGATAATTATCATGCTTATTTCTTTTTGGCAATGTCATATTTTTGGGTAAAGCAATATGATGACGCATGGCTTGCAATTGAAGCTGCTTTAAAGATAGAGCCAAATAATGCAAGTCTTTTAAGTGAAGCAGGATATATCATCAAAGCACTTGGCGGATATAATGAAGCTATAGATTTCTTCGATAAATC
>Ga0154579_106_pt2 | contig 27790 bp, 30 predicted proteins | sample RifGroF2_FD_116008 | JGI IMG/M metagenome (GOLD analysis project Ga0154579, IMG submission 116008) | Clostridiales bacterium GWF2_36_10
ATAAGGATGTAACAAAGGACGGTGAGCAAGTTTGAAAATAAATTTTCAAACACGGTTTTGTACCTTTGACTTTAATGGAAAGTCAATCCGACAATTGTCGGAACGGTACAATTCCCTCTTGTGGCGTAAACGCCACGGAAAGGTATGGTCACAAAAATGAGTGGAATTTTATTGGCCGGATTCGGTGGACAAGGTATACTCTTTGCTGGAAAGCAGCTTGTGCTTGCAGGCATGAAAGCAGGCAAGCAGGTAAGCTGGCTCCCCTCCTACGGTCCTGAAATGAGAGGTGGAACTGCAAACTGCTCGGTAAATATTGACGATGAGCCGATCGGTTCACCGCTTGTTACCAAGCCGGAGATGCTTATAGCTATGAACCTGCCTTCTTTTCAGAAATTTGAAGATAAAGTTGTTGATGGCGGAATAATAATTCTGGACAGCTCACTTATTCCCGTAAAAACCAAGCGTATTGATGTTATTGTAAGCTATATACCTGCTTCCCGTCTTGCGGAGGAAAACGACCTCAAGGGTTTGGCGAACGTTATTATGCTCGGTCAGCTACTTAAAATAAGTAAAATATTTGATTTTGCGTTTTTTGGCGAATGCCTGATAGCAGCAGCACCAAAATCCAAACCACAACTCGGAGATCTTAATGTTAAAGCACTTAAAATCGGATTCGAATATGAAGGATAAATCTAACAATTTATTTGTTAGCGGAATTATTGTTGCGGCTGGCAGCGGTACTCGTATGGGCACCGTCGCAAAACCACTGATTAAGTTAGGCAAAAAAACGGTATTTGAATATGTTTTAGAGGCTTTTTTAGCTTCTTCTGTTGATGAAATTGTCGTTGTATGCACCGATAAAGCAGCATTAATGCCACTAATTTCATTTGATGCCAAAAAGCCGATTAGCTTTGCCGAGGGTGGAAAAACACGTGCTTTATCGGTCTATAACGGCGTTTCGCAGACAAGAAAAGGTGAAGGGCTGGTCTGCATTCATGACTGTGCTCGTCCTTTTGTCACTACCGAGATAATTGACAGTGTTATTGAAGCCGCAGCGGTAAGCGGTGTAGCAACCGCATCCCACCCTGTTACGGATACGATTAAATATATAAATACCGAAGCAAAAACCATATATACTCCTGAACGAAAATTTCTGTTTTCGGTACAGACACCACAGGTGTTTATCAAAAATATTTATATGATATCGTTTGCTCTTGCCCAAAAGCAATGCTTTACCTCGACAGATGAAACAAGCATGGCCGAAAATGCAGGATTTTCCGTAACTTATGTAGAAACCTCAAAAAACAACATCAAGCTCACTACACCCGATGATATAAAGACAGCAAAAGCAATGTTGTACTTGCAAGAAAGAAATGAAAAATTTGAAAGATAAATCTTTCAAACTACGGTTTTGTGTTTTTCACTCAGAGTGAGTGAAATTTTGGCTACGCCAAAAACACACAATTCCCGCTATAGACAAAGGATTGGTGATAATTTTGAATACCTTTCGAATCGGACATGGATATGACGTACACCGCCTTGTTACGGACAGAAAGTTAATTTTGGGTGGAGTTGAAATTCCACACGAAACCGGACTTGACGGTCATTCGGATGCCGATGTTTTGTTGCATGCAATTTGTGATTCTTTGCTTGGAGCAGCTTCCCTACGAGACGTAGGATATCATTTTCCTGATAATGACGGCAGTTTTAAGGGTGTTTCGTCATTGATTTTACTTGGAAAAGTTAAAGTATTATTGAATGAAAAAGGCTATAAAGTTGGAAATATAGATTCAACAATTATAGCTCAAAAACCAAAACTTGCACCCTTTATTCCCGAAATGATACAAAATATCGCATCCGTAATAGGTGTTTCAAAAGATAATATAAGTGTTAAGGCAACTACTGAAGAAGGTCTTGGCTTTACCGGAGCAAAAGAAGGTATTGCCGCACATTCGATTGCTTTAATTTATTCAGAATAAATTTTCACAGAGGTATTTATGTCTTTATATAAGATTAAAGGAAATATCATTACTCCAATGCGAGTTATTAATAACGGCGAGGCCTGCTTTGAAGCCGATAACAAAAGCGGCAGCCGTATAATTTATGTCGGTGTACAAAAAAACGACGATAGTTTTTACAACGTAATTGACTGCTCGGGCAAGTTTGTTGCACCGGGCTTTATAGATATACACGTACACGGCGGTGGAGGTCATGATTTTATGGACGGTACCGTCGATGCCTTTTTGGGAGCGGCAAGGCTGCACGCTTCACACGGAACTGCAACTCTGCTTCCGACCACTCTTACCTGCCCCGACGAGGAGCTTTTTGAAGTGTTCGAAGTGTTCGAAAAAGCAAAAAACACAGAAAACGACGGTTCTTTTCTTGCAGGGTTACACCTCGAAGGCCCTTATTTTTCAAAAGAACAAAAAGGCGCACAGGATGAAAATTACCTAAAACTTCCTAAAAAAGAGCATTATACAAAGATCCTCGAAGCTGGAAAGAACAAGATTTTGCGCTGGTCGGTCGCACCCGAACTTGTAGGTGCTTTGGAGTTGGGAACAGAGCTTAAAAAACTTGGTATAACAGCTTCGATAGGACATTCCGATGCACTTTATGAACAAGCTATCGAAGCCTATGAGAGCGGCTATACCCTGCTTACACACTTTTACAGCGGAATGAGTACTCTTGTTCGCAAGGACGGCTTCCGCTATCCAGGACTTATTGAGAGCGGATATATGCTTGAGGACTTTGATGTAGAGGTTATCGCTGACGGCTGTCATCTGCCACCCTCTATGTTAAAGTATGTTTATAGAACCAAAGGTGCAGGCAAGGTTGCTCTTATAACCGACGCAATGAGAGGTGCAGGACAGACAGAAGGTGAGACAATACTCGGCTCATTAAAAAACGGTTTTACCGTTTACATAGAGGACGGAGTTGCTAAGCTTGCTGACCGCAAAGCTTTTGGCGGAAGCGTAGCCACAACAGACAGATTGGTTCGCAATATGGTAAAATTAGCTTCAGTCGATATCTGCGACGCTGTCCGAATGATGACTATGACACCTGCCAAACTTGTAAATTTAAAGACAAAAGGTGTGCTTTCCGCAGGATTCGACGCGGATTTCACGATTTTTGACGATAATATTAATGTAGAAATGACCATTTCAAACGGAAAAGTAATATTCGAAAGGGATAATAATGGATATAATTAAATCTGGAAAAAGTGACAAGCTGACTTACAAGGTATACCAAACAAGAACGGAAATGGGTGTAGCCGCCGCAAAAGAAGCTGCAGAAGCAATTAACGCACTTATTGAAAAAAAAGGCGATATAAATATGATTTTTGCCGCTGCTCCTTCTCAGAATGAGTTTCTTGCAGCTTTAATCAATGACAAAAGCATCGATTTTTCAAAGATAAACGCCTTTCATATGGACGAATATATTGGATTGCCATCTGATGCACCTCAGGGCTTCGGTAATTTTCTGAGAAGAGCCATCTTTGATAAAGTACCTTTTAATTCGGTAAATACTATCGATTCCTCTGCTCAAGATGCCGAAACCGAATGTGAGCGTTATACAGAACTACTTAAAAAACATCCCTGCGATATTGTCTGCATGGGTATCGGAGAGAACGGACATATAGCGTTTAACGATCCTCATGTTGCAGATTTTAATGATGAAAAAGTGGTTAAGGTTGTCTCGCTTGACGAGGTTTGCCGGATGCAGCAGGTAAACGACGGCTGTTTTAAAAAACTTGAGGATGTTCCGAAATATGCCTTGACGCTTACAATTCCAACACTAATTGCACCCGAATACATTTTTTGCATGGTTCCTGCAAAGACTAAGGCAAATGCGGTAAAAGCAACGCTTGAAGGACCGATCAGTGAAAAATGCCCTGCAACCGTACTTCGTAACCATAGCAATGCGGTTCTTTACCTTGATTCCGACAGTGCTTCTTTGATATAATAGCCGACATAAACAGTGTTAAATTTTATACGTTATTTAGTCGGCATTAGAAAAATGCTCCGCATTTTCACAGTGTCAATAAAATTTATAAATGACAATTAATATTGAGAAAGGGAAATAAAAAGTTTGAAAAATAAATTTTTAAACACGGTTTTGTGCCTTTGACTTTAATGGAAAGTCAATCCGGCTGTTGCCGGAACGGCACAATTCCCGCTGGTGGCGTAAACGCCACGGAAAGGCATGATCATAAATATGATTTTCGAGCGTATTGAATTAAAGAAGGGTGTTTTTGTTTCGGTAGTAAAAACCGATAAATTCAAGACAAACCTTCTCACAGTGAACCTGCTCACTCCCCTCTCGGCTGACACCGCTTCCTTGAATTCACTTTTAACCGACGTTCTTAAGCGTGGTACGGTTAATTATCCGACCATGCAGAGTTTAAACAAAAAACAGGACGAACTGTATTCTCTCGGTTTGGGCTCATATGTACAAAAGCGTGGAGAGGTTCAATCTGTTTCTTTTGAGCTGAGCGCTATCGACGACGCTTATACCTTTGATAAAATAAACCTATTGGAACAAGCAATAGAATTATTGAGTGAGATGATTTTTTCACCACTTACTGAGAACGGTGTATTCTTAGCTGATTATGTTACACAAGAAAAGAAAAATCTTATAGATAACATAAAAGCGCAGATAAATAACAAAACCAGTTATGCTATAAAACGCTGTCACGAGATTATGTGTGAGGGTGAGCCTTTCGCAGTAAACGCAACCGGTGAAATTTCGCAAGTTGAAAAAATAACGCCCGAGCAGCTTTACGCTCAGTATAAAAAGGTGCTTGATACTGCGTCAGTCGAGGTGCTTTATGTCGGCGACAAAGAAGCATCTGATATTGCCGCCTTAATCACCAAGCATCTGCCTTTTGCAGATAGAAAACCTCTTGCTATCGAAACAATTGTAAAAACAAGTGTAGAAAAAGTTAAGAACCAGATAGAAAAAATGCAAATCAGTCAATGTAAACTCTCAATCGGCTTGCGTATCGGAACCAGTCTTAAAAGTAAAGATTATATAAAATTTGCTCTTTTCAACGAGATTTTCGGTGGATCGACAACCAGCAAGTTGTTTATAAATGTACGTGAAAAAAAGAGTCTTTGCTATTACTGCAGTCCTGTTGTTGAAGGTGTAAAAGGTGTTATGGTTATCGCAAGCGGTGTGGACGCAAAGAATAAGGATGTCGCTTACGAAGCGATCCTCGAACAGCTTGAGGATGTCAAAAATGGTGTAATCAGTGATAACGAGTTTAACGATGCAAAGCGTTCGCTTGAAAACGCTTACAGGGAGATTACCGACAGCCCTGCTTCGATATGTACATGGTATCTGTCCCGAATAATTGCAGGCCGTACCGATTCTCCTGAAGATGCCGCAGAATGTCTGGATGTTATTACAAAACAGGATGTAGTATCCATGGCAAAGCGTCTTGTGCTTGACACTATCTATTCATTGGAGGCATAATTATGAGCTTTACAATAAAAGAAAATGCTTATTTAAACGAGAGATATTATTACAAAAAACACAAAAGTGGTCTGCCGATTTACGTGTTCCCGAAAAAGCATTCAACTGCTTTTGCTGTTTTTGGAACTAAATACGGCTCTACCGATGCTACCTTTAAAACAGATGAGGATGCAGAATTTTTTACAATACCTGACGGTGTGGCTCACTTTTTGGAGCATAAACTTTTTGAGGACGAAAACGGTGACGATGCTTTTGTACGTTACGCAAAATTCGGTGGAAGCGCAAATGCTTTTACTTCATTTGTCCGTACAGCGTATCTTTTTTCCTGCACGAATAATTTTGACGAGAATCTTGAGGTTCTCTTAGACTTCGTTACACATCCCTTTTTTACCGAACAGACTGTAAAAAAAGAACAGGGTATTATTGGCGAAGAGATAAAAATGTACGAGGATAACCCGGGCTGGAGAGTTTTCTTTAATATGCTTGGTGCAATGTACGTAAACAACACTGTTCGCAACGATATAGCAGGAACTATTGAATCCATTTCACAAATAACCCCCGAGATTCTTTACAAATGCTATAACACCTTTTATAACCTGAACAACATGGCACTTTGCGTTTGTGGTGATGTTACCCCCGAACAGGTCGAAATTATCTGCGATAAAGCGTTAAAAGAAGCGGAAAGCATTAAAATAGAGCGAAAATATCCCGAAGAACCTTTGCATATAAACAAGGAACGTGTTACGCTTGAGTTAGAGATTGCACAGCCAATATTTAACATAGGAATCAAGGATGTCCCTGTATCAAATCCTGACGATTTTCTTAAAAAGGAAGCTGTAAACGAAATTATTCTTCAGCTTATGTTTGGAAAATCAAGTAATTTCTATAACCATCATTACGAAAGCGGTCTTATAAACAATAAATTTGCAGCTTCCTTTGAGCAGGCGGTTAATTATGCTTATGTTGAAGTTTCCGGTAGCTGTGAGAACCCGGATGCTGTTAAGGACGCGGTCTGCGAGGAAATTACCCTGCGTAAAATTAAATTCTTTACCGAGGAAGAATTTGAGCGTGCTAAAAGAGTTGTTTATGCCAATAATCTACACAATTTTAATTCTACCGAGGATATTGCAACCAGTTTTCTTTCTTATATTTTTACAGGTACTGATATTCTCGATTACCCTGTTATCATTTCTGATGTCACATATGAGGACGCAAAAAATACCCTTTTATCCTCATATGACATAAATAAGTGTGCTTTAAGCATTGTTTTCCCAAAGAATAAATAACATTAACAGGAGGTAAAAATGATATGAACATCAATCACGTTACTTTTCCCGGTTTAGGGCTTGATTTCAATCTCAATGAAATTGCATTTTCAATTGGCAGTTTACAAGTAAGATGGTATGGAATAATTTTATGTACCGGAATAATAGCGGCTTTTCTATATTTTATGAGACGAGCTTCAAAAACAGAAGGCATCGATCCTGATCATGTATACAACATTACACTTTTAGCTGTAATTGTTGCTATAATCGGTGCAAGATTTACATATGTTATAACCAATCTTGATTTGTACGATACTTTTTGGGAAATGCTTGACATCAGAGAAGGTGGAATAGCCATATATGGTGCAATCATATTCGGCGGTTCGGCGGTAATTTTTTATTGTAAGATAAAAAAGTTAAAAACATATACAATTTTAGATTCAATAGCTCCGGCTGTAATGCTAGGACAAATAATCGGCAGATGGGGAAATTTCGTAAATGCCGAGGCTTACGGCTATTCCGAGGGTGTTGATAAACTTCCGTGGAGAATGGGACTTGATAGAGTTTTTATAGACGACAAATTAAGAAGCGATATTCAGTTTGTACATCCTACCTTTCTTTACGAATCACTTTGGAACCTGATTGGTTTTATACTTATTAATATCGCTTATAAAAAGAAGAAGTTTGACGGACAGATTTTCTTTTATTATGTTGCATGGTATGGCTTAGGCAGAGGGTTTATCGAAATGCTACGTACTGACAGCCTGTATATTGCAGGGCTAAAGTTATCTGTAGTTATTGGTTTTATTACTTTCATAGTTGCAATAATCATGCTATTTGTACTTTTAAAGAAATCAAGTAGAGAACTTGAAAACGCAATGAGCTATGAGAGTAAATATGCAGCACTCAGAGTTCAATCTGATGCTGTAAAGGATACTGACGAATTGGCAGTGCCTTTTGATGTTAATGAGGATCAGGACTACACCGAGGACGAAGAAACATTGTTCGAACAGGATGAACTTGACAATGATTCCGAAGGTGATGAAGATAACGAAGCAACAGACGAAAATACAGATGACGCAAACATCGAGGAGTAAATTCTTAATATGGCTATAATTCTTGACGGTAAAATAATCTCACAGAAGGTAAAAGACGAGATCGCTGTGGAAGTAAATCAGTTAGTTTCGGACGGAAACCGTCCACCCTGCCTTGCGGTTGTCTTAGTAGGTGATGACGAGGGTTCAAAAGTTTATGTCCGCAATAAAAAGCGTGCATGTGAGGCTATCGGATTTACTTCTCTTGAGTTCATACTTCCTACCGAAACTTTACAGGATGAACTTGATAAATTAATTGATTTTCTTAATGATGATGATAATGTTGACGGAATTCTTGTTCAATTGCCGCTTCCTAAGCATCTTAATGAAATGAGTATTATCAACCGAATTTCCACAAAAAAGGATGTTGATGCGTTCCATCCTGAGAATGTAGGTAGAATCATGCTTGGCAATCCGCTTTTTCTCCCTTGCACCCCGGCAGGTGTTATGCGTATGCTTAAGGATTATAATATTTCTGTAAGTGGCAAGGAATGTGTTGTTGTCGGCAGAAGCAACATAGTAGGAAAGCCGATGTCACTGCTTTTGTTGGCAGCAAACGGTACGGTAACAACTTGTCATTCGCGTACCCTCGATCTTGCTGAGGTTACACGCAGAGCCGATATTCTTGTCGTAGCGATAGGTATTCCCAGAAAAATTACTGGAGACATGATAAAAGAAGGTGCAGTTGTTATCGATGTGGGTATGAACCGCTCTGACGGCGTTCTCTGCGGCGATGTTGACTTTACCGATTGCTTGAGCAAAGCATCCTACATAACCCCCGTTCCCGGCGGTGTCGGTCTAATGACCATCGCAATGCTTATGCAGAACACGCTAACAGCGTATAAACTGCATATGGGTATTAAATAAAAATACTTAAAAAATATCCCTGTAAGATTAAAAATCTTACAGGGTGTTGCTTATATTAAAAATTTACGCATCCCATTCTTCTGTCCACTTGCCATACTTTCTGAAAATCCACTTTGTAAAACAATTAACTGTAAGAAGAAGAAGAAAATCCCATAATCTAGTATTAATTGATGGTAAATATTATATCATAAGGAATTATAATAACTATTAGAAAATATAATAATATGAAAGCAAATGTTTCTAATAAATTATCACGATCACATAAGCTTATTCTGACGCCGCATTTTTTACAGTAATGCTTACTGGTAAAAAATACTTCCTTAAAGCCTGCATTTATTTTATGTCTGCATTCATCGGTATTCATCATTTCACCTTTTTAAATTATTAATAATATGATAATCTGTAAATATATATTTGTCAATAAACAAAGCTCAACCTAATCTAACCTTTAGGTGAGCTTTGTTGTTTTAATTTGTTATAATAAATTTACACCCAGCTGTTTGTCCAACCGCTCTCGTCATCGGGTGGTGTGGTATATGGGACTGTATAATTAACGTTAATATTATAAGTGCCCATAAAATGTCTTTTTACCATAAGATACTTAATCGCTTTAATTTTTCCGTCAAGGTCATCGTCCCCAGCGGCAAGCAGATTTGCGCTTCCGGTTATTGTAAAACTGCCTAGGTAATGCATTTTGATTTTCTGATAATCCGCGGATTTAATTATTCCGTCACCGTCAACATCTCCAAGTATAATCGCTGTGTAAGAATTTCCGTTCAGCGACACCGTAAAGCCTGTGCCGATAAAGGTACTGCTTCCTGATTTAACCGCCGTTCCATCCAATCTTTTAATGTCAATTATTGTTTTCGGAATAACCAAAGCCAAATCATCAAAAGTGGTTTTCTCCGGAATACCATAAAGATATGAGCCTTTTACCGTAGGCTTAAAAGTCATTTCTTCAGCATCGGCAGGCAGAACACAAAAAACACCTGTAAAAAGAAACATTATTGTAACCATTATAATTACCGCTTTTTTCATGCTCAGACCTCCTGCACTTTTAAATTTTATACGTTAACCCAATCGCCGGGGGTTTTTAACGCCACATTTCCTGCTTCGATTATACCCATTATCGAAACCGTTTCGTCATGCTTAGCTTTTATATCACCAGTCATGAAGAAGTTACATAAAGCACTCATAAAGCCAGGGAAATAATCACTCATCTGAGGAATAACTTGTGTTCTTCCGTCAGAATAATTGACTGTCATACCAAAGTCAACGCCTGACCAGCCATAATGGCTCATAACCGCACGACGACCACCCTCGAACTCTATAACCAAAGACTCATATTTACCGCTGCCAATAGACATCAAACGTTTAACAGCACTGCCCATGAGAATAACAATCGGTTCTATCTGATGAATTGCGTAAGTATCGAAGTTTCCCGGACCTCTGGAATTTATAAATACGATATCGTTCTTATCTACTTTACCGAGTTCTGTTGCAAAACGAAGTGCAGAGCTTGAGAAGAAAGGTGTACCGCTCTCCTCAGCGATTTTCACAAGATTTGCAGCAATTTCTTTAGAAAGCGCAAAGGTCTTGTCAACATAAACACGTTTTCCGCTCCGTAATGGTTTTTGACAGAGATCCCAATGACGTTCTGGATAATCAGGTGAAAGGACAACCATGCAATCGCTTTTTTCCACAACCTCTTCGATTGTATTAAGTCTTGTAACTCCAAATTTCTCACACCATTGATCGGTTGTAAGTCCTTTTGGATTATCTATTTCAGCATAAGCATATGCAACCTCAAATTCGTCACCTGCTATATCCTTTATAAATTTAGGATAGTTGTTTGCATGCCATTCATCGAGGAAATAATCTATAAAACCGATTTTCTTTACTTTTATCTCTGGATTGACCGATATTAAAAAATCTGCTGCTTTCTTAATATCTGCAAAAGGATTCGCACCGCATTCTCTCTCGATGGTCAAAAAGCCCTTATAACCGATATCCTCAAGTGCTTTAATATATTTATCGAATGGAACCTTACCTTCGCCAAGCGGAACCTCAAGGAAGTAATCACTCATTCTGAGGTCTTCAATGCCGCCCTCAGCAAAGAAATCATAAATTCTCTTCGGATCGGTTTTCTTTATCATAATACCGTCCTTAGCATGGGTATGAACTATATAATCCTTAAGAGTATAGACAGCTTGTACAGGGTCATCGTCTGCGACCATAACAAGGTTAGCAGGATCAAGGTTTACACCGATTCCCTTGCTGCCTACATCATCAAGAAAACTTTTAAGTATTGTTGCCTTTTCAGGACCTGTCTCGATAGCAAAGGTAACACCGATCGAAGCTGCAAAATCGCCAATCTCTTTACAGGCTGCCTTCATCGTTTGGTAAACTTCGCTGTTCTTGTCTTCGGGAACAACCCCGATATGTGTTGTAACAACATTTGAACCCAGTTTAACGGCAAGCTCGGCTGCAGCTTTGCTTGCAGGAATCTTTGTTATGTTTTCTTCAGCTTTCTGAAAACCATGACCTCCAAAATCTCCGCAAACAGCAGAAACGATAAGTCCGCGATCTTTAAGAAGTCCGTTTACTCTTGCAACCTTTTCATCTGTAAACGAAGTATATACATTTTCACCATTTACAACATAAAGCTGAATGCCTTGCGCACCAACCTCAACAGCTCTGTCAAGCGCTTGTTCAAACGGAACCAAAAAAGAGTCTGTTATAACTCCTATTTTAAATCTCTTACTCATAAATAATCCTTTCCTTGCTCTTTCATTAGCACATTGTATTATCATTCTATTATTTTATTATAATATATTTTTTTTAATAATCAATAGTTTTTTAACTAATTACCATTTTCTTTCATGTATTTTTTTATTTTTTCAAGCGCACCCTTTTCCAATCTTGAAACATATGAACGTGAGATTCCAAGCAGAACCGCTACCTCACGCTGTGCAAAAGTACGTCCGCTTGCACAAAGTCCATAACGTAAAAGAATTATAGAACGCTCTCTTTTTGAAAGCGAATTTTCTATTGCTTTATAAATAAGTGTACTTTTAATCTTTACGTCAAGTATCTCAACAATATCATCGTCACAGGATATAATATCCATATATGTTAGAGGATTACCGTCTTTGTCTATATCAACAGGTTCGTTTATTGAAGTTTCGTTGGAATGTTTTTTTTGCGCGCGGAAATACATGAGTATTTCATTTTGAAGACATTTTCCTGCGTATGTAGCAAATCTCGCACCGTTTGTCACATCAAAAGAATCGATCGCTTTTATTAGTCCGATTGTACCTATAGAAATCAAGTCTTCTTGTTCTTTATGTGTGGTGTAATACTTTTTTACAATATGTGCAACAAGCCGCAGGTTATGTTCTATAAGCTTGTTACGGGCATTAAAGTCACCCTGTTTGCACAGATGAAAAAGCCGCTGCTCCTCATCTTTGGGTAACGGCGGCGGAAATGCGTAAGTGTTTGATGTCTTCAAGAACATGTAAATAAAGCGCGAAAGGAAGGTAACAATAATAGAAAGCATAAAAAAACACCTCGTTATATTCTATGCTTTTAGTTATTAAAAAATCACGAAAATATTTTTATATTGGTTATAATTATATAAATTTATAGATTATATATTATTATAAGCATTCCATTTCTTACCGAAACAGAGCTTTCTATTCCAATAAATTCATTGCTGACACCCAGTGGCATATCGCTTGTTAAAGTATAATTTATAAGCGGATATTTCAAGCCTGTAAGGTATACTCCTGTTGCTTTGCTACCATTACAAAAAACAGATATAATGCCCTTTTTGTCTTTTGAAAATTCTATTTCGCTATTTTTTATTGCAGTTATAGCATTTCCCTCGCCAACTAAAAAGCCTCTTCCGCCATACTCCGCAATATAAGCAAGGGTCTGAATGTTAGCAAATGTGTGATCAAGTCTTCCACCGATTCCGCCATAAATAACAAAATTTTTATAGCCTTTATCCAGTCCGATTTTCACAGCAAAAAGAGTATCGGTGTCGTTCTTTTCTTTTGGCAGCCTGATAACATTTTCGCCCTGCGGAATAAACTCGAGCGAATCAAAATCACCGATTATAAGATCAGAGGAATAACCTATTTTTTGTAAGTTTAGATAGCCGCCATCCGCTGCGATAACAAGATCGCCCTGTTTTGGTTTAAATCTCTGTAATTCTATATTTTCTATATTCATAGCACCGAATATATAACAAATAGGCTTTGCATCAATTATATTAAAAATAAGTTATCCCTCCTAATAAAATGCTTTTTATTTGTTGTCGGAAATATTATATAAATTATACCAACATTGAGAAAATGCGGAGCATTTTTTTTAATGCCGACTATTAACGCTAAAATTATAACTTTCGTTGTTGTCGGCAATATTATATCACAAACATAGCAAAAAGTCGACCATATGGTCGACTTTTTGCTGAAAAGAAACACATATTTTTTACCGCAAATGTTTTTGGGAGGGTTACATTTGCTCAATGATGTTGATTATTTTATTTAAGCCTTCTTTTGCTGCGTGTATATTATGTAATTGTACTTTTCTTATGCTCTCGTAATTTGTCTTATTTTTTTCCAATTCTGTCTTTAGAAGACGTTCAGATTCGGCATTTTTTTTACATTGTGATAAAATAACTTCTTCCTTTTCGTTAATAGTTTTTAAAAGTCTTTCTCTTTCTGATTCTAGGAAATCACACCTTGACTTCAATCCGACCATTTCGGCAACAAGCAATTCGTTTTTACTTTCCAGCTCGGATAACTCTTCTATTCTTAATTTTAATATATTATTTTCGGCAGCAATGCTACTTTTTTCTTCATTAATATCAACAGTTAATATTTTTATTTGTTTGTTAAGAACATCAACTTTTTCTGCAAGTGTTTCTTTTTCGCGAAGAGCCATAGTCAGCGAGTTAGATTGCTCAGACAGCTTTTTTTCATAATTAAATATCGAACTTTTCAAGTTTTGTTCCAATGCAGCGATGTGTTCAATTATTTCTTTTTTATCAAACCCAAAAACACTTGTTTTAAATCTTTTCTCTTCGGATTCGGTTATAATTTCTCTTAACTGCTCCATAATTAATTCTCCTTATTAGCATCTTTTATATTTAACATATCTCCGACATCAAGATTATACCTTATCGCTACACCACTATTAATTTCAAGAGTTTTCACTGCCGATTTAACATAACGGGAAACCTTGTTTGGAACAAGATTATATTCAATATGCTCGATAATATTCTCATCGGACAAAAATATTACATCAATAGGATATTTCATCAAAAAAGTATGTACCTGCTTACATGGCTTTAATAAAAGTCCATTATTTTCTTTCAGGACTTTTATCGGTAAAAGACCTAAAAATCTGCTTATAAAGGTATCTGCAACCTTTACTATCCCAACCATTTTTATGTTATCTATCCAAACAGATATGCTTTTTTTCATTTTTTACTCTCTCAACCTTTAAATTGTACTATTAGTTGGACTATAATGGGTCCTAACAAAATTATAAAAATAACAGGAAATATAAACACAACCATCGGCAGCATCATCTTTATCGGCGATTTCATTCCTTTTTCCTGTGCCGCCTGCCGTCTTGCCGTTCTTAATTGTTCCGATTGGATTTTCAACATATTTTTTATTGGTATACCAAGTTTATCTGCTTGTATAATCGCTGTGGAAAACGTTTTTAATTCCGGTACAATACTGCATTCACCAAAATCCTTGAGAGCGTCTCTTCTTGCTTTTCCCATCTGTATCTCTCGATATAAAATCAATAACTCGTCGATAAGCGCACCCTCCATTTTTTCGGATATTTTCAGTAACGCTGCGTCGAAACCCAGACCTGCCTCAATACTTACACAAAGTAAATCAATTACCTCAGGAAGCTGATATTTAATTTTATTTTGTCTTGCTTTAACTCTTGCGACCAAAAAATACCGAGGTATCAGTGCCCATAAAATTACACCGAATAAGAGGAATAGCAGTCTGAGACCAATATCGATTTTTATTACGAAAGCGGTAAAGAAGGGTACAAGTAATACAGGCGAAAGTATTACGTTTTTTATAAAAAGATATTCATCTGCCGCCATTCTGAAGCCTGCATATTGCAAATCTTTTTCAAGCACCGTACTTTTTGTTTTTTTATTTTTCCCTTTTTGTCTTTTTGATAGGAATTCGTTTATTTTATTGATTTTTGGTGCAATAAAACGCTTGTAAATAGATAAATCAAGCTCGTCAAAAACTTCTTTTTTCTTATTCACAACCATATCCAGCCGTTTAGTCTTGATATCAATTTGTTTTCCAAGCGGTGAGAATAATATCGAGAACAAGCAAAACATCAGTAACGAAACCGACATAACCAACAACGACATTTTTACCGCTCCTTTTTTAATATTTTATAGCCAATATCTTCTTTATCATCATAAAGCCAAGGCATTCCATGACTACTCCAATACCAAGCAATACTTTTCCGATACTTGATTCGACAAATGAAATCATATAATCAGGGTTCAATAAAAATATCATCAATCCTAGTGCGATTGGTAAAAAGCCTATTATCAGTCCGGATGCTCTCCCAGATGCGGTCATTACCTTTATATCACCTTTAAGCTTTACCCTCGCTTTTATTGTTTCTGAAATGCTGGATAAAATCTCAGATAAATTTCCGCCTACCTGGCGTTGAATATTTATTGCAGTCACCGTCAACATAAGATCGTCGCTTCTGATTCTATCCGCCATAGAATTTAACGATTTGTCTAACGGACTGCCGTATTTCATCTCGGTGCATACTCGCCCGAATTCTTTTGATATCGGTTCGCTCATCTCTGTGGTAATGTTTTCGAAAGCTTGTCCAAGCGTTAAACCCGAACGCAGACAGTTACACATTGTGACAAGCGCATCACCCAATTGATTTTCGAAAGCGGCAATTCGCTTCTTTTTTTGCTTTTTTATATACATAGGCGGTAAAATTATACCCACAATCGCAAATAAAACAGAAATTCCTGCGTTACCTGTCACTAATGCAATTAAGCCTGACGGAACAAAGCTTAAGAAAAGCCAGATAATTGCATATTCTTCTACCCTGATTAATACACCGGCAGTCTGAAGCTCGGTAGCTATAGTTTGACTTAACTTAATCTTCTTACCAAAGATTCTTTTGCGTTTTTTTAATTTCGGTTGCAAGGTCTCTTTCTGTGTTTCCTTTTTAAAAAAGCTCATTATACGTTTTTGTGCGACAAGCTTATCTCTAAAAATTCGTTTAAATAATACTATTGAAAGCAAAAATGAAAGAATAAAGCATAATATACTTATAAGAATTATAAAAGCGGTGCTATCGGAACCATTCATTGCTGATTGCAACCCCGTTTCCTATGATTTTATCAAGGCATTTCGGTTTAATTCCGGTAGGTCGAAATTCTCCTTTAAATCTACCGAAGTTGTCCCTGTCGCCTTTTGTTTCATAAACGAAAATATCCTGCATACTCACAATATCGCCTTCCATGCCGGTTAGCTCTGTTATGTTTGTAATTTTACGGCTGCCATCCTGCAATCTTGATTGTTGAACAATCAGATTCACGGCCGAACAAATTTGCTCTCTGATAGCTTTTAACGGCAGTTCCATACCTGCCATCATTACCATTGTTTCTAATCTGGAAATTGTATCTCTTGGAGTGTTTGCGTGTGTTGTCGTAAGCGAACCGTCGTGTCCTGTATTCATCGCTTGAAGCATATCTAGTGCTTCACCAGAGCGAACTTCACCAACTATGATTCTATCAGGTCTCATTCGCAAAGCGTTCTTAACCAAAGCCCTGATATTGATCTGACCGCTTCCCTCTAGGTTTGACGGACGGCTCTCAAGGGTTATTAAGTGTTCCTGATGAAGCTGTAATTCTGCGGCATCTTCTATAGTGACAATTCGTTCGTCATGCGGAATAAATGCAGATAAAACATTTAACAATGTGGTCTTACCGCTTCCTGTACCACCTGCAACAATAATATTTAACTTTCCTTTTACACAGGCCTCTAAAAACGAGAGCATTTTGGGACATGCTGAGCCCCAATCGATAAGTTGAGTATATGTTATCGGTTTTTTTGAGAATTTACGTATGGTTAATATAGGTCCTACAAGTGAAATAGGAGGAATAATTGCGTTTACTCTTGAACCGTCCTTTAACCTTGCATCGACCATCGGACTGGCTTCGTCGATATGTCTGCCGACAAGTGATACTATTCTGTCTATAACATTAAGTACGTGTTCGTCGTTTCTGAATCGTAATGCGGTGAGAAAAATTTTTCCTTTTTTTTCTATAAAAATTTTATTCGGACCGTTAACCATTATTTCCGAGACATCAGGGTCTTTTAAAAGTTCTTCAATCGGTCCATAACCCATAATATCGTTATAAACATCTTCAAGAATTTTATTTTTGTCAGATTTACTTATTTCATTTCCTTGATCATCAACTGATTGATTAATTATCTTTCTTATCAGGTCATCGGGGATTTCTTTTTGCTCTTGTTTGTTTATCTCATTTATAACAGAGCTATGTATTTTGTTCTTTATTTCAAAAAATTCGTCGACTATAATTGCTTTTTCATTTATATGCTCACCAGCGGTAATTTTATTTTTTTCTATTCTTTCAAGCAGTCCCACATTTATCCCCCTTATTAAAGAGCTGATGTATAATCCTTTATAATCTTTGCAAGTGTCGACTTTGGCATACCTACTACAAACGGAACTCCTTTGTTCATACTTGTCAGCACTGTTTTTGTGTCGTCGGGCAGATAAATTTTCGGACTCAGACCGAGTATATTCTCAAAATCTTTCTTTGAAATTATTCCGTCAGATGCACGGTTAAGTACAAGTTCAACCTTATCTTTTTGTCTGAGTGCATCCAGTATTCCTAAACAAATTTTTGCGTTTCTCAATGCAACTATATCTACGCTTGCAACCAAATTAACAATATCGCTGCTCTCTATAATGGCAATTGTTGTATCGTTAAATCCAGGGGGCAGATCTATTATTATGTATTCGTAATAAGGACGAATGGTATTTATAATAAGTTCGATAATCTTTTCATTTACATATTCACTTAGTTCCGGGCTTTTCGGAGCAGCAAGAACATCAAGTCCGCTGCTGTGGAGCGAGAGCATACTTTTTACAACATCAATGTTCATGTCTCCCTTTTCTCTTGACAGCTCATATATAGTATCCTTTGGGTCTATATCCAATAATACAGTAACATCACCGAACTGCAAATCAGCGTCGATAATAACTGTTTTTTTACCGTTCAAAGCAAGCTGTACCGCGGTATTTACTGCTATTGTTGTTTTGCCTGTGCCGCCTTTTCCTCCGAAAAAGGAGATTACCTTGGACCTTGAACTTTTTATAAAAGAATTATCGGAAACACGTTTTTTTTCTAATGTATAAGCTTTAAAAATTGCTTCCTTTAGCTCTTTGTCTGATGTTTTTAACAGTAAAACGTGTTTTATACCGTATTGCATGGCTTTGGTAAGTAAATTGATATCAACTTCCTCGGAAAGCATAATAACGCTGGCACCTTGTATCTGTGCATAAACCTGTTCAGCGATTTCAAAAATCTGTCCTTCTTTTTGGTCGTATATCATTATTACAACATCTGGACTATACCCTAAAATCTTTAGGTTGGTCATATTGTCGTATTCCAAAAAGCCCGATATTGCAATGTTATCGTCGCTTAACATATTTTTTATATTTATTTTTAAGTCGATGTCGTTAGAAATAATAACAACCTTAAGCTTTTCCATATATTATATTCTTTCCTTTCATAGGAGCACCGATAGAATCAGATTTATATCCTTTTAATTATTTGCGATCGGAGAGGTGATAATTTCCTTATCTCCGTAACCCCTCAGTACAATTTTAACAAGTCCGTTTACAATGCTATGATTAAGCATAACACAATCTTTTGAAAGTACCTCTAGCGTTATGTTTGAATATTCAGTAATTTGATTCGGTACAGAAGCAAATTGCGATGAATTTCCGACAGCGATAATTAAAATGTCTTGCAATAAATAAGATGTAGTCGAAACACCATCTATAGACTTTGTTATTATTATATCAACCTTATCGCCAACCCTTAAATAACCCGCTATGCCCGAAACCTCATCAACTGATATTGTAAATGCTCTGTAGCCTTTCTGGACACGATCCGCAAGCTCATAGTTTTGCTCGTCGCCTATTACAAGAACCTTTTCGGTTAAAAACTGTTCGCCTTTTTTAAGAGGATATTTCGCTACTTTACCAATTAAGTAAAATGAATCCTTGACAGCGGTTTCGGGTATTGTATTCTCAGGGAACAGTACCGTTGTAAGCATTTCTGCGGTTAAAGTTGTATTTTCGGAAATATCTGATGCTGCAACAACCACCGATACTAAATTCGGCTGTATAATTTTTGATTGACCGTTCTGTAATTCCGTAGCAAAAAGGAAAACAGCTATTCCGGTTATTATAGCAACAACTGTGGCTAATAAATAAATCTTTTTCATAACTCTTTTCCTAACCTGTTAATCTATATGTATATGTACCGCAATCTTTTTCGGTTATTTTTTCCGTATAAGAAATATTTATGTCTAAAAACGACCCCTGTATTTCATCGTCTTTATTTGATGGTTCGAGTATAAAAGGTGCAAAACCGACAATCTCAACAGTATTGGTGTTAACGAATCGGTATATAAGAACAAATACAACTCTCGGACAATCCTCTACATAATGAGCTACTTTACAGCCGTCGTATCCTACATAATGATTACAAAGTGATAATCTGTAGTTTACTCCGTCTCTCACAACGCTTGTTTTGTCACCGGTAGCGATCGGAAGTATTTCACCGACATAATTTTCGAATTCATAACCATATTTCATCCATTTTTCCAAAACAACTGCATTTCCGTTGGAGTCATCAAGAACGATAAAGCCATAAAAACCGTTAACCCCGTCACCGCCACCGACTTTTAAAATAACATGTTGAGTATTTCCTGTAGCCATTGCGGTATCGTAAGCATCTTCTGTAATTCCGATCGGAACTGCTCCTTTTATCGAGCCCACAGGTTTAGATGAAACAGTTGCAGATTTTGTTATTTTTATATTGTCAACTCCGATTATTTTCGCAAGCTTGGTAACACTTGTTTTTTTAACACTTACAGAAACGGATTTGTATTTTCCATCTTCAAGACCACAAAATATTACATCTTCGGTTTTTAAATCATATACACCGTTTTTTAATGCAAATTCATTTGCAGCAGCTAAAATCATTGTCTTACTTGATTGGTCATTCTGTTCGACAGGTAAATATTCACCAATTGACAAAGCAATCGCATCAGCTGCATTTTGCGCATAAGACGCATCTACATAAGCTGCACCGATGTCAAGAGCCAAGGCTGTTGCTGTTAAAATTATAGTCATAACAAGTGCTGTAATAATTGCACTTATTCCTGTTTCATCCTTAATAAATTTTCCCATATTAAAGACCATACCTTTCATAAAAGCGTTGCCATAAACTTCATTTTCAACCTACTTTCATTGTGACGCTTGAGGTTAGATTAAAAAAACCACCTCCAAAAATTGTATCAGCCACAATTGTTAAGGTCTTAACTTCGCTTGTTACAATGACGGTTACGTCTCCCAAACTTGGATTTGCCATATTTGAATAAGATACATTTGTGTTTAAATTACTTTGAATATTTTCGGAAGCAACATTTTGTACCTTTAATGCTGTTTCATATTGTGCTGTGCTGTATGTGGAACAGGTAGCAGCATATCTAGCACCTTCTCTGGCACAGTTATTAGTAGCGAGCTGTGCGGAAAATATCCAGCCAAAATCTATTATTCCACATAATATCAATAGTAAAATTGGAGCTATAATTGCAAATTCGACGACTGCTTGACCATCTTCATCCTTCAAAAATTCCCTCAACTCTGCCACCCTTTCATTTTTTAATTTTAGGGGGTGTGCAGCACCCCCTATTAGTCTACTTCGTTTTTTATACGGAAGTAGCTTCCGATGTCAATTCATCTGCTATGTTGGTAAACATATCCTTTATCTTTGGTCCGAGGATAACAAGTCCTGCAACAACTACAATTGCTATGAGACCGATTATAAGTCCGTACTCAACCATACCCTGTCCGTTTTCGTCCTTAAGGAAATTTTTAATGTTTTTCATTTTTATCCTCCTAAATTTTTTAAAATAATGGGAACATTAATGTACTGATAAGTCCTAAAGCTAGGTACGGTCCCATTGCCGTCTTTGTCTTTAGATTTCCACGATGTCGAATTATAATATATAAGCCGTATACTGCGATAGTTATTGCCATGATAATCATAGCTTGTAAAAAACCGTATATCCCGAGATAAAAACCCGTTACAACTGCGAGCTTTATATCACCTGCGCCAACGTTGACTTTTAATAATGACGGTATCGTAAAAATGACACACGCTGCGGCAAAACCTAAAAAACTCTGTTGCATTTCCTGTTTCGAAAAATTCAATGCAAGAAAAACTACTTTACTGAGAATGAGTGTAAGTAACAGTTGATTTGGGATTTTCCTAATAATAAAGTCGACTGCACCAATACATAAACATATTAAGAAAACAGTTATATACTCCGTTATTTGCAGAGCACCTCTACCTAATGATTGAATAATAGCAAATCCGATCACGCCCGATATACACCAAACAATAGGTGCATATATGCTTCTGATAAGCAAGTGGTCAAGAGGTCCGTTAACTCTTACCGATACAAGATATTTACAAAGAATCATACTTAACCATCCTGCTACTGCTCCGCAGCATATCATTAATACGAACAACCTTTCTTCACCTCCTTTGTCCAATTTTAGAATAATAAAAGACCGTATCCCAAATAATGGAATACGGTCAATAATAATATCGTAATTAACAATGACGACAATTAAACTTCCTCTTTATATAGAGGAAAGTAAATTTCTTGATGTCATACGATTTAATTAAAAAACCCGTACTTCGTTCGGTGGCCAGGCTACCATGGATAAATACTTTTATCTTTAGGTCCTTTAGCTTTGCGTCCCTACCTTTAGATAGGTTTGCCATTATCGGGAAGTTTTTATTATTAAATTGTTTTATTTTAAACCGACCTGGAAACTTTCAAGCCAGGTAAGCAGCTTAAGCGTATTGTTATAAATTTCCAAAGCAACTTTTTCTTCTATAAAACGATCAGAAAACTTTTTATAAGAAAAAGGATAATCGCTCATGTAGTAAAACATTAGGTCAACCATCAATTCTTCGTAATCATCTTTTTCTTTTTCAAAACGTTTACCTGCTTCGGTCTCTATAAATGTAATGCTCTCAATTAATTTATTTGCAAGAAAAGGTACATTGTGACTTTTATTTGATTCTTTGCCTGTGTGACAAACGAACATTCCCTTTAATAAACGTTCTGCAGATTGCTGACATAAAACGGGAACATATGAATATCTCTTTGCGTCAAGTAAAATTTTCGCTGTATCGATATCATACCGAGAAAGAGTCAACCAATGCTCGTATTTTTCATAACTTGTCATAATGAACCTCTTGTAGTCTCTTCACAAGTTCACCGCTGTCTGCCATTTCTTTAAGAGCTCTTGTTACTGTTATATCATACTTATCGTCTTGCGAAAACAATTCATTAGCAGCTTCTGTGAAGGACATAGGCTCGTTATAAGTTCTTTTAGATGTCATAGCATCAAAGCTGTCAGCTACCGAAATAATTCTTGCTTCGAGCGAAATTTCATCTCCGCTCAGTCCGCATGGATATCCGGAACCATCCAATCTCTCATGATGTGCATATGCAATCTCAGTAATGTCGTTTGAAAACCTGCCAGAAAGCAATTTTTTTGAATATGTTGGGTGCTTGAAAATCTCCTTGTATTCTTCTTTTGTAAGATCTTTATCTTTTTTAAGAATTTCATCGGGAATAAAGCATTTACCGACATCGTGGAAAAGACTAGCCAGCACTAAATTATCGATAATAGTCTCTGTACAATTGAGTTTTTGAGAAATGAATAAACAAAAGTCTCTTACTCTTTTGCTGTGATTTTTTGTATATTCGTCCTTCTCAGTGATTTTATCAAGTAAATATTCAAGATCGCCGTATAAATTATCCAAATACTTAAAAACAGGGCCTGTTGCAATATATAGAACTTTCAGATCGGTATCACTTTTTAAAAGTACTTTTCCTTTTAAATCTTTTGTATAAAAGCAATCATTTGCATTTAATGATATTTCTTCATGATTTGCTTCCAATGTAAGACTGCCTTTTAATATATAAAAGAATTCAACCGTACTTTTCCCATCAGTCGGAGTTATCCAAATGAAAGAACCTTTATCAATAGACTGAAGCATAATTTCCAGGCCCTCATGCTCAAGCAAGAGAAAAAGATCGCTTTTACTATCTTCGTTTAAAAAATCAACCTTTTCTCTTTTTATAAAAATTCCGTCCATAGATAATTTACCCCATATAGTTACCTTGCTCTATAGATATCTCTCCACCGTTTTCAAGTATTTCTCCCACAATACCAATTTTTTCATCGATTTCATTGTCATAAAATATCTGAGGTTGTATATCAATGGGATATTTACTTGTTATTTTTATTATTTTCCTATGAGCATCTAATAATATCTCATTACTTTTAATGAAAAAAGCAAGGTCAATATCGCTATCTATAGTATTTGTTCCTTTATAATAGGAACCGAATAAATATACCTTGGAAATAGATACACATTCATTAACCTTAAAAATTACCGAGTTAATAATATCTTCTATTTCATATGGTAACGAAACCCTGTTCATTTATCTTTTAATTACTATAAGTGGGTCTATGTATACAATAACTCCATTAATTTCGTATGCTTTATATTCACAAACTACTTCAATACCAAGAATTGCGGCTATTTTTATTGTGTTCTGTGCAAGTCTGTTTGTTTTTTCTACGAGTTTATCAAGATCAGGATTCGTATCAGCAATAGCTTTTTCAACTAATTTCTCGATTTTTGCGTTTGTTCTGTCAACCAATTCTTGAACTATCATAAGGCGAAGTTGGTATGTAAAGGATGCTCCACTTGCGGAAATTGCAACAGTTTCTGATGTATAGTTATTATTTGCAGTTGCATTATTTGCTGATACAGCAACGGTAGCAATAGAAAGCATAATAAACAATACAAGCATAATGGAAATAATTTTTTTCATAATTTTCCCCTTTCAAATTTTACGTAACTTATTTTTATAATAAAAAGCGACTGATATATAATCAGTCGCCAAAATAAAACAAATACTACAAAAAGGCATGTTTTCGGTTTGTATATTTATTTAACTTTTTTGGCAACTGGCAACCTTAGATATAATCCTTAGGCCCTATAGCTTCGTGTCCTTATCTTTCGATAAGTTTACCTATACATGGGAGCTTTTAGCTCATTATTATAATAACACGCTATTATTAGCATGTCAATAGTTTTTTGGAAAAAAATATACTATTTAAACAATCATTTATGAATTACTTATTATATTTTATTTAATTTATCTCTTTATTTGCATTTAAATATTTATTTCATTATAAATCGTAAATAATTTCTTGAAAGACTTCTACAACCTGCGGATCAAATTGCGATCCGGAATTTTTATTAATCTCAGTTATTGCGTACTCAAGAGACATTGCTTTACGGTAAATACGATCGTTTGTCATAGCGTCAAAAGAATCTGCCACCGCCAATATTCTCGAAAGAAGAGGAATTTCCTCACCGTTCAAACCACGAGGATAACCTTTTCCGTCCCAACGTTCATGATGAGTAAGAATATATTCTGAAATCGGTTCAATTTCGGAAGCTGATTTTGCTATTCTATAACCAATTTCAGGATGAGATTTCATTATGATCCATTCATCATCGTTAAATTTACCCGGTTTCTTGAGTATTCTGTCATCAATAGCAACCTTGCCTATATCATGCAACATTGCAAACAATTCGAGTTCGCTCATATTTTTTTGATTGAGTTTAAGTTGGTCGCCAATCTTTTTACAAATCCTCGACAGCCTCTTCGCGTGCTCCTCGGTTTCTTCACTCTTCTCGTACATTGTTGCCATTATTGATGAGATAATTTCATTATGTATACTTTTTCTGTTTAGAAGTTTTTTGTTTCGCATATAATCGTCCGCTGATTTCATTATATCATTTATATCTTCATAAGCTGATACTTTTGTAGCATAACCAATCGAGATATTCATTTCAAAAAGTTTGTTCTTTTTATTTTTATTATACTCAGCGCACGCTTTGATAATAGCATTCACAAATTTATCTGCTTTTTCATTATCGGTATTTGGTAATATAAATCCGAACTCATCTCCGCCTAATCTTGCTAAGACATCTCCTGAACGACAGCAACTCTGAAGAAGATTTGCTGTTTCTTTAATCAGTTTATCACCTCTGGAATATCCGAAAGCATCATTAATTAATCTGACACCGTTTATATCGGTAATTACCATTGTCAGAGGAAGGTTTTTGTTTTTGTCTAACTTTTTTATAGCCTCTTCGTAATACTTCCGATTAAAAAGTCCTGTCAGATAATCATGATCAAGCATAAACATAATTTGCTTTTCTCTTAATTTTTGTTCATGATTATCTATTACAATTCCTTCAAGAGCTATCAATTCATCTTTATCATTAAAAATGCCCTGCCCGATCTCTAATACCCATTTTCGTTCGTTTGATTTAGTAATTATTTCGTATTCGAAATTATACGTCTTTTTTGTAGGTAATAATTCTATGGCTTGCCAGATGCTTTCTCTGTACTCAGTAACTATAATGTCATTGTATGCCAATTCTTTGTTGTTTATAAAACTCTCTGGTTTGAACCCGGTCAGAGATAAACATCCCTCTGAAACAAATTGCATTGTCCAGTCTTTATCGTGTTTGCATCGGTATGCCATTCCCGGAAGATTAGCCAAAATAACATCCTTGCTTCGCTTACTCTCCGACAATGCATATTCTTTTTGTACTCTATCATCTATATTTTCAACTAAACACATATGATAAGTAACTTCATCATTATTTTCAAAGTGAAGCGGAGCAATAGTAACATTTACCCATACAGCGGTTCCGTCTGGTTTTATATATCTTTTATTTAATGAATACACGCCATTATTATTTTTTTTAAGGTTGTTAAATTTTTCCAAACTGATCTGTAAATCATCAGGATGTGTTATTGTCATCCATTTCATTCCGTTTAATTCTTCTTTGGATCTGCCCGTAATTTTCTCAAAAGTTATATTAATATCCGAATAATAATCGAAATTTTGTAATACGGCAACACCTATAGGTGCCTGGTCAAATACTGTCCATAACATAGTCTCGTTTTTCTTAAGTTGTGCGGTTATATCCTCTAATTTTCTTTTTTCTATTTTTATGGTTGTACTTTTTATATATAAAATATGAAAAGCTAATATTATTAATATAGTTGCAATAAAAAATATTGTTGTATGAATAACCCTAATAAATATTTTATAATTCCAGATTTTAATAGGATATACAACTTTCAACGATGCTATAACTTCATTGTTTTTAGTATCATGTATGGGTATAAGTACATTTATCCAGTCGCCGTTCTTATTGGTATATTTTTTGGTTAAGACTGTTTTATTAAAGTCATTTTCTAACAAATCGTCTTCATTTAAAGAGGTGTATATGTCTTCCCCAGAAAATGATTTTTCGGAATAATTATGTTCGGAATTGACTAAAGGATATGTTTTCGCATTTTTAAGATCAATAAGATAAAAACACTTTATATCATTATTTATATTTAATAAAGAAGATAGATTGTTTTTAAGTTCAAGGTATTCATTATTATTAAAAATATCAAAATTATTTGAATCATAAATAAGATTCATAATAATCGATTTCGGAATCCCTGCTTCAACAACCTCCGCTTGTTTAGTAACAAACATATTAGTGTCCTCTATTGAGTCTTTGTATAAATATAAAATGACTATTGCTGCAATAATTAATAAAAATAAATATGAAAAAATAACGCTTTTTTTATAAAAAGCGGATTTATTTTCGTTTTTTATTTCTGAACTCATTCTCATAGTATCTGTTCTTTCTTTGTAAATAAACATTTTACTAAACAAATTGTCATTATATATAATAACATATAAATTATCTTTTTTCAATATAATTTATCATAAAATTACAAAATTCAACAGAAAAACGCAATGGATTTTGTTTCTACTATACATATTTGATATATATAGTTATATCGATAATTTTAAATTTATATGTAGCTAAGAATGTGTAAACTATGCCATTTATCATTATTTATCGTGGCATTATCACTTTTAACTAATTAAAATAAAAGGTATTGGAAAGTTATGTTCCCAATACCTTATTTTTATACAATCTAAAAGGAGCTAAAAAGCTCCCTTTGGATTGTTAAATTAATATAAGATTATTTATTATCTACTTCTCTTTTTAACAGCTAATGTTGTAACACCAGCAAGAGCTAAAACTGCAACAAGTGCAATTGCGATCATACCTGCATCACCTGGTTCTACTACAGAAGAAGTATCATCAGAAGATTCTTCAGCTGTTGCAAGTGTAACTATTGCAAGACCTGCATTACCAAAATAATTGGAATTGAGATCTGATCCAGCACCACATGCCTTTACATCAGCATGAGGAGCTTGGAATGCTATAGAACCGGTTGCTGTATCTTTTACTTTAAACGGAATTACTATAACGATAGATCCGTCTTCTTTTGCATTAACTGTAGCGCTTGATGTAAGGAAAGAGAGGTTATATCTGCTTTCAGCTTCTTCAAGTTTGCACATAACTTCCCATGCTTCCTTTGTAGGTGCTGTAACAAGGAATGCATCCATCTCTGCGTTTAATGTATCATCATTGTTTAAAACAACAGGTTCTACTTTTGCCGAATCATAATACAGCAAGAATTCTATAAGACTGATACCACCTGCCGGTACAACATTCTTAAGGGTTATTGTAACATT
>Ga0154579_128_pt1 | contig 26486 bp, 28 predicted proteins | sample RifGroF2_FD_116008 | JGI IMG/M metagenome (GOLD analysis project Ga0154579, IMG submission 116008) | Clostridiales bacterium GWF2_36_10
CCATCTCACGTTCGCCTTGAAGTACATGAACTTCAACCGAAGTTTGTCCATCGGCAGCTGTTGAATAAACCTGGCTCTTCTGAACTGGAATAGTTGTGTTTCTCTCAATAATTTTATTAAATACACCACCAAGTGTCTCGATACCAAGCGAAAGGGGAGTTACGTCAAGAAGAAGAAGGTCTTTTACATCGCCACCAAGAACGCCTGCCTGTATAGCAGCACCGACAGCAACGCATTCATCAGGATTGATACCCTTAAACGGTTCTTTACCTATGAAGCCTTTAACTGCATCTATAACAGCAGGAATACGGGTTGAACCACCGACAAGAAGAATCTTGTCAACCTGTGATGGTTTAAGTCCTGCATCGTTAAGTGCCTGACGAAGCGGTCCCATTGTTTTCTCTACCAAATTTGATGTAAGCTCGTTAAACTTTGATCTAGTAAGAGTTGCGTCAAAGTGCTTTGGTCCTGTTGCATCTGCAGTTATGAAAGGTAGATTGATGTTGGTACTCATCATGCCGGAAAGTTCAATTTTTGCTTTCTCAGCAGCTTCCTTAAGACGCTGTATAGCCATCTTATCATTTCTGAGATCGATACCGTTCTCTGCTTTAAAGGAATCAGCAATCCAATCCATAACCTTCTGGTCAAAGTCGTCACCACCGAGTCTTGTATCGCCTGAGGTTGCAAGAACTTCAAATACACCGTCACTGATATCAAGCAACGATACGTCAAAGGTTCCGCCACCAAGGTCATAAATAAGAACCTTTTGATTGATTTCCTTGTCAAGACCGTATGCAAGAGCAGCAGCTGTCGGCTCATTGATTATACGAAGAACCTCAAGTCCTGCGATTTTTCCTGCATCCTTAGTTGCCTGACGCTGTGCGTCCGAGAAATAAGCGGGAACAGTAATAACGGCCTGTGTAATTTTTGTGCCTAAAAAGCTCTCTGCATCAGCTTTTAACTTCTGAAGAATCATTGCACTGATTTCCTGAGGGGTATAATTCTTTCCATCTATAGAAATCTTTTTGTTTGTACCCATTTCTCTTTTTATAGAAATAACAGTGCGGTCGGGGTTTGTGATCGCTTGTCTTTTAGCGACCTGTCCTACCATTCTTTCACCTGATTTTGAAAATGCAACAACAGAAGGTGTTGTTCTGTTACCCTCTGCGTTTGCGATAACAGCAGGCTCTCCGCCCTCATAAACCGCTACGCAGGAGTTTGTTGTACCAAGGTCTATACCAATAATTTTTGCCATAATAATTACCTCCGAATTTTATATAAATTATTTTTTGCATTAGTTTATTACTTTTACCATCGCATGTCTTATTACTTTGTCACCCAGCATATATCCTTTTTGAAAAGTCTGAACTATCTTATTTTCTTCGCCACTGTCGTCTTCCTCGTGCATTATTGCATTGTGTAAATTTGGGTCAAAGGTTTTTCCGTCAGACTCAATTACACTTACTCCGATATTTTTTAAGATATCTGCAAATTGCTTGATAATTACCTTCATACCCTCGTCATCTTTTGCGTATTCCTGTGCTCTCTCCATATTGTCAATCAAGGGTAAAAAGTTGATAATTGCTTTTATAGAAACCTCTGCTTCAATTTCACTTTTTTCTTTTTGACTGCGCTTGCGGAAATTTTCGTATTCAGCAAAGAGACGAAGATATTTATCTTTTTCTGTTGCTAATTCTTTTTTTAGGTTTTCGTTCTCTTTTTCCAGCTTTAAGTTAGGCTTTTCTTCGTTTTCTGCTTTGTCAGAAGTTTCTTTAAGATTCGAATCCTCGACTGTAGAAACTTCCTCTAGGGGTGTAGAAACTTCTTCGTTTTCGTTGTTGTCACAATTTACGTTAATCTTCTTCTTGTTTTCCATAATCATTTTCTCCTGTATTATCTTGTAACGTGTTGTCGTTGAGTGAATCGGTAATTCCGGAAACGAAATAATTAAGTGATGCTATAACTTTTTTATAGTCCATTCTCTTTGGTCCGATTACACCTATCGCTCCGATGACCTTTTTTCCTATTGAAATCGGATGGAATACAAAGCCTGTATCGGGTAACGTAGCACCTTCCTGTTCATCGTCACCGATAAAAACACTCGTCTGTCCGGGAAGTGCGTTCTTTAACATTCTGGTAAATTTCTGCCGTTCCTCTAGCAGACCCAATACACTCTGTACCTTAGCTACATTGAAAAACTCGGGATAAGATAAAAGCTTTGTAACACCGTCAATATGGACTTTCTCGCTGTCAAATGAACCCAGCATCTCATAAACAACCCTTAAAATGGTAGATGAATAGGCTTTATATCTGCCTAATTTTTCCTCAAATTTTAATATTACCGAAAGAGTTATCTCCTCAGAGGAAACACCCGAAAGTATTTCGTTAAGTGCAACTTTGATCACTCCAACCATTTTTTTATCTATAGGGTCGTGTAGTTTCACATGACGATTACGAATATGTCCCTCTTTGCAAATCATAATAAGAAGAAAACTGTATTCGTCAATATAAAGTGTTTCGTATCTATCAACAATCCCGTCCGAATTACTCATAAAGGCGAAAGAGGTATAATTTGTCATATCACCGATTGCACGGCTGGCTTCCTCCATAAGTGCGCCGAATTCGTTCAATTTCGAGCTTAATACATCATCAAGCACCTGTAATTCTTCAATCGAAAGAAAATAACGTTCCATAAGGCTGTCGATATATGTTCTGTAACCAAGAGCGGTTGGAACCCTGCCTGAAGAGGCGTGTGGCTGCTTTAAATAGCCCAGATCTTCTAGCTCGCTCATCTCGTTGCGGATGGTTGCACTTGAAAGATTAAAGGAGGAAGATTCGGATAAATATTTTGAACCGACAGGATCACCGGTCGCAATGTAGTTATCTACAATAGATTTTAATATTGCTTTTTTCCTGTCGCTTAATTCCATTTGCAAAACAACCTCCACTTATATTTACTTAGCACTTGATACATTCGAGTGCTAACTTTGAGCATATTATACACCTTTGGAAACAAAAGTCAATAGGGTTTGCTAAAATTTTTATGTTAATTATTTTTTAAGAAGAGAATAAAAATTATACATAATTTAAGATGAATTAATAAATTGTAGGTTGTATAGTCAGATATTTTCAAGTATAATAATTAAGCAGATAAGGAGGTTTTGTACACATATGACAGCTTTTGAATTAATTTACGAACAAGTAAAAAAGATACCGCGCGGAAAGGTTGCTACTTATGGACAAATAGCCTTTCTTGCGGGTAATTACCGTTGGTCACAGGTGGTAGGTTACGCACTGCATTCGAATCCCGATCCAGAAAATATACCCTGTCACAGAGTAGTTAAGAAAGATGGCAGTCTTAGTGAAGCTTTTCTATTTGGGGGTATTAGCAAGCAGCGTGAACTTTTGCTAAATGAAGGAATTATTTTCCTTTCAGACGGACGTGTCGAGATGTCAAAGTGCAAAATGCTTTAAATATATCACAAAGAGGATACAAAATGATATTATCCGCTTCTCGAAGAACAGATATACCATGCTTTTATTCCGACTGGTTTATTAATCGGATTAAAGCCCGATATGTTTTTTCACGCAATCCGATGAATCATGCACAAATAAGCAGAGTATCTATATCACCTGATGTTGTAGATTGTATTGTTTTTTGGACTAAGGATGCAGAGAATATTATAGACAAATTGCCCTTATTTGATAAAGCTGGTTATAAATATTACTTTCAATTTACATTGACACCTTATGATAAAACTATAGAAAAAAATCTAAGAGATAAGAATGATATAGAAAACACCTTTATAAGGCTGAGTAAATTAATCGGAAAAGAGCGTGTTTTGTGGAGATATGATCCAATAATATTGAATGAAACTCTTGATATAAATTTTCACATAAAACAATTTAAAAGAATGTGCGATAAACTTTGCAATTATACCGAAAGTGTAACAATCAGCTTTATTGATATGTATTCTAAGTTGAAAACAAATGCTGTTCGTATAATTACAGATGACGAGATTAATGAGTTAAGTATCATTATTGCAGAAACTGCCAAGGATTATGGATTAATTCCGAAAGCTTGTTCAGAAAGTATAGACTTGTCTGTGTACGGGATTGAAAGAGCATCCTGTATTGATAAAAATCTTATTGAACGGATATGTGATACAAAGCTTGACATTACACAGGATATAAATCAACGTAAAAATTGTGGCTGTTATGAAAGTATTGATATCGGTGCATACAACACATGTATCAATGACTGCATATATTGTTATGCAAATAACAACTTCGAAACAACCGCACGAAGATATAACTCACACAATCCTATCAGTGAATTATTAATTGGTACAATTGTCGAAGGCGAGAAGATTAATGACAGGAAAGTGTTTTCCAATATTATTAAACAACAAGAAATGTTTTAAATATAAAAACTAATCGGTGAGAAAACAGCTTCTCACCGATTTATTATTTTGGTATATTTACAATTCTATTTTGTGTCCTGTGCTTTTCTTCTTTTTATCATACTATTGATTAAGGACATACCTGTGAGTCCTAAAATTATATAAAATACAAAATTTATGCCATCTCCTGTTTCCGGAATATTAATCGAAGTTTCGTCGATTATATCCGATATATCTGCCTGGCTTACATCCTCTGAGCTTACGTCAGCAGTAGCTCCGTTTACTGTTATCTCATCAAGGAAAACCCAGCCTGCCGAAACTGTTTCGTTGTTTTCATTTTGAAAGCTGCCAAGATGCTTTACTTCTACCATAACATATTGACCGCTTACCACACCTTCGGGTGTTACAGTAGCTTTATTTGACTCTGTAGTTCCTGCAGTCTTTGGCTCGTCAATAGTTGCTGTACCAACGGGAGTATAGCTGCCGTTTCGCACATCTGACACAGAAAATGTAACAGAGGAAGGTGCATAAATACCGATGTCAACTTGATTAAGATAACTTATCTTAAAGCTGGATAAATCACTCATAACACTGCCCAAGTCAATTATTATAACAAAATTACCGTTTTCGTCTACAGCAGTCTGATTAAATCCTACATACTCCGGATTTTGATAAAAAGAACCGGTTTCGTTTGCGGCAGCAAACACGCCGTTCGTTAACTCATGAGCAGTATCGGGGTAACCTGTGCTTGCAGGTGTTACCAAGTCATAAGTTTTACCTTGAGAAACCGGCACGCCTTGCGCACTTACAGGAAAAGCATAAAAATAAATTAAAAGTGCTGCAGCAATAAAAATTATTTTTTTCATTTTTAAATTTCATCCTTTCGAATTTTGTCTATTGATTAAAAAGTGATATAAGCTTTACACATATAATATTTACGTTCATATATACTTTTATACAAAATATGATTGTATTTTTTGGTAAAAATTAATGACATAGTAAAAGCGCTCTGCTAAAATTAACAAAACGCTTGATTTATATAAAAATATTTATGCTTTCTTTTCTTCAAAAATCCAGAGCAGGCTGCGGTATTCGAGAGTCAGAGGAGCAGGGATTCCATATCCACAAAGCTCATAACCGCTGTATTCCTTACCACTTGACTTTTCAATATAAATAGTATCTTTTTTAATGCCACGTAAACGTATACGCTCGTTATTCTCATACAGCCTAACATGAGTAAGAACATAACCGGTAATACAAGTGGATTTATCCTCGGAAACAATGCACCACGCTGCACATTCTTCTTCATGAGGATTTCGCAGACGGTGATAAGTTCCGTTTACAATTCTGTCACCGTATTCTTTATAAACTCCCGCCGTGTGCAAAACAGCCGCTTTATCTTCCTTTGAAAGAGAAGTGGGGTCAAGCTCATAACCGAAAGAACCTGTCAAAGCAACTGTAAAACGGGTGTCAAACGGTGTTACATGATCGGTCTGATGATTTGGTGATGCAGAAACGTGTGCACTCATAGCAGAGAGGGGATAAACAAGCGAAGTACCGTATTGAATACGTAAACGCTCGATTGCATCCGAGTTGTCGCTTGTCCATACCTGCGGCATATAATATAGCATTCCTGCATCAAATCTTCCACCACCGCCCGAACAGGATTCAAAAAGAATGTCGGGGAAAGAAGTATAAAGTCTCTCAAGCAGTGAATAAAGACCAAGATAATAACGGTGTGTAACTTCCTTCTGCTGATCAGGAGGGAGCTGTTCGTTGGCAATTTCGGTCATGTTGCGGTTGAAATCCCATTTTACATATGCAATCATACCTTTCTTTAATATAGCTGCAAGTGAATCGTACAAATAATCGCAAACCTCAGGTTTGGATAAATTTAAAATAAACTGGTGTCTGCCCTCTGAGCGAGGACGGTTAGGAACATGAATACACCAATCTGGATGTGCACGGTAAAGGTTGCTGTTAGGAGAAACCATCTCCGGCTCAAACCAAATTCCAAGATCGATATTTAACTTTTTAAGGTGATTATAAATGCCTTCAATACCGTTTGGCAGCTTACGGTGGTCGACAACCCAGTCACCCAGCGAACAGTTATCGGTATCCCTGACTCCAAACCAGCCGTCATCGATTACCAAAAGCTCTATACCTATATCCTTACAACAGGTGCCGATTTTCTTGAGTCTATCTTCGTTAAAGACGAAATAACATGCTTCCCAGCTGTTTAAGAGAACAGGACGGCGGATATCTCTGTATTTTCCTCTGCAAAGACGAGTGCGGAAAATCTTGTGATAATTATCAGACATTTGCTCTAGTCCGCAAGGCGAATAGGTCATTACAACCTCAGGAGTGGTAAAGCTCTCACCAGAATTTAATTTCCAGCCGAATTCCTCGTTGTTGAGTCCTATAACCGTTCTTGTAGCACTGAATTGATTTCCTGCAACCTCAGCAGTAAATGAGCCGGAATATACAAGGACAAAACCGAAAACCTCACCGCTGACTTCATCAGCAGTCGGAGAAGCCATTATCAGAAAAGGATTATGAACGTGTGAGGACGCACCACGTCTTGACGACATTATGTATCTGCCATATTTTAGAGGACTGCGTTCGATATTCCGTTCTCTGCAATGTGTTCCGAAGTTGGATATAATATCAAAATTCTTATGATCGAAATCAATAGACGCACTCATTGCCCTGTTTATAAATACACTTTCTTTCGAGTTGTTCTTAATAACAGCATGTCGGGTTAGTATATCAAGCTCCTCGAAAAGTGTATAGAATAATTTGACAGAAACATTACTAATTTTGTCCTTTAAAGTGATAACAAGTGTCTGTACCTTATCGCCATTCTCTGCGTAAACGGCAGGGAGCCCGTCTAAAGACGGTTTTGTATCGGTTATCTCATAGCCCTCATAATGTAAATCAATTATATTTGAGCCATCAGGATTGATAATCTCAAGTGCAGGGGTACGCATATCACCTCTGCCCCAGCAAGGATACTCAAGAGGTATATCGTCAAGAATAAAACCGCCGCAGTTCTCCTGTCTGGGTGAAAAGGCAGCTCTGCCCTGCTCCCAAAACATGTATGAGTGGTCACGGCTATCCAATTTTTCACCCCAGTAAAGGTGAAGTAAATAACTGTCCCTGACCTGCATAAGGTAGGTGAAATTCTTTGAGTTAAGTTGAAATTGTGCACAGGACTTGTTATAAATAATGGACATTTTACGGTCTCCTTTAAGGGATGTTTTATATAAATTTATTTTAATTGTGGAATAATTGCTGTTGTTATGCCAAAGTAAACAAGCAAGGAAATTGCATCCAGCAAGGTTGAAATAAGCGGACTAGCTACCACAACGGGATCAATACCTATTCTTTTTGCTAAAATAGGCAGCACAGCACCAATAAATTTCGCTGCGACAACAATGACGATTAAAGTTATACAAACCGCAAGAGCTGTAATTGTATCTGCTCTGTCTATAAGAGTGAACTTTAAAAAACCTACTGTTGCAAGGGCAATGCCTGAAAGGATGGCGACACAGCTTTCCTTCCATACAACTTTAAAGATATCTCCCATAGTAATTTCACCAAGCGATAGACCTCTTATTATTGTAACCGAGGCTTGTCCGCCGGCATTACCGCCCGTACCCATAAGCATAGGAATAAAAACAGTTAGAATTACCATTTTAGAGAGTGTACCTTCAAAATAGGTTATTATACTTCCAGTAAAGGTCGCAGATACCATCAATAAAAGCAACCAAGGTACACGTTTTGACCAAATTTCTAAAACACTTGTTTTTAAATAAGGCTTGTAAGCCGGGGTAATACCTGTCAGCTTTTCAATATCTGCGGTTGCTTCTTCCTGCAAGACATCGATAGCATCATCAACTGTTACTATACCCACAAGTCTGTGTTCGTTATCAACAACAGGCATTGCCAGAAAGTCATATTTACTCATCTCACGCGCAACTTTTTCTCTGTCATCATTGGTTGTTGCATAGATGATATTTTTTTCCATAATATCGCCGATAAGACTGTCCTCGTCCGATAGCAACAAATGCTTTACGGTGACAAGTCCGAGCAATGTCTTGTCTGGTTCGGTAACATAGCAGGTGTAAATCGTCTCTTTGTCTACACCTACACGGCGAATACGTTTAAACGAATCTGCAACCGTCATGTTTTTATCCAACCTTACATACTCAACAGTCATTATACTGCCGGCACTGTCTTTTGGATATTTTAGAATTTCATTTATAAAAACTCTAGTTTCGTTGTCGGTGTTGTGCAGAATTCGTTTTACAACATTTGCGGGCATCTCTTCTATCAAGTCAACCGTATCATCAACATACAGCTCATCAAGCACCGCTTTAAGCTCCTTATCGCTGAAAAGCTTAATAAGCTCATGTTGGATATCCGATTCCATTTCCACAAAAACCTCTGCCGCAAGAACCTTGGGCAAAAGACGGAAAATAATAGGTAGTTCCCGATTGCTGCATTTTTCAATTAAAAGAGCTAGGTCCTGTGGTTCAATATCCAACAGAATTTTGCGAAGTGCGGTGTAATCTCTTTCCTCAATCAATAACGAAACTGTTTCCATTACGTCTCTTGCATTAAAATCTTTTTCATCCATAAGGCCGTTTCCTCCTTTTTTTAAATGTAAGGAAGTACAGCATAAACCTTTTTGGGTTTTAAGCGTATAATTTAATACCACGGCGGAAAAAACGCCGAGGATAAAGATGCGCACATCGCCCTTCCGGGTTTATGCCGCTACTACTTCCAGAGTCCATTTTTTCCACCTCTTGTAATATTTTTTAGTTAAAACCATATACATTCTAACTTTAAAACGAGGGTTTGTCAACCTAAAAATACAGGTGTGAAATGTTGGATTTTATGTGTAAAATAACAATAGAAAAACGATATTCGGAATAAAAATAATTGCATTTTTCAACACTTTATGATAAAATATTCTGAACAAGAAATTCTATGTATAAAAAGGGGAAATGGATTGTGGGTAAGGTAGTTATATTTGAACATCCGATGATAACACATAAACTAACATTAATGCGTTGTAAGGAAACCGGAGCAAAGGATTTTCGTAATTTACTTTCGGAAATTTCAATGCTTATGGCATACGAAATAACAAGGGATTTGCCGCTTGAGAATGTCGAGATTGAAACACCTTTATGCAAGACAACTTGTAAAAAGGTTTCGGGTAAGAAAATGGCAATTGTGCCTATTTTACGTGCCGGTCTTGGTATGGTCGACGGCTTTTTATCTATTGTCCCTGTTGCAAAGGTAGGACATATCGGGCTTTACCGAGACCCAGATACACATCTCCCCGTTGAATATTATTTTAAAATGCCGCCTGATATAGCAGACAGAACGGTTATACTGCTTGATCCGATGTTAGCGACAGGCGGAAGCGCATCCGCTGCTATTGACTGCTTAAAAGCAAGAGGTTGTACAGATATTATGCTTATGAACCTTGTCGCTGCCCCCGAGGGAATAGAACGTGTTCAAAACAACCATCCCGATGTTGGAATTTATGTGGCAGCAGTTGACGAAAGACTTAATGAGCATTGCTATATACTTCCCGGTTTGGGCGATGCTGGCGACCGTCTTTTCGGTACAAAATAAATGTCAAGGTTTACATTTGGTAACGGTTGGGATTCTGTTTTGGGAAGCGAATTCGATAAAGATTACTACAAGAAACTTCGGCTTTTTCTAAAACAGGAATACACAAACGATAAATATAGTGTTTTTCCAGAAATGCAGGATATATTCAATGCGTTCAAATATACCGATTACAAGGATGTAAAAGTAGTTATTCTCGGGCAGGACCCTTATCATGGTAGGGGACAAGCTCATGGGCTTTGCTTTTCCGTAAAAAACGGTGTTCAGCCACCGCCATCACTTGTTAATATATTCAAAGAATTGCAAGCGGATTTGGGATATTCTATACCAAAAAGCGGTGAGCTTACCAAATGGGCAGAAAACGGTGTTTTATTGTTAAATTCGGTTTTGACAGTAAGAGAGGGACAGGCAGGAAGCCACGCAAATAAAGGTTGGGAGCAATTTACCGACAGAGCTATCGAGCTTCTAAACCAAAGGAAAGAACCTATTTGCTTTCTTTTATGGGGCGGCTACGCAAAAGCGAAGGCTTCGTTGATTACGAGTCCCCGTCATCATGTTCTGCCAGCAGCACATCCCAGTCCGCTTTCTGCATATAACGGTTTTAACGGCTGCAGGCATTTTTCACTTTGCAATAAATTATTAGGAACGGATATAGATTGGAATTTAAATACATAATTTTTAGGGCGGATAATTCCCGCCCGCATTTTTTATAGGTATTTTGGAGGTAACGGTATGAAAAAAGCAATAAAAATCACCTGTATTATATTAGCCATAATTATTACGGTTGTAATTGTTACTACTATAATAATAGTTGTTTTCTTTCCAGGCTTACCGTATTATATATTAACAAAAATTCAATGCGGAGTCATTGATAATACTTTACAGGAATTTAAATATTACGATTATAAAAATAAGGAAAACACTAAACTAGTTTCTGTTGATGATTATGAAATAAACATTAAAAGTAAATGCGAATTGTTATCAGAAGATGATGAAAATATATTATATGAAGCGAAAAATGAATTTGCAGTAATTATATTTAAGTCACCATTGGATTTTTATGTTATGTTTAAGGATATTGACAAAGAAAAGTATAAAGATATATACGGCATTAATTCTGATAATTTCTTTGAATTATCTAAATTAATGCTTTCAATAGATTACGACGACTTTGATTTTCAAGATTACAATAAAAGTGTTATCTTATTTACATTAGCTGCTCAAAGAGAAATAGCATATGGTTTCGAAGAAAAATGTTATTTATATGAAAAAGATAATATAAAAGGATTTATATTGGAAAGCGAAAAAATGCTTGTATTTCAATTTTATAACACCGAAAATTTAAATGAACAATATCAGATTGTATTTACAAAATTTAATGATAAGAAAGTATTATACGATATGATTAATACAATTGTTTTAAAAAATTAATACAGTTTTTTATTGAAAACATTTTGTTGTTATGCTAAACTGAGCATAATAACTTAATAAATAAAATCTCAGGCTGGGAGGATATATGCAAAACGAAGGAAAGCAAAGCGTCCTTACTATAATAGAAAACAGCATTGAAAAAGCTTCTAGAAGCCATAAAAAGATTAGCGAATATTTGTTAAAAAACTACATTTCTGCTGCTTATATGACAGCTCAGAAGTTGAGCGAGGAAACAAACGTAAGCGAATCAACGGTTGTACGTTATGCTATAGAGATTGGTTATGACGGTTATCCAAAGCTTCAAGAGGCTTTGAAAAGCCTTATAAAAAATAAACTGACATCTGTTCAAAGAATAGAAGTTGCGGAAGAAAGAGTCGGCAGCAATGTTTTTGCTGCAAGCTTTCTAGCGGATATCGAGAATTTAAAAAAGACCTATGCAGCAATAGATATTAACGAATTCGGCGGTATTGTTGATCTTCTGCTATCTGCAAGTAAAGTTTATATTGTGGGCAATCGTTCTTCGACCTCACTTGCATCCTTTTTTAATTTCTATTTATCGCTTATACTCGAAAACGTAAAACTTGTACACAACGCAAGCGGTAGCGAGATTTTTGAAGAGCTGTTACGTATAAAACAGGGTGATGTTGTTTTCGGAATATCTTTCCCTAGGTATTCAAAGCGAACCGTGGATGCTATGCACTTTGCAAAAAATCAAGGTGCTTCGGTTATAGCCTTAACCGATAGCAAGCAGTCGCCGCTCGTCGATTTAGCGGACAAGGTTTTATACGCTGGTAACGATACCGCATCTTTTGTAGATTCATTAGTTGCGCCGCTTGCAATGATAAACGCATTAATTGCCGCTGTCGGTCAAAGAAGGCGTGCCGAAATATCTCAGAGCTTTGCGAAGCTTGAGGATATTTGGGAGGAATATAATATTTATGACAAGGATAAATAATTGCGAGGTTTGCATAATTGGCGGTGGAGCGGCTGGTTTGATGGCGGCACTAATCGCAGCCGAAAGCGGAAGAAAAGTTGTCATAATAGAAAAAAACAAGTTTTGCGGTAAAAAGCTTAATATAACAGGCAAGGGCAGATGTAATATTACAAACAACTGTGATATTACCGCATTTATGGAGAATGTTACAGTCAACCCACGCTTTTTATATAAAGCACTTACTACTTTTTCACCTACCGATACAATATCATTCTTTGAGAATAGGGGAGTACCTGTCAAAACAGAGCAGGGAAGGCGTGTTTTCCCTGTCAGTGACAAGGCAAGGGATGTTACAGATTGCCTTGAGCACGGTTGCAGAACAGCAGGAGTGCGAATTTTACAAGGTGAAGTTAAAAAGATAGTAACTGTCGATGGAAAAGTCAAGAGCGTTCTTTTCCGCCATGAAAATGAAGATTGTTTGATTGATTGCGAATCGGCGATCCTTGCAACAGGCGGTGCAACTTATCCGCTAACAGGCTCAACAGGCGACGGATACAGAATAGCTAAAGAGCTTGGGCATACAATAACCGATATAAAACCCTCTCTTGTTCCGCTTTTAGTAAAAGAAAGTTTTTGTGTCGAATGTATGGGCTTGTCACTTAAAAATGTTAAAGTATCTTTTTATGATAAAAACAATAAAGAACTATATTCTGAAACAGGAGAAATGCTGTTTACGCATTTTGGTGTTACAGGACCGATTATCCTTTCGGCTTCGGCACATATAAAATCAGAATTTCCATGTAGAATGTTTATAGATATGAAACCCGGACTTGACGAGGAAACACTTGACAGGCGATTAGTTAGAGATTTTGAGGAAAATAAAAACAAAAACTTTATAAACAGCTTGTCCGCTCTGCTTCCGCAGAAAATGATCGAACCAATTATAAAGCTATCAGGTATTGACGGACTAAAAAAGGTTAATGAGATTACCAGAACAGAAAGAAAAAGTTTTCTTCAACTGCTAAAAGGCATACCATTAACCATTAAAGGAACACGACCGGTTAGCGAAGCTATTATAACAAGCGGTGGAGTGAGTGTAAAAGAAATTAATCCGTCCACAATGGAATCGAAATTGGTTAAGGGATTATTTTTTGCTGGCGAAATTATTGATGTAGACGCTTACACCGGTGGTTATAACCTGCAAATAGCTTTTTCCACTGGTTATGTCGCGGGGCAGAATTCGTAAAATATTCGAAAATAATAATTTTTGAATTCGTAAATTTAAAATAAAGCAAAAAGAGTTGCATATCTTCGCAACTCTTTCTTTTTTTATACTTCATAATAAGAAGAAATAACTACCTTATGAAATTTAAAACCTCACCGGTCTTTTCTTGACTGATTATTTTGCCTGTTACGTCAAAAGTATAGCGATACACATAACTAGCTCCGCCGATTGTAAAAGATGAAGTCATTGGTGAGAAGAATGTATCGGTAATGCTTTCAACATTCCATAAAAGCATTCCGGTATCATTCATTGCAAGCTTTCCGCCTAGTGAACCTTTCACAGAATAGAATTCCTGCGGTAAACCTGATTCGGGATTGCAAACCAACAGCACCGCTGTGAAGTTATCTCTTACGAGCTTTGTCAGTTCCTCATTTGAGATTTCAAAGTATTCGTTATCAAATATATAATTGAGAATAGCTGCAATGTCGTACCGTCCACCGGCGGTGCTTTCACCGTCATCAAGTTTCGGTACCGAATATGAGCTTAAATATACATTTCCGCCGAATTCAATAATATCGGTTATAAAATATTCTTCTTCATCGGAAGTATAAGTGAATGAATCGGATAAAGAACCATCAGCGTTGATTTTAACAAGAGATTCTCCGGTCGTTTGATTACCAAGCTGAGCAATATAACCATCGCCAAGCTTTGCAACATTCCTTATTCCAAAATTTCCTACTTCATTTTTAATAAAACTAATGACATTTCCATTCATATCATATTTTGACAAGCATAAATATTTTAAATCGCCGCGGCTGAACACAGCTATTCCGTTATCTTCATATAGTATTGATGCAATATATTCATTGTCAAAATCGTTTGATGTTGTTTTATCCCATAATATTTTACCGTCTGCGCTTAACATAGCAATGCGTCCATGTGTGGTTTGTGTGGATGACCATGTCGATGTGACTCCATATAGAACAACAGAATTTTCTGATATAAGATAATCTTCAACAATAAAATTCTTGAATTCTGCAGTCCACACCTCTTTTCCTTCAACCAATTTAATGATTACAGTTTTATCAAGTGTGTCAAATCCGAGAGATGTATCGGCACTGTAAACATATTCATATTTATATGACTCGTCTTTATTATTTGAAGAATTTATGATATAGTGCAAATCGTTACTATAACCCATTTTATAATTCCAAAGATTTTCAAGGTCTTCAGGCGTAGGTGCATTTTGAAAAATCTCGTACCCACCCACATTTTTCTCAATTACTTCGGCTGTTTTACCATATGCGAATTTTCCCGTCGTTATATCTTGGTAAATATTTTTAATTTCACTTCGTGATAATCCATCGATAGAAAGGCCATATTCATTGAAAAAAGTAACAGCTTCATTGTACTCCTTTGCTTCAACTGCTATGAAATATCCGGAGAAACCGCCAAGCATCAGTAAAAGCGCAAGACACGCGGCCAATATGGGCTTTAATTTCGACTTTCTACACGTAGGCATATAATAATTATTTTCTGTTACTGCCGGCGATTCCGAACAGGAAGCCAATATTTTGTTCTTATCCGGAAGCGGAAGATTGTCGAGTTGTTTTAATGTTGTTTTGATTTTATTTGTTTTCATTTCCGATACCTCCAAAATCATATGATATTGTTTTTTAGCTTCTTGATGGATCGTTGATATTTTTTCTGCGCTGAAGCTATGCTGATACCCATTATTTGTGATATTTCAATATAGGACATTTCAGCATACAAGCGGAAAATTACGATCTGATTTTCGTCTTCATCAAGAGCATTCAGCATTTCAAGCACTTCAAGCTGTGAAAACTCTGTACAAACAACGGTACTTTGTTCTAAAGTTTCGACTTCATCAAGTGAGAATGTGGGCTTTCTTTTACGGATTAAATCTATTGACAAATGACGAGTCATTGTTAATATCCACGCTTTTGCATTACTTCCTTTTCGATAAGTATGAGCGTATTTTGTTATCTCGATCATTGTGTCCTGCAACACATCTTCCGCGTCCTGATAGTTACCTACAATCGCATATGCTACCGAAAAAATCATTCTTGCCATGCAGTCATAAATTACGGAAAGGCCATTTTTATCGCCCTCCAAAAATTCGATGATAGCTTTATCACAGACTTTATTAATCTTGTTATCTTGCACTCGGTTTCCACCTCCTTTTTTGCCTTTGCCTATATAGCGTTTGAAACCGCTTGTTTCGGACATATAGCAAAAAAATTATTTTTTATTTCACCAATTTGTAGAAATGACTAAAGTATTTATGCATGAAACTAGGGTTTATTATTAAAACAATATCATAAAGTATTTATTTGTTCAAGTATGATTTTAATTGTATGAAATTTCGGTTTATATAAAATATCATCCTGAGCAACAACAAAGAAACTTAATACGAATCTTTGTTGAGTTAAGGATGACAAATATTTTAAATTATATTTTATAATAAAGCAGGATTCATAACACGTTTAATAAATAATCAACTTCCTCTATGGTATTCGATCTGCCAAAGCTGATACGTACGCCACCTTTTTTTATTGTACCAAGCGCTATATGTGCAAGTGGAGAACAGTGATAGCCTGCTCTTACCGCAATACCTTTTTCATTTAACATAGAAGCGACATCCTCGCAATAAGCATCTTTTTTATTGAAGAGCAAAACAGGTACATATTTATCATAATTACCTTTTGGTTCTCCGTATAGAATTATATCATCTCTAATCCGCATTTTTTCAACCAAATATTCGAACACTTTATGAAGTTCGACAGGGTAGACAAGCTCCTCACAAGCTGCCGCAAGTCCGGCAAAGCCACAGTTGTTTTGTGTTCCGTATTCTAGCCGTTCGGGTAGAAACAGCGGCATTTCTTTCTCAAGCGAGCGTGTGCCACTGCCGCCCTCCATAATTGTTTTAAAATATAAGTGGCTTTTTTGATTTATAAGCAAAAGTCCTGTTCCCATAGGGCCATACAAGCCCTTATGCCCGGGAAGACATATGATGTCTGCTCCCAACTCTTCAAACGTTACGGGAAAATGTCCTGCTGTCTGGGATGCATCCAAAATAAATATTATATTATGCTTTTTCGCTTTTTCAACCAGTCTTTTTATCGGTAAAATTCGTCCACATACATTTGAAGCGTGTATACAAACGACCATAGAAGTCTTTTTACTAATAGCTTTTTCAAAATTTTCTACCGTTTTATCATCATTATATATATCAACTTTAAATTGTTTTTTTGTAATGCCTTTATTTTGACATAAAGCATACACCGGTCGTAAAACAGAATTATGTTCAAGCGAGGAAATTAATACCTCGCCTTTTTTATTTATATTATTTTCTTCGGTAAATGCCCCTTTGATCGCTAAATTTAACGCTTCTGTAGCGTTTTTTGTAAGCACAACCTGCTCTGGCTCACAACCAAAAAGTTCACCTGTCGATTTTCGACAATTAAAAAGAATTCGCGCTCCCTCATTGGCAAGATCATGCCCGCTTCTGCCGGCGTTCCCGCTTTCAAAATATGCTGTTTTCATTGCTTCAAAAGCTCGCTCACTTTTCGGATAACCGGTAGCTGCGTTGTCGAAATATATCATTATGGTTTCCCTTTCAATTGTATAAAAATTATTCAATAACGCATCCAAGAATTGAAATTCCGTTTTCAAGCAATATTTGCTTTGCCCATATCTCTTGATTGTAAGGTATTTTTATGCCATAGCCGCAACCCTTGATAGCTTTTACGGCAGGTGAACGCGTTATTGTTGAGTAAATACCTTCATTTTTTAGCAGATCCTGTGCTTTTAGGGCATAAGTTACAGAGGAGAGAACAAGAATAACACTCATGCGATATGCACCCTTCCTTTCCATAGGTAAAATAAATTCCGGGCCGTATCTCCTCTTTTAATTATATGCTTAAGAAAAATATCAGGTGCGTTTTCATATAGAAAGCACACCTGAAGTAAATACTGATATTTTATATTTTTAACAGAAACATTTAATTATCTCCGTATATCCTTTTGTGTAAAATATTTTTATTTTCATCAAAGTTTAAATCAATAATAGACATTCTATTAATCATAGCATATGACCAAGTTCCCTCAGCGGGTATAGCTCCTGTTTTTATATCGGAGTTTTTCTTTGACACAAAGTCACTCGTTAACGAAATAATATTTCCGGAGCTTAAATTTGTTTTAACATATTCCAGACCGTTATTTATTAGCGAGATTGTCTTACCGATATCGTTTAAATTAAGCATTTTATTAATAGCAGAAACAAGTATTCTGCGTTGTCGTTCGGTACGGTTAAAGTCACCGCCCGAAACAGCTATTTTTCTTATTCGGGCAAATTTAAGCGCAGTATCTCCGTCAAGAGTGACCTCGCCGGCAGTAAAACCACAAGAATAATGCTCATTCATATACTCAGCTTCAACACCGGTTATGCTTATTGTAACTCCATCTATTTTATCAATAAGACCTATAAATCCGTTGAAGTCGATGCTTATATAATGCTGTATATCCAGATCGAAAATTTCATTTATCGTGTTGATTGTCATACCTACACCGCCAATCGAATAGGTCGCATTAAGCCTGTTCCAGCTGTGTCCCTCTATTGGAACATAACAATCACGCAAAAAAGAATTAATTGTTACCTCACCTGTAGTTTTATTATATGATAATAACATCATGCTGTCGCTTCGTCCGCTACTGCCAGAAGATTGGGTTACATCACGGCCGACAAGTAAAACATTAATAATGTTCTTGTCTATAGGTTCTTTTATGTAAATAGGAGTTTTTTCGGCTTCTGAGATGGTCTCGTTTATACTGGTTTCATCTTCGGTATATGATTCATCACTGACATATTCAATACCCTCAGGCTTACTTTCCATTACATAAGAACTTTCGCGTTCCACATAAGGAATTTGTTCGTAGATTTTATTGTATGCAAGAACTAGAAGAATCAATATAGTTAATACAATCAGAATTAATAGTGAGCATATAGAAATTAAAGTCCATTTTAAAGTTTTTTTTGTACGGTCTTTCATTTTTTAGAAGCCACCTTTTAAACCAAATTAAGTAGGTTGATGATTATAAATATTACATTCATAACAGAAAGAACAACAGAAATAAAAAACCACTTTGTTTTTTTATCAGAAAATACAGTCATTACCGAAGATACAGCAACCATAACTGGTATTATTAATAAATAGGTCAGCGTAGAAGTTCTCTTACCTGAAGAAAATAATTGAGTAACTATTGTGTCGGGAAGAAAAAAATATGATATTGTATTAATTATAACTGTTATAACAGCAATTGAAATAACTGAAATTTTAATTATTTTAAGTTTATTTTGATTCATGCTAACCTCCACGCCCTGCAGGGCACAAATTGCAATTTAAAATTAATGGCATTACGTGATGATGCACCTCTAAATATAATATCTTTCACGCTATTTTCCTTATCTGTTATATAGCTTCGCCTTTCCTGCTGATATATCAACAGGAAAGGCGCTTTTACATTCAATTAAGTATTTTAGCCAACATTGCTCTCGTCAATGTAAAATGTCCAGGAGCTCTTTGTATCAAATCTTGAGCCGGCTTTTACCAGATCAGCATTGCTATATTTTGAGAAGTACAATTTATTGTGTGTTGTGTTCATATCCCAGTAGAAGGTCTTATTGGCATTCTTAAAGTTATCACAGGAATCTTTCTGTGAATATACCTCAACATCAAATGTCCAAGTCGGATCAACATAACCCCATATCTTGCAGTTCATAGCGTTTGTTTTTCCATGTTGCGGTCCGGAGTAATCAGCGGCACCGACCTTTAAGGTTTCAACAGTTTTAGTTGTTCCGTCAATGTTATTGAATGTTATGTATAAACCATGAGTTTTTGCAACAGGGAACATACAAGTGTAAGAAAGCCCATGATAAGTATCTTTTATGTAGTCGTATGTAACTTCAAGAGTAATTTTGTTTCCAACAACAATATATGTACGAACAACATCACAGAAAGCGGTTGTTGTGTTATGGAAAAGTATTTTTGTCTTTTCAACAATCAATAAATTTTTAATGTCTTTAGATTGTCCCACATTTAATTTAAGCTCTTCACCTGTTGAACCGTCATAGAATTTAATCTCAACAAGCTGTTCATTACCATGGTTTCCACCAGTAAAATCACTTGAAGTTGCTGCGGTCGGACCTGATCTGTACACATATTCCCAGTCGGTTCCGCCACCTGCGAGTGCTTTTCCGTTATATGAAAAAGTACCGATATTCCAAGTTCCCCAGGTTTTTTTATCAAATGTAAGATAAAGCGGCTTACCTGCGTAGGTGCAGCTCATTTTATATGCGGTTGATGAAGCGGCCTGGAAGGTCATATCATATTCCTCTATGACTCTCTCGTATTTGGTATGAATGTTGTACGAACCTAAGAAATTACGTTTTATTTTAAGATAATCCTGAGGTGTGATACTCACTTCATTTGTAACACAAGCAGCTCTTTTATATTCACCGGCAAGTGTATATGTACCAAGGTATGTGCGTTTTATAAGAAGATAATCGGTCCCTGTAATTTTTCCATCACCGTTTACGTCACCTTCGACTACGATTGTCTTAGTATCGGTAACTTCTGCTCCCACAGTCTTTTCTAAAACATCACCGGTAACAATAAATCCGCTTGTTTTTATATTACCGTTTTTGTCTTTAACAGTGATTCCTGCTTCACTTCTGAGAAGAAGCAAGAAGTCAGAGTAGTTGGTCTCAAGAGGAACACCAAACAAATTATCCTCAGTCAATACGCATCCGGAATTGAAACGCACATCAATTAAATCAGCTTCGTTAACAGGAACTTCAACTTCGCCCTCAGTACAAATCTCAAATTCGGAAGCGAAAGTGAACATATTCGTATCTTTAACTATTATTGCTTTGAAGTATCTTCCGCTTATTGCCGTGTTTAATATAAGCGAAAAGTCGTAATACGATCCGTTTTCAATTGGTGTAGCTAAACCTAATTCTGTAAAGTCTGTTCCGTTAGTTGATGAGTAATATCTACACGATATAGGTTTATTGATACCCGAAGAAGAATTATGCTGGAATTCAATAGAAAGCTTTTTGATGTCGGTTTTCTGTGAACCGAGGTCGATAGTAACAAAATAAGGACTTACACTTGAGCCGTCAGTGGTATTATAAAAACCATGCCATTCTGTTCCAAATGCACTGCTTCCTTTCACACCGTCGGTTAGTTCCTTCCCATCAATCAACTGGTAATCGTTAGGATTTGTTCTTAGCGTATAAGGGGTTGATGCGGTATATGTAGCACCTTGAGCTATGTTGACATAACCGGTTGTCGTCTGAGCTTGAGTTCCCATTGTGCTGATTAATGATAAAAGCATAATAAGAACAAGAAATAAGGATAGCTTTTTTTTCATAAAATTAATTTCCTCCTAGATTTTTTATTAAAATTTTAATCTACATAAAAAGTCCATGCTGAATGAGTATTAAATTCGCTGCCTGCTTTTACTAAGGTTGCTGTTTGCGAATCGTATTTTGAAAAATATAGTTTATTGCTTGTGATGTTCATATCCCAATAAAAGGTTTTATAAGAATTTTTAAAGTCATCACAGGAATCGGTAACTGTTGTTACGTTGATATCAAACTTATAGTTCGGATTTACATATCCCCAAATAACGCAGCGGTCGGCAGCAAGCTGACCAAGAAACGGTCCGGTATAATCCGCTTTTCCGACTTTAGTTGTTTCAATAACGTCAATAACATTATTATCCGAATCAACAAATGCACAGTAAAGCCCGTATTTTTTGTCAACTGGGAACATACAGGTATAGGATAGCTGTTTATAGCAATCCTTTGTATATTTGAACGAAACATCAAGAGTGATTTGACTTCCAACTACATGATATGTACGAACGACATCGCAGTATGTCTTATTCACATCACCCCAATGCAGCTTTGTTTTTTCAACGATTTTTATATTGTTAAGCTTAACAGGTGTGTTATCTTTCAAATTAAGTTTTTTATTTGTTTCTCCGTCGTAAAAATCAATATCAACCAAAAGTTCTTTTCCGTGGTTTCCGCCGGAAAAATCACATGTCGTAGCTGTTTCACCTGCTCTGAAAACATATTCCCAGTCGGTTCCTCCTCCTGCAAGGTTTACCGACTTGCCTTTATCATCCTTAACTGTCCATGTACCAATATTATATGTACCCCAATCCTTTTTATCAAAGGTAAGGAATAATGTGTTGCCGTCGGGGGCAACACATTCCATTCTATAAAGTGCATCGGATACTTTGGTAAAGGTCATCGGAAAAGCGTTTATTTCGCTTAAATCCTCTCCAATTGAAACATCAGGGCTCTCATCTGTAACATCAATACTGTAATCGCTCACAATATCGCTCTCCTCTTGGTCATCTGTAATAATATCACTCAGATCGTCATCGTCGTCATCATCGTCCGATATAAAACCATTAGACTCAGCGCTGCCCGAGGTATCACCATCATTGTCATCATCAGTACAGGAAGCAAAGAATGCAAAGCAGAATAATAAAGCCAAAAGAAGACAGAGCTTCCTTTTTAAATTAAACATTTAAATGTTCTCCTTTCGTAAATACGAAATTTCGTTTTAAAAAGCCGACCAAAATTAGCACATGGTCTCTTTGTGGTTTATTATTTTCATAATAAGCTAATCTATACGTTTTTTTGTATTTTTGTGATATTTGTTTTGTTTTAAAAACATTTTTGATTACTCGTTCCAACCGTCGGGCCACTCTATTTCATTGTTTAAAGTTATTGATGTCTTTGTATAATCCTCAGGAACTTCCAAAATAATATAGTCAGGAATTATATTCGTTAAGACAATATTATTTATACTTTGAATAATCTTTCTGTTTTTAACAAATTCAATTAAATGAATTTTATGAGTATCTTTTTCATAATAAAATCGTGTTGCATCAGTATCTGTGCCGAAAACTTCGCAGATATATATCGTTCCGTCAAGTTCCTTGTCCGAAACTATATCTGCTCTTTCATAAACAGAGTTATTAAAACCAATAAACAAGTTTTCCGTCCCTTTTTCATCGGAAGTGGAATATTGTTTATTTAATGTATCAAGCGAATAGTTTGTACCATCAATATACAACCTATATATGTCGTTTGTTGTCTGATTGTCAAGGTAATCTATTATAGTTGTTATGTTCTTATTTTTTATTGCTTGAGCAAATCTTGCCATTGAACCGTCGGATGCTGTTGTCTCAAAGGTTATGTACATATTATACGGATTAAAACTATTATAAAATTGCCATGTTATGGACTTTTCATCGTCAGATGTATCGGAAGTATTTTTTGGATTTTCACATGAACAACATAAGCATAGAAAAAAAATAATAGTAAAAACAATTACTAATAACCTTTTCATGATACGTCCTCAATAATAGATTTTTATAATAATATTATAAATCAAATCCTCAAAAAAATCAATTGTTTTTATTAAATAGATTTTATATTTAATTAAGTAAAGAAATTACAACATTTATAAATATATAATAAACTAACCATGCGGCAATTGTTATTCCTAGGCAAATCAACATCTTCATTTGTGTATTTAAATTGTTATTAATTGAAACTCTAACACAATAAATAGAACCTAATACTGATATAACTGCTGGTATTGCACCACCAACTGCAACAACAAAAATAGCACAACAAGCTATAACAAATAACCAGGTCCATGCTGGCATTTTTGCAAGCGGTACATATGGTTTACCGCTATTAATAAATTTACCATCCATTGCTAAATCTGCCTTATTGCCTATTACAACAAGTCTCATTTCTTTGTTATTTATTAGAATAGGAATATCCATACCCGTAAAATCTCTGAATACTGGACTTTTAAAAGGTATTATATTACCATTTACAGTTACTTTTGGCTTTGAAAAAACACCTGCTGAGTATGTTATTGAATGCACCGTACCATCTATATCAACCATCCAATTTTGTGTCATATAATTTCTCCTTTTATTTTATTATTTCTTTTTCACAATACATTAAAAATTCCCTGGTGTCAATAATAATGTTAAAATAGTATTGCATAAATTTAAAGGCTGTGATAGAATGTCCGCGTAAATAAAAAACAGAGGAATAAGTTCGAAAGAGAAATCTTTCAAACTACGGTTTTGTGTCATTGCCTTTAATTGAAAGTAAATTCGGCTTCTACCAAATCGGCACAATTTCCTCTTGTGGTGTAAAAGCCACGGAAAGGAATGGTCATAATTATGATAAAACTTACACCCCCAATGGGCTGGAATTCCTGGAATACTTACGGAACCAATATTAACGAAGAACTTATTAAAGAGACTGCAGATGCCATGGTAGAGACAGGGCTTCTCGATGCAGGTTACGATTATCTTGTTATTGATGATTGTTGGTCTGAGAGACAACGTGACGAAAATGGCAGAATAGTCCCATGCAAGGAAAAATTCCCGAACGGAATGAAGGCTGTTGCGGATTATGTTCATTCAAAGGGATTGAAGTTCGGTATGTACTCATGTGCAGGAAATTATACCTGTGCGGTTTATCCAGGTTCTTTCGAATATGAGTTTATTGATGCCGCTACCTTTGCAGAGTGGGGTGTTGATTTCTTAAAATATGACTACTGCTTCAAGCCGTACTGGCAGCAGGGACACCTGCTTTACAAGAGAATGGGCTTTGCACTTGCTAACTGCGGAAGAGATATACTTTTTTCTGCTTGTAGCTGGGGTGTTGACGAGTCACACAAATGGATTAAGGAAACAGGCGCACATATGTGGCGTTCCACAGGTGATATTGTTGATTCCTGGAAATCGATTGTAGATCTTGCTCAAAAGCAGATTAGTCTCCAGCCTTACAACGGACAGGGCTGCTTCAATGATATGGATATGCTTATTGTCGGTATGCATGGTAAGGGTAATGTCGCTATTGACGGCTGTTCCGTTGAGGAATACAGAACTCATTTCTCGCTCTGGGCGTTCTTGAATTCACCGCTTATGATTGGCTGCGATGTCCGTAACATGAGCGATTCCACAAAAGATATCCTTATGAATAAAGATATAATAGCAATTAACCAGGACTCTGCGGCAAGACAGCCTTATCTTGCAGATAACAATCCAAATGTAATGACATGGGTAAAACCGCTTGAGGGTGGAGATGTAGCAATCGGTTTCTTCAACCTTACAGACAGCAACCAATGTCCTTTCCTTCCTTTTGATAATATAGGGCTTAACCGTTCTACAGGAAAGGCGTTACAGCTTACAAACCTCTGGACGGGTGAAGACTTGGGAGTATTCAAAGATATTTACCGTACACCTGTTATGGAACCGCACACCTGCTTAGTCTTAAGAGGAAAGCTTGTTGATGCAAAATAATTCGGCAAACTGCACCTGTATTAAATGCGGAATGATTCTCAAAAATGACGACATCGGTGCAACAAAAAAGCTGATTAACCGCGGTGCAACTGAATTCATGTGCGTTCCATGTCTGGCACTTCATTTTTGTGTTGACGAAGAATTAATCAGAAAGAAGATAGAAGAATACCGTGCGTATGGTTGTTCGTTGTTTATAGCAGATAATTAAAAAATAATGCTTGTACTCAAAATATACCTTAGACTTTATATTAAGAGCGATACATTAGCACTGTGATGAATAAACATCACGGTGCTTTTCTGTATAAGCATTAAAGAGTTTTAATAATTTTTATACAGGATAAACAAATATGATTTTTTCTGCAAATTATTAAATTTTCTGTTTCTCCACATATTGCACAGGATTTATTTGCTTTTCTTATTAAAATACCATTGCTTATCTGCAGCATTTCTAATTGTTCATATTTTTCAATATTTAGGATTTTCCGATATTCCTTTGGGATTACGATTCTCCCCATATTGTCAATTTTTCTTTGTACTCCGATTTTTACTCATATTATACCTCACTTGTTTATTTGCAATAAATACATTGCAATTATACATCATTTTTCTGATAAAATCAAGATAAAACGCAATGTATAAATAGCAAAAAAGTAGGGAGAGTTATTATGTCAAAAATCAGGCAGGATTTATCTATTGGTCCTAATATTCAAAGGCTTCGAAAGCGTTCGGGATTAACTCAAGAGCAGGTTATAGCAAAAATGCAAATTATGGGCTGCAATACGACCCGAAGTATATACTCTCAGATAGAGATCGGTGCTTATAATATCCGTGTTAGCGAGCTGGTTGCTCTGCATATTATATTTAACGCTGATTATAACGAATTTTTCAATGACATATATTTGCAGTAAAGAATTGATTTTTAGTAAAAAAAGTAAAAAACAGCTGACGGCTGTTTTTTATATCATGTCTTCTTATCAAACTTATGCTTGCATACAGGGCAGGTTACGGTAATGCTTCCTCTGTTTTTCGGAACACGCAGATTTGCAGAGCACTTCGGGCATTTAAAATACTTGTTGTCCTTATCCTTCAGCTGTCTCATTTTATTCTTGAATAGCTTGGTTATTGGGGCAGCAATATTTACGAACTTTTCGTTTTCCTTACGTCGTTTATAAGTATTTCTGGATAGGAATCTTAATAAAAACAATGCAAATACTATAAGCTGGATTCCATAAAGAATAGTGTTGGTTACAAATATATCAATTATCCAAAGAATAACCAGTATTACAGAGAGAAAAATATTCAGTTTGTCAGTTCCGTATCTTCCCTGCATAAAACGGGATAAAAAACCGTTAATCATTTTATATTTCCTTTACTAATAAATTGAGCTTGCTCAATTTATTTTTGATTC
>Ga0154579_107_pt2 | contig 25666 bp, 34 predicted proteins | sample RifGroF2_FD_116008 | JGI IMG/M metagenome (GOLD analysis project Ga0154579, IMG submission 116008) | Clostridiales bacterium GWF2_36_10
ACTCCACCGACAACACCTAGACCGCCGGTTACGCCGACTCCACCGACTACAGGAACCGGAACAGTCGTTACACAAGGCGGACGATTGAATATAAGAGACAATCCGTCGTTAAAAGGTAATATTATCGGACAAATACCTAATGGTCGAACTATTACTGTTATTACAAAAACAGGTGACTGGTACAGAATATCTTATAATAATATAGAAGGATATGTTTTCGGTCAGTATTTAAAAGTATGTTGATCTTCATGATAAACTCTAAAAACGGGTGCAGCTATAAAAAGCTGGCACCCATTTTTCATATGGTATTAAATATCATCAAAATCTTTTGAGTTATTATGATCCTTCGGCTCATTTGATTGATTTTCAACAATCTGTGTATCATCTATCTGTTGTTCGGACAAAACATCCTCTGTTTCTGATGTTGCTCCTACGTTACCGAAAGCATCGTCTTCTAAACCACTTACATCAATTATAGGTTCTTTCTTAATGGGAACCTCATCTTCTTCATAGTAACCTTCTTTAAAGAATTGATAAGTCGGCTTTTTCTTTCTACCAAGATACAAGTATCCACCTAAGATAATTATACCTGCTGAAGTAGCTGCAACGCCGATATACATTCCAGGAGCGCGGTAGGTAAACACGATTACGTTTTGACCTGCTCCGCATTCTACTGCCATAAAGCCATAGGTAGCTTCAAGCACCTCTGCTTTTTCTCCATTAACAGTAGCACTCCAGCCCTTATCAAACGGAACACTGAAGAACACGACATTAGCGTTTTCAAGCTTAATGCTAGAAATAAAGCCGTTGCTGTCATATGTGAAGTTCTGACTTGCCATTGATTTTCGTGCTTCAACCGATTTTACAAAATTCTCATACTTTACTTCATCTTTGGTTTTAGAAGTAGAAGAATCGTTTGAATTATCTGAAGAATCTTCCGATTCATTTGAAATATCATCAGAATAATCCTCGGTATTATCATCAGAATATTCTGATGATTCATCAAGAGACACATCATCTGAAACATAAGATGATTCATCAAGAGACACATCATCTGAAACATAAGATGATTCATCAAGAGACACATCATCTGAAATATCTGTAGATTCATCTAAAGAAACAATTTCTGAAGTATCACTCGAGGTGTCGGTGTTATCATTTGTAGTAGATAAGTTGATTTCACTGCGTTTAACTTCTGTCATGAAGCGACTGTAATATTCCGCTTTATCATCCGGAACCACCAGATATTTGCATAGGTATAAATGCCTGTCAGACTTTGTAATTTTTTCAAATTGTGTTTTGGTCATAAATTCGGTATACGCAAAACCCATGGGAATATAATTTTCATTTATATATAAGTCATAAATATTTTGGGTATTGAAATATGAAAAACCAGGTGCATCGTGCTTCTTTGTTTTTGCTGTATCTATAAATGAATATTTAACCGAAGTAAAAGCACGTAAACCATATAACTTTGATTCTGCTCTCGAACCAACTGTACGGGAAACACCTATCATAGGATAAAATTCCATTATAGAAGCAGGAACAACGGTATGGAAGCATTCTATCGACGGATATCCCCAGTAAAGACCCAGATTATCGAATACAGAATTACCATCTTTACGGAAGAAATCCAATCTGAAGAATTCGTCATCATTAATTACAACATCGCCTTCGATTGCTGTATTGACCATGAAATCGCTAGACCATGAGTGTATCTTTCCCATAGTTATATGAACGCAGCTGTAAATAATAATCATTGCGCTTGTTGCGTATAAACAGGATTTTTCGAATGCAAGTGTATTCCTTACCTTTTTAAACAGATACCATAATATAGCAATACTTGCCATACTTATTGCAACATAAATCCAGAAGCGTCCAACAAACTGCAGGCTTCCACCTATTTTATAATCAACTCCTGAAGTATCAGGATCGTTGAAGAACAACAACCCGAGCGGAATAAATATTGCAGAAGCACCGATAAGGTGTGCTATTATACCTCCGCGCCACTTTTTATTTGCTTTTTCGGAATCGTCATCAAGCATTATGACAGTCGCAACTATCATCATAAGGACCATCATGTAAAACCATCTTGCATAATAAGTAGAATTCAACCCAAAGAACATGCTGTTCAATACAGGCACAAAAGAACAGACTATTACAAAGATGATAAGATATTTAAGCCATGTGCGTTTTCTTGATGCGAAAAATGCAAATACACCGCTTACTCCAAACATGGGTACATATGCAGCAACAGATGCCCAGCGCGTCTCATGACCGTAGAAAAAGTTTACTCGTGACGGAATATCAGGCGGAAAGAAGAATGTCGAAAGTATATGTCCGTATCTCTGCCAATAAAATTTATTGCTTTTTTGATAAATTAACGCATCCTCTATGCTTTTAAAGGTTCTGTTTTCTATTCTGGGATTGCCTAACAAGCCAATAACACCCGGTGCTAATATTATTGCAGCCAGCATTACACCAAGTACAGATTCAAATAACAACAGGAAAAACTTTTTCCAGGTTATTTTAAATGATTTAGTGGAAAATCTGAAAATAAAGTAGATTATGCAGAAAACAACCTGTCCAACAAACATGAAATAGTTGCACATTGCATTCATTGCAACAGCCAGAGCAAATAAACCTCTACGGTCATTCTGTACAAGCTCTTCCATTCCCAGTAAGAGCAGTGGGAATAACGCAACAACTTCATGGAACTGATTGAAGAATGTATTATAAATTTGGAAACCGCAGAATGCGTATAATAAAGCACCAATAACTGCGTAATTTTGATGTTTTACAAACCGCTTGATGTAAGCATACGCAAAAATTGCGGCTGTCATATATTTTAGTATAAATATAGGTGCCATTAGATAAGGAGCCCATGTCGAGGGAAACAGACACATAAGATAAAAGAATGGACTGCCAAGCATATAATAGGAATAACTGCCGATAAAGTTCGAGCCTAAATCGGTGTACCAATCCCAGAAAATATTCCCGCTTCTGACCATATCAACACAATGTTCATAAAAGCATATTTGCTGAGCATTATAGTCGCCATAATATAGAAATACCGGTCTGCCGGTCTTAAAGAGTTCAACCAAAACGAATGGCAATGTAATAGTTATAGCAATTACAAGTGAATATAAAAATACACGCTTGTAATAAAAATAGGGATCTGTCTCGGCTCTACTGTCATTAAAAGAAATTGCCGAAAATCCGTTCATTTTTTAATCACCCGCTTTGTTTTTTAATAAAAATCATTTTATTTTACACCAAAAAATACCTCAAGTCAAGTCCGACTGAAAATAAAAAAAGTTGAAAAATAGTATTGACAAAGAAAAAGCCATATGATATACTATCGCTTGTCGCAAGCAAAAATTTTGCTAGGCAAAAATGCTGGTGTAGCTCAATGGCAGAGCAGCTGATTTGTAATCAGCAGGTTGAAGGTTCGACTCCCTTCACCAGCTCCAAATAATGTTGCTTCGCAACATTTTAAGAGAATTTTAGTTCTTCAAACTAAAATTTTCCGATACATTTATAATTGCACATCTAAAAGAATATGGGGGAATTCCCGAGCGGCCAAAGGGGGCAGACTGTAAATCTGTTGTCACTGACTTCGGTGGTCCGAATCCACCTTCCCCCACCAACAAGAAAAGCCTTGAAAAATCAAGGCTTTTTTCGTTTTTATACAACAATCTATATAATAAATATAGCACTATGGAAAAAGGGTTTGACCTATTACAACCTACAAAAACCTATCTTAAGTTCGTCAATTGTTCGTCAGGAAAGGTATTATTTTATGTCCAAATTCTTCCGCAATAATTCAACCGAATCATGGACATACAGTTTTGTTGTTATATCGATGCTTGCGTGCCCAAGATACTTAGAAACAGCGTAAATATCTTTTGTCCGGGCATATAAAAGCGTTCCACAGGTATGCCGCAGCTCGTGTGGCGTTAGTGCTTTGATTTCTAACGGTTTGGCTTCTTTATCGATTTTTAATCTTTGCTTATAATCATCGTCAAGGCTTTTTTGAAAATCTCTGAAGAATCCATTATAAACCGTTTTTGTGAAATTGGCGGGGGTATATGGATTATTATTATCAGTATGAACAATAAAGTTTTTATCCTCTACCTTATGATCAACAAACATTTTAAGCATTTCACTGCTTAGTGGTATATCTCTTATGCTCGATTTTGACTTTGGTTTTGCTGCTACGGTTTTTCCCTTTACTTGTGTTACAGCTCGTCGGATATATATCGTTTTTTCGTTCCAACCGATATCACTCCAATTTAAGCCGCATAGCTCGGAACAACGAAGCCCCAGTTCTAATAATATTCTTATATATAAGCCGTATTTATGAGTATAACAAAACTTATAAATTATATTGACTTCATCCTGCGAATATGTTCTCTTTTTATTACTCTCGACATTACTGTCAAAGGAAACATTTTTTGCAGGATTTTTTCTACATAAATCGTTGTCAATGGCGGTATTAAAAATAGCATTCAAGCATAACTGCATTTTTTTCATAGTACTAGATGAATACTTATCTTTTTGTTTTTTGACAAATTCTTCAATGTTAACAGGTTTTATAGCTTCAAGTCTTATTTCTCCGAAATAAGGGATTAGATAATCATTTACAGTACGCTCGTAGGTCTCGGAATATGTGCTTTCTTTAACTTTACCTTCTTTATATTTTTCTAGCCATGTTTGGGCCCACTCTTTGAATGTAGTCTCACGACATACAAAGGTGTCTCCCACAAGCATATGCGCCATAAGCATAGATTCATATTCTTTTGCTTGACGCTCGCAGTCCTCGAAGCTGATGCGGCTATAAAAAGGCTTTTTTTTATTACTCCCTGTGAGCTTTTTAAATGACCTCTGTATTTCATATCTGCCGTCGGCTCTGTTCGGTGGTTTCTTCGGTGGGCGAGGCATACTATTATATCCTTTTCTTAATTTTATTTATATATAATATGATGTTGAAGCTGGTATACTAATATTAATTAAAAGATTCAATGGAGGTACAGAATTGGATTTATTCTTTGGTCAAGAATCGCTTACAATCATTCAATGGATCATTAGAGGTATAATAGCCTATATCGTGCTGCTAATATCTGCAAAATTCTTAGGTCAACGAGCAATCTCGCAATTAAGACTGCTTGACTTTATAATAGCAATTATTTTAGGAAATATATTAGCGCATCCACTCTCTGACGAAGGTCTGGGAATGACCGGCTCCATAACAACAACTATAGTATTAGTGGTACTGTATTCATTAACCTTAAAACTAACATTAAAGTTCAGAAAAATTGATAGATTTCTATCTCCAGATCCGCTACCTATAATTAGAAACGGAGAAATTATATATAAAAATTTGTATAAAGCCAATATTACTCTCGATTTTTTATTATCGGAATTAAGGATTGGTAAAATAGAAGATATAAAAAAAGTAGCTGTTGCATTATGGGAACCCGGAGGTAAAATATCTGTATTTCTGGATGCACCTTATCAACCTCTTACGGTTGATGATATGCATATTAAGAAAAATCCATTCTCATTACCATTGGCGGTAATAAAAGATGGGAATATTGACAAGAAAGCTCTTAATGATATAAACAGAACAACGGATTGGCTTATTAATACACTGAAAACAACTCACAATACGGATGTTCAATCAATATTATTAGCAACGATAGATATTAATTGTAATATCCAAATTTATTATAAATAAATTGTCCCGGCTGTAAAAAATACTTGCGTTTGATCCGGTATTTGAAAAAATTATATTTCTTTCATACCTGCTGTTTGATTTATAAAGTGGTTTTTTGTGGTCTGTGTGCGGTGCATATTTATAATCTTATTAAACTTAATTATATTCCACTCTCGAATATTATACATTCCACCGCTTACCGCAGTTTTGGCATATAGCAACAGTTTTATTCTTTGATTTGGTCTTAGTGTTTGTAGCGAGAGGGATAATCAATAATATAAGTCCAAGAGTAAGACATGCAAGAATAATCCACATCAGCCATCTAAAGCATCCACGATGTTTTGTCTCTACATTAGTTACAACTTGAATATTTACATTACTGTTTTTGCATCTGGGGCAAACCATCATGTTTCCTGCTTTCGTGATTTATTATAAAATAATCTCTTTACCAATTAATGATATAAAGACTATTCACCGTCATCCTCTTCTTCAGTCACAAAGTCACTAGTATAGACTTCATCAGTCGACATAGATTGCCTGAAATCTTCAGCTAACATCGTTTTATTGAACTCGGCTGTAGGATCAATTCTGTTTGCCAACTCTTCAAGCTCGTCAACAGAGGAATAGAAGAATTCCTTCCGCAGATTTACTTTATTTACACGCTTACTTTCGAGTTCCTTATGGAGTCGCATTTCAAGATCGACAGCATCCTCAGAGAAAATGAAACTATGTACATCAAATTTAAATGGAACACTGGCATCACCCAGTTCGTTTACTCTGTCTTGAGGATCAAGTCTACGTGTCATTCCAACTTTAAAAATGTTTTCACCAAAAGATCCAAGGTTACTAATAATATAAATATTTCCGGCTTTTCCATTTTGTAAGTTAATAATATCTTCTTTCTTTGTAATAACATTAGATAATAATGCTTGTAATTCAATAATACGCTTATTGAGTGAAGCAACCTCATCTTCATTTGCAGTAGAAAGTTTTAATTTTACATTTTCTATTTCATTGTTATACTTCTTCTCTTCAGCTTCAATTTTATTACGTTCAATCTCCAGGGCTTTGCACTCAGCAACTTCCTGCTTGAGTTGTTCGCGAATAGCCAACTGTTCCTGTCTTGCCTGTTCTTTTTTTACATAATAGTTATACTCAATTTTTACTGCGTTAATAAACAAATATTCTATTTCACCTATGAACTTTGTCATAGTTCCTGCTATGTTCTGATTACCATCTGCAGCTATAGTAAGATATTTTGCTGTCATGTTCTTAACTTGATTTTCTGCATCATCTAACTTTTCATATTTTAAGTTGTATAATATGTTTTGAAGTTCTGCTCTTAAAGCGATGACCATTAACTGATAAATAGACTTATTTGCTTTAGTTGTGTAGCGTGCTGCATACAAATTAAGGAGTTTCTCCATTTGCTTCTCATTTTCACGGTAAGCTTTGCGAAGGTCTTTCATATCCATTGCATGTAGCTTTAAAATGACAGAAGGAGAGAGTTCATCAAAATCCGTTGCTTCAGATTGAGTTATTTTACAGTATTTGAAATCGGTTTCACTAGTAAAGAAATTAGAAATAGCATGTTCAACACTCTTATATAATTCTCTCGTCTTACCAAGCTTATTTGTAGAAGTTCTCACCTGCTTCGAAAGTTTTTCATCTTCGGCGGTGAGTTCGTTTATTCTTTGTTGTAGTCTAGCGATAATTTAATTATCTTGTATAATTTCAGAATTTTTTTCTTCAACTACAGCCATTACCTGTGAATACTCTGTATATCCTAAATCTTCTAGTTTTTTTGATAATTCTTGGATAGATTTTTTGGATTCAATAAGCTGTACATTAAAGTTGCATGCATCCGTCTGTGCCTGGTTTAATTGTATCTTTAACTGTTCATTTTCACGATTAGCTCTTATCCCAAATAAATCCATAATTATTTCTCCTTAACCGTCTTTTTTAATTCTCAATAAAAAGTATTTTAACATTAGAATCATATTTATTAAATCAACTTCATACCGAAAGAGAATTTGGCTGTACCTGTACCTGTTCCTTCTGGGCACTTTGATTTCTTTTCAAAATAATAATTCCTTGTGTACCATTTTCTCTATTAGTAAAATATGGTCCACACAAGGTATCGTCTTTATATACAAGCTTATTATAACCTATGTATTCTTTTGCCTTAAGCTTAAACTCTTTAGTATTATTATGATATGCGAATTGAATAACGACTCCTTCATTTTCATTAATATGGATACTGGCCATTTTACTATATGAATTTGAATTTTCAAATATAGATTTAAAGCTAATTTTATCACAAGTTTGTTTTATTTCCATTTTCATATTTATTGTTGTGTTTTTATAAGTTGAATTTAAACATCCTTCCCAAGTACCGTTTAAATTAGGTATTTTATGTAATTTTTGGAATATTTTAATTTTCCAAAACCAATGTGAATATAAAAAATATATGATTCCAAAAATACCGAATACTGAGATTTGATTTATTGATATACCTAATAAATTGAATTCCGAGAAGGTTCCAGATAAGAAATCAAAGTATTGTTTTATAAAATTGTATAATTTATTAAACAAACAATTAACTGGAGTATTTAATAACAAGCTTAAAACAAATATATAAATAACAGTTTTTTTATTACAATCTGTATCTAAAGAATAATAGTGCATATATTACCCCTTAATTATTTTTGATTCAAATATTTTATCATTGTAGGAAGAATTAGCTAATCCTACATATAAGTCTTTTTTACTACCTAGAATCAACATAAAAACATGTTCAAAGACATTACTTTTATCATGAATTATTTGAGAAATCAATTTATGATCAGTAATTGATGGAATAGGTAGTTCAACTCCATGAGTATGCCACTCTCCTAAGTAATTTATAATACCATTTGATTCGATCCATTTAGTATTAATAATTTTTTGTGCATTAATTTTATTTCTTAAAAAAAAACATCGACCTTGTTTATCTTTAGGGCAAGGAACACTAACATCATTTATTGAATATTTATTTATATTGGCATATTTTTTACCTAATAAAATTCCTCCAGATTCATTTCTGTATTTTGTTTGAGTATAATAAAATATTTTATTTAAAACAAAATCATCAATTTCGAGTTCAGTAAAATCAGAAAAAATTATATTTTTCATTAATCGAACCTTTCGACATATATAGAATGATCCGGCATCAATTTCCAACAATCGTTAATATGAGTAACATATTTTTTTAAATGTGATAAGTTGCCAATCCATGTAAAATGAAAATTTCCATTTTTTTTATTAATATAATTATTTAAATATTCTTCTAAAAATCTAAATACAAACATTTTTACATCGAGACCAGAATAAGGAATAAAAGTGGATTGACAACCTACTTCACGTTTATAATATTGATCTGGATTTAATACCACATTATTTTTAAATGAAAAATTCGAATCATATAATTCAGAAAAAACATCCTGAGGTTTATTTATTATAAGTGCATGTCCTGAAATTGCATATGGTTCCACCCATAATATTACAACAGGTATTTTAATTTTTTCATTAATAATCTTGTCAAAAATATGATGTTCAAGAGGAGCATTACCAACAGTAACAAATAAAATATCACATTTTTCCAATATTTCTATGTTATTATTTAAAATATTATGGGCATCATCATGATAAGTATTACAAGTAATATTCGGATTATGTTCGCTTAACATTATGTTTACGGCATTATCTTTCATAAATCCTAACAACCTATGCCCACAATAATGACGAGCGATATTTTCTTCAGTCAATAATTGATTATCAATTAACGTAAACTCATTTATTCCACAATTAGCTAATCCCTCAGCCAAAAAACTTCCCAAAGAACCACAACCAATAATTCCTACTTTAGATAAATTAATATTAATGCCAATACCTCCACGTAGAAATAAGCGATCATGAGATATATCTTTTATTATAACTTTTAATATACTTTCATTACCCGCAGGACCTTTAAGTGCAACGCCTACAGGTGTTTTACCTTTTCTAAAACCTTTTACTTCCGGTAAACAATTATGAAAAAAACCGCATATAATTAATGCATTATTAATATTTTGAGAGAAAAGTATAAGACTACATTTGTCTTTATTATTTTTTATAAATTGACAATATTGTTTATAATAATTACTTTTGAATTTAAAAGTATTGAGCCATTCTTTTTGAGTAATTGGACAAGGATATTTTAGTTTATCTATAAGTGGTATGTATATACAATTTTTAATTTCAACATTTTCAATATTCTTATAACACGTTTTAGCTAATTTAATAACTTTATCAACTGTCTCAGCTATAAAACCATCATTATCAAAAATACCATATTTAAGAATTATGCACTTATCATTAAATTTTACAAATGATTTCATTTGTAATTTTATACGGCTATTCCAATATTCAATAAATTCATCGGAATAATCATCATAATTTTCTAAATTTAAACCTTTTTTAATAATATTTATCGCAGTTAATATCGTTTCTATTATTAATCCTTCAGGATTCATAAAATTAGGTATAACTTTATTTTTATCAAATATACAAACACTTTTATCTGTATATATATGTGGAATACCAATTATTTTTTCATAAGTATCATCAGAAACAAAAATCACGGGGAAATCATAAGGAAAAGTAGAAGGAATCACACAATGCATTTTTATTATTATTTGATTTATATTAGTAGAAACTATGAATAAGTTATTTGAAAATGTAGTTGTAATATTTAATTCATTAAAGCATTCTATTATTTTATTTACCTGAACGTCCGTCATTTTTTAATACCCCCGGTGCGTTCGTTATTTCATAAGAAGAATTAGATGTTATACTATCATTGCCCGTAGGAAATCTTTCACCAAAAATAGATTGAAGATACTCAGATGCTTTTTTCTCATTTGGTTCATTTATTGCTTTTTCTAGCTTATTTAAGGCGTTTTTTAATGAATCATTAATAGATGTTTTTTTAGTATCACTAAACCCTTCAAATAGATCTTCATTTGGTATAACAGGTTTATAACATGAAAATGATTCTTCAAGTGATGAAATAATACTAGATATAGTATTTTTAAGTGATTTATCATCTCTATTATCATATTTATCAAAATGGTTAGTAACTAATATTGTTATTTCGATACCTTTTAAGGATACATTTTTATAATCCTTCCAAGATTTTAAATATCTTACTATTCGCCTTAGTTGTTCTCCTTTATCTGATACATGATCAACGAACCATTTTTTAAATGCTTTTGGGTCACTTTCAATCCACCCTTTTGTTTTATGTGCAAGATAAGCAATATCATTTTTAATAATGTATATAGGAAGATCTATATGATAACCACTAGTATATGTTACTCTAATACAAGTATCTTTATCTATAGGTAAATCTGATGTCCGATCTTCAACAGATGATTTTATCCAGCCGTGAACTGTTGATGTTGTTGGCCATGATTCTTTATCAATATCAGAATAACCTTCTAAATATACACCGTCATCTAAATCATACTCACCACCGGATAATGGATTAACCGTTGTTTTCATAGCAAAAGATCCTTGCCAACAAAATGTTGGAATATCTTTATTTTTTTCGAAAAACCAATCTCTAATATCTTTTCTAAGCGCATCTCTGCTTGTTTTAAGACTATTTGTCTTCGCATTTGTAAGTTTAATTTTACCATCAAAATCAGAAAATAATTGATTCATATTGGCCATTTTAAATCTCCTTATAAAAATATTTTAGATAAAAATGCTAGATATCTATGTTGTACTTTTAACAATGAATAATCTTTTATTTTTTGTAATAATTACCTATTTACAAATTATGGAAATTGGTTTATAATAGCTACACGAACATTCGTTCGAGACATTATTATAAAGGAGCGACGACAGTTGAGAGAGATTTTAGAGATGTATGAGAAGTTAAGCGAGATGAAGAAGGAACAAGTCAATGAATTTGTTCACGCTCTTGTTCGTCAGAAAGAAAGCAGGCATACTTCCGAGCCTGTCCAATTACTTAAAGAGAAAACTTTTCAAAAATAATAATAAAATCAAGCATAGCTCATTGTAATAAAAAGCAATGGGCTTTTTATATTTGATGAATAAAATCTTTAATTCAAATCATTTATTTCTTTTATTTTATTAATAACCTCATAAATTTTATTATAATCATCTTTTGATTTCATTTTTGTCCAATTTGATTTAAGTAAATCGATTTGATGACTTTCTGTATAAGGAGTAATTGTAATTATATTTATATCGAATTCATTTTTTAAAATCTGTGAAAAATAACCTATAAACATGTCTAAAGATAATAGTAATAATAATATTATTACGGTTATTTTACTTTTACTAAAATTATTAATTTTAGTATTAAATCTATCTTTTTTGGCTTCTCCAAAATCTGTATTTTTTACCTGTTTATTTTTAATCTTATATGTAATTGATCCAAAAACATAACCGGATAATATACCAAAAAATAAATAAAATAATCCGCCTATAATTAAAGTAATAAAATAAGAATCATTTGCTTTTGCTGCAACTATATATGTATAATTGAATAATGATTTGAAAAAACCATTACCCATATGTTTCATAATTTCTATTGCTGGTTCGATAATAATTGTAAATATTAATGTTGATATTATTGATATATAAATTGTTTGTGCCTTATCTGTTTTTAACCATTTCATCATTATTATCCTTTAATTTTATATTTCATTTGCTTTAAGTTTTAAATGTAAATAATAAGAGTTTAAATAATAATTGATTATTGAGTTATTGATTTCTTTCGCTTTTCTGCTGTTCAAGTAAAAAACGGGTATACTTACGTACTTGTTCAAGTTCATCCGGAGTAAGTTTTTCTAGCATAGCAGCAAATTCAGACTTTAGCTCATTACCTTTATCGGTAGTGGGCTTTTCTTTTTGCTCAGTATTACCTAATAAATAATCAACAGAGACATTAAAGTAATCAGCAATTTTTTTAACATATTTCATATACGAATGACTTTTTCCACTTTTCCAATCACTTAAGATTGTTCTATTAAGTCCCATATCAGACAAAAACATTTTCTCAGATATACCTTTATCTTTTATTAGCTTAATTAAATTGTCTAATAGGACCATGTTTTCCATAAATAATCCATCCTTCAGTTAATATATAAAAATAAATCAGAAATTTGCGAATTTATACTTGACAAACAGAAAATTACTGATTATAATAATTTCATAATCAGAATATTGCGAAATCATAAGTGCTTAAAAACGCACCACGAATTTCTACATTAAACAAGTAAAGTAATCGGGTGCGAAAAATTCACCCTGTTAATATCAGAAATTCATATCGGTAAGGGCAGAAAAAACACTCGGTAATCCGAGAGGGGTTATATATTTTATTTTTATAACGAAATTATAAACTCTTTTTCTCGGATTGTCAATAAAAAAACCCAAAATATTACAAAAAAGGACGTGTTAAATTGGAAGAAAACAAATTACTCCACAGAATATTGAATTTGAGAGTTAAAAAGGTTGATGTACTTAAAGAATTAAATGCTCGGGGTATAAGATGCTATCCGTCTCAGTTCTCGGATGCTGTCAACGGTAATTACCCTTATCGAACTGAAAAAACCAACGAAATTATTACAAATGTAGATAAGATACTTACCGACTGGGAAAACGAAAGAGAGGTTAAATCTAATGCCAATAGAATTACCACAGGAAATTAAGGACAGGCTCTCAGAATTAAACAACCTTGTTAAGGAACATCCGCAGTATATACCGGTAACGGTAGCAGCGAAGTTCATCGGAGCAAATAGAGAAGGTCTCCGTGAAATGATTTTTAAAGGACAATGCCCGTTCGGTATAGCATGGCAAAAAGATATTAAGGGTAATCGTGTATTTAAGATACCAACTATAAAATTTTATATGTGGTTTACGAATAATGCAGGGGTATAAAGAGAGGTGATTTATATTAAAACATATGGAAATATACTCCGCTTCATGGGAATTACAGTTATGTTCTTCGCTTCATTCCTTCCGACAGGTATGGAAATAACCGCAATAGGTGGATTGTTGATATTTTTAACCAGTCTATTATGTAATGAATCGGACAAAAGGAAAAACGCCTTCGGTACTCGCAATACCAAAAGCGTGCATGAAAAAGAAAATCTACATAAAAACTATATCACCTCAAAGTAGATTTGTCAAGTGCTTAATAGAGTAAAAGATTGAGAGGAATCAAATGAAAGTACTAACATTATGGCAGCCGTATGCTACAGCACTTGTCCTCGGAATAAAAAAAGTCGAGACACGTTCCTGGGCAACAAATTACAGAGGTGAGCTGTATATACATGCGGCTGCTAAGTCTTATAAAGAAATAATAAAAATAATAGGCTCCGAAAAAGCTAAGCAGCTTACAGAATACCTTAGTAGACAATCAAATTATAAAAGTATTAAGGAACTACCTTACGGAGCGATAATTGGTAAAGTTGAGATTATAGATTGCAAGCAACAATTTTTAATTATGGATAAATGGCCAGAGATAAACAGTTTGGAAATAAACTGGGGTGATTATTCAGATTATCAACGGTTTGCTTGGCGTATAGCTAACCCTGTAGTTTTTGACAATCCTATTTCAATCAAAGGAATGCAAGGGTTATGGAATTGGGAGGGAGATACAGATGGCGAGTTTTAATAAAGTTATCTTAGTCGGAAATATCGTTGCTGATCCTGAATTAAAGTCGACTGCAAACGGAGTTCCTGTTACTTCATTCAGAATAGCGGTTACAAGAAAAATAACAAAGCAAGACGAAACACCGAAGGCAGATTTCATAGATATAGTATGTTGGAGACAGACAGCCGAATTTGTAACCAGACATTTCAGAAAAGGCAACTCGATTCTTGTCTGTGGTTCTCTTCAATCTCGATCCTGGGTAGATGATAAAAACATAAAAAGATATGCGACAGAGGTTGTTGCGGATGAGGTAACATTCACGGAACGCAAGAATTATTTATCTGGACCAAATGAACCATCGCAGAAAACACCGAATTATTCTTCTAATAGCGAGAGCTTTGAGGAACTTTCATCTGATAATGAGCTGCCATTTTAAAGGAGAATACATATGCACGATTATGAGAGGGCTTATAAATATTTACAAAGTGAATCTAAGTTCGATCCTGTGTACGCTGCTATAGATGCAGTAAAGAAGCAAATACCTATTAAAGTTGTGGAAAGTACCGATTTCGATATTTGCCCGTCCTGTGCGTATAAATTAAATAAAGAGCTTATAAACGTATACAGGATAAAACATTGTCCTTTTTGCGGACAAGCAATCAAAAAATCGAGAGGTTCATAATGTCCTCTCGATTATAAATTATCCACTTATATTATATATAGCAAAAAAATAAACGCGTTTTGCGTTTTTATTAGGCTCGTAAATAATCTTAACATCTCGACCATCAAGTAAGAAATCAAAGAGATATAATTAACGCCCTCGAAGGAAAAGGGGGTCCTCGGGGGAAAAGGAACGGGGCGTAAAAGAAAATCCTTTTCCCCCGAGATAGTGACAAACTTGCAGGAGGTTTAAAATATGCGATGTCAATACAGAGAGCAGATATATAAATGCGGAAATTATCTCGATGTTCAAATATATCCTGTTTTCAATCAACAAGTAGGGCGAAGAAAAAAAGCGAAGCCAACTTCACAAATCCAAGAACGACTTAATCAGATAAATGCAGAAAACGCTTTTGTAAGACTTGTACATAACAATTTTATCGTTGATGATCTCGCGCTCGATTTAACCTATGCAGATAAATATCTACCCGAGACTTTAGAATACGCTGAAAAACTTTTACATAACTTTTTACGCAGATTAAAACGATACCGTAAAAAATACAATCTACCCGATTTGAAATATGTTTGTGTTACCGAAGCAAGTGGTTGCAGAGTACATCATCATTTAATCGTTAACGGTGGTATAGACAGAGACATTCTTGAACAACTCTGGGGTATAGGATATGCCAATTCGCAGAGATTACAGTTTGACGAGGAAGGAATCACCGATAAAGTCAGGTATATAACTAAGAACAGCCGCAGTGAAAAGAAGCCACTCAATAAAAAACGCTGGACAAGCTCTAAAAATCTTATAAAACCAAAAGCGCAGGAACGCACAGGTAAAATATCAAAACAACAAGCTAAAGAACTTGCTGCCGATACAACAACACAACTCGAACAGGCAGCATATTTCGAAGATTTATATCCGGGTTATTTCTTTGCTTCGGTTGCACCGTACCATAACCTAATAAACAATGAATTTTATTTTCATGTGAAAATGTATCGTAAGGAATACATCAAGAGAAAAAGAAAGTGAGGACTAAAATGAATTATTTTAAAGCAGCAGAACAGGACTTATCATCAATACCGGTATTAAAGCGTTCATTGGAAAATCTAAAAAAGCGAAAAGAGAGATTACTTAATAGCGGTTGTCCGTCTGAGAACGTAATTATTGATTACACAAAGCCTTATGTCGATTCAAGTTTTGTTAATGAAACACTTAATGACCTTATTCAACTTTCGCAAGTAAATAAAGAAATTGCTAATACAGAAGCAAAAATAGCAGAGTTTGATGATGTTATTAATCAACTTGATAAAGAACATAAGACAATTATAACCATGTGGTACATAGAAAAACAGAGTAAAGAAGCTATTGCAGACAAGATGCATTTCCAAAAGCGTGATTCTATATATAGCCTTAGAAACAAAGCGGTAGCTCAATATGCTTTATTATATTACGGTGCGAATGCTTTAAATTCAATTTAAAAAAACAATGGACAGTTTTTTGATTTTACCTGTGTTAATATGTATCATGTAGTAGTAGAGAACAATTGTTCTTTACGCGATTTTGAGGAATTTCGCTATCAAAGGATTGAAGTAGTTACCTGACAAATGAAAAGAGGTAAATATGGAGATCAACAAGATTTACAACATGGACTGCATTAAGGGAATGCAACAGATCGAACCTGGTAGCGTCGATATGATCCTTTGCGACCTGCCTTACGGAATAACAGACTGCACATGGGATTCTATAATTCCTTTCAATCTTTTGTGGGAGCAATATGAGAGGATCATAAAGCCGAACGGAGCAATAGTTCTAACCGCAGCACAGCCCTTCACAACAAAGCTGATTCATAGCAACATAAAGATGTTTAGATATTGCTGGTATTGGATAAAGAATCAGTCCACCGGATTCCCGTTCTCAAAGTTCCAGCCTTTACGATGCGTTGAAGATATATGTGTTTTCTACAAGAAAGCACCAACATACAATCCGCAGGGATTGATAAAACTTGATATGCCTTTGATCAGGATAAAGCAACCGATGAAAGATCAGGTTTATCGTGAGGGTACTTTAGATAAAGGATATACGCAGCTATATTCTAACTTCCCTCGTCAGGTATTGAATATTAAATGCGAACACGGACTTCATCCCACTCAGAAGCCCGTTGCGTTATTTGAGTATTTAATTAAAACATATACAAACGAGGGTGAGCTTGTTGTTGATAACTGCATCGGCAGCGGCACAACGGCGGAAGCGTGTATAAAAACCAAGAGAAATTATATAGGCTTTGAGGTATTAGAAAAGCATTATAATACTGCAAATATTCGCATTGTAAAAACAATGTGTAAGTAATATATAAGCGGACAGGGAGAATGCCTGTTCGCTTTATTTATGCAAGAAAGGAGAGCGTGCATGTGTCGGAAAAGAAAAAGAAACAAAAGCAGAAAAAACAACCTGCGAAAGATATTCGCGCGCTTTGTTATCGGTGCCAGAATGATTATATACTGGCTGGGTATAAGTTAATACTTATATCAAAGATTCGTCAACCTTGTTTTAGATGTGAGTGGTTCGGGTTTACATTTGAAGTAATTGATAAGGAAAATAAAATATGTTAAAAAAATGCTGTCCTCATCAAGGATGCAAAACAATAATCAACATCAATGAACCTGCTTGTGATATACATAAAAATTACTACGATATAAATGTTCGACACAGTAAAGAAAACAAAAAGTACGACGACTTCTATCACTCGATCGAATGGACATCAATGAGAAATTGTATTCTTGGAGATTATGACGGTCTTGATGTGTACGCTTTATATGCTCACGATACAATACTTAACGCTTCCCTCGTACACCATATCGTTGAACTCAAAGTAAATTGGGAGTTGCGACTTAGTAAAATTAACCTCATCCCAATCAGCGATACAAGCCACAGAGAGATTGGAAAATTATACAGGATTGATATAAAAGGCATTCAAGCAATGCTATACAAGTGTTTAGAGAGATATAAATCGGACTTCAAAGCACATATGTGAGATATTTTAAGACAAATTTGTATAAAGATTCTTTACACATAAAAGCATATTAACATACAACATATAGGGGTAGGGGGTATAATAATGTTTGTATCTTGCAAACGATAAACCGCAGCGAAAGTATATTACGCAAAAACTCCTTTTTTGGATATGTCACGTTAATAGATTAGAAATAAAGAGGTGAAAACATGGCAGGAAGGAACGCTCTTCCGATCGACATAATAGAAGCGAACGGAAAAAGCCATTTTACAAAGGCACAAATTAAGCAACGAAAAAATGCGGAAATAAAGCTCGGAAATGATGATTTAAAGTGTCCAAAATATATAAAAAATAATACAATAGCGTTTAAAAAATGGAAAGAAATAATCGCTATTTATAAAAACACTGAATTTATTTCTTCTGCGGATGTCGGGCTAATTGGTAGATATTGTATAACTTATTCAGAGTACAATGATCTTCTTGAACGCAGAAACAGAATATCAAATATTCATGCCGACAGCGATGACCTCGAAGATTATATTAATGACACAGATGAATTCAATCACAAAGTAAAGCGGCAACTCATGGATATGATATCAACTACTGCGATACTTAATATCGATGCTGCTATAAATAAAAAAATGGATATGCTCATCAAGATGGAAGATAGAATGTTTCTTAATCCATTGGCTAAAGTTAAAAACGTTCCTAAGCCGGAAGAAAAAAAGCCGGCAAATAAATTTGATAAATTCGGAGGTGGTGGCATGAATAGTGGATAATACGGTAGACCGCGTTACTGCATTTGCAAAAGCAATTGTAAACGGTGAACCATACGACGCCCGTACTACATATGGACTTAACGAAATTGCTTGCTGCAAACGTCATCTAAACGATTTAAAGCGTCAAGGCAGCGATGATTTTCCATATATCTGGAAGCCTGAACGCGCTCAATACAGAATAAACTTTGCTGAATGTTTGACTATAGGAGAGGGTAAAAAAAGACAGCAGCTTAAACTCAGAGAATTCCAAGCTTTTATAAAAGGCTCCCAATATGGTTGGGTCCATAAAGATACAGGATTCAGACGCTTCCGAACATCTTATGTACAAGTAGCCAGACAATGCGGAAAATCAACCGATAACGCCGAAAATACAGTATATTATAGCAATTTTGACGGATATATGTATCCGCAGATTTATTGCGTTGCTACAAAAGAAGATCAAGCAAAAATCGTTTTAAAAGAAGCCATTAAATTCATAGAAACAGATGGAGATCTCGAGGATGAATTTAAAATACAAGAATATAAAAGCCTGATTACTGCTAAGAGAACAGGCGGCGAAGTCAAAGCTCTTGGTAGAGACAGTAAAACAATATCCGGGCATAGACCATATTACGCATCAGTCGATGAATATTACGCCCATCCAACTAACCAGATGTATAAAGAAATGGCAGACGGAGCAGTCGAATTAGACGAAAGTCTTGTCTCGGTAATTACAACAGCTGGTTTTGACTTAACTGTACCATGTAAAGAACTTTATGATTATTGTGTTAGTATAATACAGGGTGATTATATTGATGACACTCAGTTTATATATATTGCAGACATGGACAAAGACGATGATATATGGGACGAAAAAAACTGGCAGAAATCCAATCCGTTATGGAGTGAAAAACGATTAAATAATCTTAGAGCATCTGCTGTTAAAGCAAAGGCAATGGAAGGAGATGAACTAAGAAATTTCATAACAAAAGCACTCAACGAGTGGTATCAAGCTTCAAGAAAACAATACCTTAATTTGCGTAAATTTGAAGAATGTGGAAGCAATACAACCATTGAGGACATGGAAAGCAAAGAATGTTATTTAGGTCTTGACTTATCCAGTGGTGGAGACTTAACATCCGGTGCGTTGGAATTTCCTCTTGGTGGGGGAAAATACTATTTTCATTCACACAGCTTTATGCCATGTAATAGGCTGCAGGAGCATAGGCAAACAGACAATGCGCCATATGATATGTGGGTAGCAGACGGATTAATAACTCTTACCGAAACACTTGGAGGTTATAAGACTGACTATAAATATATAATTCAATATTATAAAAATCTTATAAAAAAACTCAATCTCAAGCTCCGCGGAATCGCATATGATCCTCATAACGCATCGGCATTTTTACAAGATTTAGAGGAGTTCGGTGTAGATTGTGTTGAAATTGTTCAAAGCTGTAAAAGTCTTAACGATGCAACAGATGATTTTAAAAATACAGTTGACGCTACATCAATTGATTACGATAAAAAAAATAAATTGTTCATTTGGAGCTTTAAACATGCCGTAACTGTATCAAATTCATTCGGAGAAATTAAAATAGATAAAGACTTACGAGTTAAAAGAATCGATCCTTGTGACGCTTGTATTGATGTACACAAATTAGTTATAACAAAAAAAGATGAATTTAACGCTTCAAGTTACGTAACAGACGAAATGCTTGATAAACTATGGGGATAGGTGAAAATGAAATTTACAACAAATTACATTGAGGACATTTTAATAATAAGTGGCTTAACGATTATAGTTACAGCTACTTTTTTATTGTCTACAATTGCAGGATTATATTGCTTAGGGTGTGTGTTTCTTGCGTTAGGTATTTATTTTACAGTATGTCCAATACGAAAGAGGTGATTTAATTGCTTTTCAAGAACACATATAACCCCAGTTATAAAAATACTGTTTCCGAATCAGATGCTAATTGGCAATCGTTAGCCGAATGGCTTGGATTGTCTGCAGACGATTTACAAATAAGCGGCACTAAATCACTCAAAGAAATAACCGTTTATACATGTATAAAAATACTATCTGAAACACTCGGAAAGCTGCCATTAAAAATATATCAGGATAGTGGCGGAATACGTAAGGCGACCGATCACTATCTTTATCATCTTTTAAAACTCCGGCCCAATCCGTATATGTCAGCTGCTGACTTTTGGAAATGCTTAGAAGTACAGCGAAACATTCGCGGTAACAGTTACGCATGGATGGACATATCAAGTTCAGGCAGAAACGCAGGAAATATATTAGGCATCTATCCGCTGGATAGTTCAAAAATGCAAATATATGTTGACGATATAGGACTTTTATCTTCAAAAAATAGCGTATGGTATGTTTATACCGATAAAAAAGGTAATCAATACAAGATAAATTCAAATGAATTATGGCACTTTAAAGGCATGACAATTGATGGAATTGCAGGATTAAGTGCTATTGAAATGCTAAGAAATTCTATCGAAAACGCAAAAGCTGCTGGTAATTTTTTAAACAATAGTTATAAAAATGGAATGCAGACAGCCGGAATTATAAATTACGTGGGTGATTTAAGCCCTGCTGCAGAAAACAAGTTTAGAGATAAATTTGAACAAATGTCGAGTGGGCTTAAAAATGCAAATCGAATTAGTCTTTTGCCTATTGGATATAAATACGAACCAATGGCTTTAAAATTGACAGATGCACAATTTCTTGAAAACACCAGGTTAACATTGCAACAGCTCACCGCCGCATTTGGCATAAAACCACATCAGGTTAACGACCAAACGAAAACGTCATATGCAAGTGCAAGCGAAGCAAACAGAGAATTTCATACAGATACGCTTTTATCAATCCTTACGGGATATGAACAAGAAATAACGTATAAGAGTTTTCTTGATTCAGAGTTGAACAAAGGAACATACGCAAAGTTCAACGCTGATGTTATTCTTCGTGGTGATATAAAAACAAGATATGATGCATACGCTGTCGGAATTCAAAACGGATTTAAGAAACCTAACGAAATCAGAGCAATGGAAGAAGATATGCCTGCTGACGGTGGTGATCAGCTTATTGTAAATGGTAATTACATACCGCTTACTATGGCAGGCAAGCAATACGATAAAGGAGGCACAGCCAATGGGTAAAAATAATAAAAAGTTTTGGGAATTTAAAAACGCTAACAACGGAAACGGCGAACTTATGCTGTACGGCGACATAGCAAATTCCACTTGGTGGGGTGACGAGGTTACACCCAAACAATTTAAAAACGATCTTGACGCTCTTGGAAAAATATCACACTTGGACGTTTACATAAATTCAAATGGTGGAGATATATTTGCAGGACAAGCTATTTACGCTATGTTAAAACGTATTGATGCGACAATCACAGTACATATTGATGGGTTAGCGGCAAGCATAGCAAGCGTTATTGTCATGGCAGCAAGTCGAGAAGGCGATAAAATCGTAATGCCTAAAGGCTCTATGATGATGATACATAACGGAATGATTGGGTTAATGGGCTATCTTAATGCTTCCGAATTGCGCAAATGTGCAGACGAGATTGAAAAAATAACAAAGAATGTGGTTTTACCTGCATACGAACGATCAAATCAGACAGCCGAAAAAATACAATCGATGTTAGATGCCGAAACTTGGTTATCGGCTCAAGAAGCGGTTGATCTTGGATTTGCAGACGAAATCGAAGAAAATAGAAAAGTCGCAGCGAGTATTAGTAACGACGTTTTAACCATAAACGGTATCGATACCGATTTAAGCAGGTTTAAGAATGTACCAAAAAGTTTTCTTAATCTTGCAGCATCAAAGCCGATAGTGACCGAACAGAAACCACCCGAAAACACCGACGTTCTAAAAGCAAAATTGGCATTACAGATAATTCTGTAGTGCTTTTTTATAAAATAATACAAAAATACGAAGGAGAAATTTAAAAATGAGTAGAGAATTAAGACAATTACTTGCTGATTTATCAGCAAAAACCGCCCTTGCACAGGCTTTAATAAATAAGGCAGATGCAAAAGCAGAGGAAATTACAGCAGCAAACGCCGAAATTGCACTTATGAAAGCCAAAATCGAAGCACAAAAAGCTATTGACGAAGGCAAAAAGTTTGATACAAACGGCGTAGAAATCACTGAGCAGTCTATTCCAACACCCGAAAAAAAGAAAAGCAATTATACGACTGCATTTATCAACGTTCTCTTAAGGAGAGATACTCTTGCGGATAGAGAAGTTATAAACGCTATGACATCAACAGTACCCGCCGACGGTGGATTGATCGTTCCTGAAGATATTCAGACAGCGATTAACGAATACAAGAGAGAACTGCCTGACCTCAAAAGGCTGGTAAATGTTATCCCTGTTTCAACAGATGCCGGCAGCAGAGTTTACGAGAAAATTGCAACAATGACAGCTCTTGAAAATATCACGGATGATACCGCAGATATTGCAGACGCAGGCTCACCGCAGTTTGAAGCTGTTACTTATGCAATAAAGAAATATGCAGGTTGGATTCCTGTACCGAATGATCTTTTGAACGACAGCGATCAAAATATAGCAGCATATCTCGCAAAATGGATAGCTCGTAAATCTGTCGTTACAGGCAACACGCTAATTATAGCTATCCTAAAAGCATTAACACCTGTTACATTTGCAAATTATAGGGCAATTAAAAAGGCTCTTAACGTAACTCTTGACCCGATGATTGCAGTAGGTGCAGGTATATTAACAAATCAAGACGGTTTCCAATATCTCGACACTCTCGAAGATGGCACCGGAAAGCCTATTTTGCAAGTGGATGTTACACAACCAACACGTAAGTTATTTGCTGGAAAGCCTGTAGAAGTTATCAGCAACACCGTTCTTGCAACAGAGGGTACAACTACCAAGCTCGCGCCTATATTTGTTGGAAATATCAAAGAGCTTGTCACATTCTTTGAAAGACAGGGCTATCAGATAGCATCAACCAACGTCGGTGGTACAGCGTTCCGAAAAGACCGCACAGAATTCCGCGTAATCGAACGTGAGGATGTCAAGGCGGTTGATACAGCTGCGGTTATATACGGCAAAATAGACGTTACTACTGCAATTGCATAAGGAGGTTTAAACAATGTACACAGCTAAAAATCATTCGGAGGGCCCGGATAAAACCGTTATCGGGGGAGAGCTAATAATTGAAGCAGGCGGCAAGGTCAAGTTTGAAGATGTTGAATTTGCTCCTGCTGCAAATCAAGCAGCAAGCGTGGAAGCTACAACTCCGACTGTTGCCGAATTTAACGCTCTGCTCGTAAAACTCAAAGCCGCCGGTATTATGGTGGCAGATGCATAAAAAGGGGCAATATTTGCCCCTCCCTAAAGGGGGTATATCATGGCATTACTCGATGATGTAAAAAAATACATGGAAATAGATGATACAGGCGATGTGGATTACGATGTAAAAACAGACGCACAAATTACAATCTTAATCGAAGCCGCAAAAATTTATTTAACAAATGCCGGTGCAATTCCAGACGATACTAACAAGCTCTATTGTCTTGCAGTTTACATTCTCGTATTGCACTGGCACGACAACAGAGGTGTAGTTGTAATCGGAACAATCACCAAAGAGCTTGAATTTTCGCTTAAAAGTATTATCACTCAACTTAAATACTGTTATGATGATCCGGTGGTGACATAAATGCAGGCAGGAGATTTAAACACTCGGATAACAATACAACACGACACTTCAGACGGCACAACAACGCCCAGCTGGGCGACATTCTGCATCATTATGGCGAATAAAAAAGGCTTGACAGGTAAAACGTTTTACCAAGCAGCAGCAGTACAAGCCGAAAGTGATATTATCTACACAATACGATACCGCAAAGATATTACTGCAGGTATGCAAATTATAGACTGCAATAGCACTTTAACTATCAAAGCACCGCCTGTCGATGTAAACAATCGCAAACAATGGCTTGAAATACACGCAAAAGAGGTGTTGACTAATGGGGGCTAATTTCTCGGTTAATGGATTTAGTGATATCATAGACAGACTTAGCGAAATGGCTTATAACGTTGATGAAGTCGTTGATCAATCCTTAATAGAGGCTGCTACAACAATGCAGCTCGAAGCTAAAAAGCTACTTAAGACACCTACAATTCACCATATTGGAGATAATTATTTTTCTGCTCCATCTGCTCGTGATGGGGATAATTCAAAAATTATTAAAAATATGAAAGTAAGTAAAGTAGTTCACGGCTGGAAACCCGGTGTTGTTCACGGCTCAAAACAAGGTCACGGTACATATATAAAAGTCTACAATTCCGATCCAAACGCACAACTTACCGAATATGGTCATAGCGGCAATATTGCTCCTGCACATCCCTTCCTTGCACCAGCGTTCGAAAGAAAGAAAAAAGAAGCTTATAAGATAATCGAAGATAATTTGATTGGAGCGTTGAGCAAATGAGTTATAGAACAATAATCGACTCAGCTCTGACTAACCCGTTTCACGAAAAACCCGTGGCATTTCAATGTTATCGTGGCAATTCGAAAAAATATATAACATATTTTTGCTACAACCAACAAGGCGAAGCGTGGGCGGAAAACAAAGAAATAGTAACGGGATTTTATATTCAAATAGATATTTGGTACGACACGTCCGACTACGAAGAACTCGCAGAACAAATCAAAACAGCGCTCGAAGCTGTTGGGTTTCAAGGATATACAGCGCAAGACTTATACGAGCCGGACACTAAAATATATCACAAAG
>Ga0154579_117_pt1 | contig 25553 bp, 24 predicted proteins | sample RifGroF2_FD_116008 | JGI IMG/M metagenome (GOLD analysis project Ga0154579, IMG submission 116008) | Clostridiales bacterium GWF2_36_10
ATGCGGAACTTGTTACTTCACACATTGAGAAGAAGCTAAAAGAAAAAGGCGATCCTGATGTAAAACGAAAAGTGATGCACATTTATAAAAACAAAGACGGAAACAGCTTTTATATTTCAGAAAATGGCGATAACTGGCGAGTACTTTCATTTGTATTTAATTCGGTAAATTATAATCAAGTAAACAATATAATTCTAAAATCAACAGGTGAGGCGTTTGGATCGTTCCAAAGATTGTTAAGCGACTTTCCTGCGGAAATGCTGTATACAACAATCCCTGATTTCCATAATACAGAAAAGCGTTTTGAAGCATTGTATATGGCAGCTGAAAAAGATAGCTGCGGAAGAAAACAAGAGGTACAAAATGAGCTTGAATATTTAAAAAGCAAAGAAGGATATGCTTCAAAATTTAGAAAGCTGCACGATAATAACGAGATGCCTTTACGTGTTACTCATAATGATACAAAGTGCAATAATGTTATGTTCGATAAAGATACAGGTGCCCCGCTTGCTGTTATTGATTTAGATACTGTTATGCCCGGTTTTGTTGCCCATGACTTTGGGGATGCTGTGCGTTTTGCAGCAAATACCGCTGAAGAGGACGAAGAAGATATAACCAAGGTTTCACTTGATCTTAACATGTATGAATCGTTTGCATGCGGATTCATACCACAGGTAAGCGATATGATTTCAAAAACTGAGCTTGATAACCTTCCGGATGGGGTATTAATAATTACGTTGGAGCTTGCTTCACGTTTTTTAACCGACTATCTTAACGGTGATGTTTATTTTAAATGTAAAAAACCAAAGCATAATTTGATACGGGCAAGGTGTCAAATTGCTCTCGCGAAGGATATTGAGAAAAAGCTTTCGGAAATGCAATCCAGACTTGACAGTTTTGTCACTATTGTAAAATAAAACAAAATTTCACTCTATAATTGGTCAACTTTCTACATTTAGTATAAAGAATTTTTCATAATAATTATAAAAACTATTGACTTTGTTGAAATTTCATGTATAATGAGGTTGTTGAAGTTATAAAAGTTGGCGGTGTCTTTGTTGTATTATAAAGAAAAGAATACCGAATTGACGGATTCATACGCAGAGAATATGCTGATAGACTCGGCAAAACAAGGTGATGCAAGAGCTTTTGAGCTGCTTGCGGTTAAATATAAAAAATTACTTGAATGGTATGTTAAACAATTAAGAATACCTGTATCAGAGACTGATGATTTTATTCAAGAGGGGCTTATAGGGCTCTTAAAAGCAATTAGAACATATGATGGCAAGTCTTCGTCATTTGTCACTTACGCATCAGTATGCATCAAAAGCAATATTATCAGTGCGGTTCGTAAATTTAACAGACACTACAATACGCTCGTTCCCTACGATGATAATTTAGATGACACAGTTATCGATGTGTCGGGTTCCCCAGAAAGCGATTTTATAGACAAAGAAAGCGTCAGAATAATTTATAATAAAGTTTTTTCAGTGCTTTCGCAATATGAATTGGAAGTCTTTGAGATGTATCTGTCGGATATGTCTTATGGAGATATGTCTAGAAAGCTTGGAAAGGACCCTAAGAGTATCGGGAACGCTGTATTCAGAATTCGCAAAAAGCTAAAGCAAACCATCAAACCAAACCGATAATATGCCTTTGTAGCTTAAAGAAAGCGTTGTAATTAGCAATATGTTTTAGCACTATGCTAAAAAAGCAATTATGGCGGTGTAATTCCGTCCTAAGGTAAATTATAGTAAAACAAACTAAGGAGAAGAGCAAATGTACGAAGACAAGAAATTAACCTGCAAAGACTGTGGAAGCACTTTCGTTTTCACCGCTGGCGAGCAGGAGTTTTACGCATCACGTGGTTTTCAGAACGAGCCTCAGAGATGCAAAGTATGCAGAGATTCAAGAAAGAATACTGCTAGAGCACCTAAGGAATTGTTCGTAACAACCTGTGCAAAGTGCGGAAAAGAAGCAAAAGTTCCATTCCAGCCTTCTGATGACAGGCCAGTTTATTGCAGCGATTGCTACGCTGCAAGCAAGAATCAGTAATCATAGCTATCGTTTAATTTATACATTAACAAAGCGGATTATTGCGGGAACACAACAAGCTACGGTTTTTGCCGTGGCTTTTTGTTATGTTATACGTAAAAACTAAAACCGGCACTTTGTAATTTAGTGACGGTTTTTGTTTATCATTGTAATATTGTTGTTTTACTTTAATTTAATCGGAGTTAATAAATCAAGTTGAATATCACCATCAGGCCATTTATTATTTAACGCAAAAGTGTCATACACAAAATTTAAATGCTCCTCAAGGCAGCCACCCATAATTTCTTCACCTTGATCGCTGTAGTTCGATGCATATTTTTGATTATCTTTTTCTACCCATTTACATAGCCATTCCCATTCATTAAAATTTCCCATTTGAATCATGTGTGCAGCATATAAACCACCTTTAAAATGTTTCTTTTGAAGTGGTGCTGAAACCTCCATATCCTCAGGAATGGTAACCCAAAACTCATATCCATAATACGGACTACTTTGTGACGGGTTAGGATGGTTAAATCCAAAAACTCTGGCATCGGGTTTAATTTGATATAAACTACTGTTTAAAATAAAATCCTTGAGTTGATTTCCGGCATTTAATTCAGGATTTTCTCCTATAAAATGACTTGATGCTATTGTACATGGCGGTAGATGCAGAACCCTCACATCTTTAAGTTTTGATAATACTTCATTTGCTTTGTTTAAATCTTCCATTGACCGTTCCTCCTTAAAATTTATCTTGGAAAGGCTCAGGGATTCAACAACTTTAATTACATCGCTATCTTTAAATAAATTAAACTGTTCATTAACATTAATACTTACATGCAAACGAGCGATAAATGTATTTAGAATAAAGCGAATGGTGTTAAGTGCAACTATTTCATCTTCAAGTTCAGAAATACTTTCTTGAAAAACTTCAACAATATGTGTTTGTTCGTCATTTTTAAATATAGAACTTATTTGTTTTAAAGGAATACGTAATTTCCGCAATAAAATTATCTGTTGTAGACGTCTTACAGCAGCCTCATTATAAATACGATATGCGTAATCATCTTTCTTTTGACTGGTTAAAAGTCCAATTTGTTCATAATAACGGAGTGTTCTTGTTGAAACATCAAAACTCCTTGACACCTCACTGATTGTCATCAAATCCATACTTTCATCTCCTTTCTGAATTTAGTATAAAGTACGACACGACGTCAAAGTCAATAGTTTTTTTATAATTTTTTAAATTATTTTTGATTCGTTATATGATTGATATAATATCATATTTACCTTTTAGAATCAATGTGTTTTGAAAATTCTAACGAAAGAAAAACTAGGAGCCGTTGCACAAGCGGTTCTATTTTTATGTCATTTTTACAAGGAAATAATTGACTATATTAGCATGATTTGCTTCTCAAAACTCGAAAATTATAATTTTTCGCTATATCAAAAGTCGACAATTGTTATATTATATAAAATTTTGCTTTGAAATTTTGGCTTTGCAAAAATTATATAAAAATGTCATAATATGGCTAAAAAGCGAACATTAGTTTGTTTACATAATGAGCCAAATAAACACCAATTTATAGACGAAAAAGCAGTAAAAACACTATAACTTGTGTGTTTTTGTCATGCTTGACATAATATCACACAATGGACTAAAAAAAATTAAAAAAAATTTAAAAAAGCTATTGCAAAAATTAAACAAGCATATTATAATATAAACAATTAGTGGAGCGAAGTGGAACTACATGGAAACATTTCCCATAATATTCCAGGAAAATACCATAATTGACCTTTTTTGAACAATTATAATAATTGAACAATATAAATACAGCAAGAAGGACGGGACAAGCATGTTCTATGGTGAATACAGACATACAATAGATGCCAAGGGCAGATTGTTTATACCCGTCAAGCTTCGTGAAGAGCTGGGCGAAAAGTTTATGCTTTCCAGAGGACTTGATAATTGCGTTTGCATTTATCCGATGGATGCGTGGAATGAGTTTACCGAGCGTCTGGAAAAACTTCCTGTAGCTAAAGAAAGAAGAGTAAGACGTTATTTTTATTCCGGTGCATACGAGTGTACAGCCGATTCACAGGGAAGAATAATTCTATCCCAAATGTACCGTGATTTTGCTAATTTAGATAAGGATGTAATTATCGCAGGGAACCGTAGCCATCTTGAAGTATGGAGCGCGACGGCTTGGGAAGCAGAGCAGCAATTTATTAATAACGAGGAAGTTACTAAAGAGCTAGTAGAGTTGGATTTTTAATATGGAATTTATACATTACCCGGTAATGCGGGATGAAGTCATTGAGGGACTTAATATTAAACCCGATGGTATTTATTGCGATTGTACACTCGGAGGTGGAGGGCATACGAGGTTGATACTCGAAAAGCTCTCTGATAAAGGCAGACTTATCTCAATTGATCGTGATATTGCAGCGATTGAAAATGCTAAAAGAAACATAAATGATAACAGGCTTATGCTTGTAAAAGATAACTACACAAATATTGATTCGATAATTGCAGATTCTCCTTATGAAAGGTTAGACGGGATACTGATGGATTTGGGTGTTTCATCATATCAGTTTGATAATGCAGAACGTGGCTTTTCCTACCGTTATGATGCACCTTTAGATATGCGGATGGATGAAAGCGATTTATTGACCGCTTACGAAGTCGTAAACAGCTACAGTGAAAAAGAACTTGCGAAGATTCTTTTTGATTACGGCGAGGAACGGTTCGGAAACCGTATTGCACAGCGTATTGTCAGAGAAAGAGAAACCGAACCGATAAAGACTACTCTTAGACTTGCTGGAATCATTTCTGCAGCAATTCCTGTTAAAAATCGTAATACAGACGGAAATCCGGCAAAGCGAAGTTTTCAGGCAATAAGAATTGAAGTAAACGCAGAGCTTGAGGGAATCGGACAGACGATTGAAAAAGGTGTCTCGCTTCTCAAAGAGGGCGGAAGGATTGCGGTAATCAGCTTTCATTCACTCGAGGACAGAATAGCAAAAACTATTTTTAAAAAGTTGATGTCACCTTGTACCTGTCCAGTGGATTTCCCCGTTTGTGTGTGTAACAAAAAGCCTTTGGTAAAGTTAATATCAAAAAAAGCAATAACTCCGAGTGAAAAAGAATTATCGGAAAACAGCCGCTCTCACAGTGCAAAATTAAGAATAGCGGAGAAAGTCTGAAAGTAAACTTTCAGAAAAAGAGTTTTGTGACTTTTACATAGGATATAATGACGTAAATTTGGCTACTGCTAAAATCCGCAACGTGCGGGAAACCGGCACAAAACTCCGTGCTCCGACGTTGGAATAGATGTAAGTATGAAAAGTATTTTTTAAAATTTTGTTAAAAGTATAAAAAAATGTGCGTTTTTTGGAAAGGAAAAGAAATGGATAATAAAAGAAACAACAATACCGACAAACCCATTACAAACTCGAATAAAGCAATAACAACACGAAAAAACGGAATTTCTGCTTCAGCAAAAACTCCCGTTGGTCACAGTGCTGTTTCTCAAAGTGTAGGTGCTAGAAATATAATTCCCAAAACAGCAGTTAAACCTGTGTTAAAGAAAAAATCCGGTGCAGTTGTTGGAATGAAAAATGTACGCAATTCTTCTCTTCGAGCTGTAAGAAGCCCTCAAATTATCACAGTTCGAAAAAAAGAAAGATCTCCGTTTCCAACAGCGGTAATATTCACTTCGGTAATTATTACAGCCTTATTCCTTTTTATGATGATGAATTATGCTGAGATTGACAAATACAACAGCGAAAATGCACAGTTAAGCGCAAAGATTACACAATTGGAAAATGAAGAAGCAAATCTTAGGGTCAAGCTTGATAAAAAAGATAATCTAGTAGAAATCGAAAAGCGTGCTACGCAGGAACTAGGGATGGTAAAAGAAGATACTTTGGAGCATCGTAATATAAACTTAACTCGTGAAGATAAAATAGAAATAGTCAGATATAATGATGGTGAAGAAGGCGGCTTTGGATTCCTTCTTACCGGTATCGGAGAAGTTATAAGAGATTTTATCGAATAATTTACCTTTTGTACATTAAAATCAATTGATGCAGTTATTTTTTCTTGCTAATGTAAATATATTGTTTATCGGGAGGTATCCGAGAATGCTTACCCCGACAGAATACGCCTCCGAGACTTTTTCGGTACACTTTTACGGCGTTGGCGGGCAACCCTGATGGGTCTCCTCCTTTTAGCTTAAGAGACGTCCGTTTTATATCTTAGGGGCGTTTCAATTTATATTAGCGATATATTTAGGAAGGGACTGCATTTCATTGAAAACACAGGTAAAAGTAAAGAAAACAGGAAGATCCATAATTATCAGAGCAAAAATATCGGCTGTAATTATAACCGTTTTACTTGCACTTCTAGCTACCCGTTTGGCAAATTTGCAGCTTATTGATTCACAGGGATTGAAAAACGATGCTCTGGAGCAGTACTCACATGAAATAAAAATTGAGGCAAAAAGAGGGATTATTTACGACCGCAACTTAAAACCTCTGGCATACAGCGCAACAGTCTATAATGTATATGTTACTCCGAACAATATAAAGGATGAAGCACAGCTCTTATTTGTCGCCGACGGTCTTTCCGTAATTTTAAATATCGATAAGTCCATAATAATTACAAAACTACAAAAGAAAACAAGCAAATATCAAATCATTAAAAAATCCATTGAGGACAGTGAAGAAATTCAAGTCCGTACCTATATTACTAAAAACAATTTAATCGGTATAATAAACCTCGAGGAAACGACAAAGAGGTATTATCCGTACAGTGAGCTTGCATCGCAAATTATTGGTTTTACAGGAACAGATAACAACGGTCTTGCAGGTATTGAGCTTACATATGATGAATATCTAAAAGGCACAAACGGCAGAGCAATTAAAGCAACAGATGCAAGAGGTAATGATCTTCCCTTTAAATATGAGAGCTTTATTGAGGCTCAGGATGGACTTAATGTTGTAACCACAATTGACTATACAATACAGTCTGTTCTGGAAAAATACCTTTTACAAGCATATCAGGACAATAAACCCAGAGGTGCTGCCAAGGGTATTGTTATGGATGTTAACACGGGCGAGATTCTTGCGTCTGCTATATATCCAAACTTTGATTTAAACAATTATTATAAACTAAACACGTATTATCAAGCACAGCTTGATGCATTTTCAGGAACTGATGAAGAGAAAAAAATATTTAAGAGCAACCTTTTATATAGAATGTGGGATAATTCCATTGTATCAAAAACCTATGAACCTGGTTCGACCTTCAAGATGATCACAAGCTCAGCGGCTCTGGAAGAAGGCGTTATTAAAGACGGTGTTGACACCTTTGTTTGTCATACAATGAATGTTTCCGGCAAATCAATACATTGTCACTCGCACCGTTCGCACGGAACACAATACTTTACCGACGCAATTCGAAATTCCTGCAACCCTGCCTTTGTTCAGATAGGTCTTAAAACCGGAACAGATATATTCATGCAGTATTTTTCGGAATTCGGATATACCAAACCCAGCGAGTCCGATATTATTGGTGAAGCAAAATCTATATATTTTGAAACAACCAATACTCAATTTAAAGAACTGGAGCTTGCTGTATATTCATTCGGACAGACTTTTAAAGTAACACCGATACAGCATTTACGTGCTGTTTCAACAGTAGCCAATGGTGGTGATTTAATTACACCTCATGTAGTAAAAGCACTTGTTGATAATAACGGCAATACAGTTAAGACCTTTGAGTTTAAAACCGAAAAAGAAATAATATCACAAGAAACCAGCAGTATTATTTTAAAGGCATTAACTAATTCAGCAAAAAACGCCTGTGTAAACGGGTATAATGTTGTTTCAAAGACCGGTACCTCTGAAATAAGAGATACAGAAATAGAAAACGATTATATAAGCTCCTGCATTACCTTTGCACCTGCTGAAGATCCTCAGATAGCAATTATAGTTATGGTTGAAGAACCGACTGCAGGTCCATATTATGGAAGTCTTGTTGCAGCTCCGGTTATTTCAAGCGTCTTAGGCGAGGTGCTTCCTTATCTGGGCTTTGAACCTACATACCCTGAGAGCGAAAATATAACTTTGGAAAGTTATATCGGTGCCGGTGTGGAAGAATCAAAAACTGTACTTAAAGGTCTTGGGATTAATTGTATTGTTAAAGGCAATGGAAACATTATAACAAATCAGATGCCAGCGGTAGGGACGATTTTAACAAAAGATGGTGTTGTTGTTCTTTATACTGATGACACAGAGGTTGAAAATACCGTACTAGTACCCAATGTTCTGCTATTTACCCCATCAGCAGCAAATAAGACGATTATAAACAATAATCTTAATATATCAATTAAAGGAATTTTTAACGGTGATTTTACAAACTGCACCGTAACATCACAATATCCGGTAGCTGGTGAGCAAGTGGCCCCCGGAACAGTAATAGAGGTTGAATATAGATACAATGAGAAGATTGAATAATAAAGAAGTTAAAAGTAACGGAAAGTCCATCATAGTCAGAGCAAAGCTATCGGCTGTTATCATGACCGTTTTACTTGCGTTGCTCGTTACCCGTTTGGCAAATCTACAGCTTGTTGACACGAAAGAATTAAAGAACAAAGCACTTGAACAATATACTTATGATACAACGATTGAAGCAAAGAGAGGAAAAATATACGATCGTAACCTTAAGTCACTCGCTTACAGTGCAACCGTTTATAATGTTATAATTTCACCATACGATATAAAAGATGAGGCACAGCTTTTGACTATCATAAACGGGCTTTCGGAAATTTTAAATGTTGATAAATCAGAGATAATTACTAAGCTTGAAAATAGAAAAAGCAGATATCAAGTAATCAAAAAAGCAGTTGAAGACAATGAGGAACTTCTTGTTCGCGCTTTTATTAAGAACAATGAATTGAAAGATATAATATATTTTGAAGAAACAACAAAGAGGTATTATCCCTACAGTACATTAGCATCTCAGATACTGGGCTTTACCGGAACCGATAATAACGGTCTTGCTGGTATTGAGCTTACATATGATGAATATCTAAAGGGCATAGACGGCAGAATGGTTAAGGGTAAAGACGGAGACGGGAAGGATCTGCCTTTTAAATACGAAAATACTATTGAAGCGCAGAATGGACTTAATGTTGTTACTACAATAGACTATACAATACAATCGGTTCTTGAAAAATATCTTTTACAGGCATATCAGGAAAATAATCCAAAAGGTGCTGCCAAGGGTATTGTTATGGATGTTAATACAGGCGAGATTCTTGCCTCTGCGATATACCCTAACTTTGATCTAAATAATTATAATACTTTAAGCTATCAATATCAGGCACAGCTTGACGCATTCGAAGGCACAGAAGAAGAGAAAAATACATATCAAAGTGAACTCTTGTTTAAAATGTGGGATAATTCCATAGCTACTAAGACCTACGAGCCGGGCTCAACCTTCAAGATTATAACAGGTGCAATGGCACTTGAAGAAGACATTATCAATGAGGGCAGTAATACCTTTGAATGTGAAACTATGCACGTTTATGACAGAACCTTCAATTGCCATACCGGTAATATTCATGGAATACAGCATTTTTCAGATGCAATTAGAAACTCATGTAACCCGGCTTTTATACAGATAGGACTAAAAACAGGAACAGAAATCTTCAAAAAGTATTTTTCCGAATTCGGATATACTGAGCCTTGCGGTACTGATGTATTAGGCGAAGCTAATTCTATTTATTTTGATACTACAGGCGCAAATTTTGGCGAAGTTGAGCTTGCTGTATATTCGTTCGGGCAGACTTTTAAGGTTACACCGATTCAACATCTCCGAGCGTTATCTACAATTGCAAACGGTGGCGATCTGGTAACACCGCATGTGGTAAAAGCTCTTGTAGACGACAATGGAAATACGGTTAAATCTTTTAATTTTGAGACCGAAAGGCAGGTTATATCTCAGGAAACCTGCAGTATTATTTTAGCTGCATTAAAAGATTCAACAAAAAACGCATCTGTCAGCGGATATCATGTTGTTACAAAGACAGGTACTTCTCAGATACAGGATACCGAAGATATTGATGATGATTACATAAGCTCCTGCGTAACCTTTGCACCTGCTGAAGACCCACAGATAGCGATTTTAATAATAGTAGAAGAACCTGACCCGGACAAACAATATTACGGAAGCCTTGTTGCCGCTCCGGTAATAGCAAATGTGCTGAAGGAAGTTCTTCCTTATCTCGGAATTGAACCTACATACTCGGAAAGTAATAATATAACTTTGGATGATTATGTAGGCGATGATTTGGAAAAAACAAAAACTCTGCTTAATAATTTGGAAGTTGATTATATTGTAAAAGGCAAAGGTAATATTATTACTGCTCAAAATCCCGCTGCGGGTACTGTAATAACAAAAGATGGTGTGGTGGTATTATATACTGATAACGTAGCTGTAGAAAACACTGTGAAAGTGCCAAATGTCTCACAATATACGCCTTCATCAGCAAATAAAACTATTATAAACAACGATTTGAATATTTCTATAAGAGGAATATATAACAATGATTTTAATAATTGTAAAGTAGTTTCTCAATATCCTGCAGCGGGCGAATATGTTGCTCCCGGAACGGTTGTTGAAGTAGAATACAGATATAATGAGAAAATTGAATAATGGAAACTGACAATAACGAAAAGAGGGAAAGAAATTTGTTTCTCACACTTGGAGAAATAGAAAATGCTGTTTGCGGTAAAACTACAGCATCAACAGATAAAAGCAACATTGTAAGCAGTATTTTTACAGACAGCCGCGAAGTGAACTCTAATAAAAACGGACTTTTTGCTGCTATAAAAGGTGAGCATATCGATGCACACAGCTTTGTAGATGAGGTAACCGCAAACGGTTGTTTCTCGCTGGTTGAGGATAGTAATTATTTTATAGATAACACTATTCTTGTTGATAGTACAAAGAATTCATTATTAGAGCTTGCTTCCTGGTATCGAAAAGAAAAATTAAGCAACACAAAAATAATTGCTGTAACCGGCAGTGTGGGCAAGACCTCTACAAAGGATATGGTTGCTCTGGCTGTCGGTGCAGGTCTTAAGGTAAACAAAACTAAAGGCAATAAAAACAGTCTGATAGGACTACCGCTTTCGATAATGGAAACCGAGACGGATAAAGATGTAGCTGTACTTGAAGTCGGAATCAGCGAACCAAATGAAATGACAAAACTAAGCAAGGCTTCACAGCCTAATATTGCGATAATAACCAACATTGGTTATTCGCATATAGAAGCACTTGGTAGCCGTGAAAATATCTGTACCGAGAAGCTTGCTGTTGCGGATTATATGCCAAATGATGGTATGCTAATTCTTAACGGTGACGAACCTTTATTTAAGAAAAAAGACAAACATCCGCAGAAAAAAATTTATTGTTCAATTAAAAATACGGAAAGTGATTGTTTTTCAACAAATATTAAGGAGTTTGACGGGCAAACATATTTTACTTCTCATATTTTTGGAAAAAGTGTTTCTGTTACTCTTAACACGTTAGGTTTACATAATGTTTCTAATGCGCTATTTGCACTGACGGCAGCTTCTTTGCTTGGAGTTGATTTAATAAAAGCAACAGAAGCGTTAAGTAAATTTGAAGCAAGCGGTCTCAGGCAAAAAATATACAAAAAAGACGGTTACACAATAATTGCTGATTGTTATAATGCTTCTCCCGAATCTATGGTAGCGGCGTTATCGGTATTAGGTGAGCAAAAAGGCAAAAAAATTGCTGTTTTGGGCGATATGCTTGAGCTTGGCTCTTTTGCTCATATGCTTCATGAGAAAGTTGGACAGAGTGTCCTTGAAAACCGAATAGATATACTTATCACCTTTGGAAGCCTGTCAAAGAGTATTGCTATTCCTGTTTTAGGAAAAATTGAGGTATATTCTTTTGAAGAAGACGAATATGATAAAGCAGCTGATTTTTTAAGATCAATATTGACTACGGGTGATTATGTATTATATAAAGCAAGTAACCGTATGAAGCTGCAAAAGATAATAGAGAAAGTTTAAAACTTATACTAATTCGAATTAGAAACAGTGGTAAATTTAAGAAAAAGTCTTTGATATATGGACTTTTTTGAAGAATTTTTCTTACTGTTTCTTAAGAGAAGTAGTATTATTAACACATGAAAGGAACCACTCCTGCAAAACAGGGCACTGGTAAGAAATATGGACTATCGAATAATGATATCAGCATTTGTGCTTTCATTTTTAATAAGTATCATTCTTTACAAACTTTTTATCCCGGTTTTACGCAAGGTAAAGCTGGGACAGAAGATACTTGAAATTGGGCCTGCATGGCATAAGGTTAAAGAAGGCACACCGGTACTCGGCGGTTTGTTCTATATTATTTCAATATTGATAACTGTTTCGATTTTTACGTTGTCCTCTGCAATAAAAACCGAAGAATACGGAATAATTGCAGTTCTTGGTATGGCACTAGCTTTCGGTTTTATAGGCTTTATCGACGATTATGTAAAGCTCTTTAAAAAGCGTAATAAAGGCTTGTCCGCAACACAAAAGCTCATACTACAGTTTCTTGTTGCAGCTGCTTATCTTTGGGTGAACAGCAGATATTGCGGCGGCAGCAGCGAAATATGGATTCCGTTTAGCAATAATACTATAGAACTCGGTGTATTATATTATTTTTTAGCTATCATTGTAATAGTATATATTGTTAACTGTTCAAACCTGACAGATGGTATAGATGGGCTTGCAGGCTCGATTGCGGTTATTATGGGTGTAATGTTCTTAACAATTTCTTTATTTGAGTTAGATAAAAATGCTGTTTTGTTAACAATCTCTCTTATAGGAGCGGTTGCAGGCTTCCTTGTGTTTAATCTGCATCCTGCAAGAATCTTTATGGGTGACACAGGCTCACTTTTCCTTGGAGGATTATTAGTTGGATTAACTTTTTATTTTCGTGCTGAACTTTTAATATTTATCATATGCTTTATATGGCTTATAGAAGGAATATCTGTTGTTTTACAGGTTGCATTCTATAAACTAACGAAAAAGCGTATTTTTAAGATGAGTCCTATACATCATCATTTTGAGATGTGTGGTTGGAGTGAACTTAAAATAGTTACTATATTTGGATTAATAACTGCGTTAATGTGCGGTTTCGCTTATTATTTATATATTATTTAATTGAAAGGGAAGTAGTAACCAATGAGCCATAAAAAACTTCGGGAGGAAAATGCGTCAGTTGTCGGAAACTTGACATCGATAAAAGATAAAAAGAATATGTCGCTTTCCGTTCCGAAGCCGCAGGGTACTATTATCAGGCTTATCGGCGAAGTAGACAGACCTTTTCTATTAGTAGTAATTATATTACTTTGTATTGGATCTGTTATGGTCTTCAGTGCATCTTATGCTTATGCAGCTACATGGTTTAAGGATTCCTATTATTTTGCACGCAGACAGTTAGGATGGGCTATAGCAGGTGTTATAGTTATGGCATTGGTAGCTAAAATAGTTGACTATCGATGGTTGAAAAAGTGGGCACTAATAGGATATATATTGTCTCTTGGTTTAAATTTTCTTGTTCCAATTATTGGATATGCTGCAGGTGGAGCAACAAGACAAATAAAAATCGGCTTTTTAAATTTTCAACCTTCCGAATTAATGAAATTCTTTGTTATCCTAGTCCTTGCCGCTTATGTAAGCGATAATTACGCGAAAATAAATACCTTTAAGAAAGGTGTTTTGCCGTTTATTGTATTCGGTGGACCTGCCGCAGTTTCTATTATAATCCAACAGCATTTATCCGCTACAATAATCATTTGTTTGCTTGTATTGGCGATGATGTACATAAGTGGTACAAAGGGAATATGGGTAGGTAGTATGGTAGGTACAATCGGAGCAGGTGCATTATTTGTACTTACTATCGGTAAAGGTATACTATTAAAACTTGTACCTCACGCAGCAGAACGCCTATTGGTATGGGAAGACCCTTTTAAATACATGAAGGATGTGGCAACTGGGGACGCTGGCTGGCAACCTGCACAGTCATTGTATGCAATAGCATCCGGCGGTTTCTGGGGTTTAGGTCTTGGAAACAGCAAGGAAAAGTTTGGTTATTTGCCGGAGCCGCAGAACGATTATATTTTTGCGATCCTTTGCGAAGAATTGGGCTTTTTTGGAGCGATAATTGTCATAGGTCTTTTTATAGTGTTTGCTTGGCGTGGTTTTAAAATTGCAAAAAATGCCCCTAACCGCTTCACTTCACTTTTGGTTATGGGTATTATAATACAAGTAATTATTCAGGTTATGCTTAATATAGCAGTTGTAACAAATACTTTACCAAGTACGGGTATTGGACTTCCGTTTTTTAGTTATGGCGGTACGTCACTAATGATTACTCTGGCACAAATGGGAATAATATTATCAATTTCAAGATACTCCTATCTCGAAAAAGGATAAAATAACGAAACGAAGTTTCATCCAATAGAGAATGACTAGTCATTCTTCGCTATCAGTTTTACAAATTCATAATAAAAAAGGAATTATATTTATGCGTGTTTTATTATGCGGAGGTGGAACCGGCGGTCATGTAAATCCGGCGATTGCGATTGCAAATACTATCAAGAATAAAAAAACCGACACCGTTATAGAGTTTATCGGTACAAAACACGGTATAGAGAGCAGCCTTGTTCCTAATGCAGGATATAAAATAAGTTTTGTAAAGGTCAAGGGCTTTAAACGCGCTCTTTCCCTTTCTAATATTGATGCGGCTATAAAGGCTGTAACCTCTGTTTGGGCAGCAAAAAAAATAATAAAAAAATTTGGTCCCGATTTAGTTATCGGTACAGGTGGATATGTAAGCTGGCCGACAGTTAAAGCAGCTTCTAAAATGGGGATACCCTGTCTTATTCACGAACAAAATGCTCATCCCGGTGTTACAACAAGAATGCTGTCAAAATATGTAAATAAAATATGCATTTCTTTTGAAGAAAGCAGACGTTTTTTTGAGGATAGTACAGGTGATAAAATTATACTTACAGGGAACCCTATAAATGCTGTGTATTATGATTATCACCAAGTTCGCAAGGAGCTTGGTATTTCCGACAATGAACCGTATATACTTTCATATGGCGGAAGTATGGGTGCAGATAAGGTAAATGAATATGTATTTGATTTGATGGAAAGATACAGCATACCCTTAAAAATAAGGCATACACATGCCGTTGGAAGAGTAGGCTGGGAAAAATATTCCGCAATTGCTAAAGAAAAAGGATTTAACAAAAAAAAGAATCTTGAATTAACAGAATTCATATACGATATGCCAAAACGTCAAGCAGCTGCCGATATAATTATCGGACGCTCGGGAGCTATTACTCTTGCAGAACTTTCGTTCAGAAAAAAAGCGGCTATTTTTATACCTTCGCCAAATGTAACCGATGACCATCAGTTTAAAAATGCAAAGGTTTTGGCTGATGCAGGTGCTGCAATTGTTTTCAAAGAAAGTGAATTAAACGGAAAAATACTTGCCGATACCGTAAAAAATTTAATAGAAAACCCGAACGAAATAAAACGAATGGAACAATCGGTAAAACAGTTTGCAAAACCCGATGCAGCTTCACAGATTGCCGATATAGCAATTAAAATTGCAAATAATAAGAAAAAGATATAAAATTACACATAAAAGGATGTAAAAGAATGGAGCAGGCACGCTTTAAACGAAGAACCATTACAATGGAAGTTCTTCAGACACAACAGCATAAAAAGCGTATACGCAGAGCCATTTTTTATTCGGCACTGTTTTTTATAGTTACTGCTGTTTTTTTAACTGTTGCTTTTGCTGTCTTTTTCAGAGTTAGAAATATAAATATCAACGGAAACGAACGTTACAGTTATGAGGAAATTATCGCTGCTCTACCTGTAAAAGCTGATGACAACCTCTATAGCTTTAAAACAGAGGATGTTGAAACAGCAATAAAAAAAGCTTTTCCTTTTATTGGAAATGTTAGTGTTACAAGAAGCATACCATCTCATATAAACATTGAAATAACAGAAACCGATGTGGCAATGTATATGCACCTTGCAAGGGATTATTATTTATTGTCAAGTGAATTAAGAGTGCTTGACCGCATTGTAGATGCTATACAGATACCTGAGAATGTAATAATGTTAAAAGCCAGTCAGGTTCATCGCTGCATTGTAGGAGAAACCGCAAGTTTTATTGATACTCGTTCTTATGACGCTATAACCGCACTTTATAAGAATATTTCTGATAATAACATACAAACAAAGGTTGACAGCATTGATATAACCAGCCGTTTTGATGTTTACTTACAATATGAAAATAGATTCAAGGTTTATGTTGGCGACATGGATTATTCGGATATTAAAATGCAATTCCTTGTGGAAATTATAACCGATCTTGATAAACGAAATACGGGAACTAACGGTACTATTGATATTTCGGATTACCGGGAAGCTTCTGTTGAATTAACTTAAAACATTATTGGTATAACAAGACAAATTTTTGAGTAAAAATATACATTTTTAGTAGAAAAATAAAAAAAACACTTGCTTTATTGACAAAAACATATTATTATATAAGTTATGATAGTATAAATAGTTATAATAGTTATAAAAATATCTTGGAGGTTTAAATAATGCCAAATCTATTCGAAAACACAAACAAGGTAGTGATTAAAGTTGTCGGCGTCGGCGGCGGTGGCGGAAACGCAGTAAACCGCATGATTTCATCCTTCGATTTACCAGATGTCGAATTCATCAATATCAATACAGATTCACAGATATTAGTAAAATCAAGCGCACCTGTAAAAATATCTATAGGCGAGAGAATTACAAAGGGGCATGGTGCAGGCTCCAACCCAGAGCTTGGTGAAAAAGCGGCTGATGAGTCGGTTGAGGAAATTACCAGTTCCATTAAGGGTGCAGATATGGTTTTCATTACCGCAGGAATGGGCGGCGGAACAGGTACGGGTGCAGCTCCTATAGTTGCTCGTATTGCAAAGCAGCTTGATATTCTTACGGTTGGTATAGTTACAAAGCCGTTTAACTTTGAAGGCAAACGCAGAATGCAGCAGGCTGAAGCAGGCATTCAAAAGCTCTCCGAGTATGTCGACTCCTTGATTGTTATCCCTAACGAGAGATTAAAGCTTCTTACAGACAAGAGAATAACCTTCCTCAACGCCTTTCAGGAGGCGGATGATGTACTACGTAAAGGTGTTCAGAGCATCTGCGAGCTTATCACTGTCGAGGGTGTAATTAACCTTGACTTCGCGGACGTTTCTGCAGTTATGGAGAACGCAGGACTTGCACATATGGGCGTAGGCAGTGCAAAAGGCAAGGATAAGGCAGAGCAGGCAGCAAAGATGGCTATGTCAAGTCCGTTGCTTGAGACCAACATCAGCGGCGCTAAGGGTATCGTTGTAAACATTACCGCTTCACCCGATATCGGACTTGATGAGATTGACAACGCTGTAAATATGATTACAGACGAGGCTCAGCCGGATGCTACAATAATCTTCGGTGCTGCATTCGATGCTAAGCTTGAGGATGAGATGAAGATTACTCTTATCGCAACAGGTTTTGATTCCAACAAGAAGTCCACAGACGTTAAGAGACAGATTGCGCAGGCTCACACAGCACAAGCCGCTCAGGCTGCAAAAAAGGTTGAGAGCAAGGATAAAGATTCTGATGTTAATGATGATGAGATTAACAACATCATTGAGATGCTTAACAGAGGTAGAAGAAACGATTAGGTAAATATTTATAATATCGATAAGGACAGCAAAAAAGCTGTCCTTATTTTTTTTTAACAAAAACACAATAATAAAAATATTGACAATTGGTAAAAATTGGTATACAATGATATTTGTAATAATTATTAATTTATAATTAAATTTTAATATAATAAGTTTAAATTAGCATAATAATACTTTTTCGGTGCACAGATAAAGTATTTATTATAATAAAAAAATTAAAGGAGTACTTATTTATGAAAAAAACGTTAAAAATCATTGTTAGCTCTGTACTAATCACAATTGCACTTGCAATAAATATTGCAGCATATACTGAAATAACAACCGGATATCTTATTAGATATTATGCTAAAAATTACAATGATGCGACTGTCGGATGGATGGATGCAGAATATGATACCGGCGGCTTATTAGACGATGCTGATTCAATTACATACATTCATGGTGATATACAAGCAGGTATTTCAAATATGAGTATGTGGGCATATGCAGAGATAATAAATAAAAACACTAATCATAGTGATTCCGATATAGATCCTGATATGAATTTAGCGAGATATTGTAAAGCAGAAGCAGAAATCACTGATGATTACGCCACATTTGTAGTACAAGACGCTGATTATTTTTGGTTTGGTAATCAAGTTATAAATAAAGCATACTCAGCTGGTTCAAGATAATTAAACAATGATTCCCTACGGATGAAGATTCATCCGTAGGGAAAGAAAAAATCTAAAATTTATACACCTTATTTTAAATAACGAATTTATTACAGCTTTATAGTAAAAAGGAGAAATTGTTTTAATGAAATTTCGTGAGGTAAATATAGAATTAAACGAATTCGAAAAAAACAAATGCTGAAGAAAAAGAGAATCAAGTCAATATTCATAATTTTTTTATCAATCACAATTTTTTCGGCTTTATTTTTGGTTTCTCAAATACATATAAAATTTAAATATGACAGTATAAAAGATAAAATTACAATTACAGAGTCTGACGAAGCGGTTGAAATAAAGTTAAGCGGCATTAGGGGTGGAGAGTTTAATTATTATATAACAGGCAAAGATAATTATAAAGATGAAATAAATAAAAAAATTTATGAAAAAGGATATTTTTATGTAAGCACAACAATATGGAACAGAATATTTAAAACATCAGAGGATAATTCAATATTTTTATATAATAAGAAAGAATCAAATAGTATTGAAAATGAATATGAATGTTTTTATTATGAAATAAATTACGGTATAGCTGAATTCGAAATAGGAAAAACAGAAACAATCTTCAAAGACGGTCCGTATTTAATATGGGAATTAAACCCTTAAATTGGGAACAGAGGTACATCTGAAAATTGGTGCGTATTTTCACGAATTTTACATTATTTTTGTGCCTTATAAGGCATTGAGGTTTTTTATGATAAAAAATGTATATATTATCTTTTCTAAACTAAAATCTATTGCTTGTGAAAATGTCTTTATGTTTTCAATTTTTTTTATCGGAATATTTACATGCAACATAATGTTTACATATTTTTACGGAAATATTATGGCGGCATATGAAAAAGATTCAAGTGCAGTTTACGATATCTACAATACTAATAATGTGATGTCAGATATAAATAAGATAAGCGAGTTGCCTTATACAGACAGGATATTCTACAATTCACTTGTAGACAAGGAGTCCCTTAAAGATAACAACGCCGATATTTATAATATCGATGAGTTTTTAAGCAGCTACAAGAATAGCAAAATATATTTTTTGACAACAAAGAACGATATGAATGATATTGTAATAAAAAGCGGAAAAAGCAGCAGCCTTGAAGAAGAGAATACGGTTATCTTACCGAGGGGTCTTTTAAAAACCGGTAAAGATTTTTCGAATATAAAAATAAACGGTATTACATTTAAAGTTGTGGGTATCACGGCTTCAACCGAATTTATTGTTTCCAATGATACTTTTATAAAAAACAACATGATTCCTACGTATATAAGTGTTTTTAACATTCCCGGATTATCAGAGAAGCAAAAAAATGAATTCGTAAATAAAACGCAGGAAATATTAGACGATACCTTTACAATCTCAGAGAATCCTTCTCCTGCAGGCAGCAGTGAAATAATTAGTATCTTAATAATATCTGTAATAGTTTACTTACTATCTGTTGTTTCACTTTTATATATTATGAAGTATTTGTTCGAGCAATCAGCTTACGAATTAAGTATCTACGAGATAACCGGAGCAACAAAAGGAAATGTTATTTTTATTCTTTCGTCGGTTCAGTTTGTTATTCTGTTAATCATAGGCATTATAGCACAGATATTTCATTATGTTTTTTACGATGCAATCTTTACAGAAATAAATATATACCTATTTAGTTATTCTTTTGCCGATTATTTTTGGTCATCATTAATAACGGTCTCTTCGTTAATGCTTTTAATTATTCTTTACATCAACATAAAGATGAAAAACACAGCCATTATAAACAGCCGAAAATTTGTTTCCTGAGGTAAAGTTTGAAAAATGTATTTTTTCAAACTACGGTTTTGTGCCTTTACTGCAAGTGGTACAGTAATCCGGCTGTCGCCGGAACGGCACAATTCCCGCTGGTGGTGTATACGCCACGGAAAGTCATGGTCATAAATATGAAAACATTAATTATAATAAAATCGTTTATAAGGAAAAATATTTTTCCGATAATAATTATCACTTTAACTATGACTGTTATTCTTTTCATACTTGTTACAGTTTTCGGTAAGCTTCAGTATATAACGCAAGCAAGGGATATATATGAGCAAGCGGACTTGAAAAATTCGGTATATTTCGAAAAAAGCTTTAATATAGGCGAGGATTTTACAACCGCTAATAAAAAAGTTGAACAAAGCCTGAAGAATTATTCAGCTTTTGAAAGTTTTTTGAACACCGAACATTCGTTGGATGAATATTCCTCATTTCCCGTAAATAAAAGGTATTACAGTAATGAACTTATAATAAAAATGCCTTTGCGTTTAATTTCCGGTGAATGGTTTTCGGATTCGTCGGGGCAATTTGACGCCGTTATCGGAGGGGTAATCTGGGGGGGTGTAAAGGTGGGTGATAAAATAACTCTGGAAAGCGGATTGACAGTAAATATTATAGGAATAATGGATTCCAGCGCAGTATCGCCTTCTATGAACTCCGGAGGTTCCACAATAACTGTGCGAGATATATTTAAACTATCCGAAAATATACTAATACTGAACAAATCGAAACTGCCGGCGGAATATATGTCAAAAAACAGCTCGTCGATATGCAGTATTATTACATATAAAGATAACGCGACGGATTCCGAAAAACACAAAATGATGGAATATCTGTCAACCGAAGGGATAACCACGGAATACAACGTTATTCTGGAAAATACGAACAAGGATATAAAACAGGAAATAAGCAAAATGCTGCCGATACCGTTGTTTTTGATGATAATTTCTACGATATCTATGATCTGTATCTGCACGTTGTCAATTAAGAAAAGCATGAGCGAGCATTCGGTTTATTTCCTTAACGGATGCAGTAAAAGGAGAAGTGTAATTATAATTTCCTCCGCAATTATGACAATATTCACAATTCCTTGCTTGATAAACATAATTCTGGCTTTGTTTTTTCCCGCATTCCTGCGGTACAATCCTGCAAGAACGATGGATATAATAGTTGACTTTAATTGTGTAATACCTTTATTAATCTACACAATAGCGGTTTTGTTGATTACTTCTTTAATACCTATATTGTTTTATAGAAAATATTCACCGTTAGATTTTTACAGGAGGAATTTATGATGATAGAATTAAAAGACATTTCGAAAATTTATAGAATCGACGGAAAACTGTTCTACGCTAAATCTACATTAATGCATATTCTGGGCTGTTTGGATAATTTCAATGAAGGCGATTACATATTAAACGACATGAATATTTCTGATTATACAGCAGGAAAAATAGCACATTTAAGAAACCAGTTCTACGGATTTGTTTTACAGGATTTTTCACTAATAAATCATAAAACTGCACTTTATAATGTTATGACTCCAATGTTTTTTAATAAAACACCGTTTCATGAGATGAAAAAAAGAGCACTTGAAGCACTTGAAAAACTTGGCATCCCCGAACAGGCAAAAAAGGATGTTGTTAACATGTCAGGTGGTCAGCGTCAAAGAGTTGCTATTGCTCGTGCAATCGTAAACAACTCTTCAGTTATTCTTGCGGACGAGCCTACAGGAAACCTAGATTCAGTAACAGCAGATGAAATAATGAATATTTTCATTGATTTAAATAAAGAAGGCAAGACAATTATCATAGTAACTCATGATGACCATATCGCTTCGTTTTGTAATCGGGTAATAAATATATCAGACGGAAAAATTGTGGTGTGAACAAAAAGACGGGCAGCATCAATTGCTGTCCTTGTTTTTTTGATAACAAAAACATAACAATAAAAACATAACAATAAAAACATTGAAAAATGGTTAAATTTGTTATACAATAAATATTGTAACAAAAATGTTAGTTAAATAAAATTGAGAATGTGGCAATAATAATACTTTATCGGCGCACAGATAAAGTACTTATTATAAATAAAAATAAAGAAAGGGTTTACAAATGAAAAAGAAGTCTATTAAAAAATTATTATTATTCCTATTAATTATTGCGATTATTTCAAGTACGCTTTCCTCATTTTCGACATTCAATGTTTCAGCTTTAACTGTCACGGGTGGGACATTAAGAGGTACTTTTTATATTAGAAATATAAAAAGCGGATTGTATCTTGATGTAAATGGCGGTTATACTGCTAGTGGAACAAATGTACAGATTTGGAGTGAAAATACTTCTAATGCACAAAAATGGCAAATATGGGATTTAAGCAACGGTCATTCTATTATCAGAACGGAAACAAATCTACAAAATGCCCTTGATGTTAATAGTGGTTATAACAGTAATAACAGCAATATTGATGTTCGGTCTGTTTCATCATATAATGAAATTGTTCCTTCATATGCCCAATGGGATCTTATAGATAATGGAGATGGTACATTTAGAATTGCATCAGTATGTAGCGGTTCCACAAAGGTTTTAGATTGTTATTATGCCGCAACATCTTCTGGTACTAATGTTGTACAATATACATACAACGGAGGTTCTAATCAGAAATGGGCTTTAGAAAGTATATCAAGGGATATACGCGTAATGCAAGGAAGCGATGTAGAATATTGTAAAATTGATTCCGGGAATCATTTAGATATTGATGCTGATGATACGCAATATACAAATGAGCTTGATTTTGCAATAAATTTATGGAATTCGTATAAACCAGGCGTTATTCGTTATGATAATATATTTATTGATGAAGATGTAAAGATGATAGCAAAATCACAACTGCCTATGCTTCAACATCTCCAGAAGGGATAATAAGTCTATACACATATAATTTATCTGGGTTTTCCCCCGATGAAAGAAAAAAAACTATCGCACATGAAATAGGTCATACTCTTGGATTGGAAGAAAATAATACCTATCCATATGGAAACAGCATTAATCTAAAAGGTAATATTATGGGTCAAGGAAGGTATGGTATCATTTCTTTAAGCCGAAATGATAAAGCAGGATATGATATAACAATAAATTGGTAATAACAATAGTAAGTATATAAGTACATATAAAATATAAAATTTTTATTTTATATTTTTGCAGCTTTTTAAGGCTCTTGAGGGTATTATTATCAAAGGGGAAAAAGCTTAATGGAGAATATTTTGACATCCGGAAGTGAAACATCAGATAGTGTAATTGATTTGTATAAGGATATGGTTTATCGTATCGCTCTTACTCACACCGGCAACAAACACGATGCAGATGATATTTTTCAAGAGGTGTTTTTGAGATATATACAGAAATCTATTGTGTTTGACAGCGAAAAGCACCGAAAGGCATGGTTTATTCGAGTAACAATCAATTGTTCCCGAAAATTATTTTCAAGTTCATGGTTCAAAAAAACCGTTCCGCTTGATGAAACCATACCCACTCAAATGCCCGAAGAAGAACATTTAGTTTATGAAACTCTTTTAACCCTGCAAAAAAAGTATAAGGACATATTATATCTGTATTACTTTGAGAATATGGCTGTTTCAGAAATATACTCAATAACGGGAATAAAAGAATCAACAATACGCTCGCACCTTACTCGAGGTAGACAAATTATGAAAGAAAAATTGAAAGGAGATTATTTTTATGAAAAATGAACTATTTGAAAAAATTAAAGAATCGATTCATCCGTCGGATGAATTGGTCTCAAGCACAAAAACAAGAGTAAACAATCAAAAACATGTAAATCTTTTACATTTTCGTACTGTTGCAATATTTATTTTATTAATATGCTTAATTACAGGTGCATTAGTTGTATCTTCATTGAATTTCGATAAAGCATCGAACAACAATCAAAACACTGTTGTTATCAGTTCAGAGACTAATTCGGTTGACTTAAAGTCAATTCCTATACAAAGAGCTAGGGGTGATTTTATTATTGATGTATATAATCCAAATGAATTTGTCGGCTTTGCTGACTATGTTTTTATTGGATATGTAAATGAACTAGTTAGTACGGAATACTATAATCCATATGAACGGAAAGGTAAAAAATATAGCACCCCAATTACGAATTATTCTATAACCGTGGTTAAAAATATAAAGGGTAACCTTAAATCAAATGAGCCTATTATTGTTCAAAAACACGGCGGTGTATACGAGGATAAAAGCGCTATAGAATTATGGGAAGACGATGAGCTGCCCGAAAAAGGGAAAATGTATGTTTTTATAGGCATTACACAAGGGAACTCTTGTTTATTAATTAGTGGTCCAAACTCTAACATCCCTTTAGAATCAAATATTAATAGATCAAACATTAACGATTCGAAAATAGTTAAACAATATGATGAAGCATTTATTAATCAAATTGTTTATGAACGTACAAGATTAAAATCTATCTACGATGAGCCTTCTTCAGAAATAATTACTATTGAATCATCCTTTTAATAATGAATCAACACCTTAGTAAACGGGCAGCATCAATTGCTGCCCGTCACTTTATAAAGGCTAATCTTTCTCCACCACAACAACCTCTATACCTAATTCATCGAACTTTTTAAGCTCTTCTTCGGGTGCGTCCCAGTCGGTAATAAGATAATTCAGTTTATTTGCTGGGCAAACGCTGATAATTGATTCAAAACCGATTTTTTCGGTAGGGTAAAGACCGACTACACTTTTTGAACTGCCTATAATAGCATTCCAAAAGTCAATTGCCGCTGTCCTTTGCATAGATAAACCGAATTCGGCAGAAATGCTTGCTGATGTTATAAAGCATTTGTCAAAACGCATTCTACGGATAGTATCCAAAGCAAAACCGTCGTAACAATTACCTTTTGCGTCCATTTCACCTCCGCATAAAATAACACGGATGTTGTCTTGTTTCCTTAATTCTTCTGTGATAACAATAGAATTTGTTGCGACTGTTATAAAAATATCTTTTGGCAGATTTTGTGCCATTAGAAAACCAACTGTTGCGGAGGTGAGAAAAATAACATCTCTGTCCTTGATCATTGAAACAGCTTTTTTTGAAACAGCTAGGTAATTATCAAACACAGTATTGATATCACGG
>Ga0154579_119_pt1 | contig 19610 bp, 21 predicted proteins | sample RifGroF2_FD_116008 | JGI IMG/M metagenome (GOLD analysis project Ga0154579, IMG submission 116008) | Clostridiales bacterium GWF2_36_10
TCTTATTAATCTCCTTTATAAACTTACGGATAGCGTACTTAACTTCAACATCAAGCCCAATAGTAGGCTCATCCAAAAATAATACTGACGGAGAGTGGAGCATTGCGGCTGCAAGATCTCCTCTCATTCGTTGACCAAGGCTCAGTTGTCTTACCGGAGTGTTAATTATCTCGTTGATATTTAAAATTCTATCCAGTTCCTCCATGTTATCATCGTATTTTCGAACATCAACCTGATATATTCTACGTAGTAGTTCAAAAGATTCACCAAGACGCAAATCCCAGTATAACTGCGACCTTTGGCCGAATACAACACCTAAGTCTTTTACTATTTCCTGCCTTTGCTTTTGCGGCGAAAGACCTTTTATCAATACCTCACCCGAAGTCGGATTCAGTATACCGCACATCATTTTTATCGTTGTGCTCTTCCCTGCTCCGTTTGGACCGATAAATCCGATAATTTCACCTTTATTTACTTCAAAGCTAATGTCATCAACAGCTTTTTTTATTGTCTTGTCTGTTACAAAAAGATTTATTATAGCACCTCTGATACCTTTGCTTTTTTTATTAACAACAAATTCTTTTGTTAAATGAGTTGCTTTTATTACCGGCTCTGTATTATTCACAGTCATAAATATTAACCTCCACACCCCGTAGGGCACAAATAGCAATGAAAAATTTGTGGAGGTACGCGATGATGTACCTCTTTCTATCATATTATTCACGCTATAATTCCTTTCATCGATGCGCGGGAATTGTACCGTTCCTGCTATTGCCGGATTACTGCACCTCTTGCAGTAAAGGCACAAAACCGTAATTTGAAAAATTTAATTTTTCAAATTTATGATCCAGCGCTTTCGTATCGCCTAAGACCTAATTTAAACACCGCCATGCTCAAAACATAAAATCCAACACCAATAATGAACGCCCAGACACTTAGGTTTCCGAAAATTTTATATCCAGTATCCTTATTAAAAAATTCACTAGACGGAAAATAGCTGATAAACCCGAGGGGCAATATAAAGGTAAACAAATTCTGTATAAGCTTTGGAAATATGTTCAAAGGATATTGTGTTGTATAGCTGAAAAGACTTAAGTGAATTGATCGTAAGCTTCCTGATCTTTTTGTCCAAAACGCTAACGAACCAGTGAGCGTATATATTGCACCTCTTAATAGTGTTGCTCCTGTTACAACGAGTAAGAGCTTTACTAAATTTAATATAGTTACGGGGAAATGTGAAGCAATACATCCGTATATAAAAATTATAAATCCAGGTATAAAGTCGGTTATACCGATAAAGTTGAAGTCCATAAAACAAAATTGAAAGAATACGTTTAACGGTCGTACCAACAAACGGTCGAACTCTCCATTAGTAACCAAATAATCCATATACCAGGTTTGAATAAAGAAAATTACCGACAGACCGTGGCTTAATATTCCCAGTCCATACATAAATGCTATCTGTGGAAATTCCCAACCGCCCAAAGGATGAAATTGTTCGACAACCACTTTTATAGTAATTATGCCAAAAAAGAATTGTAACGGATTGCTAATCAACCATGATATCAAATAAGCAGGATACTCCAATCCACATTGAATATTTATTTTTAAAAATACTTTTGCCATCGAAATATAACGCATAAACGTCTTCATATATCGCTCCGTATTTTTCATTTAACCACCTTGAACAAAAATGTTCTGCTCTATCTTGTCTTTTAATCTTTTAAAAAGGAAATAGAAAATCAATACCCATAATACCTGCACAAGCATTCCCTTGAAAGCCGCGTTTATTGTCGACCTGCCTATATATATGCTTAATGGTAGCTGATATGTATATATGAATGGTAGATAATTTAAAACTGCTTGAACTGATTTCGGGAAAAACCAGATAGGCACAAAAGATCCCGATAACACACGTACTAAATAATCTTTGATTATTCCGACAGGTCCCATGTCAATAACTCTGAAATAAAATAAACCAATAATTGCTGATATTAACCAGAGAATTAAATAGCTTAAGCAAGAGCTTAATAAAAATAGAATTAAATTAACTGCAGAAGTAGGTAATGGATTAATAAATAAAAAAGAAAAAACAAATACAGGAAATGCTTTTTGAATTATTGAGGTAACAACATCTCCGATATCCTCAGAAAAATACATAAGAAAAATGTTAGTTGGCTTTATATAATCAACCGCAATATTGCCTTTTCGCACTTTACCTTGTATGGTTGATTCAACCTTTGTTATAAAAATACTTGAAAGAATTAAAGATATTACAGAGTAGGTCAGCATTTGCTGTTCATTAACATTCTCAACAACACCAACACCTTTATATGCCGCTTTCCAAAAGAATATTGAAGTAAATAAAAATATGACTTGTACTAATAAGGATATATAGAATTCAAACCGATAATTTAATGATAATAGCAATTTAATTTTAATCATATATAAATACGGTTTCATACTTGATTTATTACATCCTTTCTTATATTTGTATATTTTTCACATTAAATTTTATTTGGATATTTTTAAATAGTTAAAATTAAAATGTTAACAAGCGTTATATACATATAATGTTTATTTATAATAAAACAATTATACACCATTATACATATCAATTTCAAATTTGTCAATATAAGAACATATTATTCATATTATTATAAATATATATAAGAAAATGGTAATTAATATGAATGCATTTTTGTGCAATGTTATCTAAAATAGTTATGCAATTAGTAGAAAATTTATTATTTATGTAAATTTCATTGACACTTTTTATGTAACAACATATAATAGTTTTGTATATAAATATTCCAGGATCAAAGTTTTGGAATAGAAATTGAAAGGAGTATGGAAAATGCATTCAACAATTAAAAAGTTCTCCGCAATTCTACTTACCTTGTGCGTTTTAGTGTCGGCTTGCGCTCTTAGCGCTTCGGCATTGACCTTCACAGTGGGCAATCCACTTGGGAGCGGCACAATTACCTCCTCCACCAACAGAACGGTAGCTACGGGGGTAACCTATTCCACGGCGGTTTACACAGACAGCAGCAGCGACTCTCAGCAAGTTTATGCCCTTTCCTTCAATCCTCAAACAAGTGACTTTGTCCCTTATGTCTATTCAAAGTATTCCGGTTATGGAGCGACTACATATTCTACCGCCGTAGATGTCGAAACAAAATACGGTCTTAACTGTGTAGGCGGTACAAACGCTTCATTCTTCTCCTTCGTAGGCACCTGCTGCAACACATACGGCGGTGTGAACATCTCCGACGGAAAAATTATTCAAGGCTGCAACAGTTACGGTGCAACTTACATGTTAACTTTTGACAGCGACGGAACAAGCGACTTGGTTTATTCCAGAGTATCCTATGCACTTTCTGTAAAAGGTACAGCATGGGCAAACGCATTGCAAAATATCAATATATTCCCTTACACAACAGGAACGGGTATTTATTATTACGACACAAGCTGCGGAAATAATACAGATACCAATACCGCAGGTGTTGAAATCGTATTTAATAAGACCAACAACACAGAGCTAACTGTTGGCGGTACTCTTAAAGGTACTGTTGCAGCTATAAGAAGCAATGTAAGTAGCGGCGGTTCTGTCGGTTTTAATCAGTTCGTTTTATATGCAAGCGATGCAAGTTCATATGCAGCAGGCTTACGTGCACTCGTAATCGGTGATACTGTAGAAATTACTGCAACCGAAACAATTACTGGGGCTAAAGAAAAGATGGAAAACTGCTCAAGTGCATTGGTTACATACGGTTACCATATAGTAGCAAACGGTCAGAATGTAACCGCAAGCGACGGTTTAGGTGAGGCGTTTAATACTGCCAGCGCACAGAGAACGGCAGTTGGTATCAAAGCTGACGGAACATTAATAATGGTCGTTAGTAACGGTAGAACAACCACTTACCCGGGTCTTACAGTTTATGAGCTTGCCGATATGCTTATCGGTCTTGGTTGTGTAACCGCAGTGAATCTTGATGGTGGCGGTTCCTCACAAATGACTGTTCAAAATTCGTCAGGCACACTTGAGGCTACCTTCTCCAGCACACGCAGAGTCGCAAACAGCCTTTTGATAGTACAAAGGCCGACCATTAATACAACAACAAGAAATACACTTAATTCACTTGTTTCCTCTGCTTCCACCTATCTTTCGGATTATATTTTATCAACAGCTTCGACAACCTCCATGCAGGCGGCATACAATTACGGTTATGCAGTTTATAACTCGACTCAATCAATGCCCGGTGATTATACCAAGGCGATTATGAGGCTTCAGGATGCCATTGCAAATGTTGAAATTATAAGCAAAAGTACCGGTATTTATATTTATTCATCATCGCTTACAATGCGTGCGACAGCCTCGTCAGGCGGAACAGTTGTAACAACCGTTCCTGCAAACACTAGCCTTTCCATTACAAGCGTATCAGGCAACTTCGGGTATACGAAATATCTGACCTACACTGGCTGGGTCGATATATCAAACGCAACCCGTATTTCCGGTCTTGCAACACCTCAAGCAACGATAAACAGCGTTGACGAACGTACTGCAGGCTCAAATCTAACAGTATCATGGAACAGTGTACCCGGTGCAGCAGGTTATACATACAAGGTAATTCAATTAGCCGGTGAACCGGACCCCGGTAACCCAAATGAATCCTTGAATGCAGTTGAGCTTGCGTATGTACAAGATACACGCAACACAAGCGTAACAATTCCGGCTTCAAGCATGACCGACGGTAAATATATAAAAGTAGCTGTAGCTGTTGTATTTCCCAATACAACGACCTGGGCAATAAAGTATATTACCGGCTCGGAGCTTCCGTTTACCGATGTTTTAACTACCTCATGGTATTATGAATCTGTTAAGCATGTATATTTTGCAGGTCTTTTCAGCGGAACATCAAGCACTACCTTCAGTCCTAATAATCCGATGTCAAGAGGAATGATGTGCACCGTATTATACCGTCATGCGGGGTCTCCTACCGTATCGGGAACCCTTACATTTACCGATGTTGCGGTTGGCTCGTATTATTATAACCCTATTCTTTGGGCAACCCAGAACGGTATTGCAAGCGGTTACAGTTCAACAACCTTCGGACCTGATGACAATGTTCAACGTCAGCAAGCTATCGTATTCTTATACAGATATGCAGATTTAATTGGTCGTGATATGACGATAACAAGTGGCTTTAATTTAACTGGCTATTCCGATTACAGCAGTATTGCAAGTTATGCTGTTACTCCAATGACATGGGCGGTTGATAAGGGTATTATTTCCGGTAGCAATAATTATCTGTATCCAGCCAATGAAGCTACAAGAGCTGAGATTGCAGCAATGCTATACAATTTTGACAGTACATTTTAACATTTATTTATAATTATTAATAAGCGGTGCTAATCAGCATCGCTTATCTTTTTATATATTCTGGTTTAAGCTCGCTTTTTTTAAAGCTATAGTTAACTGATCAGCACAGGATGTTGTCCTAAAACCACAGATTATTCAACTGCATTTTTTAATAATATCATCGGCAGTCCAACCGTTAATTAACATCGAAATAGTCTTTAAGTTACCGTCACAACCGCCCTTGAATACTATATCGGTAACAATTTTACCATCAATGTTAAACGAGATTTCAATTGAGCAAGTACCTTTTGTTTTATAAATAAATCTCATATTTCTTCTCAAATAAAAGTTGTTGAAATATCTTTCAAATGTAAAATGTGTCGAAAAACAACACACGCTTTTTATTGACATATATTACCAAATGATATAATATATATATTAATAAAGGACAGGTGAATTTTTTAATGTATTCATTCAGAGTTTGCCCACAATGCGGTAAAATGTCTTTTCCTCTAGATGTTTCTCCTGGGTGTGCGTGTCCATTCTGTGGTCATGAAATAATTAAAGTAAAATATTCTGGACAATATCAGGATGGTTATGATTATGCTGTACAGGACGATTATGCAAAACAGCAAAAAGAAATTATAGAAACAGTCGTTAAACCTCATCCTGAATTTAATAAAAATTTATATGAGAAAAGATTGGCTGATGAGTACAATACACTTCAAAGAACGATACTGTTTACTTTAAATTGTTCTGTCTGCGGTTCTTCAAATATTCAATATACCCGAAAAAAAAGAACTCTGGTAAAAGGATACAATATTGAAAAATACTGTGCCAGTTGCGGTAAAAAAATTAAATAAAATAAATAAAACATACATATAAAAACTTTATAAAAGCCGACGGTGTTATATAATCCGTCGGCTTAATTTGTGATATCAAATTATATTGATTTGAAAACGCTTCATATTCTTATCAATTCATTGTTCAACTCAAATATCTCCCAACATACATCAGATGCTCAGCTGATGTGACAGATTTAGCTGAAGTTCAAGGGACTGTTTCAAATATCGAGACTAGTAATGGGATGTTGTTACACTTAACATATACTAGTTCAAACTGGATTGTTACATATTGCCGTAATTATGAAACGTGTTCTTTACATGAAGAAAATTATACTATCTCAAAGTCAACCGATGAAACAAGCAATACTCCCATAAATTCGTCAGGTTCAGGAATATCTAAAGTGCCGGAATTAGAAAATACTGTAGATTATTTCTATATTGCAGATGATGAAGATTATAAAGTTACAACGCTAGGTGATCTTGCAACTTATAATTTAGGATTATATGGCACAACAATTACTGAAGGCAGTGTATTCTATTGGCAGTGTGATTATTATTATACAAGAGGTAATCAATACTTAACCAACAGCAGCAACAAGGCAGCATATATTAATAATTATGGAATGAAAATCGATTTTAGCGGTTTTATAACACCTGATCCTTCTACACAACCCGGTGATTTAAAATTAGTAAACGGAAGGGTTTATATTTTCTTCCCAAATACTCGATATAGTAATGATTATCTGGATAATAATTATTGGTTCGAGGTAGACATTGAATAAATTATGTTCAGAAATTTATTCTAAAACCAATGCTCGCATAGGACAAAATCTTGAACACTTACCGCATTTTATACATTTATCCATATCAACAACAGGTGCAGTGTAACCTTTTTGAGTCAGAGCACCAACAGGGCAGACTCTGACAGACGGACAAGGGTGGTTTTGCGGGCAACGATTAATCTTTACGTTAAGAGTCATATCTTTTAAGTCTTTTGAATTTTCATTATCCTTTTTAAAAAAGTTTGAGAACATTATGTATTACCTCCATTTCAAATTAAAACTATTATATGATTATTGAAATAAAGTTTCTGTGAGTGAATCACAAAATAAAAGGTCGTCTGCATTTTTTGCTTACGACCTGTATTTTTTTATGACAGTCTGTTTTTATAATCGTCATAGCCAAAGCTACGGATAAATTTTATATTTCCGTTTTTCTCAAAAATAGCAATAGACGGAAGATTAACTCCATTGAACATATTGCTTTTCACCATTGAATAATGCGCCATGTCGCAGAAGATCACTTTATCTCCGATTTCAAGTGGTTTGTCAAAAGAATAATCTCCTATAATATCACCTGCAAGGCAGGTCGGACCGCCAAATCTATAAGTATAAGGTTTTTCGTTAGGTAACCCTGCTCCGATAACATTAGGACGATATGGCATCTCGATAACATCAGGCATATGACAAGCCGCACTTGTGTCAAGGATTACATTAGTTATTCCGTTATCAACAATATCAATAATGCTTGAAACTAAAAATCCAGTGTTTAGTGCAACAGCCTCACCAGGTTCAAGATAAACGTGAACATTATATTTGTTTTTAATATAATTAATACATTTTATCAGAGTATTAACATAATAATCCTCATGTGTTATATGATGTCCTCCGCCGAAATTAACCCATTCCATTTGATAAAGATAATCGCCGAATTTTTCTTCAATAACCTTTATTGTTTCGGTCAATGCGTCAGAATTCTGCTCACAAAGTGTGTGAAAATGCAGTCCGCTTATCCCATTTAACAAATCGGGGCGGAAATTTTTCAATGTAACACCAAGCCTTGAACCAACCGAACAAGGATCGTATATTGCGTGATTTTGTGTGGAAAACTCGGGGTTAATACGTATTCCAAAGCTTTTACCGCTCTTAACTGCTTTATCCTTAAAATGCTCCCACTGCGAAAAAGAATTAAAAATCAAATGGTCACAAATGTCTAGAAGCTCGTCAAACTCACTTTCTATATAAGCTGGTGAAAAAACATGGTTCTCTTTCCCGAATTTTTCATAACCGAGCTTTGCTTCAAAAAGTCCGCTAGCTGTTGTACCGCTCAAATACTCACTTATTAATGGATAAAGCGAAAACATTGAGAAGGCCTTTTGTGCAAGTAAAATCTTGCAGCCTGTTGCATCTATTATACTTTTCAACTTTTCAAGATTCTTTATTAAAAGGCTCTCGTCAACAATAATATATGGTGTTTGAACCAGATTTATATCAAAGTTTATCTCTTGCATTTAATCTACCATTATTGGAGCAAAATTCTCTACCCAAGGAAGTCCCCACTTGTTAAGGGCTTCCATAAAAGGATCGGGGTTGAATTCTTCCATATTATATACACCAGGCTTACGCCAGATACCCTGCATTACCAAAGCAGTTCCAATCATTGCAGGAACACCTGTTGTGTAGGAAATAGCCTGTGAGCCGACTTCTTTATAGCATTCTTCGTGGTCACAAACATTGTATATATAATAGATTTTTTCTTTACCGTCCTTAATCCCTCTGAAAATGCAGCCGATATTTGTCTTTCCTTTTGTTCTCGGACCAAGTGAAGCAGGGTCAGGCAATACCGCTTTTAAAAACTGAAGCGGAATAATCATTTTACCTTCAAATTCGATAGGTTCAATCGAAGTCATGCCGACATTCTCAAGGCATTTGAGGTGAGTTATATAGCTCTGACCAAAGGTCATAAAGAAACGTATTCTCTTGATTCCCTTTATATTAAGAGCAAGCGACTCCAGCTCCTCATGGTGAAGCAGATACATATCCTTGTTACCGATTTCGGCGAAATTGTAAACCCTTTTAATCTCCAACGGTTCGGTTTCAACCCAATCACCGTTCTCCCAATAACTGCCTTTTGCAGTAACCTCACGAATGTTTATTTCGGGGTTGAAATTGGTCGCAAAAGGATAACCGTGGTCGCCTGCATTAGCATCCAAAATATCAATATAATGTATCTCATCAAAATGGTGCTTTAACGCATACGCAGAGAAAACGCTAGTAACACCAGGGTCAAAGCCACTGCCTAAGAGAGCTGTAATTCCTGCTTTTTCAAACTTCTCACGGTATGCCCACTGCCATTTATATTCGAATTTTGCTGTATCTGTCGGCTCGTAGTTTGCAGTATCAACATAATGTGTTTTTGTAGCAAGACATGCGTCCATTATGGTAAGGTCTTGATATGGGAGAGCAAGATTCAATACCACATCAGGTTTAAAATCATTTATAAGAGCAATTAGCTCACTGGTATTGTCAGCATCCACTTTTGCTGTGTGAATTATTGTTTTTCCGCCCGAAAGCTTCTCCTTCAGAGCGTCGCACTTGCTTTTCGTGCGGGATGCAATCATAATTTCTTCAAAAACCTCACTGTTTTGACAACATTTATGAATAGCAACACTTGCTACCCCACCACAGCCGATAATTAATGCTTTTCCCATTTTTTCCTCCAATTTAATCATTTATTGCGAGTAATAATTCTCTCAAAGTCTTACACGCGACAGCAGTCGATGCTCCGCTTATATCATAAATCGGGCTTAACTCGTTCATGTCGCAGCCTACTATATTTAGTTTATTTAATTTTATAATTGCACTAATCAACTCGATAAAACTAATTCCACCTGCCTCTGGTGTGCCTGTTCCCGGAAAAACCGAGGAATCTAAAACATCAAGGTCGAGTGTAAAGTAAACGGGCTTGTCCTTTAATTTTTCAATAACTTCGTCTAGTCCTGTCAGTCCAAACTTTTGTAAGCTGGTATGTTCTTTTGCGAACTCAAATTCTATCCTTTCACCAGAACGGATACCGAATTGGAAAATTCTACCGTCGCCTAATATCTCCCAAGCTCTGCGGATAACTGTTGCGTGGGAAAGTTTTTCTTCTAAGTAATCCTCACGCAAATCACAATGAGCATCAAAATGTATTATGTGCAAATCAGGATATTTTTTTGCAGCAGCTCTTATCGCTCCGAGTGTAACAAGGTGTTCTCCACCAATCATCAAAGGCCTTTTACCGTCTGAAAGAATAGCTTCTGTACGTTCCTCAATCATATAAAGAACACGCTCTGTATTTCCGAAAGGAAGGTCAAGGTCACCGCTGTCCATTATCGATAAATCCAATAAATCCTTATCCTGATACGGACTGTAGGTTTCAATTCCAAAGGACTCGGCTCTGATTGCCCGGGGAGCGGAACGTGTGCCGGGACGGTAGGAGGTTGTGGAGTCAAACGGTGCTCCGAAAATAACCGTCTTGGCTTCATCATATTCCTTATCACAACCAATAAAACAACTCGTTTGACTATTCAACATTTTCAAGAAGCTCCTCTACATAATTTGGCAGAAAGAAAGCTCCAACATGCAGATTTGTATTATAATATCTGGTTTTTATGCCAAGTGCATTCCATTCGTCCGCTTTCAGATCCTTAATCGGATGATATATCTTTGAAGCAAAGCCGAAAAGCCAATGCCCGGACGGATAGGTCGGAATATGAGCCTGATATACTCTGCTGATTGAAAAAGACTCAACTATACGTTTGTGAGCTCTCTGCATTGCGTTTGCATCGTTCTTGTAAAAAGCACTCTCGTGTTGATTTACCATTATTCCATCGTCTTTAAGTGCTTTAAAACAGTTGCCGTAGAATTCTTTTGTAAATAATCCCTCCCCAGGTCCGAATGGATCGGTGGAATCTACGATTATAAGGTCATATTCGTTTTCGCATCTACGGACGAATTTTAAGCCGTCTTGAATATAAATATTTACTCTCGCATCATCAAAGCAACAGGCTGTCTGCGGTAGAAATTCCTTGCAGACATTAATAACCATTTCATCTATCTCAACAAGGTCAATTTGTTCGATATTATTGTATCTTGTAAGTTCGCGGATAACTCCCCCGTCACCGGCACCGATAACAAGTATCTTTTTTATATATGGGTGTACCGCCATAGGAACGTGTGTAATCATCTCGTGATAAATAAACTCGTCCTTTTCAGTTAGCATCATAAAACCGTCAAGAGTTAAAAAGCGACCGAACTCTGGAGAATCAAATACATCTATACGTTGAAATTCACTGCTTTTACTATATAACTGTTTATCCACTCTTATCGAGAACTTTACGTTTTTTGTGTGATTCTCTGAATACCAAAATTCCATGTTTAATAGCCACCCTTCAAAACATTTACACGTTTGATTTCCATATCCTCGGGTCCTGTCATCAAACAACCTTTAGCTTTAGCGTATTTTATATAGTCCATAATCTCTTTAGTTATTTCCTCACCAGGTGCAAGAATAGGAATACCCGGAGGATAGCTCATTATAAATTCTGTGCAGATTCTGCCTTCTGATTCATCGATATCAACCGATTCTTTTTCGGAATAAAAAGCTTCCTGCGGAGCTAAAACTACTCTTGGGCTTATATATTCGTAATCAAGCATTCCTGTTCTGTCTTTTTTGTAACGTCTTCTAATTTCGGATAAAGCACCGACAAGCCGCTCAATATCGCTTTTGCGGTCACCAATTGAAACATAAGCCAGAATGTTGCCTATGTCGCCAAATTCAGTTTGTATGTCGTATTCATCACGAAGAATTTCATAAACCTCAATACCTGCAAGTCCTATGTTAAGTGTGTTTAAAGATAGTTTTGTTACATCAAAATCAAAGATTGTATCACCGTTAATAAGCTCTCTTGAATAAGCGTAATAATCGCCTATCTGATTAATTTCCTCCCTCGCATATTGTGCCATATCTACAACAGAAGCAAAAATTTGTTCACCGTTTAAAGCAAGATTCCTGCGTGAAATGTCAAGGCTGGAGAGCAATAAATAAGAACCGCTGGTGGTCTGCATAAGATTGATTATCTGACGAACATAATTTTTATTTACATTCTTTCCGGTAAGTAAAAAGGAGCTCTGCGTAAGGGAACCGCCTGATTTATGCATACTGACAGATGCCATATCCGCACCGGCCGCCATTGCAGAAATCGGTAAATTCTTGCCAAAATAAAAGTGTGTTCCGTGTGCTTCATCTACGAGAACCTTTAAACCTTTACTGTGTGCAAGCTCGGTAATACCTTTTAAATTAGAACAAATTCCGTAATAAGTTGGATTGTTAACGAAAACCGCTTTCGCATCGGGGAACCTCTCAATCGCTTCTTTTACACCGTCAAGCGACATTCCAAGAGCAATACCGATCTCATGATTTGTATGCGGATTGACATAAACAGGAATAGCACCGCACAGGATAAGTGCATTAATAACACTTCTGTGTACGTTACGTGGAAGTATAATTTTATCACCTTTTTTACAGGTGGAAATAATCATAGTTTGAACAGCCGAGGTAGTTCCGTTTACCATTAAAAAAGCGTTTGCAGCACCAAAGGCCTCGGCAGCAAGTATTTCTGCTTCTCTTATTACAGTAACAGGATGACACAGGTTGTCCAGAGGTTGCATAGCGTTTACGTCTACTGTCAGGCATTTTTCACCCAGAAATTCTGTCAATGCAGGATTTCCTCTGCCCCTTTTATGTCCGGGTACATCAAAAGGAACTATCCGCATATTCTTCATTTCCTGCAACGCTTCATATATCGGAGCTCTTGTCTGTGTGTTGCTATTTTCCATTTTATATCCTTATATTTTTAAGATTTATATATATTTGAACCGCTGAAAATCTCTATCATTTCCTTACGAAGTGAATTTGTAATTTCCAGTCTTGTTTGCGGAGGAAGCTCATAAACATCAGTATTAAATAAATAGTTTTGCAGGTCAACATCTTTAATGAGCATTTTAGTGTGGAATATATTTGATTGATAAACATTAATGTCTATCGCATCATATTTCTTTAATATTACGGTGTCTATATAATTTTGAATCGAGGTAATATAATGATCAAGATAGAGTTTTTTGCCGTCGATATCTCTGGTAAAGCCTCTGACACGGTAATCCATTGTTATTATATCCGAATCAAAGCTGCCTATTAAATAATCAAGAGTCTGAAGCGGTGTAATTTCACCGCAGGTAGTAACATCTATATCAACTCTGAAGGTTGCAATAGAATTACCCGGATGAAATTCCGGAAAGGTATGGACGGTAACATGACTTTTATCAAGATGCGAAACTACCGTATCGCCGCTTTTGGAGGCAATCATTGATTCTTCAGCTATTAAGAAAGTTACACTGGCACCCTGTGGTTCGTAATCCTGCTTAGAAATATTAAGTACCTGTGCACCAATCATATCAGTAACCTTTAAAAGGATGTTTGTAAGTCTATCGGAATTATATTGTTCATCAATATACGCAATATAATCTCGCTGTTCTCGTTCGGTTTTAGCGTAACATACATCGTATATGTTGAAACTGAGAGATTTTGTTAGATTGTTAAAACCATAAAGTTTAAGTTTGTTTTCTGTCATTAATTTTTACCCCATAAAATTTTAATTGAATTTTTTTGCAAACAAAAATCGGGTGTCACACAACACCCGAGTCAATATTCTACAAAAACATACAAATCAACCGAAAACATAGCTTAATAAATCAAGCATAGAATGTTCCGATTAATGTTTATTAAATTGCAGATTTCAGAGTCTATATAGCAAGAACTACTTTTACTACTCTTATTGACCGTTTCACAAGTGTTGTGTATAACGTTACACATGGTTATGAAGTAACCAACTTATAAAATTTGAGCTTTTAACTCAATCAATAATGCAACCCATATGGGTCGCTTTTCGGCAGTTGACCCGGCTGTCCGTATGGCCTTGATTCCTCTTTCTCAGGAATGGTCAATGTTCTTAAAGAAGCATATCCATTCATCAAAGATACCTTCTTTTGCTTACCGCAAAATAATAGCGATTAAGACTCTAAAAACTATTTGCTATTTTATAATAATTGAAGTGATTTGTCAATAGAAAATTATAAATATTTTTCGGAGTATAAATTTTCTGTTGCATATATTTTTGCAATATGTTACTATAAATATACAAATTATTTTTGAAACATTTAGGGTAAAATAAATGTTGGATTACAAATTGATTCGTTCCTCACGAAAAACTCTTTCGCTTGAAATTTCCGCCGATAAACAAATAATAGTAAGAGCTCCGTTTAGAGTACAAAAAAGCGTGATTGATAGCTTTGTTTGTAAGCATATCGTTTGGATAGAAAAGCATCTTGAGAAAAGAAAAAACCAAATAAATAAAGAGTTAGTTCTCACATCTGAGCAGATAAAAGAATTAAAAAGAAAAGCGAGCGAATATTTACCAAGCAAAACAGCATATTTTGCCAATATAATGGATGTTAAACCTACATCGGTAAAAATAACCTCCGCAAAAAAACGCTTCGGTAGCTGTAGCCCCAAAAACGGAATTTGTTATTCCTGGCGATTAATGAATTACCCTGTTTTAGCAATCGACTACGTTATCGTTCACGAACTTGCTCATATCAAACATAAAAATCACAGCAAGGCTCTTTATGAATATATCGAAAAATACCTTCCTGACTATAAAAATAGATTAAAATTATTAAAAGATAGGAGTTAACCAGAATGTCAAAATTTATTCCTTTTGATAAACTCTCTAAGAAAGAACAAAAAGAGTTTATGAAGAAAAAGCGTGTTACTTGGGGAGAATTTAACCCTGCAACACGCAAACCAACGAAGCCTAAAGTGTATAACAGAAAAAAGATTCGTGACCAGGAGGATGATAACTTCGGTACGAGTCTTTTTTATAGAAAGATGGCGTATTATGCGTTTATTTATCGCAATAATTTTCAATAATGAAATTAAATCAGATCTTCTTAGCAATATTAAAAAATTACAGGAAGCATCAATAAAAGGCAATTTTACTTGTGATGAAAATCTGCATCTTACACTTGCTTTTATCGGCGAAACTGACAGATTAAATGGCATAAAGAAAGTAATCGATGAAATCAAAGCTGTACCTTTTTTGATTACACTCGGTAAAAACGGAGTATTCAAGCGAAGCGGTGGAGACATTCACTGGGTAGGTATAGAAAGAAGTGACGAATTGCTGGCTGTAAAAAATCAAATCTCCAATAATTTACGCTCTCAAGGTTTTTTTCAAGAAAACAAGGATTTTCTACCTCATATTACCCTTAGCAGAGAAACAATTTTAAAATCTAATATAGAATTTAAAATTCAAAAATTAAGTATGAAAGTAACAATAATAAGTCTTATGAAATCTGAACACATAAAGGGCAAACTCGTTTATACGGAGATTTATAGAAAACAATTGTAGTATATTATCATCGTATAAGTTGATCAAATAAAACAGCTCTGCATCAACAAAAATGCAGAGCTGTTTTTTACAAGAAACTGCGTCCGCTGTTTCTTGTTTATTTTATTCTTCCCCAGCCTTTAATCTTTCAGCCCTATCAGCATTGATAAGTGCATTAATCATTTCGTCAAGTTTTCCGTTTAAAAAATTCTCAAGAGAATAAATTGTAAAGCCTATTCTGTGGTCGGTTACCCTGCCCTGCGGATAATTATATGTTCTTATACGTTCGCTACGGTCGCCTGTACCTACCTGACTTCTACGTTCACTTGCAAGTGCTTGGTCTTTTTTCTGTCGGTCAAGCTCTGCTAACCGGCTCTTCATGACCTTTAATGCCTTATCTTTGTTCTTAAGCTGACTGCGTTCATCCTGACAGTCTACAACCATGCCCGTTGGAATATGAATTATTCTGATTGCTGATTCTGTCTTGTTGACGTGCTGACCGCCTGCACCGGCACTGCGGTGACGTGTAATCTCCAGCTCATCCATATTAAGTGCGAATTCTACGTCCTCAACCTCAGGCAGAACCGCTACAGTTACTGTTGAAGTATGAATACGTCCCTGCGCTTCGGTTTCGGGTACTCTTTGCACTCTGTGAACACCGCTCTCGAACTTAAAACGTGAATATGCACCTTCACCTTCAATCATAAAGGAAACTTCCTTAAAGCCCCTAAGCTCGGTCTCGTTTGCATAAATTAATTCGCATTTATAACCTGACGCTTCGGCATACATTGAATACATGCGATATAAAACATATGAAAACAGAGCAGCTTCATCACCGCCAGCACCACCTCTTATCTCAATGATAACGTTTTTATCATCGTTAGAATCTTTCGGTAGTAATAAAACTTTAAGCTCATTATTAAATTTTTCTTTTGCATCTCTTGCAAGATATTTTTGCTCCTCTGCAAGCTCACGCATTTCCGGATCTCTCTCGGTTGCAAGTATTTCATCGGAATCTTTAATATCGGATTCCGATTTTTTATATTCCCTGTACTTTTCTATTATCGGAGTAAGACTTTTATATTCCTTTGAATACTTTTTATATAACTCCATGTCACTTAAGACAGCGGAGTCCGATAACCTTTCTTCTATTTCAACATATCTTTTTTCAAGCTCTGCGAGCTTCTCTATCATAAAACTACCTCCTGAGCTCATATACATTTATCAACACAAAGTGAAAGGAAAATGTCTATGAAGCAAAATGAATACCTTCCCGAAGGAAAACTTTCCGTTCTTTCCATTGTCAAGGATTATATGAACACGCCGGAAGGTTTGGAGCGTGCAATGCTTGACGGTATTATTCTCGAAGGGAGAAGCTTTCTTTGCGACAATGACCAAAATCTACATGTTACTGTCGGAATGTTCACCGGAATTATACCGAAAGATGAATGCGTTTACTCGTCAGCCGGTGAAAAAGCAAAGGATATAGCTATAATCTCCCGTGTTGGTAAACCTGTATGCTTTAAAATTATTGATATATTGCGTGATAATGACGGACGACCGAAGTTAATTTTATCAAGAAAAGCAGCTCAACGTGATTGTATGCTGTTTAATCTTGAAAAGTTGTCGGCAGGCGACATTATCGACGCACGTGTTACTCATCTTGAGCCTTTTGGTGCATTTGTTGATATCGGATGTGGAATAATATCTCTTTTATCAATAGATTGTATGTCGGTGTCCAGAATTTCACATCCAAAGGAGAGGTTTGACGCAGGTCAATACATAAAAGTTATTATAAAAACACCTGCAGATACATACGGAAGAATCACTCTGACACACCGTGAGCTTCTCGGAACCTGGGAACAAAACGCCAGCCGCTTTACCATCGGTCAGACAGCGGCAGGAATTATTCGAAGCATTGAGAACTATGGAGTTTTTGTGGAGTTGACACCAAATCTGGCAGGACTTGCGGAACTTCGCAGCGATATTAAAATCGGTCAGCACGCTGCTGTTTACATTAAAAATATTATTCCTGAAAAAATGAAAATAAAGCTTGTCGTAATAGATACATATGAAGGCGAAAAGCAGCCGAATGTCTACACTTACCCCGATTTAACACATATTGATTATTGGAAGTATTCTCCCGATTCAAGCGACAAGCTAATTGAGAGTGTATTTTTAAACTAGAGTGTGAACACACTCTAGAACAAGAAATCGAATTCAACACCGTAAATATCGACGGTATCACCCTCGTCAATTCCAGCATTCTCAAGTGCGGCAATAACACCGCTGTTTCTCAGAATTCGCTGGAAGTATTGCAACGATTCATTATCATCAAAATTAACAGAGTTAACAACCTTTTTAAGCCAATCACCTGTAACAACATAAACTCCGTTAGTAACTGTAACAGTAACTTCCCTGTTCTTTTTTTCTTCAAAGTTGTCTTCCATCTTTTCGCTCTCATATTTTATAAGAGGTGGAAGCTCCTTAAGTTTTGTAGATATAGCTTTCAATAAACCATCAACACCATCACCTGTCACACCCGAAACTAAATACAAGTCATACCCCTTCCGTTTAGCGTATGCCTTTATCTTATTCATATGCTCTTTATCATATCCTATATCGATTTTGTTGCCGACTAGAATTTGGGGACGGGTGGCGAGCTCGGGGCTGTATTTTTTCAGCTCCGAGTTTATTTTTTTAATATCATCACTCGGATTTTCTCTTTCACTTGCCGAGATATCAAAAAGATGCACAATAAGTCTACATCTGTCAATATGACGCAGAAAATCGTGTCCAAGTCCTGCACCTTCAGCAGCACCTTCAATTAATCCTGGAATGTCGGCAACCACAAAGGTTTCGTCGTATATTTTTACCACACCAAGATTAGGTGAGAGTGTTGTAAAATGATAATTCGCGATCTTAGGTTTTGCGGATGATATAAGCGAAAGCAATGTGGATTTTCCCACATTCGGAAATCCGATAAGCCCTACATCAGCAAGCATTTTAAGTTCAAGTGTCAGATGTTTTTCATCACCCGGCAAGCCACTCTTTGCAAAACGTGGTGTTTGTCTGGTCGGAGTAGCAAAATGAGTATTGCCCCAACCACCTTTTCCGCCTTTTGCTATTGTGAAGGGCTGATTATCGGACATATCTTTAATTATCATTCCGCTTTCTTTATCACGTATTACCGTTCCGGGTGGAACAGGAATAGAAATATCACCGCCATTTATACCATGAAACTTACGTTTCATACCATCTGCTCCGTTATCTGCAATAAACTTTCTACGATATTTAAAATCGAGTAGAGTGTTCGAGCCTTCATCGATCACAAAAATTACGTCACCGCCCTTACCGCCGTCACCGCCATCAGGTCCTCCATGTGAAACATATTTTTCGCGTCGAAAGGAAACGCAACCATTACCGCCGTTTCCGGCTTTAATATATATATCAACCTTATCTAAAAACATCCCGAACATCCTCCTCCAAAAAAAATATAAAGAGCAGTCAGGTTTAAAAAGCCCGACATACTCTTTATAAATTGAATTAACTAATCGGCGTTAGCAGCAAAAATACTTACTTTTTTTCTGCCACCAGCTAAAGGCTCAAACTTTACAACGCCATCTGCAAGAGCAAAAAGCGTATCATCGGAGCCACGACCAACATTAAGACCCGGATGGATCTTTGTGCCGCGCTGGCGAATAAGTATGTTACCTGCAACAACAGTCTGCCCATCCTGGCGTTTAACACCAAGACGCTTGGACTTGGAATCGCGTCCGTTTTTAGTAGAACCGACACCTTTTTTATGTGCAAAAAATTGTATTGTCAATCTAAGCATTGTTATTTACTCCTTTTCTTATAAATTTACTTTCGATAATTTTCAGTTATTACTTTAAGGTTTACGGGATATTCCTTTTGCAATGAAACCAGCTCTTCGTAAAAACTCTTTAAAAGTCCGACCGAAGCCTTGTCTTTATTTACAAGTTTAAACGATACAGCAGACGTTTTGTCATTTGTTTCAGTAAACGCTTTTTGCAAATAAACATCGCAGATAGTATTCACTGTCAACATTGTCATCGCACTGATCGCCGCACAGACAATATCTTTGCCTGCAACAGTATAATCGGAATGTCCT
>Ga0154579_102_pt1 | contig 17970 bp, 18 predicted proteins | sample RifGroF2_FD_116008 | JGI IMG/M metagenome (GOLD analysis project Ga0154579, IMG submission 116008) | Clostridiales bacterium GWF2_36_10
CCAGCCCGTCCGAGGTGAGATAAATAAACCGCAGGCCGTTATCCATCATGTGGACCGCCTGCGGTGAAAGGCCGGTGCCCGCCGATTTGGTATATTCAAAGGTCAGCCTCATAATTAGCGCCCTTCGCCCCTTGAAAGCAACAGCGAACAGGTAAAGCGGAGCAGATTATTCGAGGTTTTGAAGGGCAATTCAAGCTGGTAGCTTGCTTCAATGGCGGCGCCGTTTGCGGGAGGGGTAGTAAACTTTAGCCCCGGCACGGTTTTGCCAAGGAAGAAAGTCGTACCTAAAGCCTGCTCATCGCGGGTATTTGTACCGGTGGTCAGCGCATATGACCAGTTGTATGAGGGAATAAACACACGCCAGTACCGTGCCGAAGTCAGAGTGAAGTTCCATATCTGGCTTGCCCTTGTCATACCCGGCACGTCCGTCCATGTCGAATTATCCGCACTGTACTGTATTTTCAGGTTGTCGATCTGCGCGGCGGGAACGGTGTTGATTTCAATCTTCATCCGGTTGCATTCCTTCGCCGTACCGAAATCAATGAAGATAGGGTTCGCTTCACTTATGGTGCAGGAAGAAGGATACTGGTTCGCTTCGTAGCAGTCCCACCACGCAATCGGGTCGCGGTAATTCGAACCGCTCTTCGTCGCTGTTTTGAGGTTACCGAAGCTGACGTTATCCATACGGCAGGTCAAGCCTGCCGTATGGTAGTTCTCCCGCATATCGCAGAAATTGTTTTCATAATCAATCTCGTAATCCGTACCTCTGGATAAAGCAACATTGTTGACATATATGGTCTCGGAATTTGGGATGATGAAGGGCGCTTTAATATTGAGATCCGTTGTCGAGCCGTCGCCTGTGCCTATCGCAATTTTTGTGACCTGAACCGGCGGGAACATCGTGTGGTTCGGCAGGGATATAGCACCGATGCTGTTGATACCAATAGTTCTGACCGTATGGTTCAACCTTTCCGTATCAAGCCAGGTGATGACAGGATAATCTATCCGCCATGTGGTAGCGTTCCGGGTGCAGGCGTCCATGCTCGTAGATTTCGTCCCATGCTTGCTGTTCCACAAGTCGGTAGATTTCTGCAAGGCATACCTCGAAAAAGAGATGGTGTTGGGATAGGTGGCTATACCGAGCAGCCACCTGACTACTCCGTTTTGGTCGGCAGCCGGATATATGCCGTTATCTCCGAAGCCTGTGCAGCTGAAGGTCACGTAAAAGGTCCCTCGGATAATTACCACATCGGTATCTGTCTTATTGATGGCTATCTGGTTGCCTTCGCTGTCCTGCAGGAACGCGTGCGTGACAAAGTGATAATAGGTGTCGTAATAGGCGGCGAGGAAACCGACCTCCGTAATGTTGTTCCCGTTATACTCATCCGCCTCAATACGGATTTCCTTTGTGATATACGAAGTCGGATAAGGGTATTGGCAATTGAAAATACCAGGTCTACCTCTTTGCTTACATTTATACTTTCGTCATCAAACATGACGCGCGTCACTTTCGTGGGTGCCATAATGCTTTCCTCCATATCAATATTCGTTAATATCAATTCCTGCTTTTAGCAGTCGCTCATAGCGTTCGTTTGACATGACAACCGCTATGGGCTTTCCGTTTTTCAGGATGAACGCCGTTTTATCTTCATTGGATAAAGAGGTAAGTATTTTTGATGACTGCCCTCTGAGAAAGTCGGCCATGTTGTGATGCTCCATAGGTACTTTCGCTTTCTGTTTTTTCTCAGGCAAAGGTCATGCCTCCTTTCGCAATTATACATCACATATTATAGCACAAGGTAATTGTAATTACAAGTCTAATACAATAATTTATTATAACTGTAATAGTAATTACTTATTAGCAAAATAGGTGAAGACACAGCGATATAGTAAGACAAACCGCGTACATTTTAATTTTACATTGACCGCCTTGTCAAAGTGGTAAGTTGCCCTCCCGACACAGCAACATGAACAATAACTGTATAAAACAAAACAAGGCTTTTTTAGTGCTTCTACGCCGAAAAAGCTTTTCAATTTGTATCAAAGTTTAGAACAGCATAGAGCCTGACGGTAGTCGCGGACATTTACTACTGGAATAACTTAATCGCTAACAATACTCTGTTTTTTAACGATTGCCTTCTCGCTAACGAAAGGTAGCTCGTAGGCCGATAACCAGAAAGTAAAACAAGTCTTCTGCGAAATCAATCGACATCGTGAAAGCCTTGCCTTTTGCCAACAAATCCTTGAAAAGCCTGTATTTACGCAAAAAAAGACCGTCATAACGGATACTTGATTGTATCAATTATGACGGTCTTTTATGGCGGAGAAGGAGAGATTTGAACTCTCGCGCCAGTTACCCGACCTACACCCTTAGCAGGGGCGCCTCTTCACCACTTGAGTACTTCTCCGTAGGAAATTAATTTTAATAAATATTATATTAATGCATGATGGTGAAATGCACTTTTTCGCACACTAGAGATCGTAATTGATGGCGGAGAGAGTGGGATTCGAACCCACGGCTCATTGCTGAGTCACTGGTTTTCAAGACCAGCTCCTTAAACCGCTCGGACATCTCTCCTCAAAGTCTGCAAGTGGTAGAATACCATAAAACACACTTTTTGTCAATATTAAATTGAAAAATTTAAACAATAAGATTTTTGTTAATTTCTGTTGAAAAATAAGGAAATAAGTGGTATTATGTAAATAAGATTATTTTACAAAAGAGGTGTCGGTGTGATTTGGAGAAGATTAATCTGCTTGTTTTTTGCTATAATTATATGTTTTACTTCGTTTGAATTAAGTATAGAACCTGCTACTACGACTTCAGAATATAATTTTTCAGAGAATATCGTATATGGCGGAAAAGCTGTTGATGTGGGCGATTATATATATTATGTTAACACAGATGATAACAACCATTTATATCGCAGAATCGCTGGAAGCAACAAAAGCGAGCTTGTATATTCATCTCCTGTCGGATACCTAAATCTGCTTAATGATAGAATTTATTTTATTTCAGAAAATAAAATAACCAGTATAAATTACATAGGAAAAGATAAAAAGGTACTTTATAATAGTAATTATGAACTAACTCACCTGTATGTTGCGGTCGATTGTTTTTATTTTCTTTGTAAAAACGAGATTTTAAAATACAAAAATGGAAATACAAAACCTGTTTTTTCTGCAGAAGGAATGATTGCTTTCCTTCCTATTAATAAATATCAATTTAAGTGGTACTCCAATAACCCTGAATACATCGAAATAGATCAAACAAGCGACGAGATATATGAAGAAGCAAAAGAAAGATTTATTGAACATACATATAGTTTATATACAAACAGCATAACACAGCCTCTTGTAGTTGGTTCATATAATTCGTCAGGAGTATCCTACGATTATAAAGGTCCTTATGTTGAAATAAACGACATTACTCTTCCTCTTGCTGAATATATGCCGGGTAGCTTTTTCTCTAAAAACGGACAAGCATGCACCTGCCACAACGATCATAGCGTTGATTGTATAGCTTCCCTTGACAACTGTAATTGTATGCGATATTGGCCTACAGGAAAAAAAGAAACCTGCGAGGTTGACTTGTTGGGAGCACAATGCTTTGCCTTTGCAAGATTTGTTTTTTATAAGAGTTTTGGATTTATAGATCACTCATATTATAATCCAGGAAAATTTAACAGTGTCGGAGCATTGGCACCCGGAGTAATTACGGAAAAATCGGTCAAAGAATTAATGATGAAGGCCAAAACAGGAGCTCATGTAAGGTTAACTCGCGGACACTCTGTTTCTGTTCTTACAGTGGATGAAGATTTTATTATAATTTATCATGGAAATTCAGGCGGTGATGGAATTACCTATCAACCCTGCATTGTTTCTACAAGACGCTTCACTTGGGCAGAATTTGCAGCATATGCTGTTTCCGGTATAAGCTATGTTAATATGCCAACCGTATATCCGGATGATGTGACTGTAACTCCTAAAGTGAACATTACGGGATATTATAAATTAAAAGATAATCTTAATGTACGTACCCAACCTGTTGTTTCAGATAACATTGTTGGACTACTTAGTGCAGGAAGCTTTGTGAATGTAATAGAAGTTGATGGTGTTTGGGGTAGAATTGAATATGGAGGAAGTGCTGACCGTTGGATATGCCTTGATTATACTTCGTTTTATACGCTTTCATCAATAACACCGGGTCAAAATAGTCCTGTATTCCTAGACAACAACAGCGGTTATTTTATAAGCAAATCCGATAGATTAAATTTTACCGATTTTACTGATGGTTTTTCTAATCAAAATTTATATGCTTATGATAAAAACGGTAATAAATTATCGGAAAACAATTATATTAGTACAGGGAGCGTTTTAAAAATAGAAGTTAACGGTACTGCTGTCGATACAAAAACAATTATAGTTCGTGGTGATGCTAATGGAAATGGAGTTATCGACGCAGGAGATTATTTAATCTCAAAAAGAATATTCCTCGGCAGTTTTACAACAGATAATATATATCGTATAGCTGCAGATGCCAATGCCGATTCTGTAGTGAATTCTAAGGATTACCTTGTTTTAAAAAGATATTTAATAGGAGTTCAAATTATCGAAATTTTAAATTAAAAGGCGATTTACCATGTAATTTTTGGTTAATAAACACATTATGTAATAATTTTTTATATTTAATAGTAAAATTACTATTTACAAAATAATTAAATAATGATATTATATTAATAGTTTCAATTTAAATAAAGAGGAGAAGTTTCATGAAAAAAATTATTGCTATCATTTTGACATGTTTATTAGTTATTCCGATGGGTATTATCTTTTCATCCGCAGAAGAAACAAATGTAGCTGCCGATAAGAGCTATACCAAACTAGGCGATGGTTATGCAACCGAACCAAAATACGCGGATACAGACGGAAAGGAACTTACCGATGGAGTTATTGTTACTATAAAGGACGATAATAATGCGACAGGTGCGGAATGGGTAGGCTTCCATAATTCATTAAAAGGCGGAACAGAAACTTCCGGAGCCGCTTTTTATGAGGTTACGATTGACCTCGGAGCTATAGAAGACAATCTTATAAGATTTGTTACATATTCGGAGCATCATTGGGCTTATGGTATAGAGGCACCGACTGATGTAATCATATCTGTTTCCGAAGACGGTGCCACCTTCACAGAAGCAGGCAGTGCTGCAGCTGATGTAGCAAACCTTATAAGAATTAAAGCAGATGAAGATGATGAAGAAAAAGTTGGAGTATCGGATGTTATCTATACTCTCAACCTTAACGAGGGCACAAGAGGTAGATATGTAAAATTTCATATAACCGCTGGAGTAGCAACAAACTTCACTTTTATTAATGAACTTGAAGTTTATCAGGGTGATTCGGTTGCAGAAGAATCTGAGGAATCACAGGTTTTAGAGCCGGCTGAAGCATATTCACTTATTGATTTCGACGAAACAAAATGGTTGGTTGGTGATCCTGTAGCTAATGAAACCGCTACAGTTACAAAGTCCGGAAATGCAATAGTTGTTTCGGGCAGTGTTGCTTCTTATCCTTATGCTTATTATAACATTGAGACACCCGTAACTGTAAATATAGATGATTTTGAGCTTGTATATGATTTTACAGTAAGCGGTGATGGATCAGCTAATATTGTACTTTTCTGTGAAGGCTCAACAGTTGAAGATAATTCAAATTATATAAGTGACTTGACTCACGCTATTGTCGAGGATGGAGATCCACAGCGCCCCAATGAAGGTGACGATATTATAGACGGTACGTATACTGGAAAAATTAAACTTTCCGATCTTAACTTAGAACATGTTACCCTTCTAGAAGAAGGAAAAATTCAAATATCCGCAGTTAAAGTCTATACTGTAAACGGCGGTGTTGTTACAATTAACAAGTTCGCAATAGAATCAATAGCTACACTTGAAGTAAGCGAAGATGAGAGTGAAGATGAAAGTGAAGATACTTCCTTAGAAGCTTCATCCACAGACGATACAAGCAGCACTCCTGGAACCGGTGATAATGGTATGATAATTTTTGTAGTTGCTGCTGTAATCTCTATGATTTCAGTTTTTGCATTTGCAACGAAAAAGAGAATTAAGCAATAAAAAACAATATTAAATTCTAATAAAAAAAGCGAGGATTAAGTGTCCTTGCTTTTTATGTTTATTATGTGATAGTAATTGTATTTATTAATAAAAATCATTTGCAATAAGAACTAGTTAATTAATAATTAATACTATTAAGGTGGAATATATTGGGGAAAATTGTATAATAGAATTAGAGACACGAAGTTTAAAATTCTCGAAAGTTATGTTTAAGGTACATAACTTTTAGAAAAATGGGGAACCGTTCCAAATGAAAGGAAGGGTGATAAATTTGGAAAAAGAATTTGAATTCGACAATGCATTTTCTACCTTTATTGATGGTAATGAATACGAGGCGACTGAGGACAAGCTGTTTAAATTGGTGCTTGCTGCTTTTAAAGCTGGTTGGGTCGCAGCAGGTGGCGACAATACAGAAGAACAAAAACCTATAGCAAGATGTATTGGTGCAGATTATTATCTAAAAAAGCTTAACAAAATACATCAGCATCAAACGAATAAATTATAATGTGGTATAAAAAGTCCGAAGCTGATGCATTAGCTTCGGATTTTTTATTATTTAAATTTAGTATTATTTGTTTTTTTATAGGTATTAACTATCTTATGATTTCTAACCAGCAGTAAACTTGCGTTTAATATTGAAAGCAAACAAAAGGTAAACAATAAAATTATTATCAAACTATTTCCCATAAAGTTCATTGTAGGGTTATATAAATCAAGAATTTGAAAAGTAATAAAAACACCTGCGAAAATAATATTCAAATTGCAAAGTATAATTTTAAAGGTTCTCATAATCTAATCCAGCTCCTTTATAAAAATACAATCACTGACCGCCCTGCCACCATCATAAGGTTGATTAAAAATTCTATCGTTAAAAGTCATAGATGAGGATTGTCCACCGTCAAGATTATATGCTGCCTTGCAGCCTAATTCTTTCATAAGCTCCGAAAGCTCGCTCATTTTCATTCCGCAGGAATAACCTTTTTGCCGTCCGTCAACAAGCACAAAGCAATAATGCCCCGGCTCGTAATATCCTATTACGCTTCTAGGATTTTTTGGAGTAACACGACTGTTAAAGTCGGAAAGACAATTTTCGTTTTCATCCAGAAGCACCGGGCCGAAGGTCCACGCCTGATATGCACCGTCTTTAATTGCTTGGTCGATGTTAAATTCATCCGGCGAAAAGGTTTTTATCGATCCGTCATAATACAAAACGCAAACATCGGAATTATCCGCATTTTTACGGTAAACAACACCGTTTCGTATAACAGCTCCGCTCTGTCCATTTCCGTAATAATCACCGTTTATGGCTAAAATGGCATTAAGATTAGAGTCCATATCAATTAAATTTTCTGAGTATCCGACACCATATTTATGATTAGCAAAGCCTGACTCCAAACAATTAATATCTGTTATATAAATATCAGCTACATAATATGTTATCAGGGAATCGCCCGAACCTTTTGTATGCTTTGTTACCGTAATCGAAACATTGGGACTTGTATATGAATTTTCTGTCTGAATAACAGTATCAGTGAATTTATCTGAAAATTTAACTGCCCATTCAGATAGGTTTTCAGTATTTTGAGAATTATCCAATATATTATCATTTATAGTCGTATCGGTTGTTCTAGGAATTACAATAAAATCACCATCTAATTCTCTGGGAATTCTATAATTTATATAATAAAATGATGTTGAAAATAAGGCAATACACAGTAAATCTATAACGAAATGTGACCACAACGGCAGGACTCTTATTTTGGTAATCATAGGAAACACCTTTTATGCTATTTTTTTACTTTAAATATAATAAACTTCTGTACAGAATAGCTTGCAATAGACAGAATTAATTCTGTAACAAGCTTTGCAATTGCTTTTGACAAACCTGCATGGTCTGTCAGAAATCTTAAAATCAAAGAGTTTACAACCAGTATTGCACCTGCAAGCATAAAGTATTTAACTGCTGTATTCTTTTTAAAAAACGATTTACCGCTTCCTTTATCGAAAACATAAGTACTGTTTATATAGTAATTAAATGAGGAGCTGAGTATTCTTGCGATTATATTTGCCGTAAGGATTGCGGTGCTTTGAATACTAAAAAAGCAAAATACCCAAGCAAACAGGTTAAAAGCCAAATAGTCCAATAAAAAACTTAAAAACGAAGAGCCTGCATATAGAAACAGACTTCCATAAACACGCAGAGAATCTTTGATAACCCTGAAATGCGAGGTGGTATTTTTTTCATCAATATAAATGGTTTCAATCGGGATTTCAGTTATTTTAATCTTTTTCTTTGTACTGGAGGCCAACATATTCATTTCATATTCGTATCTGTCGCCACTTACTTCGAGTAAAAATGGTATCAACTTGACAGTAAATGCTCTTAACCCGGTCTGAGTATCGGAAACATTCGCACCGCTTAATATACGGAAAACAAATCTTGTAATCTTATTCCCCCAGCGTGACTTCCAGGGGATATCTCCCGAAAAGGTTCTTACTCCGAGCAATAAGGAGTCTGGGTAAACTTCCAATGCAGCTAACAACCGTTCGCAATCGACAGGACTATGCTGCCCGTCTGCATCAACTGTTATAATGCCGTAATTTTCGCCTTCAAAGTTTTGTGCGATATATTTTAGAGCTGTTTTAATTGCTGCACCCTTACCTTGATTTATAGGATGCTCCAGTAAAACTATCTTTTCTTTTATTTTAGAAAAAACATATGTTGATGTTTGAGCACTGCCATCATTAACAACAATAATTCTTGAAGAATACTGCGCTTTTAATAATGAATTTATAAGTAAAATCAACTTTTCATCGGGATTATATGCGGGAATAATTATTATATTTTCCATACCCATCCCTCTGAAATAATTTTAATTGCAATCGGTAATTAATTTTTCCAACTCATCAGTTGGTAAACCTAAATGTAATGCACCTTCCAGACGCTTTTTTGTCTGATAACATACTTTTTTACAAAACAACCTATATTCAACAGTATCGGGACGTATTTTCCCCAAATATAAATCAGAATAAGTATAATTTTCGAACTCACTTGTATACTGAGCATTTATAATAACATAGGGTTTTTTCGAATCTGCTGCAAAGATTTCGTTATTTATTGAAAAACCGTTATCCCATAAATATGAACGCAAATCCTCATATGCTGTCATCGGTTGTAAAATCAAATCGCAGTGTGCTTTTATGCCGCCGCGCCTAATTATATTGGCTATTAATGTGCCGCCCATTCCGCAAATGGCAGCCTTGTCAAAGCTGCCTTTTTCTATTGAATCGAAACCGTTTGAAAGCAAGAAGTCAATGTTGCTTATATTGTATCTGATTGCGTTTTTTCTGCTTTGTTCGATCGGACCTGTATTGATATCGCTAGCAATAGCATGCTTAACCTTTTCCGATTGCAGAAGGGCAATAGGTAATAAAGCGTGGTCGCTTCCTATATCTGCCAAGCAATTGCAGGTTCCCACAGCATTATATATGCAGAATAATCTTGTGTCAAGCGAAATCATTCCCTGAACGCTCCGATTTTTAGCATCTCTATTTGTTCATTTGTAAAGGATTGGGTTTCAAAAAATGCAACGCCCTTTGCACCTGCGGCTCTGCAAGCTTCGACTTGTTTTGTAGTTTCTATAATAGGAAGATGGCTATATGCAGGGCAAATACCTGAAATATTCGGGACGTTGCCGTAGTTTTCAACCATAAATTTTACTTCTTTATATACGTCGTATGCATCGTGTAAGTACGCCATCGGATAAATGCAATCAAGCCAGCCGTTTTTGCACCATAATTGCCAGTTTTGGCTCTTTAAACTAATTGCTTCGTCGGGATTTCCAAAAACTGCAGTTGACAGCGTTAGTTTTCTGCCATTATTTTTATAATTATGCACAAGGTCGTACATCATTTTTACATAAACGGTAACATTCTCAGCGCGCCACAGTATAAACTTTTTCCACTCGTCACAATTTGTTGTTATAATTGTTCTTATATCAATACCGCTGGCTTCTTTAAAACAATTAACCGAATAATCATCAAAACCGACACTTTCATCAACCGAGGGAGAAAGGGGATAACGTATGTAATCGAGTTGAATACCATCGAATGCGTATTCATCAAGCAGCTTTTTATACATATCTCGTAAAAATTCTCTTACCTCGGGTTTCGCAGCATTGAAGAAAATAAAACCAGGTTCATGCTTCATAAAAATGCTGCCATTTTTCTTCTGTGCTACCCATTCCGGATGCAGGTCAACAATTGGAGATCCGCAGCCCTTCGATTTATCTTTATTTTCTATTCCGACAAAGAAGTTTTCGATCCAGGCATGTATCTCAACGCCGTACTTTTTTCCGGCTATGATAAATTCGTCTATCATATCAAAATCTGTACCAATTAAATCCTCACGCAGGGGCATAAAGGTACAGCGTTTTGCTACCGAATAACCCTCGTAAATAGTCTCTATAAGCAAAAGATTAATACCTGCATCGGCAAGTCTTTTTACACAAGCATCGATTTGTTCTATATTACGCTCATAGGGGCGGTGCCAGATAGCTCTTACCTCGCCTTTTTTAGTTTCGCAAGTTCTTATATATGCTTCCTCAAGTAAGCTCTTACATTCATCTAATTTCTCGCTTTGAATATTACCATTGATTTTTTCAATTATATTATTTACATCAACTCCGGATCTTCGTGAGCGTGATTTTATTTCATTTAATTTGTTATTATAGTAAATTTTTTTAGCATCATCATCCGCAATAACTGTAAGTATATTATCTTTTTTGTCTATATGAATTTTAACACCCTCAAAGACATTTGTGTTCATAAAATGGGCAGCGGATCCGTGTCCGGACACAACAAAACCGCCCGACGGAATTTCTCTGTTATTGGACCCGAAAGAGGTTAAAACACCATTTTCGACTACAGCCTCAATGCCATAAGCATTTGTACCGGAAGACGGAAGATTTTCATAAATAACCAATTCATCAGCCTCTCTGGGACCGCCAAAATGAGATATTTTTATGCTTTTTTTCATATGTAACCTCCTGGTATTTAACCTGTAAGACAAAAGTCTTACAGCGGTATTTTATCTCCCATTGTTCTAAAAGCTTTTCTTGCTCTGCTCCGCAGGCTGTTTCTGTTCATTAAATATCTTCTTATCATGCAAGCCGCGGAAAACATAACTACCATTCCTGTCACAATTCCAATAATGTTCATTACAATAAACTTCGGGTTTTTAGACTTTAACATATTCATCAATTGCATTATATTATACCTCCGAAAAATTATTTTCTCGAGTTTATTATTGCAAACAAATTCTTTTTTTATACTACCATAAAATATAAAACTTATCAACAAATAAAATCATATTACTTGATTTTTTAATGTTATTTTGTATAATATTGAATTATAATAAAATACTAAATCAAAAAGCAACATAAATCAATCAAAAGAGAAAAAAACTGTTGACAAAAGCCGTAACACTCTATATAATGAAATGTACTGTGCAGAGGATAGGTGAAGATATGATTCTTGATTTAGTCGGACTGCTAGGTGGAGCAGAGCTATCTATACCCTTTAACTGTAGTATTAAGGCGGATGGACTTTCACCGGATATCATGAGCGGAACGGCCAACGCGGAAGGCAATATTAGGAATTTTTCCGGATATATTTTGCTTAACGCCGATATTAAGCTAAAAGCACAGGTTATTTGTGCAAGATGTGGTAATGATTTCGATACCGTGTTTTCATTCAGTACAGAGCAAAAACTTACAAATAAGCTAGAAAATCAAGAAAATGACGAATTTTTAATCATCGAAAACGGCAGTTTTGACATTACCGAGTATGTTAGCGAAAGCATATTGCTTGAGCTGCCGAGTAAGTTTATTTGTAAAGACGACTGCAAGGGTTTATGCCTTAAGTGCGGAAAAAATCTCAACGATTCGCTGTGCTCCTGCGATAAAAGAGACATTGATCCGAGACTAGCAGTCTTATCTGACTATTTTAAAGAAAAATAATTTTTTATAAAAATAAGGAGGTGTTTGGTAATGGCGGTGCCAAAGAGAAAAACATCGAAAGCAAGAAGAGATAAAAGGCGTTCCTCCGTTTGGAAACTTGAACTTCCGGGAATGACCAAGTGCCCAAAATGCGGCGAGTACAATCTTAACCATAGAGTATGCAGCAAATGCGGAAGCTACGGCGGAAAAGAAGTACTTAAAATCAAAGAAAAAGAAGCGTAAAACGGTTGAAAAACAGCGGGTTGCTTTCGTTAAAGCGACGCGCTTTTTTTTCAATTATTTTAGGATAAAATCGGAGTTGTAAAAATGGTAGAAATATTATCTGTTGAAATCGGTTCATATGCTGAAAAAGCAGGGATAAAAGCAGGAGACAAGCTTGTTTCGGTCAACGAAAAAGAAATTTCCGATGTTCTTGACTACCGTTTTTATATCACCGATAAAAAGCTCATACTTATAATCAAGCGCAAGGATGAAGAATTAATTGTTCAGATTAAAAAGCCCGAATATGAGGATATCGGGCTCAGTTTTTCAAGCTATTTAATGGACGAGAAAAAACGTTGTAAAAACAACTGTATTTTCTGTTTTATCGACCAGAATCCTGAGGGCATGAGAGAGTCGATATATTTTAAGGATGACGACGAACGTCTTTCGTTTTTACAGGGAAATTATGTTACGCTGACAAACTTAAATGACAAGGATATCGCACGAATAATCGAAATGCGTATTTCGCCCGTTAATATCTCTGTCCATACGACCAATCCCGAACTGCGTGTAAAGATGATGCGGAACCGACACGCAGGTGAATGCCTTAAATACCTTAAACAGCTTGACGAGGGTGGAATAGCTCTTAATACGCAGATTGTCCTCTGTAAAGGCATAAATGACGGTGAAGAATTGGTGCGTTCGCTCGAATATTTAACTTCACTTAATAACATCCAAAGCATTGCGGCTGTTCCGTGCGGAATAACTACCCACCGCAAAGGTTTGTATAATATCGAGCCTTACGATAGGAAAACCGCTGCAAGTGTTATCGATATAATAGATAATTTCGGAGAAAAATGCCTAAAAGAAAAAGACATACGCCTTGTTTACGCCGCTGATGAATTCTTTTTGAAGGCGGAAAGAGCTATTCCACCCGAAAAATATTACGAGGATTATCCACAAATCGAAAACGGCGTTGGGATGTTACGCTCACATTATGAGGAATTTTTTTATTCTCTTGAAAAAATTGAAAAATGCGGTTATAATAATAGTATTGTTATTAATATTGTTACTGGAGAAGCAGCATATTCGCATATAACTTCACTTGTCGCGCTTGCTTGTAAAAAGTTCCCGATGCTTAATATTCGTGTTAAAGCGATAAAAAACAACTTTTTCGGCGGACACATAACAGTTAGCGGACTGGTTGTAGGCAGTGATATTATCGCACAAATGAAAGATGAAGAAAAGTGCGATGTTTTACTAATCCCCTGTAATATGCTTCGGCATGACAGAGATTTGTTACTTGACAACACCAGCATAGAGGATATAGAAAAAGCACTCTCCGTAAAAGTTGTAATTGTTGAAAAAGATGGAGCCGATCTGGCAGAAAAACTGACAGGAAATAGCCCAAACAATAAGGAGTAACGCTGAATGAGTAAAGGTATAGTAGCCATAGTTGGCAGACCGAATGTGGGTAAAAGTACATTCTTTAATAAAATAACAGGTCAGCGTATCTCTATTGTGGACGATACACCGGGTGTTACACGTGATCGTATATATTTTGAAACAGTATGGAACAGACGAGAGCTGCTTGTTATTGATACAGGAGGAATTGAGCCTGTTACCGATAATATGCTTTTAAAGCAGATGCGTATGCAGGCGCTGATGGCTATTAATCACGCTGATGTTATTATTTTCTTGTGTGAGCTTCAGACAGGAGTAACCGCAGCGGACAGAGATATTGCTTCCATGCTAAAAAAGTCCAAAAAACCTATTATCCTTGCGGTTAATAAGGTTGATACTGTGGGCGAGCTGCCGCCTGATTTTTATGAATTTTACGAGCTTGGTTTTGGCGATCCGATACCTGTTTCTTCTATACACGGAACGGGAAGCGGAGATATTCTTGATATGGCTGTTTCGTTGCTTCCCGAGGATGACGGAATCGAGGAAGACAAGGATTCAATTAAGGTTGCCGTTATCGGAAAGCCCAATGCAGGAAAAAGCTCTATTGTAAACAAAATCGCAGGCGAAGAGAGAGTTATTGTCAGTGATGTGGCAGGTACAACTAGAGACGCTGTTGATACCTCTGTTGAAAACGAATACGGAAAATATATATTTATAGACACAGCAGGTATACGCCGCAACGCCAGGGTTGAGGATAATATCGAGAAATACAGCATATTACGTGCTAATATGGCGGTTGAACGTGCGGATGTATGTCTTGTTATGGTCGATGCAAACGAAGGTGTTACTTCTCAGGACGAGCGTATTGCCGGAATTTCTCATAATGCAGGTAAGGCAAGTGTAATTGTAATAAATAAATGGGATTTAATTGAAAAAGATAACAGCTCGGTTGAGGAATTCAATAAGGATGTCCGTACCGCACTCGCATATATGACCTACGCACCGATAGTTTATGTTTCGGCAAAGACAGGACAACGTATTGATAAGGTGTATGAGCTTATAAATAGATGCTACGCACAAGCGTCCTTGCGTATAACCACAGGCTTGTTAAACGACATGCTTGCAGATGCTACAACAAGGGTTCAGCCCCCAACCGACAAGGGTAGAAGATTAAAAATTTATTATATGACACAAACAGGAATAAAACCTCCGACCTTTGTTTTATTCTGTAATAGTGCAGAACTGTTCCATTTTTCTTATCAAAGGTATATCGAGAACTGTATCAGAAAAGCGTTTGGCTTTGAAGGAACACCCATCAGGCTTGTTATTAAGCAAAAAGGCGATAATCCTGAACAATAATCAAATTTTTGAAAAAGGAATTTTATTATGATTTATCTTTTTAATTTACTCGGTATCAATCCAAACGGGCTTTTATACGGATTATTTAAAGAACTATCCTCCACCGACCCGGGGAAGGCTTTTCTTCCATTTATACTCGGTTTGCTTATCTGCATTATTGTACCGTATCTTTTGGGCAGCCTTAATTTCGGAATAATAATCAGCAAATATCTGTATAACGACGATATACGCAATTACGGTAGCGGTAACGCAGGACTAACAAATATGCACCGTGTTTACGGAAAAAAAGGTGCATTATATACGCTCGGCGGCGATATGCTCAAGCAGTTTTTGTCAGTCGTTCTGGGAATGCTTGTATACGGAGAGGGCGGTGCATATCTGGCAGGCACCTTTTGCATGCTCGGACATATAGCTCCTATTTATTACCATTTTAAAGGCGGAAAAGGTGTATTGACCGCCGCAACCATGGTGTTACTTATCGATCCGCTTATATTCGTATGCCTGTTTGCAATATTCGTACTTATAGTTCTGATTTTCAAATACATTTCTCTCGGCTCGGTAATGGCAGGCTTTTTGTATCCGGCTTTTATATATTTAAGAGCGGTATATATTTATCACGCAACCGCACCGTTACCCGCAATGCTGTTTTCGTTCTTTACAGGGTTACTCTTAATCTTCATGCACCGAGAGAATATGCGGCGTATTTTTAACAACGAAGAGAACCGTTTTTCATTTAAAAAGAAGCCTGTTGCGGTGGATGCTGTTGACGAAAACCCCGCCCGCACCGAATTTGAGGAAATCGAAGAAGAACATAATAAGAAGAAAAAGAAAAAATAGATTTATTATACATATTTTACGGCAGGGAAACCTTGCCGTTTTTTGTTATGTTTATAATTCTTAATGAATATTTTCGATAATATTTTTAATAAATGTCAAAAAATGTTGTTTTTATTGATTAATAGTGATATAATTTAATAAGAGATTCTTATTGCAAAGTTTATATTAAGCTAATAATACAAAGTTAATGAAATACAAGAAATATGGAACTATATACAGTGATAAAATTTACAAATAAATGATATGATTTGAGGTGTATGTATGGTACTTGAAAGTTGGGAATGGAAAAATGAGTTACGTGAGAAAAAGCGACAATTGCTACGCTACAGCAAAAAAGAAAGTCTAAATGGGAATTTTATTAATACTTATTTCAAGTTGGAACGTGCACTTTTCTATTCAGCATTCATCGTTCGGCTCCTTGTTGAATCTAAAAAACTGAGTGACAACGCAGATAACTATAATATTAATGTTTCATCCAACTTACCGATAAAAAATATTGATAGATTACATCGTTGGATGGATGAAGACGCATATAATTGGGAAAACACTAAAAATGAAGCAATACTCGGAAAGCAAATGTGCAATTATTTAATTCATTCTTATGTTTTTAATTTTTCATACGGAGATAATGACTCTGTTGTAGGATTTAATGTTGCTTCAGATTATATAAGAAATGATATATTATATTCAGTTTCAATTTACGAATGGATCAAATATCTCGATTTTATAATTTCGGATAATATAGTTTCTATGACAATGGAGTATAAAGAAGAACAATCAGATTATAAAGTAGTGAAAAAAATCAGTGAAAGTTGCCATGTAACAAAAACTTAACACGCTTATTGCGAAAATCATTTAATGTGAAGTCATTGAATTACCCATTATCTATAATTGAACTAAACAATTAAAAAGGAGCGCTATTTATGAATATCAAAAAGTATATAAGTACGAGCGATAACGAATTAAAATCGATTCTCTTAGAATTAAAGTCAACAGCCAACAATCTAATGATAAGTATTTCAAATCTTAAGAATAATACCTCGGGGCATGCTTTTCGAAACGAACGAGATGCTATTATTTCCAAGTATGCCACATTAAAAACACAATTAAAAGAAATCTATCATTATATTAACTTAGAAAAAAATGAAGACCTTTCGAATTCGTTTTATAGCTGTTATTTTTGTCCAGCAGTTACAGATTGCTATATTCATTGCGACGCTAAAGCTAATGGAACAGATTTAGAAAAGCTTTATAGTTCACTCTATGATATAGACGACTATATCAATTACTACTTGCTGAAAAATAAAACCTAGAAAGAAAAATTAAATATATAATAGTAAACACAATTATACAAGATGTTGGGCTTAGTTAAACAAAATTATTAACAAGCATCACTTTACCCATATAACTACATACTAGGGCAACGGAAAATATTCGTTGTCCTTGAATTTTTGTTATTTAAAAGTTTAAAAAATTGAACTTAACTTTATCACCTTATCCCATTATCTGATAAATAATATTTTTACCTTGCATTTCCCCCTCCAACCATATATAATAATATCCATCAATCATTAAACGAGGATACACAATGCCTTTAGCGGACAGGGTTAGACCGAAGAGTTTTGACGAAATAGCAGGGCAAAAGCACCTGCTTTCTAAGGGTGCGCCTTTTCGCAAGATTATCGAGAGCGGACATCTGCCCTCGCTTGTTTTTTACGGTCCTCCCGGCACAGGTAAGACTACAGTTGCGGATATAGTCGCAAAAAAGTGCAACAAGCTTTTTTACCGCATTAACGCTACTGTTGCTTCCTTAAGTGATGTTCGGGATATACTTACCGAGGCTGGAACGCTTATGAGCAGCGACGGTATTCTACTCTATATTGACGAAATACAATATTTCAATAAAAAACAACAGCAATCGCTGTTGGAATATGTTGAGGACGGCAGAGTTACCTTAATATGTTCTACTACAGAAAACCCTTTCTTTACTATATATGGAGCGTTATTATCACGCT